>Ga0181519_10004243_pt1 | contig 11651 bp, 10 predicted proteins | sample PEATcosm2014_Bin_26_FD_121102 | JGI IMG/M metagenome (GOLD analysis project Ga0181519, IMG submission 121102) | Peatland microbial communities from MTU Mesocosm Facility, Houghton, MI, USA - PEATcosm2014_Bin02_10_metaG | ecosystem: Environmental > Terrestrial > Soil > Wetlands > Peat | place... | reverse complement strand
CGAGTGGCAACTTGGAACGCTGCCGTGCGGGTACGACCACAAGTACACCTACTCGCACATTGGGTACAACCTGAAGGCGACGGACATGCAGGCGGCGCTGGGGGTGTCGCAGATTGCGAAACTGCCGGAGTTTATTGCGCGGCGGAAAGAGAACTTCGCGTATCTGAAGACGGCGCTGAAGCCGTTGGAAGAGTTCCTGATGCTGCCGCAGGCCACGGAACACTCCGATCCGAGCTGGTTCGGATTTCCCATCGGCGTACGGCCGGATGCGCCGTTTACGCGCGACGAACTGACGGGAGCGCTGGAGGCGAGGAAGATCGGGACACGGCTGATGTTCGCGGGGAACCTGCTGCGCCAGCCGGCGTACGAGGGCTGGGAGCATCGCGTGGTGGGCGAACTGCCGAACAGCGACTTTGTGATGAACCAGGTCTTCTGGATCGGCGTCTATCCGGGGCTGACGAGGGAGATGCTGGACTTCATCGTGAAGACGGCGACGGAGTTTGTGGCGGTGGCGAAGAGTGGGCTGAACGTACTCTCCTAATCCTTGCCAGACTGAGCCATCGCAGGCGCAGAAGTACTACTGCATCAGAACAACATCACTACAACCTGTGCGTGCTTGTTTGCGTGCGGCTACATGGCCGGGGGATGATGGGGGTCGACGGGGTTGGTGCTGACGGGCTTGGCGATGGCGGGACTCTTGGCTCCATTGGGGTTGACCGAGTCGCGCAGTTCCTTGGAGGGCTTGAAGAAGGGGACACGCTTGGCCGGCACATCGACGCGCTCGCCGGTCTTGGGGTTGCGCCCGATACGCGAGTTGCGCTGCCGTGTGCGGAAGCTGCCGAATCCGCGAATCTCAACCTTGTCGTCGGCCTTGAGCGCACCGATGACGGACTCGAATAGGGTATCAACGATGATCTCTCCGTCGCGGCGGGTTAGGTCTCCGAGGGCGGTAACTTTGTCGACCAGATCGGCTTTCGTCATCGTTTTGTCTCCTTGGGGCATGGGCGTACATCTAGCTTATCGCTGATTGTAGATGGGATGCGGGATTTTCGTCATCGGTGCGGAAATAATTTGCAGGGGGATAGGCGGGGGAGCACCAAAAAAGGCGGCACGAACGTTGATTTGTCCGTGCCGGGAGGCCAGTGACGCAACTTGTATCTGCAGGGACGGTGGATTTCACGGTCCGGGCCGAAGCTCTTGAGCGGACTCCGCTCTGGACTACTAGAGTATCACGCAAGCGGCTGGAGGTGTGCGCTGGGCGGTTCAGACGGATGAGGTGGGGAAGGAGGCGTTGAGCCGGCGTGCCATCCCGGCGTCGCGCTCCGTGATTCCGCCCGCATCGTGCGAGACCAGCGCGAGTTGGACCAGGTTGTAGCGGATGTCGATGTCGGGGTGGTGCTGGGCCTCTTCAGCGAGCTTGGCCACGCGGTTGACGAAGGCGATGGCCTCGACGAAGGTGGGCAGCGTCCAGTCGCGGACCAGCTTGCCGTCTCTTAGCGCCCACTCGGGCAATTCGATCAACAGGCCGTGGATTTGTTGTTCGGAGAGCTTCTGTTTGCTGGATTCCATGGGCTCCTCCCTGGGAACTGGGCCGCAAGGCGATGGTAAGTCGCAGGCCTCACTTATGCAAACAGTGCGCCTTTTTACTGCCGCTGGGCGGGTCTAAAGAGTTACGCCGATGGTCCCGGCGGAGGCGCTTTCCACCTCTTTGCGCAGGTCGCTCCATCGTTCCACGGGCAAGCCGAGGAAGACCTTGACGATACGTGGATCGAACTGGCTTCCGGCGCAACGCGCGATTTCTTGGCGGGCCTGAACGAAGCTGAGACGCTTGCGATAGGGTCGCTTGGAGGTGATTGCGTCTAGCGTATCGGCGATGGCGAAGATGCGCGCCCCCAGCGGGATCGTTTCGCCGCGCAGGCCGAGTGGATAGCCGCTGCCGTCGAAGTTCTCATGGTGAGCATATACCAGTTCTGAGGCGTTGCGCAGGAAGGGGATCTTATGCAACATCTGGTATCCGCGCACGCAGTGTTGGCGCATGATACCGGTCTCCTCGGGGGTGAGTTTTCCACGTTTATGCAGGATGGAGTCGGGGGTGGCGATCTTTCCGATGTCGTGCAGGAGGGCCGCGCGTGCGATGAGGCGCAGTTCCTCGGCATCGAGACCCATCTCGCGGGCCAGGGCGATGGTGTAGGCAGCGACGCGGCGGGAGTGGCCCTCGGTCTGGGCGTCGCGCAGGTCGAGCGCATCGCCCATGGCCTCCAGCGTAATGTCGTAACTTCGTTCCAGGTCGTGCATGGTGGCGCGCAGACGGCTGGTGCGAAAATTGACGATCTGCTCCAGGTTCTGATGGTATGCGGCGTTCTGCTTCAGCAGGCGGCGGTGCTCCAGAGCGCGCAGGACGACATCGAGCAACTGGTCGCGCTCAAAGGGCTTGAGCAGGTAGTCGATGGCGCCGCGGCGGAAGGCGTTGGTGGCAACGTGGATGTCGTGTATGGCAGTCAGCATGACGACCGGAACGTCAGGGTGGTTGTGGCAGATGACGTCGAGCAGGGTTAGGCCATTGGCGCCGGGCATCATGACATCGACGAGCACCAAGTCGCAGCCGAGGTCGTCCTGCAGGTGAAGCAGGGCCTGTTCAGCGTTGGCCACCGCACTGACATCGTATCCACTGTGCTGCAGCATGGAGTGCAGGGCGCCACGCACCGGGGCTTCGTCGTCGACCACCAGGATGTGCTCCTGCCGCTCAGTGACAATCTCTTGCTGCTCCTGCATGATTGCAAACTGCGGTGGCATGAATCCCTGCTGCGTCTGCGCGGTTTCCTGCTGCATGGCCAATGCTCTCCGCCGCCCTGAGGTCAGGGGGCCGTTGCTCATCAGAATCGCTGCTGTGGTTCGCGGTGGCCTGGGGGCACGGCTTTGACACAGCCGGTCGATGCAGTGAGCAGGTCTCTAGTCTTTATCGGCGATGCGGAGTATCCCATCAGCCGCATATAATCGAGCGAAAACGATCTAAATAGGGGTGGAGATAACCATGAATCAAGAGCAATGGACCGCGGTAGACCGTTACATTATGGAGCGGCTACTGCCTGCCGATCCTGTTCTGGATGCAGCAATCGAGGCGAATAAGGAGGCAGGGCTTCCCTCCATCGACGTCTCACCGGTCCAGGGCAAGTTTCTTCATCTGCTGGCACTGACGAAGGGCGCGCATAGAATTTTGGAGATTGGCACACTCGGCGGATACAGCACTATCTGGCTGGCGCGGGCCTTGCCTGCGGACGGCCGCCTGGTGACCCTGGAGCTGCAACCAAAGCATGCCGCAGTCGCTAGGGCGAACCTGGGACGAGCCGGGGTCTCGGAGAGGGTTGAAATCCGCGTCGGGTCCGCGATCCAATCGCTGGCGCAGCTTCAGGCAGAGGGTGCGGAGCCATTTGACATGATCTTCATTGACGCGGACAAGCCCAACAATCCAGCCTACTTGCAGTGGGCGCTGAAGCTGGCGCACCGTGGATCCCTGATTGTGGTCGACAATGTGGTGCGTGAAGGCGAGATCCTCAACCCGGCTAGTGCAGACCCGGATGTCCAGGGTACGCGTGCCCTGTTCGAGTTGCTTGCCGCGGAACCTCGACTCGCATCCACGGCCATCCAAACGGTGGGGACTAAAAAATACGACGGCTTCGCCATGGCGGTCGTGGTCGGAGAGTGATTCGCCTGCGAACTCCAGTCAGTTTTTCTTCTCTGCATCGCGCGCTTTGGCGCGGGCGGCGCGGCGGGCGGCGACCCAGCCTTCTTTGGTGATCTGGTGGGTGCGCCCTATGGCCAGCGCTCCGGCTGGAACGGGATGGGTGATGCAGGAGCCCGCACCGACGTACGCACCGTCCCCCAGGCTGACCGGAGCGACCAGCGTGGAGTCGGAGCCAACGAATACCCCATCGCCGATGGTGGTGGTGTGCTTCCGCTCGCCGTCGTAGTTGCAGGTGATGACTCCCGCGCCGACGTTGACACCCTCGCCGATGACCGCATCGCCCAGGTAGGTAAGGTGGTTGGCCTTGGAGCCGCGTCCCAGGGTTGTCTTCTTGGTCTCGCAGAAGTTGCCTACATGGGCGTCCTCGCCGATCCTGCTCTCCGGCCGCAGGTGGGCGTAAGGGCCGAGGACAGCGCCGTTGCCAATCTCGGCGCGGTCGAGGATGCATCCGTTGCGTAAAGTGACGCCGTTGCCCAGCTCGGAGTGCTGGACCACCGAGTAGGAGCGGATAAGGCACTCCGCGCCGATTCGCGTTGCGCCCAGAAGCTGCACGTACGGCTCGATGACGGTATCTGGGCCGACGCTGACCTCAGCGTCAATGACGCAGGTATCGGGGCGGAAGATAGTGACGCCATGGGCCATCAGGCGTTGCGCGTTAGCGGCGCGCATGGCCTGGTCCAGATGCATCATCTCCGCGATGGTATTGGCGCCCAGCACCTCGTCCGAGCTCTCGGCCTGTAGGGCCACCACGCGCTTCCCGTCGGCCACCAGCAGGGCTGCGACGTCTGTCAGGTAGAACTCGCCATGGGCGTTGTCGTTTGAGAGCAGATCGAGCTTGCTGAATAGAGCTTCCGTCTCAAAGCAGTAGATTCCTGAGTTGATCTCGGGCGCGGCAAGCTGGGCGGGCGTCAGCGCTTTCTGCTCCACGATGGCGACCACATCGGGCTGGCCGGGGGTGAGACGCAGAACGCGGCCGTAGCCGGTGGGGTCCTTGGGGACCGCGGTCAGGATGGTCATGGCGGCGCGTTCCTGCAAGTGCAGCCGGCAGAGCACGGCAAGTGTCTGTGGGCGGATCAGCGGAACATCGCCCGAGAGGACGAGCAGGTTCTTTGGTATAGGCGCGCCGGAGGTCTCCAGCCATGCCTTGAGCACCTGCATGGCGTGGCCGGTGCCGCGCTGTTCCGGTTGCGGGACAAACGCGACACCTGTGGCGGCCACAGCGGCCTGCACGCGCTCCGCCTGGTGGCCCACGATGCAGTAGATCTCTTTGCTGCCCAGCGTGTTTGCCGCACGGATTACATGCAGCAGAAGGGCGCAACCGCCCACCTCGTGCAGCACCTTTGGCCGCTTGCTGTTGAGCCGCGTGCCCTTGCCCGCGGCCATGATGACTACTGCAAAACCTGTCGCTTCCATGTCTCCGCTATCTTCTCACTTCTCAAGGCGCAGCGTCACGAAATCCTCCTTCGTTTTGTCTGATCGTTGCTATTCGCGGCAGCAGGGGGTCAGCGAGTGGGCAATGGGGTATCGAGCAGGATTTTGATGGCCTGCTGGTAGCTCATGGCAGGGACCGGTTGGTAATCCGCGGTGTCGAAGACGAGGCGCTGATGGACGGTCTTGACCATAAGCGCGCGCAGGCTAAGCTGCTCGACGATATGTTCGACCATCCAGCGCTGTCCTCCCACGTTGACCTGTTGCAGGGTGACGCTGCCGCCGGGATAGAGGCGGGCGACAATGCCCCAGCCGATATTGACGGCGCGCGTGAGACTAGCTTCCAGGCGGACCATGCGCCGTGTGCGCGGGTCGATCCAGACGCGGCCCTGCAGACCGGTGAGAAACTCGGATTCGAAGTTGGGGGGCGACCACGCGGGGTCGGCTTTGAAGTCGAGGACGATGAGGGTGGGGTTGCCGGTGGGTTGGTTGGGGAGTTGTGGCTGACCAGAGGCGTAGCTCCACAGCATGGCGTCGGGCATGAGTTTGAGCAGGCGGACGCCCATCTGTTTGTTCTCCTGCTCACGGCGGATGTGGCGGGCAAAGGCGTCAGGCGAGGCGATCAGGTCGTTGAGGCGCTGGCGTTCGGCTGCGTCCTCGGCTGCGGTCAGGGGGCGGCCGTCGCTCTGAATGAGCCGTGCGACACTGCCTTCGGGGGTCTCAATCTGGTCGCGCAGGTGGTCGCCCTTCTCGTCGATCACATGCAGTCGATAGCGCAGAAAAGAGTCGGGATGCTGAACGACGAGGGCTTCGTTGGTGGCGCAATCGACGGCCCAACTGCGGGCGGGCGACGCCGTCGGTGAAGCGTCGGAAGCAGGTTGCGGCGGGAGCGCCGGACCGTATGCGGGCGTGCGCGCGGGACTGGCCGTTGCAAGCAGCAGGACGAACGAGCTGAACGAAACCCAGTACACAGGGGAAACATGCCGCAAGTCGCTCCGCAGAGAAGAATATCTTAGGGAACGGGTTGCGGGCGGGGCGGCTGAGTGTGCTGGTGTCATCGTTTGCGGAGAAGGCATTCTGCCGACGTAATGTTGGACGCGGGCCAAGCAGGGAAGGATTCCTTACCGCGAGCAAAGCGAGCGACTTGCGTCTAGCATCCTGAGTCTAACCTGAGTTTATTACGTCGGTTTGCTTCCGGGAGTTGGGCTGGGTACAGTTCGCAGGTACTATGGAAGCAGTCCATTTACCATCATTGCAGCGGGGAGAGCGACAAACCGATGAAGCCAACTGAAGGTTCGACCGTTATTGGCAAGTCAGTCACCATACGAGGAGAGGTGACCGGCAAAGAAGACTTGTACATGGACGGCGTGGTGGAAGGGATGATCGCGCTGCCTGAGAACCGCTTGACGGTGGGACCGAATGCTCGCGTCCTGGCGGATGTGGATGCGCGCGAAGTGGTGATCTTCGGATTGGTCGAGGGCAATCTGCGAGCGTCGGGAAGGGTAGAACTGCGTGAGTCGGCCGTGGTGAAGGGAGATATTTTTGCGGCGAGATTGTCGATCGAGGAGAATGCCAACATGAGGGGCCGTGTGGATCTTTCGGAGACTGTGGCGCCTGCGGTCACAGGGCGACTGCCCGGTACCGAGGACCCTGCGACCGACGCTGCGACCCTGAACCTGACCTGAGCCGGAAGGAGGCCGAACGATGAGCAACTTCTTTGGCGGCAAGGACAAAGCCGGCGGTGCGGTAGCGGATAACGAGCGCGTCTCACGCTATTCCAGCGGATGGGGGCAACTGCTGCAACGGCTGCACGGAGAAGAGTCGCTGCGTGTCCTGGATGTCGGTCCGACGTCGTCCACGAACATCAACTTCATCACTTCGCTGGGGCACAGTATCTACCTGGCTAACCTGGTGGAAGACGCTGTTAAGCACGAATGGACGCTTCCCCAGGAGAACATCGAGGCGGTGCGCCTCGATGTAGAGCGGTTTCTGGCGACGCACCTGAACTTTTCCGGGCGTGGATTCGATGTGGTCTTGTTCTGGGACACGGCGGACTATCTTCCACAGGAATTGCTCTCGCCCGTGATCGAGCGTATCCACGCGGTAATGGTGCCAGATGCACAAATGCTGGCGATGTTTCATCCTGCGGCCGGAGGGTCTGCCTCGGGGACGGCCAAAGCGGACTTCCACCGCTACCACCTGACTGATCGATCGATGGTGGACGTGCAGCGCGTGGGGGAATATCCCCAACTGGCAAACTATACGAATCGGCAGATTGAACGGTTACTTTCCTCGTTCAAGGGCTTTCATTTCTATCTGGCCAAGGACAACATGCGTGAGGTTGTAGTTACGCGTTAGGAACGGTTGCAGGTGTAGTGCTCGCTTGCCAAAGGTTGTTGGAAATAGTGCATATAAACGCAAGAGCGCAACACCCGCGATGGAGGGAGCGTTGCGCCCTGTAGCTGTGGTATTGGCGGTGAGCCGGGGCTAGGTCTACTTTGCGGCTGCGACGGGCTTTGCGGCCTGTTTTCTGCGCTCCGCCCAACGACGCTTCATGGCCTCGGCGATGCGCTTGCGGCCTTCGGCGCTGATCTTGCGCTTGCGAGGCGCGGCCTTCGCCACGGTCTTAGCATTCTTACTTCCCTTGGGGCGGCCACGACCCTTGCCGACCTTCACCACGGTGCCTGAGAGTAGTTCGCGTGCCTGTTGGAGTTTTGAAATCTGGGCGTCAATTTCCTCAAGAATCCGGCTTACTTCCACTTGTTGCCTCCTTGTTGCGATGGGGAATTAGCTTTCCCATCCGCATCTTCCGCTGCGTTGTCCGGGATATTACTATGGCTCGCGACCGCTCACTTAGATATAGATCGGTTATCAACTATGCCAAGCAAAGAATACATAAGTAGAAACAGTCTGGCAAATAAAAAGCAGTGATTTCTCAATCATATAGTTGTCAGTTATTTACTGAGGAGTAATCGACGGCGGTTATTGGGTTTATGTCTAGGTATTGTGGGAAGCCGCGTTGCGAGGGGATGTAATTCGCGGAGGGTCACCCTGTTTCACATATAGCCTTGGGCCATTTGGCCGGATGTGAGGCCCGCGACAAGACGGACTTACGCGTTCGGTGAGTCGATGGGCTAGATGAGGCTGCCAGTTCTACTTTATTTGCACTGCGATGTTAGACTGCATATCAATGCGATTGATTCCGGTGCGGTTGTGGGCGTTGGCGATTTTGTCGGGTGTGCTGCAGGTGCTGCCGTTTCCTATTGCGGGCCCTGTTCCGGTATGGCGAACAGCGTTTTGCTGGATTGCGCTAACTCCGCTTTTGTTGGCGCTTATAGGTAAAGATGCAAGTGGGCACCGTCTGAGCACTTATCAGGGGGCGGCGCTTGGTTACGTTTCCGGATTTGTATGGTATCTGGGGAATTGTTACTGGGTATATGAGACCATGCACCTTTATGGTGCGATCGCCAAACCTGCGGCGTCCGGTATTCTGGTTCTTTTCTGCCTCTATCTCGGGCTGTATCATGCGCTGTTTGGAGCGCTGATTGCCACGTCTCGACGCGCCCAACTAGGAGGACATAGGTTCGGAGTACAGGGAGCGCTTCTTATTAGCCCTTTTGCATGGGTTGCGGTAGAGCTGGCGCGGGCGAGGATTACAGGGTTTCCCTGGGATCTGCTGGGTATCACGCAGGTGGACAATTTATTGTTGACACGGCTTGCTCCTTATTTCGGAGCTTACGGACTTTCATTCGTGATTGCCGTGGTGAATGCACTTTGGCTAGCGCGGATTACGCTGAAAAAACGACGTTACACACGGTCTGCATTGATCCTGGCCTGCGTGGCCATTCTTGGGTTGTATGTCCTATTTCTAAGACGAGTTCAGCCGCCAATCCATGAGGGGACCCAAGCGACTGCAACGCTTGTGCAGGAGAACCTTGAAGTAGGCGCGATGGCGGCCAACTCAGGGCCACCACTTACAGCAAACGAGATGCTGCAAACATTTTCGGAGCTAAGTCTCTTCCCTGCGAACAGTGGAACCTGCAATGGAATTCCTGAGCTGACTGGAACTCAGTGTTCAGGCCCTGCTCCGTCACAACAGGGAGCAGCTTCTGACGGCACGCGTTATTTGCAGCCGACTGATCTGATTGTGTGGCCGGAGTCGCCCGCCGGATTCTCTGAGAGAGATCCTGAGTTTCGTGGGGCAATCTCCAGTTTGGCGCGTTCGGCTCATGCGCCGGTCATTGTGGGCACGATCGGGATCGATGCGGACCGCGCGGTGAAGCGCGGGTACGACTTATATAATTCCGCGGACTTTATCGCGCCGGACGGCCGCATTGCGGGACGCTACGATAAGATGCATCTCGTCCCATTCGGCGAATATGTTCCCTATAAGAAACTGTTCTTCTTTGCGGGAAGCCTGTTGCAGGATGTAGGTGAGTTCAATCCTGGGACGCGACGCACGATCTTTCAGACGGGGGGACATGGCATTGGTACCTTCATCTGCTATGAGTCGGTCTTTGCCGACGAGATGCGCCAGTATGCGCAGATGGGCGCGGATGTGCTGGTAAATATCTCCGACGATGGTTGGTATGGCGATACCAGCGCGGCGTGGGAGCACCTGAATATGGTGCGCATGCGCGCCATCGAGAACCATCGCTGGGTGCTGCGGGCAACCAATACCGGAGTGACAGCGGCGATCGATCCCTATGGACGAGTGGTAGCTTCCGCACCGCGGCATAGACGGACCAGTCTTCGCGTGGGCTACAACTATGAGCGCGATGTTACTTTTTATTCCGCGCACGGAGATTTATTCGCGTATTTCTGCGCTCTGTTGACGGCGGTTATATTGGGGCTGGGGATGCTGCGCAAAAACGCGCATGAGTTATAAGAACAAGGGTTCTACGACCCAGGTACTGGGACATTTCTCCTGTTGTATTTATTGCAAGTTAACTAACCAATCTCTTCGTCCCAGTTCTCCAGGTAAGCCTTAAAGTCGGCCATGAACTTGCCGGCGTCCGCGCCATCCACGATGCGATGGTCGAAGCCCAGGCAGAAGCGCTGGACGGAGCGGATTGCGATGGAGTCGTTGCCATCCTTGTCGGTGAGGACCTCAGCCTCTTTATTGAGGCCGCCGATGCCGAGGATGGCCGCCTGCGGCTGATTGATGATAGGCATACCGAACTGCTCGCCAAAGATGCCGGAGTTGGTCAGCGTGAAGGTGCCGCCCTGGACCTCGTCGGGTGAAAGTTTTTTACCTCGCGCGCGCTCGGCGACGTCGGCGATGGCGCGGGCGATGCCCAGGAAATTCTTCTCTTCGGCCTGATGGATGACGGGAACGATCAGTCCCCACTCCAGCGCGACCGCGATGCCGATGTTGATGTTCCTGTTGTAGCGGATGGCGTCGCCCTCGACCGATGCATTGACGATTGCGTGCTTGCGCAGCGCGGCGATGGCGGCGCGCGTGATAAACGGCATATAAGTTAGCTTGACCCCGGTGCGCTGCTCGTACTTCGACTTCTCCCGCTCGCGCAGGCGGACGATTCGCGTCATGTCCACCTTGAAGACGGTGTGGACATGCGGGCTGGTGCGCTTGGATTCGACCATGCGCTGCGCGATAATGCTGCGCATCTTGGTCATGGGGACCAGGGTGCCGGGTGCGGGAGTTGGAGCGGAGGGCTTGGCCGTGGTTGCGGCGGCCGGCGTGGGCTTGGCGGCTGGATTCTCGATATAGCCGAGGATGTCCATCTTGGTGATGCGTCCACTGGGACCGGTGCCTGGGACTCGGGCAAGATCGACGTTGTTGTCCTTGGCAATCTTGCGTACCAGCGGCGAAGAGCGAGCACGTTCCCCTGCGGATGTAGTCGTGGTTGCGGTAGCCGTTGCGGCTGGGGTCACGGTTGCAGGTGCGACCGCCGCGGGCCCAGCCGTAGCGGGTGCGGGCGTTGCAGATGGTTTGACCTTGCCGCCGCCAATGACGGCAACCACCGTGTTGATGCCTACGGTCGAGCCCTCGGGAAATTTAATTTCGATCAGTGTTCCCGCCGCGGGAGAGGGAATCTCCGCGTCCACCTTGTCAGTAGAGATCTCGAAGAGGGGCTCGTCGCGATCCACCGAGTCACCGACCTTCTTGAGCCACTTGGTAATGGTGCCCTCAGTGATGGATTCGCCCATCTGCGGCATCGGTACATCTGTGCCGGTGGTGCCGGATGGAGCAGCCATAGGGGCATCGACTGGCGCCGCTATCGGTGCGGCGACCGGTGCGGTCGCTGGAGTTGCAGCCGCCGGTGTAGGAGTTGCATTGGCTGTAGGAGCGCCTGTACTGCCTGCGTCGTCAGCGATGAGGGCAACCACCGTGTTGATCTGTACCGTGGCGCCCTCGGCGACCTTGGTCTCCTGCAAGGTTCCCGCCGCGGGGGATGGGATCTCGGCGTCCACCTTGTCGGTGGAGATCTCGAAGAGCGGCTCGTCGCGCTCGACCTTG
>Ga0181519_10004242_pt1 | contig 11651 bp, 23 predicted proteins | sample PEATcosm2014_Bin_26_FD_121102 | JGI IMG/M metagenome (GOLD analysis project Ga0181519, IMG submission 121102) | Peatland microbial communities from MTU Mesocosm Facility, Houghton, MI, USA - PEATcosm2014_Bin02_10_metaG | ecosystem: Environmental > Terrestrial > Soil > Wetlands > Peat | place... | reverse complement strand
TCGACAGGTCCGCGATGGCCTTCAGGCTCAGCGGGCCTAAGTCGAGATGGGCACCGGCACCTACGTCAAGATCGCTCATTGTCTGCCTCCCTGAAAGTGCGCCACACCTCGAATTCGACGCGTCTCAATGACCGAAGATACTCCGCCTGCGCCTTGCGTGTCTCCCGCCAGGCGTCGCGGCGCCGCTCGTACTCACGTTTCAACTGGCCGCCCGTCATCTCGTCGATGGCGACGACCATGTACCCGAGCGCTAGCAGCGCCCCGGCGATGTTGACCAGGGTAAGGATGTGCCCGAGGCGCCTGTCGAGCAGGTCCACGTCGGTGTCGGACTCGACCATGCCTAGATAGTAGCTTGTGAGGCATGGATGACGCCGACCGCGAGCTCCTCCGAGAGACGCTCGCCGCCCTCAAAGAGGCGGTGGCCCTGTTCCGTGAGTATGAGCCGCTCTTGAAAAAGCTGAGATCCCCCTCGTCTATCTGGAAGCGCTAGTCTTCCGGGTATGCCTGAACAGGAAGAACCTTCCGAGCCCGTTGCGACAACCGAGGCCGAGCAGCCGAAGTACGACCCGGGGCCCGAGTTTAAGGAGAAGGTCAAGGAGGTGCTCGAGGAGCTGGGCGTGATCGGCGGGAATGTTTCACGTGAAACATCCGAGCCCGCCAAGCCGAAGCGCCGCACGCTGCGCGACGAGGAGATCGACTCCGAGACGCTCGTCAACAAGGTGCTCGACAAGCTCGAGAAGATGTCCCCGCCCGAGAAGCCGAAGCCCGAGAAGGTCGAGCCGGAGACGCCGCCCGGGCCCGAGCCGAAGAAGCGCAAGGTGCAGTCCGCACTCTGGGGGGCGTGATGATCAACTTCGGTCCGTACACGAAGAGCCTCATCGGGGCCATGCTCATCGGCGCCGGCATCGGCCTGATGGCGATGGCGATGCGCGAGCTGAAGGAGGGCGAGTGCGTCGGCTGCGAGGAGGATGACGCCGAGGCCGCCATCGAGGCGGTCGCCGAGGCCTCGGCCGAGATGGCCGCCGAGCCCGAGGAGACTGACGCCGCATGACCATGACCGCGGAGGTCGAGGTCGCACAACCGGAGCCGCCCGAGCTCGAGGACCTCACCTCCTCGCGCGAGGTCCGGCCGAAGATGTCCAAGCCCGCGGCCGAGGACGTCGCCTGCCCGCATTGCGACAAGGTCTACCGCTCCGGTCCGCAACGGTTGCGCCAGAGCAACCTCACGAATCACATTCGCCACCACCACAAGGACGTCGCGCCGCGCAAGGTCGCCCAGAAGCCGAAGTCGGCAGCGGCGGTGAAGGCGGTCGGGCCCGAGCCGAAGGCAAAGGCACGCAAGCCGGCGGGGGAGAACCTCGCCCTCATCGTCTCCCTCCTCGCCCAGCTCTCGGCGCGCTCGGGTTACGTGCCTCTTGCCAACGCCCTCGCCTTCGAGGCGCCCGCGGCAGGCCAGGCCATCGACACCGCCATCGCCGGGAGCCTGATCGACCGTAAGATCGTGCAGCCTCTAGCAGGAGGGGCCGAGAAATGGGAAGCGGTGGGCGCGTGCCTGTCGCTTCCCGTTCTCGTCCACATGTGCACCGTGTTCCCGCACCTGCAGGGCGCCTTCGAGCCGCAGATGCGACGGGCGGCCGAGGAGATCCTCGTCCTCAGCGTCCCCACGATCAGAAAGAGAGTCGACCGCGACCGCAAGCTCGCCGAGGCCCTGCAGGAGCTCGGCCACATCGACAAGGCGATAGCCGACGATCCCGACCCGGTCGGGTCCATCCTCGCCGGCTTCTTCGTCGGGTCCGAGCCGGCGGCCGAGGAGATGGTCGATGCCTAGTACCCGCGACAATGAGGAGGTCGTGGGCATGCCTTGGGAAGACTTCCTCCGTCATATGTCGAAGCACTGGCGTCAAGGGGAGCACTGGTGTTTGGTCGCCCCGACGGGCGAGGGCAAGTCAACCTTTGTCGCTCAGTTAGTCGAGCGACTTAGAAAGTTCGTGCTCATCTTCGACCTGAAGGGCGGCGACCCGACCCTCGATGACCTCGGATGGGAGCGGATAACGAAATGGCCCCTCAGTCGTGACTACCGCAAGCAGATGGAGGAGGGCGAGCCGGTCCGTCTCATCGTGGGCGGGCGCGGGCGCACGCCGAAGGCACGCGCCGAGAGGATCGCGCTCTTCCAGGCCGTGCTCGAGGGTGCGTACGTGGATGGAGGTTGGACCGTCGTTATCCCCGATTTGGCGTTACTCACTGACCGGCGCTTTGGGGCTGCGGGCGGTCAGGTCACCGAGCTTCTGCTGGCGGCACGGTCTGCGAAGGTCAGCGTCGTCACCGAGTTCCAGCGCCCGGCGGGAGTCCCTCGTGAGGCGGCTGACCAGGCGACTTATCTGGGGACCTCTTTCACCCGCGACGTGGACACGGGCGGTCGACTAGGAGAGATGTTCGGGCGCTCGCGCATGCAGATGCGCGGGGCTATCCGCGGGCTCGGCAAGACGCCTTACTCCTGGATCGTGGTGAACCGCCGGCCGCGCGAGCCGCTCATCATCACCCGCCCGCCCAAGCTCGAGCGCAAGGCGCCGAAGTGAGGGTGATCTACCCGTACACGGACAAGCGCACCGAGGAGAGCGGGCTCGCCCTCACTCGGTGGGCATCCCAGGCCGAGCGCATCTTCGTCGGCGAGGACGACTTCGCCTACGGGCACCTGCTCGAGCGGCTCTGGAACGACGCCGAGACTTTCCTCCTCGTAGAGCACGACATCGTCATTCACGAGGGACTGGTCGAACAGTACGCGGCGTGCGAGGAGGAGTGGTGCTCCTCGCCCTACACCTACTTCGACCAGCCCGTGACCACCTCGGGGGGCGGGCTCGGCTGCACGAAGTTCTCGGCCCAGCTCATGCATCGTTGGCCGACGCTCATGGCCCAGGCGAACGCGCTCCCGTGCGCCGGGCACCCGAACGGCCATTGGTGTACGCGTGATCTTGCGATCTACACCCTCTTGCGACAGGGTGGCAACTTCGCCAGCCAGTACCCGGCACGCCGGCACCAGACGCACACCGAGGTCGGGCACCGCGCCGGACTCTGCTCGCACGGCTGCAAGGACACGCTGTGAAAGACTGGCGCTATTGGTTGAAGCGATTCCATCATCGCCATCAATGGGTGATCGTGCCTGAAGAACTCCGATTTGCAATCTGGAAGGGTACCCGTAGCTGTTCCAAATGCGGTGTATGGGCATGACCTTCCTCAACCTCGGCTGCGGCGACCCGCCCTGCCATGCGCCCGAACCCTGGGTGAACGTGGACTCCTACGCGGGCTGTGAGCCCGACCTTCTCGCCGACCTGCACGCCCTGCCGCATGACACCGGCTCGGTGGAGGCGGTCTACATGGGCCACGTCCTCGAGCATCTCGAGTATCTCGACGTCATCCCCGTGCTGCACGAGGTCAAGCGCGTGCTCGAGCCTGACGGGATGCTCTGTATCGTCGGGCCCGACTACCACCGTGTCGTCACAAAGCCCGAGTGGGCGCCTTGGGTAGATCTCGTCATGCACGGGGACGACACCCGACCGGGGGCCGAGCATCGCTGGCTCCCGACCGCTTCTGAGCACCTCCGCATGGTGCGCGAGGTCTTCCCCGCCGCCCGCGAGATCGACATCATCGCCGTATCGAGCTTCTGGCCGGTCGTTTACCGCGTCGGCTGGGAGTTCGCCATCATCAACCACTAAGGAGAACAGTGCCCATCCTGCGCAACGCCGAAGGTGTCGAGGTCGACAACCTCGAGCAGCTCCTCGCCGACATCAACGAGGACGACCGCAAGGCCATCCTCGCCCGTAACGGCACGGCGCCCGCCGCCTACCAGCCGCCCGCCGACGAGAAGATGATCTCCTGGATGATCAACCGCCACCCCTACGCGGGCGGCGACTACTACCGGGCCTTCCGCCCGGCCGTGCTCACCTCGGCCCACTTCGGCTGGCACACGGCGCTCGCCGACAAGATGGTCACGCTGAACGAGGACCCCGACGGCAAGCTCGGCTTCGTCACGCCGGCGTCGGACAACCCGAAGGTGTTCTTCTCCGACGTGCTCGTGATCCGGCCCGTGGCGAACTGGCGCCTGTCAAACGTCGAGCAGATGCACGCGAACGGGCAAAAGATCATAGCCGACCTCGATGACAACCCCTTCGAGCACGAGGATCTGTCCAACCCCGAGCTCACGCTCGAGGAGGATTACTTCCTCGAGTGGTTCCCCTACGTCGACGCTTGGCTTGTCTCGACCAAGTACCTCGCCGACAAGCTCCGCGAGAGGGGCATGCGCGAGGACAGGATCTACTACGCCCCCAACCTCTACGACCCGACCGCCTTCAACGCCGAGCCCAAGCCGAGCCGCCGGCTGGGCACGCGCCTTTGGCTGGCGAACCGGCAGAACGAGGACGTCAAGATGTACGACGAGCTCGTCTACCCGCTCTTGGACAAGCTCGACCTCTCCTTCACCCACATCGGGGTCATGGAGGATGTCGATGTGGCGACGGTCGGGCGCAAGGCGCGCCGGAGCTTCGGGTGGGACACGCCCCGGCTCATCGAGCGGCCCTCGGTGCTCATCCCCGAGATGGCGAAGGAGCTCGCCCTCTTTTCCATCGGGGCGATTATGATGGGAGACAATGAGTTCAACCGGGCCAAGACAGAGACTCACGCCGCGGAGTTGGGTCTCGCAGGGTTGCCGTTGGTGGCTGCAAGTAACCACGAGCTCTATCGGAACATCCCCGGTAGAGTCGAGCCGACGGCTGAAGCTGTTGAAGATCGAGTCCGTTACCTCCTCGACCCCGACGTCTGGCACGCCGAGTCCAAGCGCATCCGAACCTGGGCCCGTGCCGTAGCCGTGCGCCACGAGAGCCAGTACCTCGAGAGTGTGCTCGCGGCAGTTAACGCCGTGCTGAAGTAGTGCAAGCGCGGATGCGCGCACCTGTGGTATAACTTCGTCAAGCTTCCGACCCGCGGGCCAGTGCAAAGGGTCGGAAGCTCTTCACGCTGTCCCCGGGCCGGAGCGTCGTTGGCGACGTAGGAGGTCTGGATGAGCGGGAAGCGTCAGTTTGACCTGACGGTCGCTGTCATCGTCGGAGTGGTCTTCGGGCCGCTCGTCTTGGCGCGCCTGTGGGCGACACGACGGATCATGGAAGGCCCGGCCGAGGGCGTGGGTTACAGCACAGCAAAAGTCGTCAAGGCCGCGACGGCCTGATCGGATAGGAGAAACCATGTCCAACACCGCAACTGTCGCCACGCCGGCCCAGCCGCAGACGACCACCCAGCCGGCGGGAGGCCCGTTCATCCGGCACTCCGAGCCCGGCAAAGCGAGGATCTACGACCTGACGGGCATCGCCTTCGGGTCGCTGACGAACCAGCCGCTAACGGCCATTCCTGGCTACATCAGCGCCTTCCGCCTCTACTTCAAGGCGACGGCGGCCAACACCGCCACCCAGGGCATCGCGGCGGCGACCTCCGATGCCCCCTTCAACGTCGTCTCCCTCATCCAGGTCTTCGACGCCCTCGGGACCCCGATCTACGCCCTGCCCGGCTTCGAGGCCCTCTACCTCGTGCCGATGTTCTCGGGTGGCTTCGGGCTCCGCGACTGCGCCGACGTGCGCAACCTCCCGAGCTATGCCCCCATCGCCACCGCCACCGCGACCGTCGGCAGCTTCACCTTCGCCTCGGTCATCCCGTGCGAGTTCGCGAAGGGCATCGGCGTGCTCGGCATGGCCGACGGCTCCACGCTCCCGAAGATCCAGGTGCAGTGGAACACCCAGAGCGCTGTCATGGGCTCCTCGGGGCTCAGCCAAGTGAACCCGACCATCGAGTTCCGCGTGAACGCCGACTTCTACTGGCTGCCGGCGAACGACCAGACGGCTCCCCCGGGGCTCGGCTCGACCCGGCAGTGGTTCCTGCAGCAAGGCTACCCGGCCATCTCTTCGGGCGCGACGGCGACGGTCACCATCCCCCGCCAGGGCGGCTGGATCGACACGCTCATCTTCATCCTCCGCGACTCGAACTCGAACCGCCAGGACTACTGGCCCACGATCCTGCGCCTCAAGATCGACGGCATCGGCGAGATCGAGACGAACATCGATGAGGTCTATGACGACATGGCGATCGCCTTCGGCGTCGGCTCCACGGTCGGCATCACCGGCACCGGCACCATCATGGCGGCCCGGCCCACCGGTGTCATCGCCTTCTCACGCAAGACCTCGCTCGGGCGTCAGGTGCTCGGCCTGCTCGACACCTACGAGACGGCGCTCAGCACTTCCGCGGGAACCTCGATGACTGTCGAGGGCGCCCCCTGGGCCACCGGGTCCAACACCCCCTGGACCCTCAACGGCCTGCTCGGCCAGGTCATCCCGTCCGGTGCCCTGATCCAGGGCTTGGTGGAGGTGTGAGATGAGCGGATGGACTGCAGACTTCAAGAAGGGCTTCTTCACGGGCGCGGGCGTCATCGGTGCCGTCCTCGTCATCGGCTTCCTCGTGAAGAAGGTCTGACGTGCCGGGCCTGAACGTGGGCATCGGTGGCGGGCTTCGCTTCGGGGGGGCGGGCACGACCATTGCCCAGGCGCCCCCGGCGACGATCACCCAGGTGTCGCCCGGCGCGGCGGCCACCACGGGCGGCACGCCGCACTGGCAAATAGGCGTCGGCGTGGCCGTAGCGGCCACCGCCTGGCTCGTGTTCCTGCGCTGGTCGCTACCGGGATAAGGAGAAAGACATGCTTTCTGACCACCGTTTCTGGCTCGGTGTGGCGTTCGGCCTCGGCGGCCTCTACGTCTACCACCGCATCAAGGGCGTGCCTTCCAACGCGCCCGGCTCCAACCGATCGGCTTGAACCCGTGCTCGCGATCGCGGGCGGTGTGGCGTGGGCCGGCTACCTGCTCTTCGTCTACGGACTGAGCCAGCTCGCCGGCCAGAACTACTCCATCGCCGACCTCGCGATCCCGGGCAAGTTCGTCCTCGGCACGCCGCCGCCCGACAAGGGCACGCCCTCGGGCTCGGTGCCCGGGGGGAGCGGCACAGGGGCCGGCACGGTCCCCTTCAACCCCAAGACGGGCACGGGTGGCAACCCCACCACGTACCAGGTCTGTCGGGACAAGACCGGGAAGAACATCGGCAACCCCGTGAACGGCAAGTGCCCGAAGGGCGCGAGCTTGTCGTATCTGCAGGCCTGATGGGCGCGGTCCTCGCGGCCTGGATGGTCGAGATAGGAGTACAGGTATGGAAAGGTGGCAAGGCGAACTCGGTCCCCGTGTGGGGCGCCTCGTTGCCCGTGCCGTCCATCTTCCTCGCCGACATGCTCCTCTTCGGGGCGCTCGCCTTCGGGGCGAAGGAGTCCTCCCAGTTCAAGACGCCCGCGGCCCTGCTCGCCTGGGGCTTCGTGGTGGCGACGGTACTGAACAATCCCGCCGCCCCCAGCGCCCTCGCGAACAAGCTCACCGGCACCAAGACCTCAGCCGCACCGGCTACGACGACACAAGGAGCATCAACTAATGGGTAGAGTCTCGGGTTTCTGGTCCGCCGCCGGCCTGATCATCGTCGGGTGGATCATCTTCGACGTGCTGAACAAGCCCGCCGGCACCGCCGCCGCCTTCAACGGCGTCACCGGCCTCACCACGGTCGTCGGCAACCAGGTCACCGGCGCGAAGAACGGCTGAGCATGGCCGTCGACAAGATGCTCGCCTCGAGCGGGGCCCCGCGGCGCATGGGCGCGGCCGCCTTCACGCTCGCGAGCACCGAGGAGGAAGCCTTCGGCGGGTGGAACCACCGCGTCACGGCCGTCTATGGCACCGAGCCGGTGCCCACGCCCGACAACGACGTGGCGATGCGGTACGCCATCGCGCCCGGGCCCGTCGACGCCCAGGGCTCGCTCGCCGGGCGCTCCTCGCGTCGCGGCATGCTCTGGCAGTCCTGGTCCGTGGTCGCCCACCCGCAACCGTGGGCCAGGACTGTCAAGCCCGTCGGTGGCGGCTACAACAAGGGCGCCGCCTCGATCACGGCGGCCTCGGCGCAGCTCCCGGGCGATCTTGTCATCACGCCGCAGATCGTCACCCGCACGGGTGCCAAGCAGGCGCGTGTCACGACCGCCCCGAAGTCGATGATGAGGTGGGTGAGACAAGGTGGCTGAGAAAGCAGCTCCCCCGAAGAAGAAGGGCGGCGGGATCTTCGCCCAGAAGATCTTCGGCCTGCCCGCGCCCGTCGTCGTCGGCGGCGGGCTCGTCGTGGCCTACCTGCTCTACAAGAAGTTGAAGGGCAGCTCTTCAACTGCAGCAAGCACAACCGCGACTCCTGCAAGCACTACGGGCACCGGCACGGACACCGGGAGTGGCAGCGGGGTCGACACCGGCACGGGCGGAGGCGGAGGCGGCTACGGGCCGACGAACGGCTACCAGGGAGGCGGGCTCTCGGCCACCCTCGCCGCCATCCAGGCCGAGATCGGGGCGCTCGGCACCGGGGGCGCCGTCACGAACAACTACTACGGGTCCTCCACGAGCGGGAGCACCAACGGCGGCACAACGGGCACGACCTCGCCCGCGCCCGTTTCGCAGAAGCCCACGAGCTCGCCCCCGAACGTGGGCAACCCTCCGGGCACGCGCGCCCCCACCCAGAGCTTCCCGGCGAAGAAGATCACGCCGGCGCCTGCGCCCACCTCGGGCGGTCAGGTCAAGCGCACGCCCACGAAGGCCAACCCGTCCAAGACGTACCCAGTGCAGGTGAGGTCATGATTGATCTGAGCCGATTCGCCAGCACTCAAGGACCACCGACACCCGTTCAACCCCCCTTGCGCCCCTTGGAACCTCAAGGGATAACTCAGGGCCCGGTGCGCGTGCCTGAGCAAATCCGCCCAGCTCCTGGCGCGAACGTTTATGTCCAGCGGCTACCTCAGCCACCACTTCGTCAACCGTTGCCCCCCAAAGGATCCTGACATGAGCATGATCTCGCCCGACCGCTTCCCGAACGACCCGATGAGCACCCAGGGCGTGAACGCCTGGCACGACGAGTCGCTCGGTGACCAGGTCTACTCCGCCGACGGAATCTACCACGGCCAGAACATCATCACCCTCGGCCCGAACGGCGGCATGCAGTGGCAGCGCGCCCGGCCCGGGACGCAGGGCACCTTCCATCAGAGCGGCTCGGACTACCCGGGCAACACGGGCGCGGGGTACACGGTCGGATGATGTTCACCCGCACTTTCGTGCAGTCCCAGCCCGACCCCTCGGACGACGACACCTTCTACATCCACTCCTCGGACGTAAAAGCACGCGTGCAGCACGGGTGGGACCCAGGCAGCGTGCCCGTGCGCTACACGCTCCTCTTCCCGGTCGGGTTCAAGCCGAACATGCTCCCGACCGCCTATCAATTGAACTACACAATGGGACTCGGATCGGGGTGAGCCTTGCCCGCCGACATGAGTCTGGCCTCCGGCGGTAGCGATGGGATCGCCTTCCTCGTCTCTGCTGGCATCGTCTATGAGATAATCGCCGCCGCCTGTTCCTCCCCGCAGACGACCGAGATCAACGCCGCCTCGCGTGCGGACACGCTCATGAAATGGGTCCACATCGGGCTCGTGCAGGCGGCCGCCTTCGTGCTCGTCGCCGCCGCCTTCGATGAGCGCCACCGCAAGCCCATCTTGGCCGGTGGCTTCCTCGCGGGAGCGCTCATGTACGGGCAATACACGCACGCGAAGCGCGCCGGCCTCGCCAACGGCGGGCCCTCGACGGAGTCCTGATGCCTGTCAGTGGGCTCTCCTCGGGCCAGCAGACGCGGAACATCTCCGCCCCCCTCTGGGTGGTGGGCATCCTGAACGGCATCCAGGCGCCCGTGAACCAGGCGAACGTTTGGTTGCTCGAGTTCTGGGCCCAGGACGAGCAAGGCACCTCGAACTGGGAGACGGTGCCCGCGGGCGGCGCCGGCCAGAACATCTACAACCCCTTCAACATCGTCACGGGCGTGCCCGGGGCACCCCCGCCGGCCGCGGTCACGGGCATCCAGGGCGACATCCAGGTCAACTCCTCTTGGGCGAACGGGGTCGCGCAAACGGTCGCCTTCCTCAAACAGCCCGACTGGGCTCCCCTCGTGCAAGCCATGCAACAGGGCGCCCCCCTCTCGAGCCTCTACTCGGCCGTCAACTGGCGGGCGAACACCGGCACCACGGGCGGTCCCTACCCGCCCAGCCTCTACGCCTACCTGAACGGCACCGGGCCCGGTCCTTCGGGCGTCGTCACCCAGGGCAGCACGAGCTCGTACTCGGCGGTCGCCGGCACGAACGGCGGGCCGATCACGGGCGTCGGGGTGCCCTCGGGCGTGCAGGGCGGGCTCCTCCCGACCGGCTGCGGCGCCAAGGGCGATCTCTTCAACTTCGACCTCAAGGTCACCTCGGTCGGGCTGAGCGCCTGCCAGGCTAAGGCGATCAAGGGCGGGCTCCTCGTGGCCGTGGGCGGGGCGACGATGCTCTTCGGGGTCGCATTGATCGTGATCTCGGGCTTCGCCGGCAAGGGCCCGCTCAGCCCCGTCGTGGACGTCGCCGCCGGCTATGTGGCCGGGGCGCGCAAGATCCCGGGCGTGAAGCGCGCCTCGAGCGGGACAACCTCGTCGGACGAGGACGAGGCGACCGTGACGGCGCGGGACCGGCGCATACTCGACCGCCAGGCGCGCAAGGGTGAGACTTCGATCCCCGCGGAGGTGAACTACTCCGGGGGGCGGGCGAGGCGCAGCGAAAGTTACAAGGGTTTCGATTCCGACACTCCTGAAGAGCGAGCCGAATACCAGGCGGCCTAGATGGCTCTGCAGAGACTGATAGCCCAGGGCGTCGCCGACGCCAACGGGAACATCTCATTGCTCACAGATCCGTCGTGGGTGCCAACGGTACAGTACGTCTTCACGGGGTCCTTGTCGGTGCCCGATTCGACCATTACCGCCCAGTGGTCATTGATCATAAACTCACAGCCCCAGCTCACCTTCATAGGCCAGAGCGTCGTCACGGGCGTGCAGCTCCACGAGCTCGACCGCATGCAGCTCTCGGCGACAGGGCTCACCCCCGGCCAGGTCGTGCAGGCGGTCTATCTTGCCATCCAGACGCCCGCCAGCCGTACCGCCCCCACGAGCCCGACCGTCACCCCCACGGGCACGACACAAAATGCGGGCAACCTTCAGTTTCTCGCCGGCTCGGGCATCACCATCCCCGCCACGCGCGCCCTCATCTTGGACCTCACCCAGGTCGTCTACCCGGCGAACACCCTCCTCGCCAACTACAACACCGCGCTCTGCTTCGTGAACAACACGACCGGGGCCACGGTCACGGTGACGATGTTCGGGCACTCGAGCTTCGACGCCTTCGTGCAGACGGTCATGATCCCCACCCTCACGAGCTACGTCTTCGCCATCCCCATCATCGGCTTTTCCCAGATCGACGGCTTCTCCGGGACGGCCTCAGGCGTGACCTGCTCGATCATGCTCACCGAGGAGGTGGTCGCCTCCCCCGACGTGCTCGGCTGGGACTCGACCGACCCCGGGACGGGCTTCGTGCCCCTCTCTGTCGACGCGAGCGGGAACATCCACATCGCCCCCTCGTCCTTCCCGGACCCGCTCCCAGTGATCACGGTGGCCTCAAGCTCGCCCAGCTACGGGCAGACCTCGGTCGG
>Ga0181519_10004240_pt1 | contig 11656 bp, 8 predicted proteins | sample PEATcosm2014_Bin_26_FD_121102 | JGI IMG/M metagenome (GOLD analysis project Ga0181519, IMG submission 121102) | Peatland microbial communities from MTU Mesocosm Facility, Houghton, MI, USA - PEATcosm2014_Bin02_10_metaG | ecosystem: Environmental > Terrestrial > Soil > Wetlands > Peat | place... | reverse complement strand
GTGGCCACTCCGATGTAATCGGGGGCGCTGTGATCACGCGAACCGCCAAGCAGCTTGAGCGCGTTCGTTTCCTACAGAACGCGCGGGGTGCAGTTCCCGGTCCGCTCGATTGCTATCTGGTGCAACGAGGGATCAAGACTCTTGCGCTTCGAATGCAGCGGCACTGCGAGAATGCCAGCTACTTGGCCCATGCCTTACGGGACATTCCCGAGGTACGGAGGGTGATTTATCCGGGCCTTTCTTCCCACCCCGGACATCTAGTTGCAAGCAAGCAGATGCAAGACTTCGGAGGGATGCTGAGCCTGGAGTTGGAAGGTGGACTAAATGCAGCAACACGTTTCTGTGCCAGATTGCGCGTCTTCTCTCTGGCCGAAAGCCTGGGTGGTGTAGAGTCACTGTGCTGCCATCCCGCAACCATGACCCACGCAAGCATTCCCAGAGAGATCCGTGAGCCTCGCGGCGTAACAGACGGGCTCATCCGCCTCAGTGTGGGCTTGGAGCACACCGAAGATCTTGTATCGGATATTTTGCAGGCGTTCAAGAACTACGATTCGAGTGCTATTTCTTGCTCAATCGGCGCATTTCGCTAGACAGGAGTGAAAATCGAGAGAATCCGGTCTACCGGTGTTGAATCACGACAAACAAGGCGATTAGTGGTCTTTCGTCAGCTAGTACCGACGGCAGACATCTGACCATGGTCTTAGGGAAGGAGTGTCCGGGAGAGTCTGAACCCTTCGATTTGAAAACCTACTATGCGGGTGCAAGTATACTCTCGCTAATCAGTTGGATCGTATGTTCAATGAACCTTGCCGACTTTAATGAAATTGGCCGCCGTTCGGTGGCTCAACAGCTTCAGGCCGCGTCAGCGACCCCGCTCAAGCCCTTTGAGCGAATCACGCCGCGAAGCACGGGGATTTGCGCGGAGAAGAGTTCCCGATTGTGACTGAGGTAACTTCGCTAAGCTCCACACTTGGTTATGGTTACGGAGATATTATGCGCCGGGCGATTGCACATTCACTGTTGATGATCTTCAGCTTGTTGCTGATCGCGCCGCTGCTTGCCCAGGATGCCGAGGCGAGCCTTCCCGCCTGCTGCCGCAGAAACGGCAAGCATCACTGCATGATGCGCGGCATGCAACAGTCCAGCAGCAAAAAAGATGGATTTGCTTCAGTCCATGAGAAATGCCCCTGCCTGCCGGAGAGCACCGGAGCTGTTCATGCTGCAAAGTTCATACCCGAAGCAGGACAGCGTTTCTACGCCGAAGTCGTCTTCCATCCGGCTTATGCGCCGCAGACCGAGGCCCGCTCCCGAATCTCTTTCCTACGCAGCCATCAGAAGCGCGGCCCTCCCTCTCTTCTCGCCTGACAACTGATAGTGCTTTGCGGACGGAACTGGCATTGCCAATCCTGTCCTGACACTTCACGTTTCTTGAAGCTAGAGGAGAGCCCCATGAGACCCATGCCTTTGCTGGCGTTACTGCCGGCCGTCTGCCTATGCTGGCCGACGACGCTGAGCCACGCCCAAAACGGTTTTGCCAGCGCCACAATTGCCGAACCCGCATCGGAACTGCGCCAGTCCGTTGCCGCCGAGAGCTCCCGTGAATCCGGCCGCATCGCCGGAGTCCTGAAGGACCCTTCCGGGGCGGTGGTTCCCGGAGCAAGAATTGAACTCAAGAATTCTGATTCAGGCTTCCATCGATCCATCATGTCCAATGGCGAAGGACGCTTCTTCTTCGAGGGTCTCCCTGCGGGGGAGTACGAGGTCACTGTCACTGTCAACGGCTTTGACGTTGCGATCCTTCATGGCCTGACCATCACCGCCGGCAAAGAGACGACCGCCAACGTAGCGCTGACGATCGCCCCAACAAAGACATCTATCGAAGTCACTGAAGCGGCAAGCGCAACCGCTGCCACAGACCTGCTCAAAGTGAGTGACAGCGATCAGGCGCGAAGCCGCAACGCAGCCGAGCTTATCGGCGATACGCCGGGCGTTAGCCTGCGCGATAATGGACAGCTTGCCTCGGTCCCGCTGTTGCATGGGCTGGGAGATGAGCGCGCGAAACTGGTGGTCAACGGCATGACGGTCTCCTCAGCCTGCGCGAACCACATGAATCCGCCGCTCTCCTATGTGGCTCCGTCTGATGCTGCAGGAGTGACGGTTATGGCGGGCATAACTCCGGTGAGCATGGGCGGCGACAGCATTGGTGGAACGATCGCAGTCGATTCCCGTCGGCCCGTCTTCGCCAGCGGAAGCGAACAACTGCACGAGGAAGGCACATTCACGGGCTTTTTTCGCAGCAATGGCCAGAATTACGGTGGGTCGCTGACGGAGTGGGTGTCGGGCCGCAATCTGGCGATCGGCTACGCGGGATCGTGGACCACCAACGACGACTATACCGACGGTAGCGGCCATAAAGTCACTTCGACCTATGCACAGAGCACCGACCACGCTGTAACTCTCGCAGCTGAGAAGTCGAGAAACTTCCTCACTATCGAGGCGGACTTGCACCACACGCCGTATCAGGGCTTTCCGAATGCGCAGATGGACATGGTGCGTAACTATGCCGAGTCGCTCAACATGCATTACCACAGAAGCTTCGAAGGAGGAGGCCTCGATGCGCATGTCTTCTGGCAGGGCGCATGGCATTCGATGAACATCGGGCATGACAAGTCCACCTTCCCCATGCCCATGTGGATGCCGATGGACACGCACGGTAGGGATCTGGGTTACACCCTCAACTATGAGGTTCAGCTCGCCGACCGGCACACACTCCGTGCGGGCAACGAACTGCACCGTTTCGTCCTCGACGATCGATGGCCCGCAGTTTCCGGAACGGCGCCGTACATGGGCCCCGATACCTTCGTCAGCATCAACGACGGCCGCAGAACGCGCCTGGGTACCTTTGCCGAGATTGCCAGCAAGTGGAACCCTCAATGGACAACCCTCCTCGGCCTGCGAAACGACACGGTTTGGACGAACGCCGGTCCGGTCCAGGGCTACTCAGACATGTACGGCGACGATGCTAGCGCCTTCAATGCGTTGAATCGCGCCAAGACCGACGTCAACTTCGATTTGACTGGTACGGCTCGCTACGAGCCGGACTCATCGGGAAGCTTTGAGTTTGGTTACGCGCGGAAGACGCGTTCGCCCAATCTCTACGAGCGCTACGCATGGTCGACCAACATGATGGCCAGCGGCATGATCGGCTGGTTTGGCGACGGCAACTACTATGTGGGCAACGTCGCCCTCAAGCCCGAGACCGCCAACACCGTGAGCGGCACGGCAAGCTGGCACGGCGGGACTACCACTCCATGGGCGATCAAACTCACGCCCTATTTGACCTACGTCCAGGACTATGTGGACGTGGATACGCTGATGACCACGATGTACGGCATGAGCACATTTGCCCAACTCCAATTTACCAATCACAACGCAAGGATCTACGGGACCGATCTCTCCGGGAGCGCTGTGGCATGGAACAGCCTGACCTTTGGGCAAGGAAAGATCGGCGCCGTCGCAGGCTGGCTGCACGGCGAGAGGACCGACACCTCAACCGGCCTTTACCAAATGATGCCGCTTGACCTGCGAGTCAACTTCGACGAGGAATTGAAGGGACTCACAGCCGGCCTCGGCATCCAGGCAGTGGACCGCAAATCAAACGTCGACCCAAATCGCTTTGAGCAGAAGACGCCGGGCTACACACTCTTCAATATCCATGCAGGCTGCCGGCGCGGCCATTTCCTCGCGAACGCGGCCGCCGACAATCTCCTCAACAAGAGCTACGAATTGCCCTTGGGAGGCGTGAACTTCGACGATTTCATGGTCAGTATGCGGATGGGCCAGATCAAGCCTCTTACGGGCCGTGGGCGGTCGGTCTCCTTCAGCCTGACCGCGCAGTTCTGACCCGGCGAGGCTCACTCCTCATCGATGGGGTCGTGCGTCGTCATGATGCACGGCCCCGTTCTATCGCTACCGATTTTGATCTACCGTCTTTCGCTGTGGTGCTGGAAGTCCGAGGATCAACCCATATCAAAGTGTGGAATTGATGAGTAGCATGAATCTAAACAACGTGCTACTCTGGTTCTTGTCTTGCGAATTGATCTTCAGCGGGAGTGCGTGTGGGTGTTCTGAGCAGAATTGGTGTTGCGCTGGATTCGGAGCTTCTCAAGCGGTTTGACCGTTTGATCTGCCAGCGCGGGTACACGAATCGCTCCGAAGCCTTCCGCGATTTGATCCGCGATCAATTGGTGACCCAACAGACCGCAGCCCCGAACGCGGCTGTAGTGGGCACCATCACCCTCATCTACGACCACCACGCCTCTGGAATTACCGAAAAACTAACCGAGTTGCAGCACGCGGACCGCGAACTGGTGGTTTCCACGAGTCACGCGCATCTAGACCACGATTCTTGCCTTGAGGTGCTGATCGTTCACGGCAGATCGGCCGAGGTGACCCGCTTTGCCGATCGCCTCATCGGGCTGAAGGGCGTGCAGCATGGGCGTCTGGTGATCACCATACCGGCGAACTCCCTGGAACACCCCCACAAAGACGAGCACAAGCACAAACACTGATTTACATTCAAGCTCGGCATTGAAGTTGAATGGAATTTCAAGATAGGAGAACCATGAGGGATCGTAGCACGAATTTAATAATCGTCATACTAGCAGTCTACCTACTTAATTGCGCGCTCGACCTGCCAGCTCAAACCGGCCCTTCTCGCCAGCTCGGCGCGGTGCTCGATTCAGCGGGTCACCCGGTCGCCACGAGCGATAAGGCTTATCCGCCTCAGCTATCAGGAACTGTCATGGACACGTCCGGCGCGGTGATTGCCTGGGCCATCGTGCAGGTCCAAAACACGAACGGTGTTGTACAGCGAACGACACAGTCGGACAGGAACGGTTCGTTCATGATTTCCGGGCTTCCGGCAGGAAATTATCGACTCGTCGTATCGAATCCCGATTTTGAAACCAAAGAAATCTCCGTCACTCTAGCGACCACCGAAGCACCGGCACCGCTACGCATCTCTCTGGCTGTTCGCGCGGTGAGCACCACCATCAGCGTGCAGGGCAGGGAAGATGATCTGATCGGGATTGCCGAATCCGGTACGCAGGGAACGGTGGGCGCAACGGAAATCCAGGATCGTCCGATTCTTCGTTCGGGAGAGGTTTTGGAGACGGTTCCTGGTCTCATCATCACGCAACACGCCGGCGGCGGCAAGGCCAACCAATACTATCTTCGTGGCTTCAATCTCGATCACGGCACGGACTTCGCCATTTTTATCGACGATATGCCGCTGAACCTGCCGTCGCACGCGCACGGCGAGGGCTATTCGGACATGAACACCGTCATCCCGGAGTTTGTGAAGCGGGTGAATTTCGAGAAGGGCCCTTATTACGCGGATATCGGCAACTATGGCTCGGCTGGAGCAGCTCATGTTGAATACTTCAAGACGCTGCCCCGGAGCTTCGTCAAGATAGAAGGTGGCACGTATGGCTATGGGCGGAGCGTTTTCGGTGCATCGCAAAAGCTCGGTTCGGGCAGTTTGCTGTATGGCGGGGAAGCGTATTACGACAACGGCCCATGGAAGCATCCGGATGCTTATGCCAAATTCAACGGCATCGCCACCTACAGCCGGGGCACGGACGTGGATGGTCTCAGCATCACGGCCCGTGCTTACAACGGAAAATGGCATTCAAGCGATCAAATTCCCGTGAGCGCAGTTTCTCTTGTTGGTCTCTATGGCACGCTGGACCCTACAGACGGTGGCCATTCTCAGCGTTACAGTTTGCAGTCGGACTGGCATCGTCAGAGTGCAACTTCGGCAACGAAAGTCACAGCCTACGTCTTCTATTACGACCTCGATCTATTTTCCAATTTCACTTACTACCTGGTAGACCCCGTTCGCGGCGACCAATTCGAGCAACAGGATCGGCGCTGGGTAGCAGGCTTTGACGCGCATCACACGGTCTTCAGCCAATGGGCCGGTCGCAGAGCGGAAAATACCATCGGCCTGCAACTCCGCAATGATTGGATCAACAATGGTCTTTATGCAACGCAGAACCGAGTGCGCATGGATAAAGCCGACTACGACACTAGCGACCCTATTCCCCCAACTTTGCCCATGACCAGGGAGCGGGATCGCTTTACGGACACAATAGGCAGTTTTTATGTTGAAAACAAAACCCAGTGGGCAAACAAATTTCGCTCGGTCATTGCCTTGCGAGGCGACGACGACAAATTCATCGTCCATAGCCTGGCCTATTCGGAAACGGTAAATGCCGCCAATTCCGGATCTGCGACCAAGTTTCTCCCCAGCCCAAAAGCGAGTCTGACCTTCGGCCCGTGGTCCAATACTGAGTTCTATTTGCAGGGTGGATTCAGTTTTCACTCGAACGACGGGCGCGGCACAACGCAAACGATCGAACCAATTTCGGCGGACGATCCTTACGCCAACACGCCCGCTTCGAAGATCCCGCCTCTGGTCCAAACCAAGGGTGGTGAAATCGGCGTGCGCACTGTGGCCGTCCCGCATCTGCAAAGCACCTTTGCGCTCTGGTATCTCCGCAGTAATTCCGAACTAATGCAGGATGGCGACACCGGAGGCACGAGTGCTTCAGAACAGCCGAGCAACCGCTATGGCGTGGAATGGGCGAACTACTACACGCCAACGGAACATTGGGCTGTCGATTTTGACCTTGCGAATTCCCGAGCGCAATTTACCGAAATAGACGACGGCGATGCGGCGCCGAACAGCCCGGGCGGCAAGCATGTGCCCGAAGCGGTTGAGTTGGTGATTTCATCGGGCATTACACTTCACGATTACAAAGGTTTTTCGTCAAGCTTGCGCCTCCGCTACTTTGGCCCGCGCGATCTAACGTCCGATGGAATTTTTCGCTCAAATCAAACGGTGATGCTCAATGGGGAACTCGGTTATCAAATCAAAAAGAAATGGCATGTCTCGGCAGAATTCTTGAACATGCTTGATCGTAGCGATAGTGACGTTGACTACGCTTATGAGTCCCGAGTTATTCCAGGAATCACTTCAGGAGGAACGCCGATAGGTCCGTCGGTCTTCACACGTGTTGCCCACCCCGTCGAACCGTTTCAGGTGCGTTTCGCGTTAGGAAGAAGCTTTTGACTGATGCTGCGAAAAGCCTTCATGCATCGCTTGTCCCTCTGCGAGCCTGACGGCACATTCGTCAGACCCGAAGGGATGCCCGTCTATGTGCCCGGAGGCACGGAAGTGACCCCGCTGCTCAAAGATATGGCACACCGGGCTATCCGGTAGGGTTCACCACCGGGCTCACCTGGCGCTCTGGATGAGGCGCCCATAGGCTTGAATCAGCATTATTTGAGTGTAACCTCGGCGGCGGCCAAGCCCTGCTCACCGCAGATTGAATAGAAGAGGTAAACCTTGCCGTTGTCTTCAAAGATTCCCGGGTCACGAAGCTGATGTACGGGAATTTCAACGTCCCCAGCTTTGGAAGGCGCGGACGCAAGATCAGAGCACTCATAGTTCTCCTGGGACGTGAGCACATCGACGGGTGGAGCGGCCTTCCACTCTGTCCAATCTTTTGTAAGGTCCACCTTGGTCACCAAGATATGTTCGGGCGCGTCACCGATTGCGGAGAAGAACACGTAAAGAGTGTCTCCTCTCAGCAAAACAGCGGTATGCCGGACCCGTCCAGCATAGGGAGAATCGCGAAATAGATCGCTCCCTGGTTCGAACTCGGCAAAGGGATCCTTCGAGCGAAAAAGCCTTCCGCCGCGGGCCACGCCGTAAAACGACCCACGATAAATGAAGACTCGAAGATAGCTATGCTTGGTGATTGCCGGGTGAGACGCAAAGTGAAGGCCGTCGCTTGATTCGAAGGATTGCGTGTACTGCTCATAGTGATTTGTCATCAGCCATTGTCGTTCGTCGGCCTGATTACCACCCCCCGCACCCGGCCATGCTTTACCGTCCGTCCACATTCCGTGTGCCCAAAGAATGATTTTTCGCTTTTCCTGATCGATGTATATCTCCGGGGAGGCCACATGCGTATAAAGACCGCCATTGGGCGGGTCTGGCTGAGGACGAAAAAAAGCGGTGTCCTTCACCTGGAGGACTCCAGGTTCATAGATCTTCCATGGTCCAGTCACTGAGTTTGCATAGGCTAGGCGGATGAACTTACCTTTATGGTTCGCGAAATACAGATAGTAGCGTCCGAGAGGGTGCTCAATCCAATCGGGTACCCGAATAATCGTCGGACCGTTGACATTACCCGCGAGAGACGGCGACGAGCCCACGGTGATCAACGGATTTTGCACAAGCCGTTTTGCTGTGATCTGCGCAGTAAGAATTGGGGCGGTCAAACCGATGAGTAGGATTGTGAGACTGCGCTTCATGGATGAAACTCCTGTTTCTTTCATTGAGCGATCCGAAGATCTGGCGGCTGCCATTTGTTGACGGATACGCCAGATGCGACGCCGTTCCCGAATTGCGTCAGGGATCAGAACAGATCGCCTATAGGCGGAAATGTCAGCAATAAACTGAGGCCGAGCAGCACAAGCGCAATGACGTTGACACGCGGCAGTGAGACATTTCGTTTTCGCCAACGCCAATTCAGGATTGTCCACGCGGCGAGCCAGAGAAGAATGGCCACGGTGGTCTCACCAGAGAGAGCCCCGGTCGGCTTATAGAAGACAAACAGGTCTTTCACAACTGCAGATTTGTCTGCCGCAATTGAGAATATGGCAACTGCAAACGATCCGATACCAGCAGAGAGAATGGCGGCGGCGCCAGAGCCATTCGTTACGACGGTAGTATGCTCCTGAGTGACTGCGACTTGTGTACTCATTCTTTTTCTCCTTGAAGCAGCCGAACAGTTTGACCGCCATCGACGGGAGCATTCTTGTCTATCATTGCGCCGAAGAACCCGGCAATGCCCGCCGCGAAAAGCGAGGTGATTACAAATCCATAAAGAGCGTTTCGCAGCTGAGGATGATTCCTGAGATCTCGGGCATATTTGATGGCAATGAATGCAGCCATGGTGATTGCGATTGGCACAAGCCACGCGACGTGCTCTTTCCATTCCATTCCTATCAAGTGCCACTGCTTCGTGGCAGGATGGGAGAGCAGCAGAGCGCGAGGGTATGCGGCAAGGTTTGCAGTTCCAGCCGGAGCAGTGGCTCGATACCACGGATAAATAATGTATGTTCCGGAAAGAACGGTGAGCCATGCAAGCGCGGCCATTGCGGTGAGATAGATGCCGAGGAAGCGATCGCTTAGTGGTGAAGTATCTGTCTGCGTATCGGTCGAAAAGCGCAGATAGAGCAAGGCAAGGGCGCCTGAGCAAGCCAGCAGATAGAGCGCGCCAAAGCCCATGCCGTGGACAAGCGTCCAGAGACTTCGTGTGGTGATTTCCATTGGTCAAGGCCTCCGTTGGGGATGTGCGGGTAAAGAATGTAGGGGGGGGGGAACTTTTCATTGAGGAATGTTCGGCGGCGTTCGATGCCTTGAGCGCCGCCAAAGATGCTTAGAAGGTGATCTTCGCCGCCAATTGAATCTGGCGCGCAGTTCGTTGAAATGTCAAGTCAGAACCTGCCCCGGAGATGGTTCCAATGCTGGCTGTACCGGCGGTTGCGTTCGGATTATTGAACTGCGGTGTGTTCGCCAGGTTGAAGGCCTCCGCGCGCAGTTGAAGGACCTTCGATTCGGTCAGGTGAGTATCCTTGAAGATCGAGAAATCCACATACTTTGTGCCCGGACCTTCAAGACTATTGCGGCCAGAGTTTCCATACGTGAAGGAGGTTGCGGCAGGAACCGCGAAGGCCGCAGTGTTGAACCATTTCCCGGGCGTGCGCTGATTTTTTGGCAGCGATCCGTTGCCGAAGCCGGGAAGCAGTATCGCGCGGGTCGACTGTCCATCGCCGAATGCGTCGGTTGTACCCACGGAAAAGGGTGTGCCATCGTAGAATTGCGCGATGGCGTTCAACTGCCACCCACGCTCCAGCGGTCCCAGCAGCCCGCTGCCCTTGAAGGGCAACTGGTAATTCGCGCTGGCGACAAAGCGATTCGGGACGTTGTAGTCCGCATTTCCGTAGTCGTAGCGGAGGTTATAGGGATTCGAAACAGCGGAATTTTCGCCCGAACCTTCGTCCAGAGCGTGGCTGAAGGTGTAAGAGGCGAGGAAGCCCAGTCCATGCGCGCGGCGCTCAGCCGTAACTTGCAATGCGTTGTAGCTGGATACCTGCCTGGTTTCAAGCTCACTGATCTGGCCAAAGGTCGGGTAGGGACGAGCTACAGTAACAGTGGTCGCTCCATTCGCTCCCCACTGGTTCGAATTGATGTCCCGAATATCGGTCAGGTGAGTGCCCTTGGTTCCAATATAGGCAAATTTGAGGACTGTCGAGAAGGGGATCTGCTGCTCGATAGACGCATGCCACTGCTCGGTGTAAGGGGTTTTGGCATTCGGATCCACGGTATAGGCTGCTTGGCCCTTTAAGATCGAGCTGCCTGACGTGGCAACAGTGTGAACAAATCCGCTGCTCGCATAGTTGAACACCGCGCTGCTCGTGGCGTTGGCTACGTAAGCGGCTGGATTGTTGAAGGCCCAATAATCGTACACCGGGACATTGGCCGCCAATGTGGAGGAAACGCCTAAGTTAGGCGCGGCGTAGTAGATGCCATAGCCGGCGTGGAAGACCGTCTTATCCGTCACACGATAGGCGAATCCGACGCGCGGCGCAAAGTTCAGGTTGTTGCCGCTTAGGCCGCTGCTCGGAATGCCATTGGTTCCCGCCTGCTCGAGAGCCGTCTGCGAGATGGAGGGAACGAAGTCCCACTCTTTGTTGTGAGCTTCTGTCCAGGGCCAGCCAAGGAAATTCTCATAGTGCACGCCCAGGTTCAGTGTCAGCCGGTTGTTGATCTTGTAGTTGTCCTGCGCATAGAAGGACAGATCGCTCTCTCGCAGGCCTACCTCAGAGGGGAAGGCGAAACTGCCGCCTGTCGGGGCGCCGAAGAGCAGATCGCTCCAGGCCAGTCCGGTGTAGCGAATGCCGAAAGAATCGGAGCCGTGCTCCGCGCCGCTCTGGAACATATTGTATTCGAGGCGGATCAGATCAAAGCCAAAATCCAGCGAGTGCTTGCCGCGAACCAGTGTGAGATCGTCGTCAACCTGATAGTTGTTGGTTCCGATATTGGTGGGGCTATTGCCCGCGTCGCCGATCGGCGTGTAACCCGAGAAGGTGTACACCGGCAATCCGACAGAAAGGGAATTGTTAGGATTAACTACGCCGGGAATGTTGAGTTGCGAGGGGGAAGCCAGATCCGCAAACGGCCCCCCAGCGCCGTCCCAGTTCTTGGCGTAGACAAAGAAGCGAGTCCAGCCGTAGCGCGCCGTGTTGACGATGGTTGGGGAGAAGACGTGCGTTTCGCTGACTACGGCCTGATGCGCGGGGTCCGAAGCCGGCCCGCAGATGACGTCGCCCACCAGAGGCGTCGGCAGGATGCCAGGCTGGGAGAGAATGTCATGGCCTTGACTATAGCGAAGGAAGGCGCTGTCTTTCTCGGTAAACTTGCGGTCGATCTTCACATCGAAGTCGTCTTCGTTGATGATCAACAACGGGCCGTAGAAGTAATTGTTGACGGTCGCGCCCGCCGCCCCATAATTCG
>Ga0181519_10004238_pt1 | contig 11657 bp, 11 predicted proteins | sample PEATcosm2014_Bin_26_FD_121102 | JGI IMG/M metagenome (GOLD analysis project Ga0181519, IMG submission 121102) | Peatland microbial communities from MTU Mesocosm Facility, Houghton, MI, USA - PEATcosm2014_Bin02_10_metaG | ecosystem: Environmental > Terrestrial > Soil > Wetlands > Peat | place... | reverse complement strand
TTTTTCGTTACACCGATCGAATCGATCGGTCAGTGAGGAAACTTGACCACAGGTTTATGGTAACCCGCAAGTTAAGAATGGAAGTCGTCGCGCGGGGAAAATAGCCGTTAATTATGTCAAACCCTGGCGCGCTCGAATGAGGCCACCTGCGAGTGGACATAACGCGAACGCGGGAGTACCGTCCGGGATCGATAAAAGTGGAGCCCTCATGCGCACTCTCGTCGCGCTCGCTGCCTGGCGGAATGTCCGGGTGAATCATTAGGCCCTGCGGCGCCGATCGCAGGCGCCCTTTCCGCATCATCGGCCTGGCGGCGGCGTTTCTTTTGGGCGTGCTCGCGGCGCCGGCGCTCACCCGCGCAGCGTCCGACAGCGACTACCACGCACGGCTCGTTCACGTGCTCAAAGAGACGCCGCTGATCGACGGGCACAACGATCTGCCGTGGGAGATCCGCGAGCGATTCAAGGGACGCCTCTCCGCCATCGATCTTTCGTCCGACACCTCGAAGCTGCCGTTGCGCCCCGACGATGCCCCCCTCATGACGGACATCCCGCGGCTGCGCGCGGGAATGGTCGGCGGCCAGTTCTGGTCGGTGTGGGTGCCGGTGGACATCAAGGGTCCCGAGGCGGTGCAGACCACGATCGAGCAGATCGATCTGGTGAAGCGCATGGCCGCGAAATATCCGAACGTGTTCGAGATCGCCTACACCGCCGCGGATGTGCGCAGAATTCACAAGGCCGGCCGGATCGCATCCATGATCGGCATCGAAGGCGGCCATCAGATCAACGAGTCGCTCGCGGTGCTGCGTCAGATGTACGACTTGGGCGCGCGCTACATGACGCTCACCCACGTTCTCGATACGCGCTGGGCCGACGCCGCCACCGATGCGCCGGTTCATCACGGCCTCACTCCCTTCGGCGAGGAGGTGGTGCGCGAGATGAACCGGCTCGGCATGCTGGTCGATCTGAGCCACGTGTCGCCGGACACGATGCGGACGGCGCTTAAGGTGACGGCGGCTCCGGTGATCTTCTCGCATTCCTCGGCGCGCGCGATCGTGGATCACCCGCGCGACGTCCCCGATGACATCCTGAAACTCGTGGCGGCCAACGGCGGCGTGGTCATGGTGAATTTCAATCCGGGTTACGTCTCGGCGGCCCGCAATCAATGGGATGCCGATCGCGCGGCGGAGCTCGCGCGCTACTCTAGCCCGCCGTACGGGGGCCTCTATATCGGCCAGCCGGATCGCGCCAAGGCGGCACTCGAGCAGTGGGAGCGCACCCATCCCAAGCCCGTCACGACGCTTGCCCAGGTCGCCGACCACGTCGACCACGTGCGCGAGGTCGCAGGCATCGATCACGTCGGCCTCGGCTCCGACTTCGACGGCATTCCCGAGGGCCCTGAAGGTCTCGGCGCCGTCGACCGCTATCCGGCGCTGCTCGAAGAGCTCATGCGGCGCGGCTGGTCGGACGCCGACATCGCCAAGGTCGCCGGGGAGAACGTGCTGCGCGTCATGGCGGCCTGCGAGCGCGTGGCGACGACGCTGCGGGCGGAGCGCGTCGCGTCGGAGGCGGTCATCGAGTCGCCGTCGCCCTGAAGCCGCGCGGTATCCTAGGCGCATGAACCTGCCAAAGAAAACCCTGCTGCCGATGAGCCTGGCGCTCATCCTCCTGTCGATCGCCCGCGCGGCCGACCCGCCTCCGCTCAAGGAGGGCTTATGGGAGATCAGCGGCCAGAGCATCGAGAATCCGGGCAACAAGCGCACCGAGTTCAAGTACCAGCTCTGCCGCAATCATGCGTATGACAGCGCCATGGATGCGCTCGTCAAGAATGCCCAGGGCTGCACCACCTCGTTCGACGACCTGGGCGGCGGGCGCTTTGCGTCGTCATCCAGCTGTAACGTCGACGGGACCACGATCGTATCCAAGGGCACCTACACCTACGAGAGCATGCTCGCCACGCGCTCGGAGTCCTACGCCACCTACTCGCCGGCCTACAAGGGTCGGACCGACGAGCACGTGGTGCAGGAGCAGCATTACCTCGGCGGATGTCCGACCGGCATGAAGCCCGGTGACCGCATCACGGGCCGCGCGACGCTGCGCTGAGCGCGCCCGCTCTATCGGCGTAGAAATTCCGCCGCGGCCGCCGAGAGCGCTGCGGCGACCCGCCTCGCCCATTCCCGTTGGCCCGACTCCTCGCGCACCAGATCCTGCCGGATCTCGATTTCCACATGCGGCAGGCCGCGCCGCTCGCCGTGCGTCGGAATGGTGTAGTCGGTCTCATCGCTGACGAAGTAGGGTTGGTTGTCGGCGAAGACGAGCCCCGGCTCGCGCCGGAGCATGTCGAGCACGAGTCCGGCGAAGCGCCGATCCCGGTTGTAGAGCACCGCGCCGTGCATCTCGCGGCGGTGATTCTTGAACACGTCCGTCATGGTGTGCTGCGCGACCAGAAAAGTCGGGCGTCCCGCCGCCTGGCGCTCATCCAGGAGCGCTTGGATGCGCTCATGATAGGGGTCGAAGATTGCGGCGCGGCGCGCGGCGATTTCCTCGGGTCTGCGGTTGAGATTGCCCGGAATGGTCACCCATTCGCTGACCTCGGGGATCGAGGTCGCGGTGCGGGGATCTCGATTGCAATCGATCACCAGGCGCGAATAATTTTGAGCGATCAGCGGCGCATCGAGCGCTTCGGACATGGCGCGCGCGAGGCCGAGCGCGCCGATGTCCCAGGCGATGTGTCGGCGCAATTCGGAGGCGGGCACCCCGAGATCCCCGAGGCTGCGCGGAATTCGCGCCCCGGCGTGATCGACCACGAAGACCACATCCGATCGGCCGTGACGGCGCTCCTCGAGCACCGCGGGCGGTTCGTCGGCGGCCAGGAGCGTTGAGTCGCCGGGTGTAAGCATGGCCTGGAATGTAAAACAAAACTGCGCCAATCCCAACACCCTAATATGCTCACGCCCATGAGCGACATCCCCGAGGCCGTAAGCGCGCGCACGCCGACGAGCGGCGTCAGTCTCTGGGATCGCATACGCCGGCATCCGCTCGCGCGCATCGGCCCGGGCCTCGTCACCGGCGCCGCCGACGATGACCCGAGCGGCATCGCCACCTATTCCCAGGCCGGCGCGCAGTTCGGCCTCAACATGCTCTGGACCATGCCGCTCGCCTATCCCTTGATGTCCGCGATCCAGACGCTCTGCGCCCTGATCGGTCGCACCACCGGCCAGGGGCTGGCCGCCAACATCAAGGCCGCGTTCCCGCCGGCGGTGCTCAAATGCGTGGTGCTCGCGCTCCTGGTCGCGAATATTTTCAACATCTCGGCCGACTTGGCCGCAATGGGAGAGGTCGCCGAGCTGGTGACGCATCTCGACCGTCACCTCATGACGGCGGGCTTCGTCGTGCTCACGCTGGTGCTGCAGATCTACGTGCCCTACAACCGCTACGTCGACATCCTCAAGTGGCTGACGCTCTCACTGCTCGCCTACGCGGCGGTCCTGTTCGTGGTTCACGTCCCCTGGGGCGAGGTCGCGCGACGCACCGTCTGGCCGAAATTCACGCCGAATGCCGCCGCGGCGGCCGTGGTGGTCGGCGTGTTCGGCACCACCATCAGTCCGTACCTCTTCTTCTGGCAGGCATCGCAGGAAGTCGAGGACATGGAGGCGCTCGGCGAGAAGGCCCTGGTCCGGGAGCCGGACTCCGGGCCGCCCGAGCGCCACCGCATCCTCTGGGACACCTGGACCGGGATGTTTTATTCCGATCTCACCGCGTACTTCATCATCCTCGCGACGGCGGTCACGCTGCACGTCGCCGGCGTCACCGACATCGAGACCGCCGCCCAAGCGGCGGGCGCGCTGCGGCCGCTGGCCGGAGATTTCGCCTTCATGCTGTTCGCGATCGGGATCCTCGGCGTGGGCTTGCTCGGCGTGCCGGTGCTCGCGGGGTCGGGCGCCTATGCGCTCTCCGAGGCGATGGGCTGGCGGATCGGCCTGGCGCGCCGGCCGCGCGATGCGCGCGGCTTCTACACGGTGATCGCCGTGAGCGTGCTCGCCGGGCTGGTGATCCAGTATTCGCCGCTGAATCCGATGAAAGCACTCTTTTATAGCGCCGTGATCAACGGGGTGGTCGCCGTCCCGTTGATGGCCGTCATCATCCTGTTGGCGTCCAAGCAATCGGTGATGGGAGAATTCCCGGCCGGCCGCCCGCTCGTGATCTTGAGCTGGATCGGGACGGCCGTGATGGGGGCCGCGGCGGTGTGCATGCTGATTCCGGGCTAACCCGGGTCAGGCGGCGCGACCCACCGGGCGGCGCGACCCTCGAGGCGGCGATCGAGCATGTCTCTCGCGGCCTGAAGCGCGACGTCGATGGCTGCGCGCCGATAATCCCACTTGGGGTCGGGTCCCGGCGGGACCATCACCATGGTGGCATTGGCCTCGAACAGCAGGACCGAGCCGTCGGGCGACAGCGCGAAATCCACGCCCGCATACTCGAGGTCCAGCGCCGCCGCGACCGCCTCCAGCGCCCTGATCGCCCGCGCGCCGAGCACGCCTGGCATGTTGAGCAGGAAGCGGCGCTCCTCTTCGCGAAACGACTCCTCTCGCGCCATGTCGGCGCTGAAGTAATGTACTTTCCAGTCGGCGGAGATGGCGAGATGCAAAGGGTACAGGCGTCCGTCGATGAACATGACCCGATACTTTCGCGCCATCCCGTCGACGCCGCGCGCATCCAGATACTGAATCGCGAGCAGCTCCTCCCCGGCGAGCGAATCCGCCGCCTCCTCTGCGCCGGCGAGGCTCGCCACGTGCACGAAATGCCGGCCGGTGTGGAAGCCGGGGCTGCGCAAGAGCACCGGATACTCGAGCCGCCCGAGCTCCTCACGGGACACCCGATCGATGCGCGGCACGATCACCCCCGGAATGCCCGCGAGGCGTGCCGCATTGTCCGCGCGCCCCGTCGGCCGCACGCAGGCCGGGCGATTGATGAGCGGCGCCACGCTTCGGGTCAGGATCTTCTCCGCCCGGTCGAGGGCGCCCGCACAAAGATCGGCGTCGCCGATGGCGTTCACCACCAATTCGTGCCGCGGCAGCTTGAGATCGAAGTCGACGAAGTCGGCGTACAGCGCATGGATGGTGAATCGCCGGTCGTCGATCCAGAGCTGCGTCGGGATGTTGCCGCCGCGCGCCGACACCAGCAGGAGGATCGGCACGCCGCGGCCCACGCCCCGATAGGGCTTGGTGACGAGTGCGTGTCCGGCGTAGCCGCGCTTGCGATGACCGTCCGCGCCCTCCAGGCCGAGCTCGGTCAGCACCCAGGCCATGCCCTGATGCGCTTCGGGCAGGTCGGGATCGATGGCGAGCGCCGCCTCGTAGTGCGCTTTCGCGCCGCGCGGGTCATTGTCCTCGCGCAGCACATTGGCCAGATTCACCCGCGCGACCTTGTTGCCGGGGTGGTGCGCGATCGCCTGGCTGTAGGCGGTGCGCGCCGCGGAGCGGAAGCCTCCCGCGAGCGCGAGGGTACCGAGCTCGTTGAGCGCGAAAAAATTCGTCGGATCCTGCCCGAGCACCTCGAGGTACGCACGCTTCGCGCCCTCGTCGTCCGCCTGGGCCACGAGCGCTCGCGCGCGCTCCAAGGTTTCGAGGACCTGCATGCCTGCAAGGCTGCACCAACGAGTCGCCGTGCGCAATCAACTTGAATTCCCCTGCCCTCTCGTGGTCCATTGACGGGTATGTTCAAAGCACTCGTAGTCGACAACAACGGCGGCACCATCAGCGCCTCTCTTCAAACCATCGATGAGGCGAGCTTGCCCGGAGGCAACGTCCGCGTGGCGGTGGAATATTCCACGGTCAACTACAAGGACGGCCTCGTGGTCACCGGCCAAGGGGGCCTGGTGAAGCGCTATCCTCACGTGCCGGGAATCGATTTTGCCGGCACCGTGATCGAGAGCGCCGATCCGGCGCACAGGCCCGGCGACAAGGTCGTGCTCACCGGATGGCGCGTCGGCGAAGTCCAATGGGGCGGCTTCTCGCAAAAGGCCTCGGTGAACGGCGATTGGCTGGTGCCGCTCCCCGCCGGCCTCACCACCCGCCAGGCGATGGCCATCGGGACCGCCGGTTTGACCGCGATGCTGGCCGTCATGGCGCTGGAGGACCACGGCCTCGCACCGAGCGCCGGCGAAGTGTTGGTCACGGGCGCGGCCGGCGGCGTGGGCTCGGTCGCCGTCGCCATCCTCGCCAAGCTTGGATTTCAGGTGGTGGCCTCCACCGGCCGCGCGCAAGCCAGGGAATATCTCGAGAAACTCGGCGCCTCGTCGGTGATCGACCGCTCGTCCTTCGCGCAGGCGGCCCAGCGCCCGCTCGAGGGCGAGCGCTGGGCGGGATGCGTCGACTCGGTCGGCGGCAACACCTTGGCCCGCGTTCTCGCGCAAATGCGCTACGGCCGCTCGGTCGCCGCGGTCGGGCTCGCCGGCGGCAACAAATTGGATCACACCGTCATCCCGTTCATCCTGCGCGGCGTGAATCTGCTTGGCATCGACTCCGTCATGTGTCCGATCCCGCGGCGACTTCAAGCCTGGGATCGGTTGCGGAAGGATCTGCCGCTCGACATGCTCGATGCGATCACCGAGCTTGCGCCGCTCACCGACGTGCCGCGCATCGCCGCGCAAATTCTGCGCGGGGAAATCCGCGGACGCGTGGTGATCGACGTGAACGACTCTTAACGCTGTCTGGATACGACGACAATTGCGGCACAGTGTTAAATCGACATAGACTTTCTTCCATGCAGCACGCACTCGACAAAACTTGGTTCGACAAGGCTCTGGAGCCTCTCCAACTCGGCGAGACGCTGATCTCCGAAGGCGTCGACGGGCTCTACCGCGGATGGAAGGCCTCGGCCGAGGCCCTCGGGAAGCTGTGCACGGGCGCGGACCGCTGGCACGCCGTGCTGCGCGAGATTCAGTCGACCGTGAATCTCGCCGACATCCTTCGCGCCCGAACCCCCTAAAAGCCGCCGCCCGCTACTGCCCGCCGATGCCCTGCATCGAGGTGTAGTTCGCGTGCAGGTAGGTGTAGCCCGTGCCGGCGGATCGCAGGTGTCCGATCCCCGGGAACGACAAATGCGCACCCGCCACCCAATAGCGCTGCTCGGCCACCTGGGCAAAGATTTTCTTGCGCTGAGCCGTCCCCGCCGCGGCATCGGCATCGTAGTTGTCGGTCAGCGACGGATCCGCAAACTGCAGGGCGGCGACGTGCATGGTGTCGCCCCAGAACATGAGGGTCTGACCCTTGCTCTCCACGAGATATACCGTATGTCCGGGCGTATGGCCGGGCGACGGTACCGCGCGGATCCCCGGAACCAGGGTGACTTCGCCGCTGATGGGCTTGAACCGCCCCGCCGCGATGTAGGGCTGAAAAGCCTGCATCGCGCCATCGAAGCCGCCCTTCTCATCCTTGGGCGCCGCGTCGCGCGCGGCCTTGCTCAGCCAGTAGTCCGCCTCCTTCTGCCCCGCCCGCACCACCGCGTTGGGGAACGCGGCCTTGCCGTCGAGAATCAGGCCGCCGATATGGTCCCCATGCATGTGGGTGATGTAGATCTCATCCACCTGATCCGGGCGGTAGCCGGCGGCTTTCAGGTTCGCGAGGAGCTTGCCCACCGTGGGCCCGAAAGTGACGCCGGCGCCCGTGTCGATGAGCACGAGCTTCGATCCCGTGTTGACCAGGAACCCATTCACCGACTCCTCGATCGTGTCGCCGAGGAACGAGCGCGACAGCGCGGCGTCGAGCTCCTTCGGGGCGAGGCCCGTGATGACCTCGCTCACCTTCAAGGGGAACGTGCCGTCGCTGAGCGCGGTGATCTCGACATCGCCGAGCATCATGCGGTAGTAGCCCGGAGCCTGCGATTTCTGCGGCGGGGCAGCGGCACGGCCGGCGCTGGGGGCGAGGGAGAGGCCGGCGGCGGCAACCGCCAGCACGCAGCCCGCAAGAATGTTCCGCATCATGATGCACTCCCCGTGGCGAGCCACGCGTTGAGCTCCGCGCGACATTGCGCGGCGCTCTCGAACTGGATACCCCGGAATCCATGACGCGATGCCGCCTCGACGTTCGGCTCGAGGTCGTCGACGAACGCGGTCCGCTCCGGCACGAGCCCGTAGGTCTTCGAGATGTGCTCGAAGATGCGCGGATCGGGCTTCACCAACTTGATGTGCCCCGAGATGACGATGCCGCGAAACACATTCCAGATCGCATGCCGGTCCTCCAGATGCTGGAACGTCGAGGTCGACATGTTGGAGAGCCCATAGACGGGAATCCCGCGCTCCGCCAGGCCGTTGACCAGCTCGAGCGACTCCTCCATCGGCACGAGCGACTCCTTCACGCGCTGCAGGAGCTCGAGCATCTCGGCTTCCGGCCGGCCCATGCGCGCCGCGAAGCGCCGCACCGCCTGCGCATCGTCCAAGGCCCCCCGGTCCATTTCCAGCCAGTCGGGATGCTGGAACACCTCCTCGCGAAGCCTCGCGCGAAGATCCGCGTCCAGGTAAAACTTGTCGATGATCTCCTGCGGCTTCCAGCGAACCAGGACGCCGCCGAAATCGAAAATCACGTTCCGGCTCGAAGGGGCTGACATCGAGGGATTATAAGCGGCTGATCAACCGCAGCGCGATCGCGAAGATCGCCGCGGCCGCGCCCCACAGACTGACCGCCGTCCAGCCGCCGAGTCTCCACGCAAGGATGGCCACCGCCGAGCCGATCGAGCCGCCGAAGAACATGCCGGTCATGAACACGGTGTTGAGCCGGCTCCTCGCTTCCGGGCGCAGCGCATAGATCACATGCTGATGGGACACGAGCGCGCCCTGCACGCCGAAATCGAGCAACACCACGCCGATGATCAAGCCGGCGAGCGAGTCGATGAGGCCGAAAATCGCCCAGGATGCGATCACGAGCAGCGCGCCGCTCAAGATCATGAGCTCGGGCCCACGGCGATCCGCGATCCTCCCGGCCAGCGGAGCGGCCAGCACCCCCGCCGCACCCAAGATGCCGAACAGGCCGGCGACATCCGCGCCGCGATGGAGCGGCGGACCCTCCAGGTGCAGCGCGAGGATGGTCCAGAACGCCGAGAACGATGCGAACAGGCCCGCCTGCGCCGCGGTCGCGGTCCTGAGCCGGGGCTCTTCCCGCCAAAGATGCGCGAGCGACCCGAGCGCCTGCCCGTAGCCGACCGCCGCATGGGGCTGACCCCGCGGCAGAACGGCCGCCATGAGGGCCGCGGTGCCGAGCGCGAGCGGCACGCTCAGCCAGAACATGTCGCGCCACCCGAGATGCGCCGCGACGAATCCGGCCAGCGTCCGACTCAACAGGATGCCGCACAAAAGCCCGCTCATGACCGCCCCGATGACCCGGCCGCGCGATTCGGGCGCCGCGAGCGCGGCGGCGAACGGCAATATCTGTTGCGCAACCGCGGACCCCGCCCCGACCCCGACCGACGCCGCGAGCAGCGCGGCGGCGCTCGGCGCAGAGGCTGCCAGGATGAGTGCGAGAGCCAGCACCGCGAACTGCGTGACGATGAGCCGCCGCCGATCCATGAGGTCGCCGAGCGGCAGCAGCAACAGGAGCCCGGCCGCGTATCCCAACTGGGTGGCGGTCGGGATCAGCCCGGTGAGGCTCGAGCCGGGGAACGCCCGCTGGATGACCGCCAGCATCGGCTGGTTGTAATAGATGTTCGCCACCGCCACGCCGGTGGCGAGCGCCATGGCAAACGTGAGTCCCCGGCGCAGGATGAAAGGCGCGCCCCGCAATCGCTAATTGCCCATCGTGCGTGTTGACGGACGCCTGACCTTCAGGATCCGGTCGAGAAACTCCGCCGCCGCCGTGTGATAGGCCACGATCTCTTCATCCGTGTGCGCGATCGAGGCCTGGGGCCCCGCGGCCGCGACCGCGTCCCAGATCCCGCGGTTCGCCATGAACACGCGTCGCGTGTCGATGAGCTCGAAGTCCAACGAGCGTTCGCCCTCCGCGCCATTGCGCGGCAGCCGCGGCTCGAGACAATAGCCGGAGCGCGGTCCGCATCGGAACGCCTTCCACGGCAGATTGCGCTCGGCAAACAGCGCATCCAGACCATCCGCCAGCCGAGTTCCGAGCGCGCGCACCCGAGCATACGCGTCGGCCGTCATCACCTTCTCGAGGACCACCCGCGCGACCGCCACCGCGAGCGCGCTCGCGTAGGTGGTGCCGCCGGTCGCGATGCCCCGGGGGCCGATGTCCACATCGACGTGCCTCGTAAAGGCGTCGGCCGCCTCGTCGCTCATTCCGTAGAGGCCGAAAGCCATGCCGCTCCCGAATCCTTTGCCGAGCACGATGAAATCCGGCGCCAGGCGCCATTCATGGCTCAAGCCGCCGCAGGCGAACTGAAAGGTATGCGCCTCGTCGATGCAGAGCAATGTGCCATACCGGCGAGTGAGCGCGCGCAGGCCGCGATGGAAATCCGGGTCCGGCATGATGACATTGCAGTTCGTCATGGCGGGCTCGGTCAGCACGATCGCCACGTCGCCCGCCGAGAGGGCCCGCTCGAGCGCGTCCAGATCATTGAAGGGCAGGATGGTGGTGTGCGCCTCCGAACCGGGAGACAGACCTTTCGTATCGGGGACGCTTCGCCCCTCTTCCTCGCGGACCAGCGTCTCCTCGATGTGCCCGTGGTAATGGCCGCTGAAGATGACGATCCGGGGACGCTGGGTGATGAATCGCGCGATCCGGATCACCTCCGTATTGGACCCCGAGGCCGACAGCGTGAACTGCCAGAAGGGAAGGCCCATCCGCTCGGCGAGGATCTCGCCCACGACCAGCGCATCTTCGGTCGGCAACAGGAACTGCGCGCCCCGCCGCGCCTGCGCCGCAAGCGCCTGGGCCACGGTTTCATTCCCATAGCCGATGGTCATGCTCAAGTCGCAGAGATTGAAATCGAGATAGGTGTTCCCGTCCACGTCGGTGAAGGACGCCCCTTCTCCCTGGGCGATGTACAACGGAGGGGTCCGGTAGAGCCCGGACATCCAGGACATCGGAACGCCGAGCGGCAAGTGGGCCGCCGCCCTGGCTTGCAGCGATCGGGACCGGGCCGTGCGGCGCACGAACTCCTGGTCCTCCGAGACGCGCAACGACACCAAACGCTCGCGGTCGATCATCACGGTATGCGGATTCGAGTGGGTCATGGCTCGATCAGATCCGTGCACCGCCCGTGATCGCAACCACCTCGCCCGTGATGTAAGAGGCGCCGGCGCAGAGATACACGATCAGCTCGGCATACTCCTCGGGCTGCCCCACCCGGGCCAAGGGCACCTCCGCCTTCGCCACCGCTTCCACGTCACCGAACGAGCATTCCCAGTTGGAATTCACGTAGCCCGGCGCAATCCCATTGACCCGCACGTGCGGAGCGAGTCCACGGGCCAGCTCCCGCGTCAATCCCGCGAGCCCCGCCTTGGCGGTCGCATAGGCGGTGCTGCTCGCGCCGCCGCCGAAGGCCGACACCGAAACCGTGTTGACCACCGCCCCGTTGGCACGCCTCAACGCCTCCGCGAGCGTCTTGGTCATCCAGAAAGCGCTGAGCAGATTGATGCGCAATATCCTGTCCCAGAAATCATCCGTCAGCGCATCGAGATCCGCAGGCGGTATCGGCGTGCGCGTGCCGGG
>Ga0181519_10004237_pt1 | contig 11658 bp, 9 predicted proteins | sample PEATcosm2014_Bin_26_FD_121102 | JGI IMG/M metagenome (GOLD analysis project Ga0181519, IMG submission 121102) | Peatland microbial communities from MTU Mesocosm Facility, Houghton, MI, USA - PEATcosm2014_Bin02_10_metaG | ecosystem: Environmental > Terrestrial > Soil > Wetlands > Peat | place... | reverse complement strand
GATCCGAGCCCCAGGTCAACAAGATTTTGCGGATCTATCCCGCCGCAACCACCATACTCAGCTCTTCCAAGCTCACAGCCGCGCCGTTGAACCGACGCGACCAAGAGGGTGAGCAATTACCTTGATTCGAGGTCCGCCGGGCTGGCTATTTTGGTGTGTTGGTGACTCGCTTCTAGAGTGTTTTTGCGTTGGTGCCTGTCGGTGCTCGTTCCCGGTGAGGACTGCGGTGCCCCGTGAAAAAATCAATCAAGAGTTAAGGCGCTTGACGGACATCGCTGACACCCGGACTCATCCCCTGCGGCACCACCCCATAAACCGCCCTCGCCACGATTGCGACGGCCGGCACCGTGCGAGGTTCACGTTGAGCCGGTCTGCTCATGGTAGAAAACATATCGCTGACAGCGCCCCTTTGGGAGATTCGGAAACTACCTATGCGGGATAGTCGGAAGTTGCCTATGGCAGTCGGAACGAGACGATCCGAGCCCCTGACTCCTGTGCGGCGTTGCAAGCCGGCGGTCGGCGAAGTCACTGCATTGAGGCTGGTTCGCCCAAACCCGCCGCGGGAAATTTCACCAGACTTTGCCGCTACCGCAGCCGCGCATAGTCGGCAGCCATGATGAACGCCACGGTATCGTCTTTGTCCGCGAGCGGCAGCAGCAGCCGACTCACCTCATTGTACCATCGGCCGTTGGAGATACTGATCGGGCAGAACAGCGGTTGGCGCGTCTTCACCACTTCCAGGTAGTGCATGATGACGACCGACCAAAGATCCTTCGGCGCCAATTCGTCGAGGAAGCAGTTGGTGAGATCGCGCCCATAGAGGCGCGCCACTTCGGTGCCGAATAGCCGGAAGCGAAATCGGCCTTCGTGCGTCACCGTGGCCAGGGACACTTGGCTGGCCCAGCGCTTCATCGTGCCGAGATCGAATTCGTCGCGCCGGGGCAATACGCGGCCGTTGCGGATTGTGTCCCATAATTCCCTGAGGGCATCAAGCGACGGGTGCGAGGCTAGATGCGGCGGCGCCGACGTGAACGGATACTCCAGCATCGGCATGGGCAGGGTAAGGCCGACAATTGCCGTGCCGGGGCCATCTTCACCGAGCGGCGACGGCTCGATGGACGAGATCATCATCGCAAGCACGACGAGGAATTTGATGCTGCCATCCTGTTCGAGCAGCGGAGCCACCGTTTCGCGAGACAGGTAGTTGGATCCGTCCTTGCGATAATGGAAGAACGTCGATTCATAGCTCTTGTGTTTCTTGAGCGCCGCCTCGCATTCCGCCGATCGACCAGCCGCGCGCCCGCAATCTTCAATCGTCTCGATCGGCTTGCCGAGAACCTCTTCGGCGGTGAAGCCGGTCAAATCGCTGAACGCAGCGTTGACATACACGACCTTCCTTAACTCCGGCTCGTCACCGTAGTCGGTCACCACGATCGAGAATGGAAAGCTATCCCAAAGCTGTGCAGCCAGATTGTCGAGCGTGGCAGTCATCTGATCGCTGTCCTCATGCCGAAAGCTGCCGCTCCATATCGGAGCATGGTATATGAAGCGGTTTCCGTCTGGCCCCGATCACATGAGGCTGGCTGTATTACGCACGTTTCCCGAGTGGACAAGAAGGGGTGGAATCTACTTACACTCCTGAGTTGCGTCGGTCATCGAGTTCTGCGTTTCTGGGCGATAACGCGGCTCGCCCTGCCGGTTTCGGCGATCCAACCGGACTGGCCTGACGCACTGCCCGGAAATCCCGCCGCTTGCGGCGTCCGGCACCTCCGTGCTTTAATGGACTCGTGGGATTTGGGCCGGCCGGCTTGCGACCACGTTAAAAATATCGCTAAAAGGTCGGGTGCGGCGCGCGCAGGCGCGGTTTGTCCCTCCACCTTCCGGCTGGCGACGCGACGTCGAAAGGGCTGTATGGTGGATCTTCCACGCGATCACGAAACCGGGCAGGACTCCTGGCAAGCCGAGACGATTTCGGTGCGGAGCGGGCTCGACCGTTCCGAATTCGGCGAGACCGCCGAGGCGATCTATCTGACCTCCGGTTTCGTCTATGACAGCGCCGAGGCGGCGGAGGCGCGCTTCAAGGGCGAGGAGCCGGGCTTCATCTATTCGCGCTACGGCAACCCGACCGTGCGCATGTTCGAACAGCGCCTGGCGGCGCTCGACGGCGCCGAGGCGTGCTACGGCACGGCCAGCGGCATGGCAGCGATCTGGGCCGGCCTCCTGGCGCATCTCAAGGCCGGCGATCATCTGGTCGCGAGCCGCGTGCTGTTCGGCTCCTGCATCTACATCGTGCAGACCTTGCTGCCGCGTTTCGGCATCGAAACGACATTGGTCGACGGCGCCGATCTGGCGGCCTGGGGCGCGGCCGTCCGGCCCAACACCAAGGCGTTCTTCATCGAGACCCCGGCCAATCCGACCCTGGCGCTGATCGATATCGCGGCGCTGGCCGAACTGGCGCATGCGCAAGGGGTGCGCCTCGTCGTCGACAACGCGCTGGCCAGCCCGGCCGTGCAGTCGCCGGCCCGGCTCGGCGCGGATTGCGTGATCTATTCGGCGACCAAGCATATCGACGGGCAGGGGCGATGTCTCGGCGGCGCCATCCTCGCTTCGGCCGAATGGCTGTCCAAGGAATTCCAGCCCTTCCTGCGCCATACCGGCCCGGCGCTCAGCCCGTTCAACGCCTGGGTCCTGCTCAAGGGGCTGGAGACCTTGGCGCTCAGGGTCGAGCGCGCGAGCGCCAACGCGCTGACCTTGGCGCAAGCGATCGAGGCGCATGGCGCCGTCCGGCGCGTCTTCTATCCGTTCCTCGACAGTTTCCCGCAACGCGAGCTGGCACGCCGGCAGATGGCGACCGGCGGCACCCTGGTATCGTTCGATCTGGGCACCAAGGCGGCCGCCTTTGCTTTCCTTAACGCGTTGGACATCATCGATATCTCCAATAATCTGGGCGATGCGAAATCGTTGGCGACGCATCCGGCGACGACCACGCATCGCACTTTGCCCGAGGCGGATCGCGACACGGCCGGCATCGGGCCGGGGCTGGTGCGGCTCTCGATCGGGCTGGAAAGCGTGGCGGATCTGTCGCGCGACATCACACGGGCCCTCGATCGCGCCCGCAGTTTGGTTTGAAGGAGAATATCATGGCTGACGGCTATGCCGGCGACATCACCGCGACCCAATCCTGGCATGAATTGCAGACCGACCCCGACGTCGTGCTGATCGATGTCCGCACCAAGGCGGAATGGACTTTCGTCGGCGTGCCGGTGCTGGAATCGGTCGGCAAAAGGCTGCTCACGATCGAATGGCAGGGCTGGCCCGACGGGCGGCCGAACCCATCCTTCGCCGAGGAGGTCCGCAAGGCCGGCATCGGCCCGAACCGGAAGGTGCTGCTGCTCTGCCGTTCCGGCGGCCGCAGCGCCGCGGCGGCGCGGCTGCTGACGGCCCAGGGCTGGACCAAATGCTACAACATCCTCGACGGGTTCGAAGGCCCGCCGGACGGCAGCGCCCATCGCGGCGATATCGGCGGATGGAAGGCCGAGAAGCTTCCCTGGGCGCAGGGCTGAAGCGATGCAGGCGCGCGCGCAATGGGTCGACGGCAGGCTGTTCCTCGGCGAGTCCGGCAGCGGCCACAGCGTCGTCATGGACGGGGCGCCGGAATCCGGCGGCCGCAACGCCGGCATCCGGCCGATGGAAATGCTGCTGATCGGCCTGGCCGGCTGCACCGCCTTCGACGTCGTCCAGATCCTGGAAAAGGGGCGGGAAAGCCTGACTTTCTGCACGGTCGAGGCCGATGCCGAGCGGGCGGAGAGCGATCCCAAGGTCTTCACCCGCATCCACCTGCGCTTTCGCGTCGCCGGGAAGGGATTGACCCGCAGCAAGGTCGAGCGCGCGGTGGCGCTTTCGGCGGAGAAATATTGCTCGGCCTCGATCATGCTGGGTAAGACCGCGGAGATCAGCCACGAAATCGTCTTCATCGAGGCCGATTGATCGGCGGATCGGGCGCCCGATCCGGTCCTCGTCACAGGATCGGCAGGTGTCCGGTCTGCAGATAGAGGAGGCAGCCCTCGACCGAATACGGTTCGTGCACGCTGCCCGACGGGTTGCGCAGCCAACTGCCGCGCGGATAGGCGCTGCGGGCGTCGAGCAATGTGCCGTCGAGCACCAGGATCTCCTCGCCGCCGGTCGGCCGGCGCGCGCCGGCCGTCGAACCGGGCTGGTAGCGCATCAGCGAGACCGCGATTCCGGCGTGGTGATGCAGCAGCAAGGTCCAGAGCGCGCCTTCGAGCCCGCTGCGCCACAGGGTCGGCCGCGGCTCCAGAATGATCTCGACGCGGTCTTCGGCCGGAATGTGACCGCGCTTGACGAAGATGAGCGCGTCGGTTTGCGCGGTCAGCGCCGGATCGGCGCCGGGTGGCCGGCGCGCATAGCCGAGCCGGCCAAGGCTGACGCCGTTGAACGCGATCCGGCCTTCGCAAACCAGGATCTCGAGGCCCGGCCGCAGCGGATCGGCCGGCAGCTGCGCGCCTTCCGGCAGATGAACCAGGCCGGTGAAGCGGGACGGGTAGTCTTCGAACGTCCGGCTCCCGACGCTGCCGCCCGGAAGGCCCGCCTCGTCCGGATAGACGACGCGGCGGCGCGCGAGATCGGCGATGTCGAAGCGGTCCGTGAAGGGGGTACTCATACCAACAGTTTATAGGTTCTCCGCTATTTTTCAACTTATGAGACGAGGTTTGGCATCCGCCCCGTTCACGATCGGCTGATCGCCCGGGGTGTCCGGCTGCGCGGCATTTGCCGATGCCCGCGCAGCCGGTGCTCCTGCCTTGACGGTTCGGGATGCGGCGGGCTAGAGCAGGGGTGGAAATGACGGCCAGGGGGGTATGTTGGCGGATCAGGCGGAGCTGGCGGCGGCCGAGATGAGCGCCGAAGAGCGCGCGGTCGTGCCCGGCGCCGAATTGACCCTGGTCGTGCCGACGCGCAACGAGCGCGACAATATCGTGCCGCTGGTCGACAGGCTGTGCCAGGTGCTCGACGGCATCGCCTGGGAAGTTGTGTTTGCCGACGATGATTCGACCGACGGCACGATCGCCGAGATCCGGCGGCTGGCGCAGCGCGATCGGCGGGTCCGGCTGCTGCACCGCATCGGCCGGCGCGGCCTGGCTTCGGCCTGCATCGAAGGCGTCCAGGCGAGTGCCGCCCCCTATATCGGCATCATGGACGCCGATATGCAGCATGACGAGGCGCTGTTGCCGCAGATGCTTGCGGTGCTGAAGGGCGAGCCGGTCGATCTCGTGGTCGGCAGCCGCTATGTCTCGGGCGGCGGCGTCGGCGAGTGGGATTCGACCCGGGCGAATATCAGCGGCCTGGCGACGCGCCTCGGCCGGCTTGTGCTGAAGTCCGACGTCGCCGATCCGATGAGCGGCTTCTTCATGATGCGCCGCGAGGCCTTCGACGGCGCCGTGCGCCGCCTGTCGGCGCTCGGATTCAAGATCCTGGTCGATCTGCTGGCATCCTCGCCGACGCCGCTCCGGGTCAAGGAATTGCCGTATCATTTCCGGCCGCGCGTCGCCGGGGAGAGCAAGCTCGACGCCCAGGTCGCCTGGGAATTCCTGATGCTGCTGGCCGATAAGCTGGTCGGCCACATCGTGCCGGTCCGCTTCATTCTGTTCTCGATCGTCGGGCTGATCGGCGTCGGCGCGCATCTGACGGTGCTCTGGCTGTCGCTCAACCTTGCCGAGTTGGGCTTCCCGATCAGCCAGACGCTGGCGACCGGCGTGGCGATGATCGGCAATTTCACGCTGAACAATGTCTTCACCTATAGCGACCGGCGGCTGAAGGGCTGGCGCTTCGTGCAAGGTCTGTTCTCCTTTGCGCTGATCTGCGGCGTCGGTGCCGTCGCCAATATCGGGATCGCCTCCTTCCTGTTCGGGTCGCAGCATTCGTCCTGGTGGGTCGCCGGCCTCGCCGGGGCGGCGATGAGTTCCGTATGGAACTATGCCGTGAGTTCGGTGGTCACCTGGAAGCGGCCTTGACCGGATCGCTATCCACGCCGCGCGCCGCGCTGATCTTCGTCCTGGCGCTGGCGCTGTCGACCTTGCCGATCTTCAGCACCGTGTTGCCGCCGATCCTCGATTATCCGAACCATCTGGCGCGGATGCATATCTTGGCGGCAAACGGCGAATCTGCGCTGCTCAACCAGTTCTACCGCATCGCCTGGGCGCCGCTGCCCAATCTGGCGATGGATGTGATCGTGCCGCCGCTCGGCCGGCTGATGCCGCTGGAGCTGGCCGGCAAGCTGTTCCTGGTGCTGATCTTCGCGCTTACCGCCGGCGGGGCGGCGACGCTCAACCGCGTGCTCCATGGCCGCTGGACCCTGTGGTCGTTCACCGTCTTCATCATGCTGTACAACCGCATCCTGATGTGGGGCTTCCTCAATTATCTCTTCGGTCTGGGCCTCGCGCTGTTCGCCGCCGCGCTGTGGCTGGCCGAGCAATCCGCGCCGATGTGGCGGCGCATTCTGCTGTCGAGCCTGTTTGCGCTGGCGATCTATTTCAGCCACATCGCCGCTTTCGGCGTCTATGTCCTGATCCTGGTCGGGATCGAGGCCGGGCCGGGCTTCGGCCTGCTGTGGCGCCGGCAATGGCGGCCTCTGCTGGCGCGGATCAGTGTTGCCGGGGCGCAATTGGTCGTCCCCGCCGCTTTCGTCCTGTCCGGTTGGGGCCGGTCGGCCGGCGGCCCGATCGAGTATGGCAGCCCGTGGCGCAAGATCGACATTCTGTTCAGCGTCTTCGACAGTTACGACCGGATCTTCGAACTGCTTTGCTTCGTGGTCTTCACCGTCCTGCTCATCATCCTGGCGGCCCGCCGGCGGCTCAACCTGGCGCCCGCGATGCGCCTGCCGCTGGCGCTCGTGATCGCCGCCTACCTGGCCTTGCCGAGCCAATTGATGAGCGGCTCCGGCACCGATCGGCGAATGGCGATCGTGATCTTCCTGGTCATCCTGGCCGCCAGCCGGCCACAGCTCAGGACGGTCGCCGGCGCCCGCGTGGTCGGCGCGATTTTCCTCCTGCTCTTCGCCGCGAGGCTCGCGGTCTTCGAGCTGCGCTGGCTCGAAGCCGACAATGTCTACGCCCGGGATCTGGCCGCGCTCGACACGGTCCCGCCGGGCGCCAAGCTGGCCGTGCTCTGGCCGGGCGACGCAGTGCAGGTCGGCAAGGACCCGGAGCTGCATCTGCCGACTCTGGCGATCGCCCGGCGCGACGCTTTCGTGCCGACCTTGTTCGCTTTTCCGGCGCAGCAGCCGGTGGCGCTGACCCGCCCCTACGCGGCGCTTGCGGACGCCACGGACGGCGCCCAACTCTGGCAGGATCTGGTCGTCCACCCGCAGCGGCCGAAGCCGGCGCTGCTCGATGCAATCAAGACCTATGATTTCATTGCCTTCATCGATCTGAAGCCGGTTACCGTCCCGGCCAATCCGTGCCTGGCCCCGGTTGCGCCCGGCACGACCTTCCAGCTCATGCGTGTCGACCATGATTGCGCCGACTGGCGCTGAGCGCGCGCCTAAAACATATCCGGATCGGCGGCGAGGATGGTGGTGCCGCCGGTGATGGCGGCGAGCGAGGCGGCCGCCCCGGGCAGGAATTGCTCGGCATAGAAGCGCGCGGTCAGGATCTTGGCCGCGTTGAAGCGCGGATCGCCGCCGCGATTGGCGAGGCCGAGCTGGGCCGCGAGCGCCTGCCGCGCAAGGATCCAGCCGCCGCAGGCGGTCGCGAACAGCGCCAGATAGGGCGCCGCCCCGGCCGCCGCGCGCGCCGGATCTTCGGCATAAAGTGCGGCGATGCCGCGCGTCGCCTGCGTCACCGCATCGAGCGCGCCGTGAAGATGCCGGCGGATCACGGCGAAATCGTCGCCCTGCGCCGCCGCCAGCTCGGCATCGACGCCGCCCATCACCGCCAGCAGCCGCAGCGCCGCCGCGCCCTTGTCGCGCGCGACCTTGCGGCCGATCAGGTCGAGCGCCTGGATGCCGTTGGTGCCCTCATAGATCGGCGCGATCCGCGCGTCGCGGTAATGCTGGGCGACGCCGGTCTCTTCGATGAAGCCCATGCCGCCATGGATCTGCACGGCAAGCGACGCGTTCTCGACGCCGAGATCGGTCGACCACGCCTTGACCAGCGGGATCAGCAGATCGACCTGCGCCTGGGCCGCCGCGCGCGCTTGCGCATCGGGCAGATGCCGGGCGCGGTCGATCGACGCGGCGGTGAAATAGGCCAGGCCGCGCGCGGCCTCCGTGCGCGACTTGATCGCCAGCAGCATGCGCCGGACATCGGGGTGGTGGATGATCGGGTGGTCGCCGGCGCCGCGCGCGGTCAGCGGCTTGCCCTGGATGCGCGTCTTGGCGTAGTCGCGCGCCTGCTGATAGGCGCGCTCGGAAATCGCGATGCCCTGGAGCCCGACATTGAGGCGTGCGCTGTTCATCATGGTGAACATGCATTCCATGCCGCGATGCTCGGCGCCGATCAGATAGCCCAGCGCACCGCCATTGTCGCCATAGGACAGCACCGCGGTCGGGCTGGCATGGATGCCGAGCTTGTGTTCGAGGCTGACGGTGCGGACATCGTTGCGGGCGCCCAGCCTGCCATCGGCCTCGACCAGGAATTTCGGCACCAGAAACAGCGAAATCCCCTTGGTCCCGGCCGGCGCCCCCGGCGTCCGCGCCAGCACGAGGTGAACGATGTTCTCGGTGAAATCATGGTCGCCATAGGTGATGAAGATCTTCTGCCCGGTGATCCGCCAGGCATCGCCGTCCGGCAAGGCCCGGCTGCGCAAGGCGCCGACATCGGAGCCGGCTTGCGGCTCGGTCAGATTCATCGTGCCGGTCCATTCGCCCGAGATCAGCTTCGGCAGATAGATCTCCTGGAGTTCGCGGCTGCCATGGGCCTGCAGCGCCTCGACCGCGCCGAAATTGAGGAGCGGGCAGAGCGCCCAGCCCATATTCGCGGCGTTCCACATCTCCGAGACCGCGAGCGCGACACAGGCCGGCATCGCCTGGCCGCCGAATTCCGCCTCGAAAGGCAGGCTGTTCCAGCCGCCCTCGACGTAGCGGCGATAGGCCTCTTTGAAACCCGGCGGCGTGCGTACCACGCCGTTCTCAAGCCGCGACGGGGTCTTGTCGCCGACATGGTTCAAGGGCGCCAGCACCTCGCTCGCGAGTTTCGCGGCTTCGTCGAGCACGGAAACGACGGTCTCGGGCTCGGCCGCCTCGCAGCCGGGGAGGGCGGCGATCGCGGCCAGATCGGCGCTGTGTTCGAGCGCGAAGAGCATGTCGCGCTGCGGCGGGGAATAGGGGATCACGGGGTCACTGTCCTCGAAGATCGGGCACGGTCTTGCCCGGATTCATGATGCCAAGGGGGTCGAGCGCCGCCTTGATGCGGGCCATCAGCTCCAATTCGAGCGCCGATTTGAAATGGGTGATCTCCTGGCGCTTGAGACGGCCGATGCCGTGCTCGGCGCTGATCGAGCCGCCGAGCCCGGCCGCGATGCCGTGCACGATGTCGTTGAACTCGGCCCAGCGCGCCAGGTATTGCCCCCGGTCGGCGCCGATCGGCTGGCTCAGATTGAAATGGATATTGCCGTCGCCGGCATGGCCGAAGGCCACGACCCGGATACCGGGCAGCCTTGCCTCGACCGCCGCGGTGGCGCGGTCGAGGAAAGCGGCGACCGCGGAAACCGGCACCGACACATCATGCTTGATCGAGCCGCCTTCACGGATCTGGCCCTCGACGATGCCTTCGCGGATGAGCCAGAGGGCGCGCCGCTGCGCCTCGCTGGACGCGATCGTGCCGTCGAGGATCTCGGCCGCTTCGAGTGCCGCTTCGAGCAGCGCTTCCATGACCGAAGCCAGCCCCGGCTCCGGGCTCGAGGAGGCGAGTTCGATGAGGGCGTAGAAGGGATAGGGCTGCGCCAGCGGATCGGCGGCGCCCGGCTGATGGCGGGCCGCGAATTCGACGCCGATGCGCGGGATGAGCTCGAAGGCGGTGACCTGGTCGCCGGTCGCCGCCCGCGTCCTTGTGAAGAGCCGCATCGCCGCCGCCGGATCGGCCACGCCGACAAAGGCGGTGACGATCTCGCGCGGCTTCGGGAACAGCCGCAAACAGGCCGCGGTGACGATGCCGAGCGTGCCTTCGCCGCCGATGAAGAGCTGCTTCAAATCATAGCCGGTATTGTCCTTGCGCAACGCGCGCAACCCGTCCCAGACCCGCCCGTCCGGCAGCACGGCTTCGATGCCCAGCACCAGCTCGCGCATATTGCCGTAGCGCAGCACCTGCACGCCGCCGGCATTGGTCGAAAGATTGCCGCCGATCTGGCAGGTGCCTTGGGATCCGAGGCTCAACGGGAAGAGCCGGTCGGCGGCATCGGCCGCGTTCTGGATCTCGGCCAGGATGCAGCCCGCCTCGGCGGTCAGGGTGAAATTGTCCGGGTCGAGCTTGCGGATCTTGTTCATGCGGCCGAGCGCCAGCACGACATTGTTGCCGTCCTCTGAAGGCACGCCGCCGCCGACGAGGCCGGTATTGCCGCCCTGCGGTACGATCGGCAGGCGCGCCTCGGCGCAAATCCCCACGATCGCGGCGACCTCGCCCGTGTCGGCCGGGCGCAGCACCAGCGAGGTCGCACCGTGATAGAGGCCGCGCATCTCGACCAGATGGGGGGCGATATCGGCCGGCGCGTCGAGGTAACCGCGCGGGCCGACGATGTCTTTCAGCCGATCGAAAACTTGCCGGTCGGGCCGGTGCGCTGCGTTACCCATGGGCCATCCGTCTTCTGATTCGCCCAGATATAGCGCATGACAACGCCGGGCGGAACCGGGGCTGCGGTCGACTTGCCCCGACGAACCTGATCCATCGAGCGGGTCTTCAGGAAGTGGGGCGGGCGTCCCGCCCGCCGGCGGGCGGGACGCCCGCCCCACTCTTGGGTTTCTTGTCAGCTCCAACCGATTTCCCCAACGCCTTTCGCCCCGCCCGGAAATCCGGGGGGGGTCGTGGCATTCCGCTGTCCTGGTCCTACGTTCCGAAGAACCCGCCTTGCGCTAAGCAGGCTTTCCCTAGCCTGCTTACATATCAAGAGTCTTAGCAGCTTGAATTTGCTCGTTTACGAGCAAATTCACCGTGGCTTTAGCCACGCAAGGCTGCTTAGCCCGATCGCTCCGGCGGGCCGCTGCCGGCCGCCCGGGGATTTGCCGATGGCGGCGGGTCGGCCGAGCCCGGTTCTTGCGGCGCTTCCGTGCGCTGAGCAGGCGAGGCCGGCGTGCAGCCGCAGATCGGGCAGACCGGCGGCGTTTCGTCCGACACCTTGTAATCGTCGCCGTTCAGCCACGCCTCGCCTTGCCAGCGATCCCAATCGGGATCCAGCCCGAGATCGCGGAACAAGCGGGCGATCAGGATCTCGGCCGGCTTTGTCGCCAGATCCCAGTAGATATCGTTCTGGTCGAGGCGGAGCTTGAGCTGGCCCAGCAGATGGTTGCGCTCGCTCTGATCGCCGGCTTCGGCCTGGATCGCCTCCTTGACCACGCGGTCGACGGTCCGGCGCGTGGCGTTGCGGCGCAGCCGCTCCTTCTCGACCGCCTGCTCGGCGGCGTCCTTGGCGGCCTCTTTGGCGCGCGCGGCG
>Ga0181519_10004236_pt1 | contig 11659 bp, 13 predicted proteins | sample PEATcosm2014_Bin_26_FD_121102 | JGI IMG/M metagenome (GOLD analysis project Ga0181519, IMG submission 121102) | Peatland microbial communities from MTU Mesocosm Facility, Houghton, MI, USA - PEATcosm2014_Bin02_10_metaG | ecosystem: Environmental > Terrestrial > Soil > Wetlands > Peat | place... | reverse complement strand
TCCCCCCGCACAGGCACGGAAAGGAGCGGAGTAGGCGGGGCTTAAGCCGCCAGAGCGTAGCTGTTGTCGTTCGCAGCTAGAATTTGCAAATGGTTTAACGAGGAACCTGCACCTCGGCATGCACCTGGAGTTTCGCAACCCACGTCGAAACCGGTCGCCCCCAGAAGCACGGCCAGCATACCCGGAATCGCCCCCGGCTGCCGGATGCCGTGCACACTTCCCGCCGGCGGCCCGACCGGCCCGCCGCACGGGTTGCCCCGCTAGATGGGGTACATTGCCGGGCCTTCAACCCACGACGCGGAGCGAGCGATGATCAAGCGCATCAAGACCGGGCCCCGGATGTCACAGGCCGTCGTGCACGGCAACACCGTCTATCTCGCAGGCCAGGTGGCCGAGGACACGAGCCTCGACGTCGCCGGGCAGACGCGCCAGGTGCTCGCGGCCATCGACGCGCTGCTCGCGGCCGCGGGCACCGACAAGACGCGGCTCCTCGCAACGACCATCTACCTCGCCGACATCGGCACCTTCGCGCAGATGAATTCGGCGTGGGACGCCTGGGTCGCGCCGGGTGCGACGCCGGCGCGCGCGACGGTCGAGGCTGCGCTCGCGACGCCCGCCTACAAGGTCGAGATCGTGGTGGTGGCGGCGCTGCCGTAGCCGCCGGCGGGGTCAGCGGTTGCGGGCCCTGAGCGCGCGGGTCTTCTCGCGCTGCCAGTCCTTGTCCTTCTCGGAGGCACGCTTGTCGTGCTCCTTCTTGCCGCGCGCGAGCCCGATCTCGAGCTTGGCGCGGCCCTTCTTCCAGTACATCGCGAGCGGCACGAGCGTGTAGCCCTTGCGCTCGACCCGGCCGACCAGGTGGTCGATCTCGCGGCGGTTCAGGAGGAGCTTGCGCGAGCGGGTCGGGTCGGCGACGACGTGGGTCGAGGCCGAGTTGAGCGGCGTGATGTGGCTGCCGAAGAGCCACGCCTCGTCGTTCTTCAGGATCACGTAGCCTTCCGCGAGCTGCAGGCGCCCGGCGCGCAGCGACTTCACTTCCCAGCCCTTGAGCACGAGCCCGGCTTCGTAGCGCTCGTCGATGAAGAAGTCGTGCCGCGCCCGCCGGTTGAGGGCGATCGTGCCTTCGTGAGTGTCTTTGTCGGCCATGATCGTCATCCTCTGCCGCGCGCATTGTAGCCCGCGTTGTCGGCCGCGGCCCGACCCCGCAGAATGAGCCGCGTCACCGCCCGAGCCCGCTCATGCGCGAAGTCCGCCGCAACGCCCTCGTCAGCTACACGCCCGCCCAGATGTACGCGCTCGTCAACGACGCCGCACGCTACCCGGAGTTCGTGCCGGGCTGCCGGGCGACGCGCGTGCTGGCGGAGACCCCCGTCACGAAGACCGCGACCCTCGAGCTCGCGCGCCTCGGCGTCAGCATCGCGATCACCACCGACAACCGCATGGTGCCGGGCGAGCGCATCGAGCTCAGCCTGCGCGACGGGCCGCTGAAGCACTTCACCGGCCGCTGGGACTTCCTGCCGATCCGCGCCGCCGGCACGGCCGATGCGCCGGGCGCGGTCCGCGGCTGCCGCGTCGAGCTCAGCGTCGCCTTCGAGTTCCAGAACGCGGCGCTCGGGCTCGTGCTCGGGCCGCTCTTCGAGTCGACCTGGGACACGCTGGTCGATGCGTTCGTCCGCCGTGCGCGCGAGGTCTACGGTGGCTGACACGATCAGGGTCACGGTGGCCTACGCCGAGCGCGACCGGCAGACGCTGATCGAGCTCGAGGTGCCGGCCGGCACGACGGTCGCCGCGGCGATCGAGGCCTCGCGGATCCACTCGCGCCATCCCGGGATCCCGGCGGACGCCGCGACCGGCATCCACGGTGAGCGGGCCGGGCCCGGCACCGTGCTCGCGGCGGGCGACCGCGTGGAGATCTACCGGAAGCTCCCGGCGGATCCCAAGGAGACGCGCCGCGCGCTCGCGCGGCAGGGCCGCACGATGGGCGTGCGCCGGCTCTAGATGAGGCGCGGGCTGCCCGGGACCTTCGAGTCCTTCCAGGGCCCCGGCGGGCGATCGATCTTCTCGACCTTCTCGTCGGTGAAGAACACCGTCAGGAGCCGCCGCTCGACCTTCTGGGACTTGCCGTCCTTGAAGTAGTAGAGGTAGTCCCAGCGCTCCGGGTGGAAGGAGTCGGCGAGCATCGGGGTGCCGAGGAGGAAGCGGACCTGGCTCCGGGTCATGCCCACCGTCACCTGGTCGACGTACTTGGCCTCGAGGAAGTTGCCCTGCTGGATGTTGATCCGGTAGACGCAGCCGCCCGTATAAACACTGATGGCGCAGAGCAGCAGGGTGCCGATAAATGAGGTCTGGAAGCGGTCGGGCATCGTTGATTCCGCGGGCCGGGTTGTTGCGGCGCGAACTGGAAGTGGATAATGGCGCAGGATCATACCGGAACGGGCAGGGGGCGGGTCGCCGGGTCGGAGGCCACGGCCGCCGCGCCGAAGGATAACAACGTGGAAAGCCAGGACCTCCGCCGCGCCGGCCTGAAAGTGACGATACCGAGGGTAAAGATCCTCGACATCCTGGCAAGTTCCGTCCTGCACCACCTGAGTGCCGAGGACATCTACAAGCGCCTGCTCGAGTCGCACGAGGACATCGGGCTCGCGACCGTCTACCGGGTGCTGACCCAGTTCGAGGCCGCCGGGCTCGTGACGCGTCACCACTTCGAGGGGGCGACGGCGGTGTTCGAGCTCAATCGCGGCGAGCACCACGACCACGTCGTGTGCGTCGACTGCGGCCGGGTCGAGGAATTCTCGGACCCCGGCATCGAGCGGCTGCAGTCCGAGGCCGCCGCGCGGCTCGGCTTCGCGATCGCCGACCACGCGCTCATCCTCTACGGCCACTGCCGGCGCGAGGTCTGCCCGCACAGAAAGCCCAAGGTACCGGCCGCCTAGGGCCGAGACGGGGCCGACCCGGGTCGAAGCCGGCCAGCGTCGACTAGGGCCGCCGGCGCCGGCCCTGCGGCCGCGCGGGCGGCGCCTTCAGCATCTCGCGCGCATGCTCGCGCGCCTTGTCCGTCACCTCGACGCCGCCCAGCATGCGCGCGAGTTCCTCGACGCGTTCCTCCGCACCGAGCGCCGTCAGCGTCGTGCGGCTCGCGCGCCCGTCGGTCAGCTTCGCGACCCTGACGTGGTGGTCCGCCTGGCCCGCGACCTGCGGCAGGTGCGTCACGCACAGCACCTGGCCGCGCTTGCCGAGCGCATGCAGCTGGCGCCCGACCATCTCGGCGACCGCGCCGCCGACGCCGGCATCCACCTCGTCGAAGATCATCGCGAGCCGCCCGTCCGCCTCCTCGGCGGCCGCGACCTGCACGGCGAGGCTGATGCGCGACAGCTCGCCGCCCGAGGCGACGCGGGCGATCGGCTTCGGTGGCTGGCCGGGGTTGGCGGCCACCAGGAAATCGATGGTGTCCTGGCCGGACGGGTCGACCGGCGCATCGGCCGGGGACTCGACGCGCACCTCGAACACGCCGCCCGGCATGCCGAGCTGGCGCATGAGGCCCGTGACCGCGCCCGAGAGCGCGGCCGCCGCCGTGCGGCGTGCCTCGCTGAGCGCGGCTGCGGCCGCCGCGTACTCGCGCGCGAGCACGGCACGCTCGGCCGCGAGCGCGGCGAGCTGCGTCTCGCTCGACTCGAGGCCCGCGATGTCGCTCGCGAGCCGCGCGAGCTGGGCGAGGAGTTCCTCCGGCGGCACGCGGTGCTTGCGCGCGAGCTGCTCGATCGAGGCCATGCGGCTCTCGACGAATTCCTGGCGGCGCGGGTCGACGTCGAGCCCCTCGAGATAGCCGTCGAGCTCGTGGCCCGCCTCGCGGAGCGTGATCAGCGCCTCCTCGATGAGCTTCCCGACCGGGGCGAGGCGCTGATCGAGCTCGATCGCGGGCCGAAGCGCCGCCGCCGCCTTGCCGGCCCTCGCGAGCGCGTCCTCGCCCTCGCCCTCGTAGAGGAGTGCGAGCGCCATCTGCGCGGCGCCGGCGAGCCGGCCGCGGTTGGCGAGGCGCTGTGCCTCGGCGGCGAGCTCGCCGGCCTCGCCCTCCTTGAGCCCGAGCGCCGCGAGCTCGCCCGCCTGGTAGCGGAGGAGCTCGAGGCGCGACTCGCGCTCGCTCGCGGCGGCGGTGAGCAGGGCGAGCCGCGCATCGAGCGCGCGGAGCGCGCGCGCGAGGCGCTCGACGGGCTCGGTGAGCGGCGCATGCCGGCCATGCTCGTCGAGCAGGCGCCGCTGCGTGTCGCGACGCATCAGCGTCAGGAATTCCGCCTGGCCGTGGATGTCGATGAGGAGGTCGCCGAGCGACCGGAGCTGCGCGAGCGGCTGCAGCTGGCCGTTGACGTAGGCACGCGAGCGGCCGTCGCTGCCGACGACGCGCCGGAGCATGAGCTCGGCCTCGGCGTCGAGCGCCTGCTCGGCGAGCCAGGCGCCGGCCGGTGCATTGCCGCGGATGTCGAAGGTGGCGGTGATCTCGGCGCGCTCGGCGCCGTGGCGGACGACGTCGGCGGTCGCGCGCCCGCCGATCGCGAGCATCACGGCGTCGACCAGGATCGACTTGCCGGCGCCCGTCTCGCCGGTGAGCGCGGTGAGGCCCTTCGCGAGCTCGAGCTCGACGGCATCGATGATCGCGAAATCACGGATCTGCAGGTGCGTCAGCATGGCGTCAGGGTTCCGGGTGGCCGTAGCGGGCGCCGCGGCCCCAGTGGAGCTTCGAGCGCAGGATCCGGTAGAAGTCGTGGCCGGGCGGGTGCAGCAGGGTGATCTGGTGGGCGACCGGCTCGATCGAGAGGCGCCCCTCGGGGCCGATGTCGCCGAGCACGACGCCGTCGCAGGTGATCTGCGCGCGCACCGGTGCCTGCGCCACGAGCCTGAGCTCGATGCGCGACCCGCCGTGCACGACGATCGGGCGGTCGGACAGCGTGTGCGGGTTGATCGGCGCGAGCACGAGCGCATCGAGCGTCGGCTCGATGATCGGCCCGCCGCAGGACATCGCATAGGCGGTCGAGCCGGTCGAGGTCGCGACCACGAGGCCATCGCCGCCGTGGGTGTTCACGTAGCGGCCGTCGATGACGGTCTCGAAGTCGAGCATGCGCCCGGTCTGCACCTTCTGCAGCACCACGTCGTTGAGCGCGCGCGCGATGCTGGGCGGCTCGCCGGGCGCGTGGATGTGGGCCTCGAGGACGCGCCTCAGGTCGCGCGTGTAGCGGCCCGCGAGCACCTCGTCGATGCGCTCCAGCATCTCGGTCGAGGCGACGTCGGCGAGGAAGCCGAGCCGGCCGCGGTTGATCCCGAGGAGCGGCACGTCCGTGCCGCTGGCGAGCCGCGCCGCGTAGAGGAGCGTGCCGTCACCCCCAACCGAGACGAGGAGCTCGGTGCTCGCCGCGAGCTCGCGCTCGGCGAGCCGCACCACCGGCACGGGGAAGGCGATCGGGCACTCGGCGTCGATGAGCACGCGGATGCCGCGCGCGCCCACGTGCGAGCCGAGCGCGAGCATCGCGTCCGCGACGAGCGGATCGGCGTAGCGGCCGATGAGCGCGATGGTGGTGAACGGTGCAGGCATGCCGGTGGATGGGACGTTAGCACGCGCCTTTTCCCGCCAACCAGCGCCGTGCGATTTCCGGGCGCGGCGGTGAATTTTGGCGCAGGGTAAGGACGCGCGCGCGGCCCGGCCGCGCGTCGCGCGCGCGCCTTGACACCTCGTGCGGCGCATCGCTAGATTCAGGGCTGGCCTCCCGAAAAGGCTTTCCCGTACAGGGGCTTATTGCGCATGGCCGACGACGAACGCGGAGCAGCCGGGGGCGAGCGGGAGCGGGAGGGCACCGCGCTCAACGAGCGTGCGCAGCGGCTCCTCACGGTGCTCGTCGAGGCCTACATCCGCGACGGCCAGCCGGTGGGCTCGCGCACCCTGACGCGCGAATCCGGCCTCACCCTGAGCTCGGCGACCGTCCGGAACGTCATGGCCGACCTCGAGGAGTTCGGCTTCGTCACCTCGCCGCACACCTCGGCCGGCCGCGTGCCGACCGACAAGGGCTACCGCTTCTTCGTCGACACGCTCCTCAAGCTCCGCCCGAGCGGCGTCGACCAGGGCGTCTACAACGTGCTCGAGCAGCGCTTCGGCGCGGCGAGCGACGATCCGCGCGCGCTCGTCGCGTCCGCCTCGCACCTGCTCTCCAGCTTCACGCAGCTCGCCGGCGTCGTCACCATTCCGCGCGTGTCGCACTCGGCGGTCACGCAGATCGAGTTCCTGCAGCTCTCGGAGAACCGGGTGCTCGCGATCCTGGTCGTGAACGGCCGCGAGGTGCAGAACCGCATCCTGCAGCTCGACCGTTCGTTCCAGGCCGAGGAACTCAGGCGCGCCGCCAACTTCCTCAACGAGCAGTTCCGCGGCCGCGAGCTCAGCGAGGTGCGGGTGTCGCTCCTCGCGCAGCTGCAGGAAACCCGCGCGCACATGAACCAGCTGATGCTCGATGCCATCAGCATGGCGCAGCAGATGTTCGGCGCCGGCGGCACGCCCGACGCCGCCGCCGACGTCGTGATCGCGGGCGAAACGAACCTGATGGGCTTTGCCGAGCTGTCGAACGTCGAGAAGCTGAAGCGCCTGTTCGACGCCTTCAACGAGAAACGCGACATATTGCACCTCCTCGACCAGTGCCTCAGGGCCGACCGGGTGCAGATCTTCATCGGCCACGAGTCGGGCTACCGGATCCTCGACGACCTGTCGGTGGTCACGGCGCCCTACATGGTTGACAACGAGGTCGTGGGCGTCCTCGGCGTCATCGGGCCGACCCGGATGGCCTACGAGCGGGTCATCCCCATCGTCGACCTCACGGCCCGGCTGCTCGGCTCCGCGCTCAACCAGGGCCGCTGACGGCCACGGGGCGGCGGCCGGCCGGCCCGCCGCAACCCTTGAAGTTGGGCGCCCGAGCCCCCATCCTCCGCGCGGGCCGGGCCGAAGGCCCGCGTCATTCTGGCGGAGGTTCTGGATGAGCGACCCGAAATCCCCGGCCGCAGGCCGTGGCGCGAGCGACGATTCCGAGGCGACGGTGGTAATGCCGGAGGATGCCTTTGCCGAGGGCACTCAGGCGCAGGAGGCGGAGCTCGCCGCCGCGCGCGCCAAGGCCGAGGAACACTTCAACCAGTACGTGCGGACCCTCGCCGAGTTCGACAACTACCGCAAACGCGCCGCCCGCGACCTCGAGAGCGCACAGCGCTTCGCGATCGAGCGCTTCGCCCAGGAACTCCTGCCCGCGCTCGACGGCTTCGAGCTGTCGCTCGCGAACGCGGCGGGGAGCGATCTCAAGAGCGTGCTCGAGGGCCAGCAGGCCACCCTGCGGCTCCTCCGCAAGGCCCTCGAGAAGTCGGGCGTCGTCGAGCTCGCGCCGGCGGCCGGCAGCGCCTTCAACCCGAACGAGCACGAGGCCATGGTCGCCCAGCCGAGCGCGGTGTACGCCCCGAATGCGGTGCTCGAGACGGTGCAGAAGGGCTACAGCCTGAACGGCCGGGTACTCAGGCCCGCCCGCGTGATCGTCGCGCGCGCCCCGGACGCTTGAGATAGGCCCCGAGCGGCCCTATCTATCCGCTAACCGAATTCAGGTCTTGTATTTGAGGAGCAGCACATGGCGAAAGTGATCGGCATCGACCTCGGCACGACGAACTCGTGCGTGGCGATCATGGAGGGCGGCAAGCCCAAGGTCATCGAGAACAGCGAGGGTGACCGCACCACGCCGTCGATCGTCGCCTTCACCAAGGACGACGAGGTGCTGGTCGGCCAGTCGGCCAAGCGCCAGGCCGTGACCAACCCGCAGAACACGCTCTACGCGGTGAAGCGCCTGATCGGGCGCAAGTTCGCCGACGACGTCGTGCAGAAGGACGTCGGCCTCGTGCCCTACAAGGTCGTCAAGGCCGACAACGGTGACGCCTGGGTCGAGGCGCAGGGCAAGAAGATGGCCCCGCCCGAGGTCTCGGCGCGCGTCCTCATGAAGATGAAGAAGACGGCCGAGGACTACCTCGGCGAGCCGGTCACCGAGGCCGTGATCACGGTGCCCGCCTACTTCAACGACTCGCAGCGCCAGGCGACCAAGGACGCCGGCCGCATCGCCGGCCTCACCGTCAAGCGCATCATCAACGAGCCGACCGCGGCCGCGCTCGCCTATGGCCTCGACAAGGCCGGCGGTGACCGCAAGATTGCGGTGTACGACCTGGGTGGCGGAACCTTCGACGTCTCGATCATCGAGATCGCCGAGGTCGACGGCGAGCGCCAGTTCGAGGTGCTCTCGACCAACGGCGACACCTTCCTCGGCGGCGAGGACTTCGACCGGCGGATCATCGACTACATCGGCGAGGAGTTCCGCAAGGAGTCCGGCGTCGACGTCCGCAAGGACCCGCTCGCCATGCAGCGCCTCAAGGAGGCGGCCGAGAAGACCAAGATCGAGCTCTCCTCGAGCCAGCAGACCGACATCAACCTGCCGTACATCACGGCCGACGCGTCGGGCCCGAAGCACCTCAACGTCAAGCTGACCCGCGCCAAGCTCGAGTCGCTGGTCGAGGACCTCGTGGAGCGGACCATCGGCCCCTGCCGGACCGCGGTGAAGGACGCGGGCCTCGCGCTCGGCGACATCGCCGAGGTCATCCTGGTCGGCGGCCAGACGCGCATGCCGCTCGTGCAGAAGGCGGTCAAGGACTTCTTCGGCAAGGAGCCGCGCAAGGACGTGAACCCCGACGAGGCGGTGGCCGTCGGTGCCGCGATCCAGGGCGGCGTGCTCTCGGGCGAGGTCAAGGACGTGCTGCTCCTTGACGTGACGCCGCTGTCGCTCGGCATCGAGACGCTGGGTGGCGTCATGACGAAGCTGATCGAGAAGAACACGACCGTGCCGACCAAGGCGACGCAGGTGTTCTCGACGGCGGACGACAACCAGCCGGCGGTGACGATCCACGTGCTGCAGGGCGAGCGCGACCGCGCGCAGGACAACAAGTCGCTCGGCCGCTTCGACCTCTCCGACATCGGCGCGGCGCCGCGCGGCATGCCGCAGATCGAGGTCACCTTCGACATCGACGCCAACGGCATCCTGCACGTCTCGGCCAAGGACAAGGGCACGGGCAAGGAACAGAAGATCGTCATCAAGGCGTCGTCGGGCCTCACCGAGGACGAGATCAAGCGGATGGTCTCGGACGCGGAGGCGCATGCCGCGGACGACAAGAAGTTCCGCGAGCTGGTCGACACCCGCAACCGGGCCGATGCGCTCGTCCACCAGGTCGACAAGTCCCTCAAGGACCTCGGCGACAAGGTCGCGGGCGAGGATCGTGCGAAGATCGAATCGGCGCTCGGCGACCTCAAGACCGCGATGACGGCCGACGACAAGGACGCGATCGACCGCAAGGCCGAGGCGCTCTCGACGGCGGCGGCCGCGGTGCTGCAGAAGGCCTCGCAGGCGGGCGCCGAGGCCGCCGCGGGTGCCGCGGGCGGTGCCGGCCAGCCGAAGGGTGAGGACGTGCTCGACGCCGAGTTCGAGGAAGTGAAGGGCAAGGACCGCAAGGCCTGAGGCCGGGTCCTGGCTGAGCGGTGGGACGAACCGCCGCGGTCCGCTAGGGGCCGCGGCGGTTCCGCTGTTGGGGATCCGGGGCGGGGTGCATGGCGAAGCGCGATTACTACGAGGTGCTCGAGCTCGAGCGGACGGCGTCCGAGGCCGAGATCAAGAAGGCCTACCGCCGGCTCGCGATGAAGTTCCACCCCGACCGCAACCCGGGTGACGCCGCCGCCGAGGAATCCTTCAAGGAAGCGAAGGAAGCCTACGAGGTCCTCTCCGACCCCCAGAAGCGCTCCGCCTACGACCAGTTCGGCCATGCCGGACTCGATGCCGGCCGCGGCGGACGCGGCGTCGACCCGAACGAGGTGTTCGGCGACATCTTCGGCGAGGTGTTCGGCGACATCTTCGGCGGCGGGCGCCGGGGTGGCCGACAGGTCTTTCGTGGCGCGGACTTGCGCTACGAGCTTGAACTCGACCTTGAGCAGGCCGTCTTCGGCCACGCGAGCGAGATCGAGATCGCGACGCTCGCCGAGTGCGAGACCTGCGGCGGCAACGGCGCCGCCAAGGGCTCGACGCCGACGCGCTGCACGACCTGCGGCGGGGCGGGCCAGGTGCGCATGCAGCAGGGCTTCTTCGCCGTCCAGCAGCCGTGCCCGCGCTGCAAGGGACGCGGCGTCATCATCGAGAAGCCCTGCGACAGCTGCTACGGCCAGGGCCGGGTGCGCCGGGCACGGACGCTCTCGGTCAAGGTGCCGGCCGGCGTCGACACGGGCGACCGGATCCGGCTCACGGGCGAGGGCGAGGCGGGCCGGAACGGCGGGCCGCCGGGCGACCTCTACGTCGAGATCGCGGTCAGGAAGCACGCGATCTTCGAGCGCGTCGGCGCGGACCTGTCCTGCGAGGCGCCGGTGCCGTTCACGACGGCCGCGCTCGGCGGGCGCATCGAGGTGCCGACGCTCGGCGGCCAGGCGGAGCTCAAGATCCCGGCCGGCACGCAGTCGGGCAAGGTGTTCAAGCTGCGGGACAAGGGCGTGAGGCCCGTCCGCGGCGGCGCGACGGGCGACCTCTACTGCCGGGTGATGGTCGAGACGCCCGTCAACCTGTCCGGCGAGCAGAAGGATCTCCTCAAGAAGCTCGACGAGACCCTGCGCAAGGACCCGAAGCGGCATAATCCGCGCGAGGATTCCTGGCTCGCCGGGGTCAAGCGCTTCTTCGAGACGACGGGGCAGTAAGCCCGAGAGGCGGGGCCGTGAACCGAACCGAGACCACCAAAGCCCCCGTGCGGGTCGCCGTCTTCGGCGCGACCGGCCGGATGGGCCAGAGCCTCATCCGCGCCATCCACGACAGCACCGACTTCGAGCTCGTCGGCGCGCTCGCATCGGCCGAGAGCCCGGCGCTCGGCCAGGACGCGGGCGCGGTCGCGGGACTTGCGCGTGCCTTCGGCGTCGCGGTCACCGCCGACCGCGCCGCCGCGCTCGCCCGGGCCGAGGTCGCGCTCGACTTCACGCTGCCGGGCGCGACGCTCGCGAACCTCGCCGCCTGCCTCGGGTGCGGCACGCGGCTCCTCGTCGGCACCACCGGGCTCCCGGGCGAGGTGCTCGCGGCGCTCGATGCGGCGAGCGGCAGGCTCGCGGTGCTCCGCGCGCCGAACACGAGCCTCGGCGTCGCGCTCCTCGCGCGGCTCGTCGAGCAGGCGGCCGCGGCGCTGCCGCCCGAGTACGACATCGAGGTCCTCGAGGCACACCACCGCTACAAGGCCGATGCGCCCTCCGGCACGGCGCTCAGGCTCGGCGAGGCGGCCGCGGCCGGCCGCGGCACCGAGCTCCGTGGCGCCGGTGGCGACCGCGGCCGCCAGGGGCCGCGCCACGAGGGCGAGATCGGCTTCGCGGTCATCCGCGGCGGCGACATCGTCGGCGAGCACACCGTGTTCTTCGCCGGTCCCGGCGAGCGGCTTGAGCTCACGCACCGCGCGCACGACCGCATGACCTTCGCCTACGGCGCGCTGCGCGCAGCCGAGTGGCTGCGCGCGCGGCCGCCCGGCGCCTACGCGATGGCGGACGTGCTCGGCTTCGACTGAGCTACGGCGCGAGCCCGTAGACCGTGAGCTGGCCCGCGCC
>Ga0181519_10004234_pt1 | contig 11662 bp, 7 predicted proteins | sample PEATcosm2014_Bin_26_FD_121102 | JGI IMG/M metagenome (GOLD analysis project Ga0181519, IMG submission 121102) | Peatland microbial communities from MTU Mesocosm Facility, Houghton, MI, USA - PEATcosm2014_Bin02_10_metaG | ecosystem: Environmental > Terrestrial > Soil > Wetlands > Peat | place... | reverse complement strand
TTCTCGAGCCAGTCGTTCGGCGTGCCGTGGCTGAACTTGCGCATCGTTTCTTCGTTCTTCGCTTCGGCGCGATACAGCTCGGCGCCCTCGGCGAGCACCTTCCACAGACCACGCGTTTGCGGGCTGTGCGGATCTTCCGGCGTTTCGCACTTGGCGTGGTGCTTGCGGTGGATGGCAGCCCACTCGCTCGTGACCATACCCGTGGTCATCCACAGCCAGAAACGGAAGAAATGGGCAACGATCGGATGCACATCGAGGGCGCGGTGCGCCTGGCAACGGTGCAGATAGATCGTGACGGCGGCAATCGTCACATGCGTGACGGCCAACGTGAACAACGTGATCTCCCAGCCGCTCCAGTCGAGCAGGCCGTTAGAGATAAATCCAAGGAGACTGTCCAGCAAAATATCACTCCAAACTAATCAATACGGTAGCAATCACGGCAAAACCGCCGTGCCTTGTCTTGTCGGGCCGATGCGGCATCGATGGCCGTCGCGTCGGGTTTCGTTCTTACGCCCGCTTGACGCTTGGATTCGCTGAAGTTCGGCAAGTTGCTGAATGCCGGGGCGAGATGGGCGGAAAACGTGCCGGTGAACGTCGGTTTGTTATTGGTTTGACGGGCATTTTACCTGACGGACTGTTGTCCGTGTGTAGCCTGCCCGCCACGCATTTTGTCGCAGGTCAACCCGCAGCCTTAGGCAAAAGGGTCTACAGAGCCTTCTTCTCGCCGTCATCCGCGCGTGTTGGCGCGGGTCGCAGCGCATCGGCCGGCAAATCCGGGCGATGAACGCTTGCCGCAGGCACACCGTCAGCCCAGTCGTTGAGAATGCGTATTTCGCGCTGAGCGTACGGAATTTCAATACCGTGCTCGCGGAAAGTGCGCCAAATCCGCATATTGATCTCCGAGCGAATGCCACCGCTGCCCTGGGCCGGATCTTGCACCCAAAAGCCCATTTCGAGATCCATCCCATCGGCGCCGAAGTTGAGCAACAGCGCCGAGGGCGGCGGGTCGCTCAGCACCCGTGGAATGCCCTCTGCGGCTTTGAGCATGAGCGCCATGGCCAGTTCCACATCGGCGCTGTAAGCCACTTGTACGTTCACCTTGGCACGCCCGCGCGTCTCGGTAAACGAGTGGTTCTGCACCACATTCGTCACGAGTTGCTCGTTCGGCACCAGCGCCTCAACGCCATCCAGTCCGCGCACGACCGTATAACGGGTGTTGATCTGCGACACCGTGCCGTGATACGGGCTGATTGTGATCAGGTCGCCTATGCGCACCGAGCGGTCGAGCAGGATGATGAAGCCCGATACGAGGTTCGAGGCGATCTTCTGCAAACCGAAGCCCAGCCCCACGCCCAGCGCCCCGCCGAACACCCCGAGTACGGTGATGTCGATGCCCACGAACGACAGCGTCGCGAGCACGGCAATCAGCGTGAGCACGCCCTTGACCAGCCGCGACATCACCACTTTCAGGTTGCCGTCGAGCGTGGTCGTGCGCATGATCCGGTCTTCGATCAGCGAGCCGACCCACATCGCCAGCACGAGCGTCACGCCGACCCAAAGCAGGCCGGAGAGGATCGAGAGCAGCGTCAGATGGCTCGAGCCGACGGCAAAGCGCACGCTGCCGAGCCAGTTGAGGATGTCGTCGTGCACGCCGAGCACGTAGGCCAGCATCGACAGCCAGGCGAGCGCCGTGAACACGCGCTCGAAGACTTTGAGCAGCCCGTAGGCCTGTGGCGACGACGCAAACAGCCGTCGCGCAAAGTAGAACGCCAGATAGATGAGCGCCGTGCCGAACAGCGGCACCTCGGCGAGTCGCAGCAGCGAGACACGCATGTGCTCTTGCAGCACCACCCGCGTGAGCGCCACGCACATCCAGCCGAACATCGGGAAGAACGAACGGCGCAGGCTCGAGGAGCCCGCCCGTCGCGCGGGCGCGACACGCTCGAAATGGCGCTCGAGCCGGCCGATCATCCAGCGTCGCAGCACCAGGGCGACGGCGAGCGCCGCCACCAGTGCCACGCCCTGCCAGATGATCTGCGGATCGCCGAAGTCACGAACGACGTCCCGCACCAACTTCGCGAAAGCCGGACTTTCCTGCATCGCTATCTCTCTTCTTGTTGTTCGCTGACGCCCAGCATCGACTTACGCCGAACGACGCTCGAACACGGCGGCGAAGAAGCCGTCGGTCGCGTGGCGGTTCGGCAACAGTTCAAGATACTTGCCCGTGTCGAGGTCGATTTTCTGCGAGGCGAGCAACTCGTTCGCCGGCAACAGGACGAAATCGGGATGCGCGGCCGCAAAGGCCTCGGCAATCGCATTGTTCTCTTCGGTCAGCAGACTGCACGTAGCGTACACGAGACGGCCCCCCGGCTTGACCAGCCGGGCAGCGCTCGCGAGGATCGATGCCTGCTTCTGCGTGAGTTCGCTGACCGATTGCGGCGACTGACGCCACTTCAGATCCGGATTGCGGCGCAGGGTGCCGAGCCCGCTGCACGGCGCGTCGACCAGCACGCGGTCGATCTTGCCCGCCAGACGCTTGATCTTGCTGTCATTCTCGCTATCGATCATCACCGGATAGACGTTCGACAGGCCGCTTCGCGCCAGACGCGGCTTGAGCTTTGCCAGACGCTTCTCCGAAATATCGAACGCATACAGACGCCCCGTAGAGCGCATCTGCGCGCCGATGGCGAGCGTCTTGCCGCCCGCGCCGGCGCAGAAGTCGACGACCATCTCGCCGCGACGCGGTGCGACCAGTTGGCACAGCAACTGGCTGCCCTCGTCCTGCACTTCGATGGCACCGGACACGAACAGCGGGTGCTTCTGCAACGCCGGCTTGCCCGACAGACGGATGCCATTGGGCGCGAACGGCGTCGCTTCGGCCGAAAAGCCATCTTCGCGCAGCTTCGCGAGTACGTCGTCGCGATTCGCCTTGATCAGGTTCACCCGGCAGTCGAGCGGCGCGGGCTGGTTCAGTGCGGCGGCGAGCACTTCGAGTTCGGCGCCCTCGAAACGCTTGGCCAGCCGCTCGTAGAGCCATTCCGGCAAATTGGTGCGCACGCGCGCGGACAGGCTTGCCGGGTCGATCTGACCGACGTGTTCGAGCCACGAGACTTCATCCGGCGTTGCCACCAGTTGCACCGACGCCAGACCGCGCGTGAACGCCAGCCCGAGCAACGCCAGACGACGTTCCAGCGGCCCAGAGCCGCTTCCCGCGTGCTGACCGAATTCGAGCTTGCGACGCAGGATGGCGAAGACCGTCTCCGCCAGAACACCGCGCTCGCGATGGCCCAGCTTGGCGTTGGCGCGGAAGTACGTGCTCACAAGCGTATCGGCCGGGCCGCTGAACGTCAGCACGCTGCCGAGCAGGCGCTGGGTGTGTTCGAAGAGGGCGGGCGAGAGGTGCTCGCCGCGCATGCGTGCGGTCTCGGCGGGCGGGGCCTCCGGGCGGCGATCGTTGCGCGAACGGTCGTAGCGGTCAGGGCGGACGTAGCGCTCCTGGCGCTCCCCGGTCGCCCCACCCTTGGACGGTTGACGGGCATCGGAGGATCGGCCGCCGGCGCGGTGAGCGGATTGATTTGCGCCATCACGGCGTTGCGTCGGGCGTGTGCTCATGCGTAGTCACCAAAAAGCCATTGCGGATCGGGCGTGCCGTCGGCCGCGGGAGTCACCGTCACGCGGCCATCGGCCACGACCAGACGGTCTTCCACGAACCAGCGCACGGCGCGCGGATAAATGATGTGTTCCAGCGGCAGGATGCGCTCGGCCAGTGTCTCGGGCGTGTCCCCTGCGTGCACCGGCACGGCGGCTTGCAGCACGTACGGGCCGTGATCGAGCTCGGCCGTCACGAAGTGCACCGTGGCGCCAACGACCTTGCAGCCGGCTTCCAGTGCACGGGCGTGCGTTTGCAGGCCGGGAAAGGCGGGCAGCAGCGACGGGTGGATGTTGATGAGCCGCCCGGCGTAGCGCTGCGTAAATTCCGGCGTGAGAATGCGCATGAACCCCGCCAGCACGACCAGATCGGGCTGGTGACGGTCGATTTCAATAGCGAGTTCGGCATCGAATGCCTCGCGGGTCTTGCCGCGGCTGGGCACTACGGCCGTGGCGATGCCGTTTTCCTGCGCAAATCCGAGACCGTCGGCCTCGGGGCGATTGGCGATGACGGCGGCCACACGGGCCGGCCAGCCTTCTGCGGTACAGGCCCGGACGATAGCCTGCATGTTGCTGCCTCGTCCGGAAATCAGGATGACAATGTTCTTCATCGGCGGATTTTATCATTGGCGCGGCGCACCAGACACCCGATCCGCGCCGCGATGGCCCCGAAGCGTTTATAATTCAACGTTCTGCGGCGCCGCAATGTCGGATCGGCCGTCCTGCGCATCGGGCCCGGCCCGCCGTCGCAGGCCACGCGATCCCGATCGCTGTGCCGCCCGGTTCATCCACCAACGCTCACTCAACGTCCTGTACTGACGCTCCCTTATCGTGCGAGTCTTCCGGGGTCTACCCAACGCGCAAAGCAAAGCGCCCTGCGTGCTGACGATCGGCAACTTCGACGGCGTGCACCTGGGCCATCAGGCACTGCTCGCGCGCGTGCGTGCCGCAGCGGCTGCGCGCGGCCTGCCGGTGTGCGTGATGACGTTCGAGCCGCATCCCCGCGAATACTTCACGCCCGACCGGGCGCCCGCGCGCATCTCCAATCTGCGCGACAAGTTGGAAGCGCTGCGCTCGCAGGGGGTCGACCGTCTGGTCGTGGAGCACTTCAACGCCCATTTCGCGGGTCAATCGCCCGAAGATTTCGTGCGCAACATCATCGTCGACGGCCTGCACACCCGCTGGCTGCTCGTGGGCGACGACTTCCGCTTCGGCGCGAAACGCGCGGGCGACATCGATTATTTGCGTGAGGCCGGACGCCGCTTCGACTTCGTTGTCGAACAAATGCCGACCATCGCGCACGACGGCGTGCGGATTTCCAGCTCGGAAGTGCGCAGCGCGCTCGCCGAGGGCAATTTCGAGCGCGTTCATTCGCTGCTCGGTCGTCCGTACGCCATTACCGGCCACGTGGTGCATGGCATGAAGCTCGGCCGCAAGCTGGGTTTCCCCACCCTGAACCTGCGCATCGCCCACAAGCATCCGGCCCTGATGGGCATTTTCGTCGTGCAGGTGCACGGCCTGGCAGACAAGCCGTTGCCCGCCGTGGCAAGTCTCGGCCTGCGCCCGACGGTGGACGATTCCGGGCGCGTGCTGCTCGAAGTGCATCTGCTCGACTTCGAGGGCGATTGCTACGGCAAGCTGGTGCGCGTGGAATTTTTGCAGAAGCTGCGCGACGAAGCCAAATACGACGGCCTCGCAGAACTCGAAGCGGCCATCGCACAGGACACGCGCGAGGCACGTGCCTATTTCGCTCACGCGCTTGACGCCAACGGCCCGAGCGCACGACGCGACTTCGCCACCTCGGCCACCGACCGAATTAGTTGATCTTCGCCCGCGTGCACAGGCGCCCGGCGCCTCGCGCGCGGCCCGCCTCTGCGCCACTGGCACCTGCCCGGGCGTTGCACCGCGCGGCCTACACGGCCTGACGTCAACGCCACCGGCGCGAGCGCCCCACACCCGACATTCCAAATTCGTAGCGACTCACCATGAGCGAAAAGAAAGCCCCGAGCAAATATCCTGTCAACCTGCTGGACACGCCGTTCCCGATGCGCGGCGACCTGCCCAAGCGCGAGCCGCAATGGATCAAGCAATGGCAGGAAAAGAAGATCTACGACAAGATCCGCGCAGCCAGCAAAGGCCGGCCGAAGTTCATCCTGCATGACGGCCCGCCGTATGCCAACGGCGACATCCACCTCGGTCACGCGGTCAACAAGATCCTCAAGGACATGATCGTCAAGGCGCGCAGCCTGGCGGGCTTCGACGCGGCCTATGTGCCGGGCTGGGACTGCCACGGCATGCCGATCGAAATCCAGATCGAAAAGCAGTTCGGCAAGCACCTGCCGGTGCGCGAAGTGCAGGAAAAGGCGCGCGCCTACGCCGCGGAACAGATCGAGCGCCAGAAGCCCAACTTCCAGCGTCTGGGCGTGCTCGGCGACTGGGACAACCCTTACAAGACCATGAACTTCTCGAACGAAGCGAACGAGCTTCGTGCGCTCGCGAAGATCATGGAGAACGGCTACGTGTACCGCGGCCTGAAGCCGGTGAACTGGTGCTTCGACTGCGGCTCGGCACTCGCCGAGGCGGAAGTCGAGTACAAGGACAAGACCGATCTGGCCATCGACGTCGGTTTCGCCTTCGCCGAACCGGAGAAGGTGGCGAAGGCGTTCGGTCTGCCGAAGCTGCCGCGCGACGACGGCCACATCGTCATCTGGACGACCACCCCGTGGACGATCCCGTCGAACCAGGCGCTCAACGTCCACCCGGAAGTCGAGTACGCCCTGGTCTCGACCGAGCGCGGCCTGCTGATTCTCGCCACCGAGCGCGTGGAAGACTGCCTGAAGACGTACGGCCTGCACGGTGAAATCATCGCCCGCACGAAGGGGGAAGCGCTCTCGCTGATCCGCTTCCGTCACCCGCTCGCAACGGCCGACGCCGGCTACGAACGCACCTCGCCGATCTACCTCGGCGACTACGTCACGACCGACACGGGTACCGGCATCGTCCACTCGGCGCCGGCCTACGGTGTGGAAGACTTCGTGTCGTGCAAGGCGCACGGCATGGTGGACGCCGACATCCGCATGCCGGTGCTGGGCGACGGCCGCTATCAGGACAGCCTGCCGCTGTTCGGCGGTCAGTCGATCTGGGATGCCAACCCGCAGATCGTTGAAGCGCTGCGCGAAGCGGGCACGCTGTTCCACTCGTTCAAGTACACGCACAGCTACATGCACTGCTGGCGTCACAAGTCCCCGATCATCTACCGCGCGACCAACCAGTGGTTCGCGGGCATGGACGTGAAGCCGGTCGACGGCGCACCGGGCGACGGCCAGACCCTGCGCGAGATCGCGCTCGCCGGCATCGAAGCCACCGAGTTCTTCCCGTCGTGGGGCAAGCAGCGTCTGCACAACATGATCGCGCACCGCCCGGACTGGACGCTCTCGCGTCAGCGCCAATGGGGCGTGCCGATGGCGTTCTTCGTGCACAAGGAAACCGGTGCCCTGCACCCGCGCACGCCGGAACTGCTCGAAGCCGTGGCCAAGCGTGTGGAAACCGAAGGCATCGAAGCCTGGCAAACGCTCGACCCGGTCGAACTGCTCGGCGACGAGGCCAAGGACTACGTGAAGAACCGCGACACGCTCGACGTGTGGTTCGACTCGGGCACCACCCACTGGCACGTGCTGCGCGGCTCGCATGCGCATGAACTGGGCTTCCCGGCCGACCTGTATCTGGAAGGCTCGGACCAGCATCGCGGCTGGTTCCATTCGTCGCTGCTCACGGCATCGATGCTCGACGGCCGCCCGCCGTACAAGGCCCTGCTCACGCACGGCTTCACGGTGGACGGTCAAGGTCGCAAGATGTCGAAGTCGATCGGCAACACGATTCTGCCGCAAGACGTCGCCGACAAGCTCGGCGCCGAAATCATCCGCCTGTGGGTGGCGTCGACCGACTACTCGGGCGAGTTGTCGATCTCCGACGAAATCCTCAAGCGCGTGACCGAAGGCTATCGTCGTATCCGTAACACGCTGCGCTTCCTGCTCGCGAATCTGGCCGATTACGACCACGCGAAGCACGCGCTGCCGGCGGATCAATGGCTGGAAATCGACCGCTACGCCGTGGCGCTGACGCAGTCGCTGCAAACCGAAGTGCTCGGCCACTACGACCGCTACGAATTCCACCCGGTCGTGGCCAAGCTCCAGACGTTCTGCTCGGAAGATCTCGGCGGCTTCTATCTCGACATCCTCAAGGATCGTCTGTACACGAGCGCACCGGACGCCCCGGCACGCCGCGCTGCACAGAACGCGCTGTACCACATCACGCAGGGCCTGCTCAAGCTCATGTCGCCGTTCCTGTCGTTCACGGCGGAGGAAGCCTGGCAAGTGTTCCAGCCGGGCAGCGACACGATCTTCACCGAGACGTACTACGCTTACCCGGAAGTCGCGGAAAGCACGCGTCTGCTCGAGAAGTGGTATCTGCTGCGCACGGTGCGCGGCGACGTCACCAAAGCCCTCGAAGAAGCGCGCGCGGCCGAGCAGATCGGCTCGTCGCTGCAAGCGGAAGTGGACGTGCGCGTCTCGGGCCGCAAGTTCGACGTGCTGGCAAGCCTCGGCGACGATCTGCGCTTCGTGCTGATCACGTCGGCGGCTGCGGTCACGCAAGTGGCGACCGAGGCCGAGGAAGGCGTGGTCGTCACGCCCTCGGCGCATCAAAAGTGCGAGCGTTGCTGGCACTATCGTGAGGATGTGGGCGCAGACGCGGCTCACCCGACCCTTTGCGGGCGCTGCGTGTCGAATCTGTTCGGCAGCGGCGAACACCGGAGCGCGGCATAATGGCAAGCAAAGCAGGCGCCCGTACGGGCGCACGACGTAGCAACAACGGTGGCGCCCGCGGGGGCGCTGTGTATGGACTGGCCCCGTGGCTCGGGATCGCAATCGTTGCGATCCTGCTCGATCAGGTCACCAAGCTCACGATTCTGAAGACGTTCCAGTACGGCGAATTCCGCCCGCTGACCTCGTTCTTCAATCTGGTGCTGGTGTTCAACAAGGGCGCGGCGTTCAGTTTTCTTGCGGCCGCAGACGGCTGGCAGCGCTGGTTCTTCACGGCGCTCGGCATCGTGGCGGCAACGGTCATCATCTGGCTGCTCAAGCGTCACAACGGCCAGAAGATGTTCTGTCTGTCGCTCTCGCTGATTCTCGGCGGCGCGCTGGGCAACGTGATCGATCGGGTGATCTACGGTCACGTGGTCGACTTTCTGGACTTTCACGTCGGCGGCTGGCATTGGCCGGCGTTCAACGTGGCCGATTCGGCCATTTGCGTGGGCGCGGTGCTGCTGGTGATCGACGAGTTGCGACGCGTGCGGCGCGGCAAGTAGCGCATCAGCCACTGCCGCCGTATCGGCGGCGCGATTCGCCCACGCTGCCACGGCACGTGTTGCGCATTCGCAAGCAAACACCGTCGCGGCGCCCCAGAGGCGCCGCGCGGCACTTTGGAGGAGGCATTTCCCTATGGATCGCGGTGAACTTGCGGGCAAGACCATCGTTCTCGGGCTGACCGGCGGCATCGCCTGCTACAAGTCGGCCGAACTCACGCGGTTGCTCATCAAGGCTGGCGCGACGGTGCAGGTCGTCATGACCGAAGCCGCCACGCAATTCATCACGCCGCTCACGATGCAGGCACTCTCGGGGCGTCCGGTCTTCACCAGCCAGTGGGACAATCGCATCGACAACAACATGGCGCACATCGACCTCTCGCGCGAGGCCGACGCCATCATCATCGCCCCCGCCTCCACCGACTTTCTCGCCAAGCTCGCGCACGGCATGGCCGACGATCTGCTCTCTACACTATGTGTGGCACGCGACTGCGCGCTGCTGGTGGCGCCCGCGATGAATCGTCAGATGTGGGCCAATCCGGCGACCCAACGCAATGCCGCGACGCTGCGCGGCGATGGCGTGACGATCCTCGGTCCCGGCAGCGGCGATCAGGCATGCGGCGAAATCGGCGACGGGCGAATGCTCGAGCCGGAAGAACTCTTCGAAGCCCTGGTCGGCTTCTTCCAGCCGAAACGCCTCGCCGGACGCCGCGTGCTCATCACCGCAGGCCCGACCTTCGAGCCCATCGACCCGGTGCGCGGCCTGACCAACCTGTCCAGCGGCAAGATGGGCTTCGCGCTCGCCCGCGCGGCAGCACAGGCCGGTGCCGACGTGCATCTGGTCGCCGGTCCGACCGCGCTGGCAACCCCCTTTGGGGTGACGCGCAGCAACGTGCAGACGGCGCAGCAGATGTACGACGCCGTGATGGCCGACGTGACGCACAACGACATCTTCATCGCGGTGGCCGCCGTGGCCGACTGGCGCGTGCGCAATGCGGCGCAGGAAAAGATCAAGAAGACCGGCGACGCCGACGTGCCGACGCTCGAATTCGTCCAGAACCCGGACATTCTCGCGGCCGTGGCCCAGTTGCCGAAGCCGCCGTATTGCGTGGGCTTCGCGGCCGAGTCGGGCGATCTGGAGACGCACGGCGCAAACAAGCGCAAGCGCAAGCAGGTGCCGCTGCTCGTGGGCAACCTCGGTCCCGCCACGTTCGGGCAGGACGACAACGAAGTCATTCTGTTCGACGACGCCGGGCAGAAACGTCTGCCACGGGCCGACAAGCAATCGCTCGCCCGCAGCCTGATTGCCGAGATCGCCGCGCGACTCCCCTCGCGCGCGCCTGGCTGACGCCCGTCGGCCCCGTCGGTTTTCCGTGAGCCATCGTCGTTGTCCGGCGACGCTGGCCAAGCGGCAGCCACGTCAGACTCACCGCGTGACGAGGTCATCGGGCCATCAGGTCATGACCTCGCCGCATTAAGGCACTACGGTGTCACGACCTGACACCTTCGGCATTTCGGTATTTCGGCCCCTGGGTCATCGCACACGATAACAATCAAAATGACGCAACCTCCTACGACCGCCCGCCCGGCAGTCAGTGTCTACGGGACACTGAGCATGCTCGCCGCGATCATGTTCTTCGGTTTCATGACGATCGGCATGCCGCTGCCCGTGTTGCCGGTCTACGTCCATGAAACGCTCGGCTACGGTTCCTTCATCGTCGGTGTGACCATCGGCATCCAGTCGGTCGTCACGCTGCTGCTGCGCTCCTACGCCGGACGCACCGTGGACACCCGCGGCCCACGCCGTGCAGTGCTCACCGGTCTGTGCGGCTGTGCGGCGGCGGGCGTGCTGTACCTCGTCGCATCGATGGTGCCGTCCCGCGCGCTCGCGCTGGGCATCCTGATCGCCGGACGCGTCGTGCTCGGCTTCGGCGAGAGCCTGATCCTCACCGGCGGCATGTCGTGGGGCATCGGCCTGCTGGGGGCTGCCCACGCAAGCAAGGCCATTTCGTGGCAAGGCGTGTCGATGTACACCGCGCTCGCCATCGGCGCCCCCTTCGGCGCCTACCTGCTGGAATCGGCCGGTTTTACCGTGGTCTCGCTCGTGAACATCGTCCTGCCCGCCGTGGCGTTCGCCATTGCGCTGCGCCTGCCGGCGGCGGCGCCTGTGGGCGGGCATCGCCTGCCGTTCCTGCGCGTGGTGGGCCTCGTGTGGCGTCCGGGTCTGGCCATGACGCTGGGCAGTATCGGCTACGCCGTCATCGCCGCTTTCATCACGCTTTACTACGCCAGCCACGGCTGGTCAGGTGCCGCTTACGCGCTCACGCTCTACAGCGCGTGCTTCATCGGCATGCGAGTTCTGCTCGCGCACGCGGTCGATCGCTTCGGCGGACGCCGTGTCGCCATGTGCTCGCTGGTCTTCAGCGCCATCGGCCAGTTTCTGCTGTGGGGGGCGGTGAGCCCGAATATGGCCCTCGTGGGCGCGGGGCTCACCGGCGTGGGCTTCTCGCTGGTATTCCCTGCGCTGGGCGTGGAGGCGCTGCGACAGGTGCCACCGCAGAATCGTGGCGCGGCGCTGGCGGCCTATTCGGCGTTCTTCGATCTGGCCCTCGGTCTGATCGGACCGATGGCCGGACTCGTCGCCAACTATTT
>Ga0181519_10004233_pt1 | contig 11663 bp, 10 predicted proteins | sample PEATcosm2014_Bin_26_FD_121102 | JGI IMG/M metagenome (GOLD analysis project Ga0181519, IMG submission 121102) | Peatland microbial communities from MTU Mesocosm Facility, Houghton, MI, USA - PEATcosm2014_Bin02_10_metaG | ecosystem: Environmental > Terrestrial > Soil > Wetlands > Peat | place... | reverse complement strand
GACCTGGCGCTGGCGCGCACACGCACGCGGCCCACGGCGCTGATCCAGAGCGCGATCGGTGCGCGCGCGGATATCGATGCGAAAATCGCTGCCAGTGAGGCGGCAGCCGTGAGCGCCGATGCACTGGCCGAGGAAATCGGCGACACGGCCTGGGCGCTCGACAAGGCCCTGACCCCGGAAACCAAATCCGAGGAGGGCGAGCCCAAGGGGGCCTAGCCGTGCCGGAAAAACCGTTCGACTGGCAGAGCAATCCGAAAGGACCGCATCAGGGCACCTGACTCTCCCCGCGCAATGATAGCTAGTTCTAAACGTGAACTCAGTGACGCATCAGTCAACCGAATCTATGGCTAATGGCGTTTCCGGCAAATTCTCCGCGCCGCACTTCCGTGTCCCGCAGGGACCGGGGCGCCACCCTCCAGACACACCAGACCCGAAAGGTGGATACATGCCGCAACTTGAGTTCTATTTCGACTTCCGCAGCTCCTACTGGCCCTCAGCCAACTGGGCAGTCTTGCAGCCGAGACAAGGCTGATCCCCATCGTGGTGCTCGAGGTGATGAAGATCGTGGGCAACACACCCACGACAATCACCTGTGGCGGCAAGCGCCAATACGCCGGCGCGGACCTCACTCTTTGGGCCAGGCGCTATGGTGTTCCAATCGCCTACCATCCCCAGCTGGGGTCGCTGGACGGCGCCGCCCTGTTGCGCGTGGCGCTGGCGGCCGAGGCGCTCGGCGTCGGGCGGGCCGTCATCGAAGCCCTGTTCAACGCGGTCTGGCGCGACCGGGCCGACCTTTCGCCCGCTGGTGTGTTGGCGCTTCTGGCCTAGGCGGCCCTCCCGGCGGACGATATCCTGGCGCGCGCGGAGACGACGCAGATCGCCGATGCCCTGGCCACTAATGCCCAGGCCGCGGCCCACCGCGGGGTGTTTGGCGCGCCGACCTTCTTCGTCGGCGACGCGATGCTTTTCGGCAACGATCGCCTCGACTTTGTCCGCGATCAACTCGCCGCGCAAGCCAAGGAGGCCTAAATCATGACGAGCACGCAGGCGCCGCTGGCGCTGATCACCGGGGTCGGTCCCGGCACGGGATCGTCGCTCGCGCGCCGCTTTGCGGCGGGCGGCTATCGGCTGACAATGCTGGCCCGCGACGCCGCGCGGTTGCAGGCGCTGGAGGCCGAATTGGCAGGCAGCCGGGCCTGGGTCTGCGACGTCGGCGTCGAGGCCGACCTGCGGGCCACCGTGGACGCCGTCGTCTCGGCGCAAGGGGCGCCGCGCGTCATTGTCCATAACGCCGTCGGCGGCTCGTTTGGTAATTTCAACGACATCGATCCGGCTGTTCTGACCAGGAACTTCGAGATCAACACGGTGGCCCTGCTGCACCTGGCGCGGCTGCTGACCCCAGCCATGGTCGCCGCCGGCGACGGGGCGATCATTGTCACCGGCAATACCTCGGCCCTGCGTGGCAAGCCGCTGTTCGCAGGCTTCGCCCCGACCAAGGCGGCGCAACGCATACTGGCCTAGGCCCTTGCCCGCCAGCTCGAGCCGCTGGGCATCCACGTCGCCTATATCGTCATCGACGCGGTGATTGACGTGCCCTGGACGCGCGTGCGTTTTCCCGCCGCGCCCGACGATTTCTTCATCCAGCCAGCGGCGATCGCCGACGAAGCGTTTCATCTGGCACACCAGGATCGCTCGGCCTGGTCGTTCCAGGTCGAACTGCGGCCGTTCAAAGAGGTTTGGTGAGCGCAGGGGGCAACACGGGCTCGACCGCAAGGGCGCGAGGCGGCGAGCAGCGCTCGATGAAGCCGCACGGGTGATCTGGCGCGAGGGCGCCGACCGTCTGACGGTCGGCCGCGTGATGGGTCTGGGAGCAGCCGAGGTGGCGCAGACGCTGAACCAGTCGGAGCGATTACTGCGGCGCCATCTCCGCGCGGCCGGTCGAGCTTCTAGGCGGTTTCCGACGAGGTCCGTCACCGGCCGGCCCGCACCTACCTGAACGCGACCGACCTTTCGGTTCATGAGGCCGCCGACCTGCTCGCCTATCATGACGCCGCGACGCTGCGCTGTGCCTTGCAGCACTAGTCCGATGAAACCCCTGCGCCTTGTTGACAGGTTGGGCGAACTGCCCAGCCCTGATCACCCTGGTCGTCTGATTGCTTTGGTTTGGCCGAAAACACCGCCCGGTTGGCCAAAAACGCCCTCTCCTTCGCGAGCCGGCAAGGCAAGCATCAGGCTTCCTTGTCGCTTTGCGGATGCACCTGGCGGGCCTTCTGGCGCGACAAGCCAAGTCGTCGCACCACGCGTGAAAGACTCGCAGGGTGGAATGACTTGTTCCAGCGCTGGTGCACTTCCCGACAAAGATCCGACAGCGTGCAAGCGGATAGGCCGCTGGCTTCCACGTGCGGGCGATCCAACACGAGCTTGCGCAGTTCAACACGCTCGGCATCGTTCAGCCGCCGCGGCCGGCCGCAGCGAGGCCGATCCTGCGGACCTTCGAGCCCTTCTGCATTGTAGCGCACAACCGCATCGCACCATGCTTGGCGCTCCATGCCAGCGAGCCGAGCCGCCTCGGCAGAAGACATATCTCCGAAGTCAGGTGGCAATTGCGACCTCGGCGCGCCAAGAACCCCACTCAGCTCAATACCGCACGCGGTTCGAGGAACGCATCCAGGCCGAACGTGCCAAATTCGCGCCCGATGCCCGATTGCTTGAAGCCGCCGAATGGGGCGAGCGGCTCATGCGGTGCGCCGTTGATGACGACGCGTCCGGCCTGCAACTGTGCGGCCACCCGCTTTGCATGATCCAGGTCGGGCGAGAGCACGTAAGATTGCAACCCGTAGCTGGTGTCATTGGCAATCGCGATAGCTTCGGCCTCGTTGCGATAGGAGATGACACAGAGCACCGGCCCGAAGATCTCCTCGCGCGCAATGCGCATCTGGTTGGTGACATGCGTGAATACCGTCGGCCGCACGAACCAGCCGCATTCCAACCCGTCGGGCCGCCCCTCACCACCGGCCAGCAGCACCGCGCCTTCGTCCAGGCCGAGGCGGATATAGGACTGGACCCGTTCCCACTGCTTCTGGCTCACCATGGGGCCGATCTGCACCTCGGGATCTGTCGCGGCGCCGACCTTCAGGGTCTCGGTATGGTCCTTCAGCCGTGCCAACGCTTCGTCCAGCCGGCTTTCCGGCACTAGGAGACGGGTGCCCGCGACGCAGGCCTGCCCGCTGTTGACGAAGCCGCTCGCCAGCACGATCGGGATCGCCGCCGTGAGGTCGGCATCCTCGAGCAGGATTTGCGGCCCCTTGCCGCCAAGTTCCAACGTCACGCGCTTGAAGGTCTCCGCCGCCGCCGTGAGGATCGCGCGCCCGGTCATCGTGGAGCCGGTAAAGCTGACCTTGGCGATATCAGGATGGGTGCTGAGTGCCGTGCCCACGACGGGGCCATACCCATTGACGATGTTGATCACGCCCTTCGGCAGGCAAGCCGCGTGAACCGCTTCCGCCATAACCTGCGTCTGGAGCGCGCTCATTTCGGACGGTTTGACGACGATCGTCGATCCCGCTGCGATCGCGGTTGCGACCTTGGAGGCAATGAAGCCGAGCGTGCTGTTCCACGGGATGATCGCGGCGACCACGCCGAGCGGTTCCAGAGATACCACGGCGCGGCCGATCGTGCGGTGAAAGGCATAGGTCTCGACCGTCTTCGCCATGTCCTCGAACAGGGCGGCGGCGTGCTGCACGGAAAAGCCGGTAAAGCCGGCGGGCGCGCCATATTCCTCGACCATCGCTGCGAACATGTCGTCGGCGCGGGCGGTGACGGCCTCGTGGAGGCGACGCAGCATGGCGGCTCGCTCGGCCGTCGTGGTGCCCGCCATCGCCTGGAAAGCGCGCTTCGCTGCGGCAACCGCGAGGTTCACATCATCGGCGTCGCCGAGGCGAACCTCGCCGATCTGCCGCTCGGTCGCGGGATTGAAAAGCGGCGCTCGATCGTTGCCGTGCGGCGTGACGAAAGCGCCGTCGATGTAGATCGTGTCGATAGTGCGCATGGCAAACTCCGTTCCGTCATTTCGGAGAGAGATATGCGTAGCACCAGATGATCTGATAAGCTCATCAAACGGAGACAGGCTGATGAGCAAGATAGTACAATGAGCCGCGCGAGCCTGACCGAACTCGAGGCGGTCGCCACGGTGGCGCGCACCGGCGGGTTTCGCGCGGCGGCGCGCGAACTCGGCGTGTCGTCCTCGGCGCTCAGCCACTCTATTGCGGCGTTGGAGGACCGCCTTCATGTGCGCCTCTTCAACCGGACGACGCGCAGCGTAGCACTGACTGCCGCGGGAGAGATTTTCGTTGCGGAAGTCGCTCCGGCGCTGGCCGTGATCGACGGTGCGCTGGAAAATGCGCGCGAGGGCAGCAGCGAGATATCGGGCGTTCTTCGCATCAACACTTCCCGCGGCGCGGCCGAGCTGCTGCTCCAGCCGCTATTCCTGCGCTATCTGCGCCGTTACCCGCGTGTTGAACTGGAGATTGCCACCGAGGAGGCGCTGATCGATGTGCTAGGCCAAGGATTCGACGCCGGCATTCGGCTGGCGGACACGGTGCCGCCGGACATGATCGCCGTTCCGATCCTGCCGACGATCCGATCGGTGGTTGTCGGAGCACCCGCCTATTTCGTTGGGCGGAAGCGGCCCGTAGTGCCGACCGACCTCATGCGGCATCGGTGCATCCGGGCCCGGATGGGCACGGGAAAACTCTATCGCTGGGAATTCGAGAAACGCGGCCAGGTCGTGCTAATCGATGCGCCCGGCTGCCTCACGCTCGACGAATCCGGCCTGATGCTGGAGGCGGCGCTGGCCGACGCGGGGCTCGCCTATATCGGCGAGCCATCGGTCGCGGAGCATGTCGCCGCCGGACGACTTGAGGTCGTGCTAGCGGACTGGACACCGCCCTATCCCGGCCTGTCGCTCTATTTCGCCGGGCGGCGGCATATTCCCGCCCGGCTGCGCGCCCTGATCGACCTGATCCGCGAACAGGGCCACGCAACAGAATAGCGGAGGCAAGCAGAGCCGACCGAACCAGCCATCTCCTTGAGCAACTGCTTGATCGTGAAATGCCGGATGACGAACGGGAGCGCATTCGACCGGCTGTGCTGGCGTGTGCCAACGTGCAGGGTGTACACGATTTGCGAACTGACTATGCCGGCGACAGAACCTTCGTCGAGTTTCATCTCGAATTGGACGGTCAATTCACGGTCGAAAAAGGCCACATTATTTGTGGCCAGACCGAAACAACTGTCCGCCGCCTCTTCCCGGCGGCAGTAGAAGTAACGGCTCATTTAGAGCCGGCAGGCATTGACGATGATCGGCTTGATGATCGGGTAGCTTCGGCCGAAGGAGTACGACGCAAAATGACTAGGCGACCGCTAACTTGTCGCCGCGACTACAAGTTCAACGATTCATAAGCCGCACTAGCCACGCGCATCATCTGCCCTGCGCTCAATTCGCCCATCATCACCGCACCCACTACCTCGTCCTGCCAAATGCAGATCCGCACTGCGCCGCTCTTCAAAAGATCGAATCTTGGCGTGCCGGAGCTTCGACGGACGAACACTGTCAATCGCCGGCCGTCAAGCGCATGATAACGCAGCGCCGCGGCCCCTGTATATGTATCGATTTCTGCCAGACGCCAGCCCAGCGGTGCCAGATTCGGCGCCCGCACTCTTAGACCAACTACATGAGCCAGCAGCGCGTCCCGCGATGGTGCGTCCGCCAGCGCCGCGCCAACCATGCGCGTCAGCGGCACAGTCCGCTCGCCACGTGCCGCGTCAGCCTGCGCCAGAATCGGGCCTTCCGTCGCGCCGTCCCGTTGCAGCAGCGTACCGCCGCCTACCGCGATCAGTACGCTTGCGGCCAGCGCCATGCTCCAGACCGCAAGACGTGGCGCGCGGCCGTAAATCGACGCCGGTCCGCGGGCCTCCTCGACGCGGGCCACCCACGCCCGTGGCACCGGTGCGCTCGCTATGGGCCGGTAGGCCGCCGCCAGCGCTGCTTTGTCTACCGCGAAGGCGGCGACGCGCGCGCCCAGCAGCGGATTGGCGGCCACAACCGCTGCAACAGTGCTGGCACGGCCGACAGGCAACTCGCCATCGATGAAGGCGTGCAACTCCTCCTCGTGTACCCCGGGCTTCCCTATCAAGGCCCTTGCTCCAGGGTGATCGTGGCAAGCGGTTGCCCGGCTTCCAGCGCCCTGTGGCAAAACTCGACCGCAGTCGGCCACGTCCGTAGGGGTGCCACATCCCGTTGCATTGCGACCCGCACCGACGGTGAACCCGATCGAGCCGAAGCGACAGTCAGCCTCGCGGTCTGCACCCTAAATCTCCCTACGAAGTCAGGGCCACGAAATCTGGCTCCATGCCTGAATGGACGCCACGCCCGCGCTATTATTCCGGCTCGCGATAAATATACCGCGCGCAGCGGCGACCTTGGAATAAGGGCACGGTCCGGCGCAAATCAGTTCAACCATCGTGTGGTTTTGATATCACCGAGCAAGCACATAGCGTTGAGGGCGTAGACGTTGTCATCGATGGAACTGACGTAGACCACTCCGTTGGCAACCGCCTCCGGCTACGTGGTGAATTGGTTCCCTCGATGCCGGAAGAGTCAGCAATTAGGGCCGTTGGTATCATATTGCATTCTGGGCAGACCACAGCGCGATCTTTCAAGCTACCCTAGGCGTCTGTTCCACCATCCGAGCCGCCAAGATGGAGATTTCGTATAGACCGATCAGCGCAACGGCGAGTCCGGTCATTGTGATCGCGTCTGGCGGTGCCAGCACGGCGGCGAATGTGAAACATCCCACGTAGGCGTACCTCCGGTAATGACGAAGGCCCGCCGCCTGAATTAGGCCCACGCGCGCGCAAAGACTAAGCGCAACCGGAAGTTCGAAGGCAATGCCAAAGGCCATCATTAGCTTCATCACCAGGCCAAGATATTCACTGACCCGCGCCAACAACTGGATCCGGGGCGCGCCCTGGTTGCCAGGCGCTTCAAAACTGAGAAAGAATTTCCACGCGACCGGAAACACGAAATAGTATGCCAGGGCAGCGCCCAGCACAAACAGCACCGGAGTTGCAATCAGAAACGGCGCAAACGCACGCTTCTCCGTCCGATACAGGCCAGGCGCCACGAATTGCCACAGCTGCACTGCCACCATGGGAAAACTCACAAACGCTGCGCCAAAGAGCGCCACCTTCATGTACGTGAAAAACGCCTCGGAGAGCGCTGTGTAAATAAGGCGAGGCGGTTCGCCCTTGGCGACCATGATATGGGCCAACGGTGCTGCCAGAAAGAGATATATCTGCCGCGAGAAAATGTAGCAGCCGACGAATGCAAGAGCGAAGGTGAGCGCCGACCATAGCAGGCGACGGCGAAGTTCTAACAGGTGATCCTGCAGCCGCATCGCTTTGTTGTCCATCTGCGCGGCGGCAGGATCGCTTGCGTTCAGCCTGGGCATCTCTATCGGCCAGCTGACGCAAACTCGGGCTGTCCAGCAATGGGCGGGACAAAGGATGGCACTGGACCCTCGGGTGGCGGAGCGGTCGGTGGTGACCTCGTCGTCGTTTCTTCCGACGCTATCGGCGGCATCGGATCCTGCACCAGTGGCTCGTCGAACGCCCGGCTGAAGCTGCCGTCGTGATCGACGGCGTCTGCGACGACCTGCTTCAGGTTCATACTACTCAAATCGCGGAACGTGGACTGTAGGTCGCCCAGGTCCGCCTCGCGCACCATCTGATCGACATGGTGTTGAAATTCTCCTGCGATGCGACGCACCTTCTTTAACATCCGGGCGACGGCGCGGATGGCGACCGGCATCTCCCTGGGGCCAATAAGGACGAGGGCAACAATGCCGATTACCGCAATTTCAGAGCCGGCAAAATCAAACATAAAACTCACTACCGTTGCGGTGAGGCGCCGCGCCGTGGCATTACAAAGGCGCGTGCGTCGACTATATCGTACTGACTCGGCCGTAAGCGCCGGGACTTGGCGATGCCTTTTGCCCGGGTTAGCCTGCGCATTTCAGACCGTCGTTGGTTCGTGGGCCATGATTTCGTCAGCGGCCAAGGCGCCGGCGCCGATGCGCTTTGGTGCCTCCGCGGTGTCCTCCGCCATCGTTTTTCGGAACGTCTTAATGCCTCGAGCGACGTCACCCATCAGGCCGCTGACACGGCCACCGCCGAACAGCAGCACCACCACCATCGCCATGATCATCCAGTGAATCGGGCTGAAACTGCCCATGTCGGTACCTCCTATGTTCTGAAAAGAACCTGGGCGGGCGGCGAGATCCGCCCGCCCAAGCCGTTACACGCGCCGCCGGGCTGCGTCCGCCTTCGCGGCCAGCTGCAGGCTGAACTGCAGGAACGCCTGGCTCTGTCCGATGAACAACCCATCGTTGATCAGGGCATTGACGAAACCAACTGCCGTGAATGCGCTGTTGCTGATTGGCCGAATCGTCGCGCACAGCGGAAGATTCGGGCTGATGAACTGGGCGGGGACCGGGAAGATCAGGTTCGGCTGCGTTAGTACCTGGGCCTCGGCGATGAAGTTCGGGAAGACGAGGCCATTAGTGGGATCGGTCAGCGGTGCTACCGGCTTCTGCACGCCATTGCCGCAGAAATCCACCCATTCGACATAGTGAGCGATTTCATCGCCACCGATGCCAAGCAGGATTTCGAGCACTTCGGCGCTGGAGGCATGCTGTGCGAACGTCGCGTACAGGCTTACGCCGCCTTGCTCGATGAAAGCGAAATGGAACGCGGCCGTGTTGGCGATGGCCTGTATGTGATCAGCCGGCCCGAAATCGTCATCGCTGCGCGGAATAGCCGTAAACTGCCCAGCCGCCAACTGTGGCAACGCCTGCGGGTACGTCGCGCCGAAATCCGGGCTGCTCGTGCTGCGATAGCGCACATACCAGGACGTATCGACACTGAGCTGCATCAGATTGGTCAGGCGACCGATCTGCTGTGCTCCGGTGGCTGTGCTGCTCGGCAAAGTACGGTACTTGTCGAGGTTGATGGGTTCCGCGCCGATCGATGCGATATACGCGTCGAGGAATGCCGCGTGGCTCAGCTCGTCATTCGTGTTGCTGGTAATGTATTGCCCGCTGTCGCCATCGAGCCGGTTGAACGCGGCCTGGTAAGGGTTCGGTGCCTCGGTATTGAGGCCGCCCAGTTCGGCATATTGCGACCAGAGATCGGACTCAACAAGCTCCGCCCAGGCGACGAACCGCAGGATGTCGATATCGCGGCCGCTGGCCTTCTTGGTACGTACCACGGTCTGCGCTCTGGATCCGCGCGGCAACAGGCTGGCTGTCAGCGCCGCGCCAGCCATGCCGAGACCCTGCAAAAGGTTCCGGCGTCCCGGTTGCGCGACATCCGGCGAATTTGTTGCTCCCCGCTCAGGCATTTCACCCGCGTTGTCCTTATCGTGCATCGTCATTCCTAATCTCCTAGAGGCAAGGCTCAACCACCCAGACCATTTCTTCCGGTCGGTCGCTTGCGTGCCATAGACACCGCAACGACGCGGTTTATTCCCGGGGAATTAAAAATATTGTGCCAACCGCCTCAAATGTTGCTTGCTTCAGCTAGGGCCGGGGCCCTGTTCTGGACCCATGGGGTCATCACGCGAAAGCGTGCTGCGCACAACATCCTATACCCAATTTTATTTACGTTCCTAGACCGACACTCGCACCGAGTTCCAAAATCAGGTTGCGGGACTGCGGCATGGGAGGCTCCAGCCGTTGGCTTGAGGCGTCTCGTCGCCTCAGTGCCCCAGGTAGCGGGCGACGGCGACGCTGCCGCTGCCGCTGCTGCCGGTGATCCCAGCCGCCACGATATTGCCGTCCGATTGCAAGGCGAGCGCAGTAGCCAGGGCGTTGTTGCCGGGGAACACGGTCGTTACCGTACCGTTTGATCCGAAACTGGTATCGAGCGCGCCGTTCCGCAACAGCCGCCCGAGACCGAAACACTCGTCAGACCCGGCGAGGTAGCGGCCGGCCACAACGATGCTGCCATTCGGCTGCACAATATTGGCGTAATCCTGGCTCGGGTTCGTCGTCTGGGCGCCGTCAAATCCGATTTCCACACTATGGAGCGACTTGGCCACTTTGTTAGTCAGCTTGAATCTCTGCAGCGAGAAGAACTGATCGATCGAGCCGGTTGTTCCGGAAACAAGGTAGGAATCGTCCGCCTGCACCGCCAGCGGCGGTTCGGTGCCAGTCTGCGCCTGCAGAGCGGAACTGGCGATAACGACGCCCGGCGCGAATGTCTTGTCGTGCGTGCCGTTCGGCAGCAGCCGGTGGGCGGTTGTTGCGATGGCCACGATCTTGCCGTCGCTCTGCAGCGCCAAGGCCCGGGGCGCACCGCCGGTGCGCGAAACGGTCGCGGTGCCGCGTTTGCCAAAACTAGTGTCGGGCGTGCCGTCGGCATTCAGGCGCAGCACCACCTCCGCCGTCCCGGATACATCAGCGACGAGGATCTGCCCGTTTGGTTGAACCAGTAATACGTTCGGCTTATCAGCCACCGACCCGTCGAGTGGCGTCAGTGCCACAACGCCCCCGCCGCCAAAGCTGGTATCCAACGTTCCGTTCGCATTGAGCCGCGCAACGACGCCGTGCGATGGGATGCCCTTTGCGGCGTGCGCGGCGACATCCGCAACGACAACGATCCTGCCGTCCGGCTGGAGTTGCATATCCGTCGGGAACTCGACCAGATTGTCGGCGATAGACAAGGTGGCGATGCCCTGCACCCCAAAAGTCGTGTCGACAGCGCCGGTGGCGGTTAGCAAGACGATTTGGTTGTTGTTCGCGCCAATGGCGCTGCCCTGGGCTGCGACAAGCAGTTCCCCGTTGGGTTGCTGCAAGACCTTCGCCACCACGCCGGCCGGGCCATTCAAGGGAATAACGGCCATGCCGCCGGTACCAAAACTTGAGTCGAGTTGACCGGCCCCCGCCAGGGCAGGGGGCGCCAGTGACGTCATCGCCGCGGCGACTAGGGCAGCAAGGACTGCTTGCGTTTTCATGAGTGATTCTCCGTTTCCAATACTGTCAGGCTCCATCGACCGGAACATTGCTTCCAGTCGGCCACTTGTGTGCGATAGACCCCACAACGATGCGGTTTATTCTCGGTGGACCGGAAATATTTTGCGATCGTTGGTACGCCGTTCAATCATTGGGCGAGGGCGGCGCGGGCAGATTGTATCAACCGCCGTAAAGTTGACTGCTCCAGCTGAGGCCAGGACGCTGCTCTATATGCGCCAGGGTAAGGACAACAGAACGAACTCAACAGGTTGGATTTCGGGGCTTTGCCGACCAGGGGCTCTGCCCCTGGAATCCGACGGCGCGCCGTCGCCTGCGTTAGCGCTGCGCGGCGGGAGTCTTCTGTACCATTCTTGCGAAACGGTGAATCCAGCCGACTTTCCAGTGGCCAATGCCACTCTCGGAACAGATGAAATGGGGTCTGGGGCCGTCGTGCGCAGCACGCCAAGGCGTGACGGCCCCAGCGGGTCCAGGGCAGAGCCCCGGCCCTTCACCGGCAAATGTCGGCGCCCTCAAGGCGTCAACCGGTACACCCCACCAATCTGCATCGTGTTCGCGTTAAGCGGATCGCCG
>Ga0181519_10004232_pt1 | contig 11666 bp, 11 predicted proteins | sample PEATcosm2014_Bin_26_FD_121102 | JGI IMG/M metagenome (GOLD analysis project Ga0181519, IMG submission 121102) | Peatland microbial communities from MTU Mesocosm Facility, Houghton, MI, USA - PEATcosm2014_Bin02_10_metaG | ecosystem: Environmental > Terrestrial > Soil > Wetlands > Peat | place... | reverse complement strand
TAAAGGCGGCGAAGCCCAACCAGACGGGAGGGTGGATGTTCGAAGGCAACACGCTGACTACGATCATTCCCGTGCCGGCCGAGAGCACCTCCGCAAAAGTCGTCGTGGTGATGCGGCGGACGAAGGGACTGACGGCGCGGCGAAACGAAATCGATGGCTTTGCCGGCAAAATGACCCTCCTGCGCGGCGCCTACGACGCCATGCAGGCGACCGGGCCTGTGGCCGGCCCATCTCTAGCGTTAATCGATGCCATGCAGAGCGGCGACCGGCTGAGTTATTACCCTGAGAAGATCGCGGACGAGCTTGCGCATTTCAGCGACGCACTGAAGCAGGCGCAGGCGGACGTGGCCGCGCTGGACAAAGAGTTCGAAAAACGGCTGAGCGATACCTCGCGACGCGTCGGCGGAGCGACGCGGGCTCCCGCCGATGTCGAAAGCGAGAAGCAGAAGCGCCGCGACGCACTGCATCGGGCAGAGGCGCTGCTGGCAGAGGCGGCGAAATAGCCGCGCCGCCCCGCGCGGCGCGAATCGCCCGGCCTCTCCGTTATCGCGCGGCCAGTTCGCGGTCGCCGTTTTCCTTCTTGTTGGGGCTGCCCTTGCCCTTCGCGATCAGGTTCCGCAGACTGCCATTCACATAGGAGCCCCAGGCGCTGGAGCAGCCGTTGAAGCATTCATGCTGCGGATTGAGACCGGCGTGCGTGAAGCGGACCTCAGTTTGGTTGCCCTTCTTCGCGATTTCGAACACGACCTTGGTGCCATTCCACTCCGTCTTGTTTTCGACGAAGGACAGGTAGCTGTCCAAAACCAGCCACACAACTTTCTTGCCGGGAACGAATTCCGTGATCTTGTGTTTGGTGTAGTGAATGTCTTTGTAGCGGTAGGTAAACACCGCGCCGAGCTCGTTGGTTTCGCCGTCGATTTCACCGGACCACCATCCGAGCACGTTGTTGATGGCAGCAAAGGCTTCCTCGGGGGATTGGTCGACCGTAAAGCTGTACGTCAAATCCTGATTCTTCATCGCTTCTCTCCTTCTCATCGAAAGTTGGGTGGGTCGTGCCTGGCCCGGAGCGGCGCGGAAACTCCGCACCGCATGCATTCTCAGGCGGCGGGCTACGCCACCGTCGCTGTCTCTTGCAGGAAGACAGGCGCCTCGTCGGCGCTGGGGCCCCAGCTGGCCGGGACGGCGATGTTTAGGATGCGCAAATAGACGCTGAACTGGCCACGATGCTGGTACCAGTGGCTCAGCATGACGTCGCGCAGAAAGCCCATGCGGGGCATGGCGAGCAGCTCACGATCGCCGGCCACGAGACGCCAGGTTTCGTGCATCGACGCGTCGTCGTACGTGGGCAGCGTTTCGCGCACCTTGGCAATGCTTTCGTCAAAGGCTTTCAGGATTTCGTCGCGGCCGGCGGGTTGCGGAAAAACGAACTCCGCACGTGCCTGCCGGGGATTTTCTTGAACAAACTGCACAATCCCGCCCGGCACAGCTGCGAGGTGATACGCCAGTTGTCCGGCGGTCATGGATTTTTCGTGGGGCTTCCAGGTGAGCTTGTCCTCGGGCAGCCGCTCGAGGAACCTGCGCGTGATGGGCGCCTGGACTTCAAACTCAGCCAGGAGCGATTGCGCGATGGAGTTGGTGACAACCTGTTCTGCTACGGGCATGACGATTTTCCTCCTTGGGGAAGTAGACGGGTGAGCGAGCAACGGCGAAGAACCAATGCAGGTCTTTCGGCTCGCAGGTCCGCGATCGCGGATCTGCGAGCCGGGGATGACCGCTCGAGACTCGCGTTATGCCTTTTCGGCGCGCTTGCGCGCATTCTCGTGAAGATGCGCCCAGCCGGTGTTCACGTTCTTGCGGTGATCTTCCTGAATGAGGCCGAAGCCGGAGTGGCGGAACTTGATGATGGTTTCGTCGCCCTCCTGGCTGAGGCGGTACTGCACGTTGTTGGTGACGGGGTACGACATCATCAGCGGCCCGCAGAACTCCAGCAGCGTTGGCCGCTTGATGGCCTGGACAGTGGCCCAGTAGTGGCCGTTGCCGTCGCCAAGGTCGCGATACCAGCGGCCGCCGGGCACAGGCTCGATCTTCATGTTCATCGGGGTTCCGTCGGGCCGGTTGGCGGACGGTCCTATTTCCTCTAGAAGCGCGGCAAAGGTGACGTCGATGGGAGCCTTGACGTGAATCTCTTGCTCGATATTGAGAGTAAGGGCGTCAAGATCGGGTGCGGTGAGCGTTGTCATAGTTCCTCCTTGGGGATTCTTGTCGTTGGCGAGCTGGGCTGCTCGGATGCGGGCCCGGAGTTTACTTGCGCCTCGGCGCGTTCCTTCACGCGCTGCAGTTGGTGCTTCCAGAAGCGCTCAAAGGTCTCGGTCCACTCGTGCATGGGCTTGATCGCCACGGCGTTGGTGCGGTAGAGGCGATGACGCCCATTGCGGCGCACGCGGACCAGACCCACCTCGCGCAGGACGCCGAGATGCTTCGAAACCGACGGCTGATCGAGGCCGATGGCCACGACAATCTCGCCAACCCCGCGCTCGTCCCCGGCCAGGAAGGTCAAAATCTGGCGCCGGCGCGGTTCGGCGACGGCGTTGAAGGGATCGGAGGTGGTAGCTGCCCTTGCCATGATCAAAACAATACATGCCGATATGGGAATATGTCAAGAAAAATCATTGCACGTGTGTTTTTTGGGCGGATTTGGGCTTTTCCGGCACCGGCGGGGTTATCGGCTATAGTTCTCGGCAAGGGTTTCCTATGCCAGGAAGGGATTTTTGCGGCACGAATAGACGTCTCCGTCTTTTGCTTGCATTGGGCCTATTGTGTCCAACACTCGGAGTCAGCCAAGCGGACAGCCAAGAGAACCGGGCGCTCGAGTGGCAGGTGGCTAAGCTGGCCTATGACATTCCCAATGACCACCTGCCCCGAATGACGCGAACCGACCTATTCATGACCCGGTTGAGCTCTGAGCCGGGCAGCGAAATATATGTCGTTGACAGTCCCGGCTCGCGTCCGCGGAAGTTGGCGACTGGTTCACATCCTGCCTGGTCGCCCGACGGTTCGCGGCTCGCCTTTTGCACCGACAGCGATCCTGCTGCGAAGGACGATCGTTGGACCGCCCAAATCGGCGTGATCAAAGCAGATGGATCAGAGAGCAAGGTGCTGACAGCCGTACCCGGCGGCGCATGCTTTCCTGACTGGTCTCCAGATGGGCAGCACATTGCGTTCACCGGATTTGGTGGCAAGCAGCCGCAACTTTACGTCATGGATTCCGACGGCCAGAACGTGGCCGCAGTCACACCCGGGTACGCTCCCCGCTGGTCGCCGGACGGCAAGGTGCTGCTCTATCTGCGGCCAGCCACCTTCCCGAGCCGCACCATCTGGATGGCCTCGCCCGATGGGAAAGTGACCCGCAAGGCAATTGAGGCCGACTTTACTACGCAGTCACCCACGTGGATTGCGGGGCATCGAGGAATTGCCTTTTCGTCCAGAAACTCGGAGGGCGCGCAGGTGATCTTTCGCAGCCGCCTGGATGGCAATCAACCGGAGCAGATGACCGGGGACCGATGGTTCGCAGGAAATGCCAAACCACTTTTTGGCGGGTTCTGGTTTGAACCGAACGTCGCTCCCGACGGCGTTCACTTTGTGGCCGTGGCATGCATAGCGCAGGTAACGGCCATGACGGCGAATCAACAGGTGCGCGTTCTCTGGACGGATGCCGAGAACTGCAGCCTGCAAAAGGAATTTGGCTCGCAGACGGTCATCATGCTCACGAATTCAGAGGATCACAAGCAATCGGAACTGGCTCGCGGCATTCATCCCAGCGTCCTGTGGGTCCAAAAATAACCGGCGAACCTGCACCGCAATTCAATCAATTTGTCTGGAATCGTCGCTTGAAACAACGGCATGGCGCTCCGTAAAAGCGAAAAGTGCGCTCGATCCGATGGCTTTCGGCTATAGTTTTCGGCAAGGGCTTCCTCTGCTGCGAAAGGATTTTGCGCATGACTCTCGATCGTAGGGCTTTCTTGAACGCGTGTAGTTGCGCGGGGATCGCTTCGCCGCTGCTGCCGGGGATTTTGTTGACGCTGGCCGCGCAGGCGCAGGAGGCTGCTCCCGGCGCGAAGACGGCCACGCTGCCGAAGATTTCGGCGGAGATGCTGGACCGGGCCGCGGAGCTGGCGGGCGTGGGGCCGTTTACAGCGGAGCAGAAGAAGATGATGCTCGACGGGCTGAACGACCAGCGCGACGCGTACGCGCAGATTCGCGCGTTGAAGCTGACCAACGATGTGCCGCCAGCGTATGTGTTTCATCCGTTACCGGCTGCGGGCGAGCAGACTCCGATTTGCCAGCCTTTGCCCGGGTTCGTCGATATGCCGGACCCGTCCCTTGCCTGCCTCGTGGAGATCGGAGAGGAACGGGCCGCCGTGCTTGTCGCACCTGCACGCATCGATGACCTCGCGTTCGCTACAGTCAAAGACTTGAGCGAACTCCTTGCCGCCAGAAAGGTCACGTCGCTGGCCCTTACGCAAATGTTTATTGCGCGTCTGAAACGCTACGACGCTAAATTGCATTTCCTAATTACTTTGACTGAAGAGCGGGCCCTCAAGCAGGCGAAGGCTGCCGACGCGGAGATTTCCATGGGAAAATGCCGCGGGCCGCTGCATGGGATTCCTTGGGGCGCAAAGGATCTGCTCGCCGTGAAGGGCTATCCGACGACATGGGGCGCGGGAGGGTTCGAGCACCAATCCTTTGAAGAGGACGCGACGGTGGTCCAAAGACTCGACGCGGCCGGAGCGGTCCTGATCGCCAAATTCTCGCTGGGTGCGCTGGCCATGGGCGACAAGTGGTTCGGCGGGCGGACGCGTAATCCGTGGAATCCGGCGCAGGGTTCGAGTGGATCGTCGGCAGGATCGGCGAGCGCGGTGGCCGCCGGGTGCGTAGGGTTCGCGATCGGTTCGGAAACGCTGGGGTCGATCTCGTCGCCTTCCACGCGCTGCGGCTGTTCCGGCTTGCGGCCGAGCTTTGGCCTGGTGCCGCGCACGGGCGCGATGGCGCTGAGCTGGACGATGGATAAGCTGGGACCGATCTGCCGCTCGGTGGACGATTGCGCGCTGGTGCTCGACGTGATTCACGGTCCCGACGGCAAGGATCTCTCGGCGGCTATGGCGAGCTTCGACTGGAATCCGGGATTCGACTGGAAGCAACTGCGGATTGGGTATTTCAAGAACGACTTCGATCCGCTGCAACCGTTGAAGCTGAAGGAAGCGACAGCGGACGAGACGGACGATGAGAAGAAAAAGCGCGAAGACGCGAACGCCGAGATGGTGGCCGGGCGGGCGCGGCGCGAGTACGACCGGCGCTACGAGCAGGCCGCGCTCGATAAGCTACGCGCGATGGGCGTGAACCTGATTCCGGTGGAGTTGCCCAAGCTGCCGTGGGAGGCGATGGTTCCGCTGCTCACGGCCGAGGCGGCCGCGGCCTTTGACGACCTGACCATGACGGGCCGCGATAAACTGCTGACCGAGCAGGGGCCGGAAGACTGGCCAAATGATTTCAGGATTGCGCGTTTCTATCCGGCGGTCGAATACATCCAGGCCAACCGGGCGCGAACGCTGGCGGTGCGCGGGTTTGCGAAGCTTTTCGAGCAGGTGGACGTGATTGTGACGCCCTCGACCGATAACCAACTCATCGCGACCAATCTCACGGGGAATCCCGCAGTGATTGTGCCTAACGGCCTGCGCGGAGACGACGCGCCCAAACCGCCGTTGATCGACGACGGCGACCACGATGACATTGGCGGGCCGGGCACACCGGTGTCGCTCACGTTTCTGGGCGGCTTGTATCGCGACGCGACAGTGGCGGCATTTGCGCGCGCATACCAGCAGGCAACAGGATTCGAAAAGCTACATCCGAAGCTGGACTAGCAAGTCGGCAAGTCAGCGAGCGCCGGCCCGCAGCTGCAGCGCCGAACTCCAATCTGGTGCTACTCGAATCCGCATTTCTTTAGGAAGTTCTTAGCCGATCAGCATGGCAGCCAGCAGCGCAGTGCGTGGCGCAAGATGTTCGATGAAAACTGATTCGTGCCGCGCGTGCGCGCCTTCGCCCACCGCTCCCATGCCGTCGAGCGTGGGAATACCAAGTGCCGCGGTGAAGTTGCCATCCGATCCGCCGCCGGACGAGGCTTCGTTGAGTTCGAAGCCGAGTTCACTGGCCAGCAGATGCGCTTTGCGAAAGAGCCGCAAGGTGCCGCGGCTGCGCTCCATGGGCGGACGGTTGATGCCGCCAGTGACGATGAGCGTGCAGCGCGGGTCGGCGGGCCGGAGCGCGGCAAATTTGCGCTCGATGCGCGGACCGTCGGCCAGGCGCGGAATGCGCGCGTCAATATCGGCCTGCGCATGGGCGGGAACCACATTGCTTTTGCTGCCGCCGGCGGCTACACCCACGCTCACGGTGAGTCCGCGCTTGAGGTCGGTCCAACCGCTTACGGTTTCGATGGCGCGCGCCAGCTCGCGGAGGGCATTAGCGCCTTTTTCAAAATCGACGCCGGCGTGGGCGGCGACGCCTTTGACCTGAATGTGCCAGTCGCCGACGCCCTTGCGCGCGGTTTTGTATGCCAGCCCCTGCGCGGGCTCGAGGACGTAGACGGCGGAGCACTGCCGCGCAAGATTCTCGGTGATGGGCCGCGAAACGGGGCTGCCGATCTCTTCGTCGCTATTGAGCAGGAGGATGATTTCGCGGCGCAGCAAATCCGCTTCCATGAGCAGTTCGATGGCAGTGCAGGCCATGGCCACGCCAGCCTTCATGTCGAGGGTTCCGGGCCCCCAGAGACGCCCGCCACGCACGCGGCAGGGCATGGATCCGAGTGTGCCGAGCGGCCAAACCGTATCGAGATGGCCGAGCAGGAGGATGGGCTTAACGGATTCACGGATGCGCGTAGATCGGGGCCCGAAGCGCGCTTCGAGCACATTGCCGTAGTCTTTTTGCCGGTGCAGCTTGATGCGCCCGCCGAGTTGTTTCAGGTGCGCCGCAGCGAGCGCAATGCAGGCGTCGACCGCGGATTTCGAGTCAGACGGCGACTCGGCTTGAACCAGCTTGCGCGTCAGCTCGAGGAGCGCGCTCTCTTTGCGCCGAGCCCCGGCCAACAAGGCGCGCATGGGGAAATCGGTTTCGGCGCGGGCTGGCATGCAGGCTCCTTGACCGTCCGATGGCGCAGTAGAGCCAGCGGGAGGTTCTCTGATTCTACGCCACTTACGGTGGGTCCCTGCGCGGATCAAAATAGGCAACAGAAGTGGCTGCGGAGGTGCACAGTGTGGCAAATTTGCCACAAGACAGGATTTACATATCCCGTCTAATCTAAACACTGCACAGGATTTTCCTGCATTTGGGAGTTCGTACTTGGCTCAATTGGCACACCTGGAACAGACCATCGCAGCCCCACTTGAATTTTCGGGGGTGGGGCTGCATTCCGGGGCTCCGGTGACCATGCGGCTCCTGCCTGCCGCGGCCGGATCGGGTATTGTTTTCCGGCGCACGGATCTGGACAACTTCGAGATTCCCGCTACCGGGCGCAATGTCGCCAAGGTCAGCTACGCCACGAGTCTCATGCGCCAGGGCGTGCTCATCTCCACCACCGAACATCTGCTCTCGGCCTTCATCGGCATGGGCGTGGACAACGTGATTGTGGAGATCGACAACCTGGAGCTGCCCATTCTGGACGGAAGTGCGCAGCCCTACGTGGAGGCGTTCCAGCGCGTGGGGATTCGTGAGCAGCGCCGCCGGCGCGAAACATTGCGCATCCTGCATCCGGTGGAAGTGCGCGAGGGCGACAAGTTCATCGGCGTGTATCCCGGCAGCGGCTACCGCGTTTCGTACACCATAGATTTTCCCGCGCCCATCGGCCAGCAAAAGACCTGCGTGGACCTGGCAGCGGATATGTACGGATCGACCATCGCTCCTGCGCGCACATTCGGTTACAAGGCCGACGAAAGCAAGCTGCGCGACATGGGGCTGATTCGCGGTGCGGGTCCGGAGAATGCGATCATCCTGGGCGAAAACGGCCCGGAAAATGGCCCGCTGCGCTTTCCCGACGAGTACGTGCGGCACAAGGTGCTGGACCTGATCGGCGATTTGGCACTTGCCGGACGACGGCTCGAGGGGCACGTGGTGGCGATGCGCGCAGGCCACGCCATGCACACCGCGCTGGTGGCGCGCTTGGTCAAAGACCGCTCGGCTTGGGAACTGGCGCATGTGCCGGTGACGCCGCCGGAAGCGAGTGAGCCGCAGTCCGAGGCCGATTCCGGCATGGCGCAAGCGGCGCTGGCGGGCGCGTAGACTCCACACACCTTTCCCTCCAGCATCGTCTAACACTCCGACAGTCCCTCATACAATTGACTTCTGGAAGCCGGGAAGAGGCACGTTGATGTTTTCCAATTTGCGGATCGTGATGCGGTTTGTGTGCATGGTTGCGTTGGCGATGGGCGCCGCAGGCGCATTGGGGCAGACGGGAACGGCGCCTGGACCTTCCGCGACTAATTCCGCGACGGTCTCGCAGCTACCTACGTTTGAGGTGGCGACGATCAAACCGGCGCCGGGCGGCATAGCGGGCTTCGTGACCTTGCCTGGCGGCAGGACGAAGTGCGCGTTCTGCAATCTGGATATGCTCTTAATCTTTGCCTTCGACGTGCAGCCCTATCAGATTGTGGGTGAACCAGACTGGGGCCATCACCAGGGCTACAGCATCGATGCGCTTCCGCCGGACTCTTCTGAGTTGCGCAATCTCAAATTGACGTCGCCCACCCATGCACTGACCACCGAACAAAGAGAGATGCTGCAATCGCTGCTGATGGAGCGGTTCCAATTGAAGTTCCATCGCGAAAGCAAGACCGGCGCCGTATACGTGCTGACAAAGGGCAGCGGCGAACTGAAGTTGCACGATCCCAAGGACAAGGACAGTTCGCCGGGTGTGTGGTTGGCGAGTGATGGCCTGGTTGGACAGAATGCTTCCATGACTCTGCTGGCGGTGCGCCTGAGCAGCATTTTGCAGCGGCCTGTGCTCGATGAAACCGGACTGAGCGGCTCGTTCGATTTCAAGAGCGCGTTGTTGGGCAACGATCCGAACGCGGAGTACCAGGACATTGTCGCCTCGATCCTGACGTCCATCCAGGATATGGGCTTGAAACTGAATTCGGCGAAAGGCCCGGTGGAGACAATCGTGATCGACCACATCGAGCAGCCGTCGCCGAATTGAGACGGCTCCGCGGTAGTCGCGCTAATCAGTTGATGCGCTCGATAGCGACGGCCGTAGCTTCGCCGCCGCCGATGCAGAGAGAGGCGATGCCGCTGCGGAGATGGTATTTCTGGAGTGCGGCGAGCAGCGTAACGAGTATGCGCGCGCCGGAAGCTCCGATGGGATGGCCCAGGGCGCAGGCGCCGCCGTGCACGTTGACCTTCTCATGAGGCAGGTCGAGATCGCGCATGGCCGCCATCACGACCACGGCAAAAGCCTCGTTGATCTCGAATAAATCCACATCCGCAAGAGACCAGCCGGTGCGGTCGGCCAGCAAGCGCATGGCCCCGATGGGCGCGGTGGGAAACAGCGCGGGCTGGTTCGCGTAGCTCGAGTGCGCCACGATCGTGGCCAGCGGTTTGAGGCCGCGTCGATCAGCCTCAGACCGGCGCATGAGAACCAGTGCAGCAGCACCGTCGGAGATAGCGCTCGAATTGGCTGCTGTCACCGTGCCGCCTTCGCGAAATGCCGGCTTAAGATGCGGAATTTTGTCGGGCGTGGCCTTGAGCGGTAGCTCGTCGTGCACGATTACCCGCTCGGTTTTCCCCGCCTTCACAGTGAGGGGGACGATTTCGGCGGCGAAGCTGCCATCGACCGCGGCTTTTTGCGCGCGGGCGAGCGAGGTGAGTGCGAATGCGTCCTGCTCCTCGCGCGCAAAAGCGTAACTTTGCGCGCAATCTTCGGCGAACGTGCCCATCAGGCGGCCTTTGTCGTAGGCGTCTTCCAGGCCGTCGAGAAACATGTGATCGAGAATGCGCTGGTGGCCCATGCGGTAGCCGGTGCGCGCGCGGTCAAGAAGATACGGCGCGTTGCTCATGCTCTCCATGCCGCCCGCGACGATGATGTTGGCGCTACCGGCCAGCAAAAGATCGTGGGCGAGCATCACGGCCTTCATGCCGGAACCGCACATCTTGTTCACGGTAGTTGCGCCGACAGAAAGCGGCAATCCCCCGCCCAGAGCGGCTTGTCGCGCAGGAGCCTGGCCCTGTCCGGCGGGAAGCACGCAGCCGAAGAGAACTTCGTCGACGGACTCAGGAGGAATGCCGGCGCGCTCAACAGCGGCGCCGATGGCGGCAGCGCCAAGCCCGGGAGCGGCGAGACCGCTCAGATCGCCCTGGAATCCGCCGATCGGGGTGCGCGCTACGCCGACAATAACGATGGGATCGGGTTTCGGCATGGCAACTCCTTCCATCAGATGCGTCAGCGGGGCCGGATGCTTCAGCGTGGGCCCATGCGCAAAGCGCCGTCAAGGCGGATGGTTTCCCCGTTGAGCATGACGTTCTCGATGATGTGGCGGACCAGCGCGGCGAACTCCGCGGGACGTCCGAGGCGCTGCGGAAAGGGAACGCTTCGGGCCAGCCCGTCCTGCACTTCTTTTGGAAATGCAGCCATCATCGGTGTCTCGAAAATGCCCGGCGCGATGGTGACCACGCGAATACCGCAGCGCGCCAGTTCGCGCGCAATGGGCAGCGTGAGCGCGGCCACGCCGCCTTTTGAGGCCGCGTAGGCCGCCTGGCCGACCTGGCCATCAAACGCCGCAATCGACGCGGTGTTGACGATGACGCCGCGCTCGCCATCTACGCCGGGTGCTTCTTTCGCGATGGCCGCGGCGGCGAGGCGAATCATATTGAAGGTGCCAACCAGATTTATGTTGATAGTTTTCGCGAAGGAGTCGAGGCGATGCGGTCCGTCGCGGCCGACGACTTTCTCTGAGGGCGCGACGCCGGCGCAGTTGATGAGGCCGTGCAGGTGGCCGAAGGCCTGGAGAGCAAGACCTATCGCGGCCTGCGCGTCGTTTTCGCTGGTAACATCTGTGAGCGCAAAACGGGCGGCGTTGCCCAGCTCGGCAGCGAGTGTTTCGCCCGCCACTCGATTGAGGTCGGCGATTACAACGGAACCGCCCTCGGCAACAAGAAGCCGCACCATGGCTGCACCCAGCCCCGATGCGCCGCCGGTAACAAGAAAGACGTGATTGCCGATTTGCATGGGAAGCCGTGCGCCTCTTGAGCTTGCCGGAGGGCCTGCTCAAGAACGCAGCATATCATTTTGCATGATGGTGTGTGATCCTACGGATCGGATGGTCGGAGGAGAACGGCGATGAATCCTCAAGCGGCGGGCGCGCCCGTGACGCAATTAAGTGAAGACGAGAGGCTGTTTGCCGATGCGGTGCGCGCGTTTGCGCGCGATGAAGTTGCGCCATTGGTGCGGCGCATGGACGACGCGCAGCAGATGGACCCGTCGCTCATCGAGAAGATGTTTGCGCTGGGGCTGATGGGGATCGAGATTCCCGAGGAGTATGGCGGCAGCGGCGGCTCGTTCTTCGATGCGGTGCTGGCCGTGCAGTTGTTGTCGGCGGTCGATCCCGCGGTAGCGCTCGTGGTAGACG
>Ga0181519_10004231_pt1 | contig 11670 bp, 10 predicted proteins | sample PEATcosm2014_Bin_26_FD_121102 | JGI IMG/M metagenome (GOLD analysis project Ga0181519, IMG submission 121102) | Peatland microbial communities from MTU Mesocosm Facility, Houghton, MI, USA - PEATcosm2014_Bin02_10_metaG | ecosystem: Environmental > Terrestrial > Soil > Wetlands > Peat | place... | reverse complement strand
CGACGTAGACGTCGTCATAGGCCATGGCGATCCGGCCGAGATCCTTCTTGGCGCGCGCCTTGCCGGCCATCGCGAACTTCGCCGTCGCGCCGAGCGGCGTCGCTTTGGATTGCTGGCCGCCGGTGTTGGAATAGACCTCGGTGTCGAGCACGAGGATATTGACGTTGCGCCCGGACGCCAGGACGTGATCGAGCCCGCCGTAGCCGATGTCGTAGGCCCAACCGTCGCCGCCAATGATCCACACGACCTTGTCGATGAAATAGTCGGCAAGCTCCATTAGCCGCAACGACGCCGCGTCCGACCGCCCGCCCAACGCCCGCTTCAAGTCTGCGACCTGCATGCGGCGCGTGCGGATGGCCGCGTCGCTCTTCGCCGCCGGCTCGAGCAGCGCCGCCGTCAGCGCTCCGGGCAATTCGCCCGCCAGGCTCCGAAGCAGCGCGCGCGCCTCGTCCGCGTGGCGGTCGACGGCGAGCCGCATGCCGAGACCGAATTCTGCGTTGTCCTCGAACAGCGAATTCGACCAAGCCGGCCCACGGCCGTCGGCGTCGACCGTATACGGGGTCGTCGGCAGATTGCCGCTGTAAATCGACGAGCAGCCGGTCGCATTGGCCACCAGCATGCGGTCGCCGAACAACTGGGTGAGCGTCCTGACATAGGGCGTCTGGCCGCAGCCGGCGCAAGCGCCCGAGAACTCGAACAGCGGCTTCACCAGCTGCGAGCCTTTCATCGTCAGGCGGACGTCCGCCCGATCGATGTCCGGCAAGACGAGAAACGCCTCGAATTTGGCGCGTTCGGCTTCGAGCAGCGGCGCCTTCGCCGACATGGCGAGCGCGCCCTCGCATGGGCACGCCTTCACGCACAGCGTGCAGCCGGTGCAGTCTTCCGGCGCGGCCTGCAACAGATAGCGGCGCTCGCCTTTCGCGTCGGCGCCGATGAACGGCACGGTCTTGAGCGAGGTCGGCGCGCCCACCATCTGTGTCGCCAGGACGGCCTTGGCGCGCAACGCGGCGTGCGGGCAAACCATGACGCATTTGTTGCACTGGATGCACGTCGCCGGCTCCCACGCCGGTATCTCGTCGGCGATGTTGCGCTTCTCGAACTGCGCGGTGCCGACCGGCCAAGATCCATCGGGCGGAAATGCGCTCACCGGCAGAGCGTCGCCGCGCCCCGCCAGCATCGGCGCGGTGACGTCGCGGACGAAAGCCGGCGCGCGTTCTGGGACCCAAGGCCGCGGCGCCGAGCCGTGGGCCTTTCTAGGCGCCGCGATCCTGTCGAGGTGGGACAGCGCCATGTCGACGGCGGCGAAATTCTTCTCGACCACTTTGCGGCTCTTGCGGCCGTAGGTCTTCTCGATCGAAGCGCGGATCGCCGCAATCGCCACGTCCTGGGGCAACACCTGCGACAAGGCGAAGAAGCAGGTTTGCATGATGGTGTTGATGCGCCCGCTCAATCCCGCCTGCTGCGCGACCTTCGACGCGTTGATGACAAACAGCTTGACGTCCTTGTCGATGATCGCCCGCTGCGTGGCGCGCGGCAGCTTTTCCCATGCTTCCTCCGGCGGGTACGGCGCGTTGAGCAAGAGCGTGGCGCCGCGCGCGGCGTATTGCAGGACATCGTAGCGGTCGAGGAACACGAAGTGATGGCACGCGACGAAGTCGGCTTCCTGCAGCAGAAACGGAGACTTGATCGGCCGCGGGCTGAAGCGCAGATGCGAAACCGTGACGGCGCCGGACTTCTTGGAATCGTAGACGAAGTAGCCCTGCGCGTAGAGCGGCGTGTGGTCGGCGACGATCTTGACCGAATTCTTGTTCGCTCCGACCGTGCCGTCCGCGCCGAGACCGACGAAGACGGCGCGGAACTCGTCCTTCGCGTCCAAAGCGAAATCCTCGTCGAGAGCGAGCGACAAACCGCCGACATCGTCGGTGACGCCGACTGTGAAGCGTCGCTTCGGCTTCACCGTCCGCAGTTCGTCGTAGATCGCCTTGACCATGGCCGGCGTGAATTCTTTCGAAGCCAATCCATAGCGTCCGCCGATGGTCAACGGCTCGATTGCGCGGCGCGAGCCGCCGCGCGCGCGCTCTTCGGCGAGGGCGGCGACCACGTCTTGATAGAGCGGTTCGCCGACCGCGCCCGGTTCGCGGCAGCGGTCCAGCGCCGCAATTCTGCGTGCGGACCGCGGCAACGCTTCGAGGAAGGCGTCGACGGCGAACGGGCGGAACAGTCGCACCTTGAGCACGCCGGTCTTGCGGCCATCGCGATTGAGCCGCTCGGAAGCGATTTCCGCCGTCTCGGCCCCAGATCCGATGACGACGATCACCTCTTCGGCGTCGGGATCGCCGACGTAGTCGAACAGCCTGTACTGTCGACCGGCGATCGCGGCGAAGCGGTTCATCTCGCCCTGAACGATCGCCGGCAAGGCGTCGTAATAGGGATTGCGGGCCTCGACCCCCTGAAAGTAGGCGTCGGGGTTCTGCGCGGTCCCGCGCAAGACAGGATGATCGGGACTGAGCGCGCGACGACGCATCGCGGCGATTTCGCCTTCATCGATCATGCCGCGCAGGTCGTCGTCGGAGAGCGGCGCGATCTTCGCCACTTCGTGCGAAGTGCGGAAACCGTCGAAGAAATGCACGAACGGCACGCGCGCGCGCAAGGACGCCGCCTGGGCGATCGCCGCCATGTCCTGCGCTTGTTGAACCGAGTCCGACGCCAGCATGGCGAAGCCGGTCTGACGCACCGCCATCACGTCGGAATGATCGCCGAAGATCGACAGCGCATGCGTGGCGATGGTCCGCGCGGTGACATGCATCACGAATGGCGTCAGTTCGCCGGCGATCTTGTACATGTTCGGAATCATCAGCAGCAGGCCCTGCGAGGCCGTGAAAGTCGTCGCGAGGGCGCCGGCCTGCAATGCGCCGTGCACGGCCCCTGCCGCGCCGCCTTCCGACTGCATCTCGACGACGTCGAGACCGCGACCCCAAAGGTTGAGCCGGCCTTCCGACATCCACTGGTCCGCCAGTTCGCCCATCGTCGACGACGGCGTGATTGGGTAGATGACCGCCATTTCGTTCATCCGGTAGGCGACCGAGGCGCAGGCCTCGTTGCCGTCGACGGTGATCATCTGGGTGTTGGGGCTCATGGCGCCGCACTTTCGTTGGTCTTGCTCTCAGGCGCCGCTTTCTTCGCGCGCCGCACATTCGACAATGCGACGAATCCGCCGCCCATCCGCCCGAGTCCCGGAAACACCGGCGCGGTCGGCGCGACGCCCGCGGCGAACTCGCAATAGGCGTCGGCCAGTTGCCGACGATAGACGTCGCGCGCCGCTGGATCGTCGAGCGCGTCCACACCATCGCCGCGTGAGATCTTATCGTGAAAGCGCTTCAGGATGTGCAGTCGGCTCACCGCCATCACTCTGGGATCGAACGTCAGATCGAAATAGGCGAAGAAGTCCTCGGCGCTCGAAAGCTCGGCGAGATCCCGCAACAGCTGGCTCATCAACGGGCGACCTCGCTCAACGCGCGCGGCGCATCTGTGGCCTCGCGATAGAAACGGAAGAGATCGGCGTCGCTCGGCGCGCGCTTGGTGAAGTCGACAAAACGGCGAACGCGCCTCAGGATCGCCTCGGCCTGCTCCCTCGCCAGCCGCAAGCCGAATCCGTCGTAGACATGAAGGACGGCCGCCATGCCTGAGTGCTTGCCGAGCACCAGCCGGTGCTCGCGCCCCAGCTCCGCCGGATCAAGGCTCTGATAGTTGTGGCGGTCGCGCAGCAGCCCATGCACGTGAATGCCCGACTCGTGGGTGAACACGCCCTCGCCAACGATGCTTTTGCCCTCGGACACCGGACGTCCGGAGGCGCGCGCGACCAGGTGCGAGATTTCCGCCAACCGTCGCGGCTCGACGCCGGTCGGACGGCGATAGAGGTGATGAAGCGCCATCACGACTTCCTCGAGCGGCGCGTTGCCGGCGCGTTCGCCGAGGCCGTTGACCGTGGTGTTCACGTGCGTCGCGCCGCCCATGACCGCTGCGAGCGAGTTGGCCGTCGCCAGCCCGAGATCGTCATGGGCGTGAATTTCCAGCTCGCACGACACCTGCGCCCGCAGCTTGCGGAAAACGTCGAGCGTCGCGAAGGGATCCATGACGCCGAGTGTGTCGGCGAAGCGGAAGCGACGCGCGCCCGCGGCTTCGGCCGTCTTGGCGGCGGCGACGAGAAAGTCCGAGTCAGCGCGTGACGAGTCTTCGCCGCCGACCGCGACTTCCAGTCCTTGTCGGCGCGCCAGACGCACCATCCGGTCGATCTCCGCCAGCGCCCAAGCGCGGTCGCGATGAAGCTTTCGCGCCAGTTGCTGATCGGACAGCGGGATCGACATGTTGACCATTTGGACGTCGCAGGCGAGCGCGGCGCTCAGATCGTCTTCGCGCATCCGACACCAGGTGATGATCCGCGCTTTGAGCCCAAGCCTCGCCACGGCGCGGATGTCGCTTTGTTCCTCCGCGCCCATGGCGGGAATGCCGACCTCCATTTCCGCGACGCCGACGGCGTCGAGGGCCTGGGCGATGACGAGCTTCTCGCTGCTGCGGAAGGCGACGCCGGCCGCCTGCTCGCCGTCGCGCAGGGTCGTGTCGTTGACGACGACGGGCGCGCTCATTGCCGCGTCTCAAGGCGGATGGGAAGGGCGGACAGCGGCACGACGCGCAGCGGCCTGCCGACAAGCTCGATCAGGCGCTTGCGCACGCCCGCCAGGGTGAGTGACGAAAGGGCGCAACCGGCGCACGAGCCCTTGAGGTCGACAATCACCAGGTCGCCGTCGACCGCGATCAATTGGATGTCGCCGCCGTCGCGCTGCAGGCGCGGGCGCAACTCGGCGATCGCCGATTCGATCTGCGCCCGCCTGTCCGCCGGCGGCTCGGACGTGCCGACCGCGGACGACTCGATTGTCTGGACGCCCTCGTTCAGCATCGCTCGCCTGCCCCTGGATTGCCGTCGCAACCGGTCTTGCCGCAAGCATTCGGGTTGTTGAAGACGAACCCGGCGATCGGACCGTCGCTGAAATCGACTTCGGCGCCGGCGAGCAGGAGTTGCGACCCCGCGTCCACGAACACCCTGACATCGTCGAATTGGATGATCGCGTCGCCTTCCCCCGCCGCGGTTTCGAGGCCCATGTCATAACGAACGCCGGCGCAGCCGCCGCCGCGAACCGCGATCCTGACGCCTACAATGTCCGGGTCGCGCGCTTCGGCGATCAGGCGCTGGATCGCCGCCGCCGCATTGTCGGTCAAGTTCAGGATGGTCGCCTCCTGTGCTGTCGAATGACCACATAGCAAGGGGCGCGCCAATCGCGAGGCCACGGAAATGCTGATGTTTTGCCAGCGACGCGACAGGGGCGACGGCGGATTTGTCGGGTTTGCGACACGCTCACGCGACTTTCAGCGCCTGCACGGCGCCGTGTTCCTGACAATCCTTGGCGCAGACGCGCGAACAGGCGCCGCAACCGATGCAATCGCCCGCGTCGGCGATGGTCATCACGTACCGCTCGATATCCTCTTCGTCCTCGGCCACTTCGCCTTCCTCGTCGAGCGGCGTCAGCGCGAGCACGTTGCGTCCGCAGACCTTGAAGCAGCGGCCGCAACCAAGGCATTCGGCTGCGTCGATCGACAGCAGATAGACGGGCTCCCATGGCGTGCCGGCCCGGGTGACTGTGTGCGTTCCGCTCATTTCGAATTCCCCCTTCAATCCGCCCTAGCCGCATCCGGGTAGCGTTCGATGGCGGCAAGGGCGGCTTCGACCAGCGCCTCGCCGTCCGCCTCGAGCCGTTCGAGCGACGCGAAGCCGAAGCGATGGGCGTCCCGCATCGTCTTCGAGACCACGACCAGACGTCCGCCGACCACGACGACGCGGCCGAACCCCTCCGACGACAGCTGTTGCACCGGCGACGCCATCACGCCGCTACGACGCTCGATGCTGAGCGCCACGGCGTTGTAGAATTGTGAAATTCGTGTCAGCGTTTGCGGGTCGGGGTCGCCGACGATTGGGATCGCTCTGGCGCGTTGCCGATCGACGATGAAGGGCGCCAACAGATCGCGGTCCGGCCTTCCCTCCCAGTAGCCATACGTGTCCTGCGCGCGGACTTGCGCGATCAACTCGCGCGCGAACGGCCCGACGTCGGCGTCGGCGATCGGCGCCGCCTCACTCATCGGCGAACGCGAGGCTTGTCTCGCGGCGCAGCAACTTGCGCATCCATGGCGGCGGCGCGCCTCGCATCATGACCTGCAGCCGGCCGATGACGTCGGGTATAGGCTCGGGCGACGGCAACTTCAGCGGGTAGACCCGGCTGTTGACCACGCGCGCCGCCGCCATGCCGCCGATCGCCAGCGAGAATAGAATGGCGCAGCCGACGATCGCTTCGACTTTCGCCCCGACGCGGTCGTCGCCGTCGTCAGGATGGCGGCCGTTTTCGCCGCTGACCTGATCGAACTCGATCGCCTCGACGAAGCGGTAGCCGGTTGGCCCCACTTCGTAGATCACGATCGTCGGCGCGCTGCCGAAATGGGCGTCGACCCGGCGCCGATCCTGCGTGGCGAATGCAATCTTCAGCGCGCCGGGGATTTCTTCGCCGTCGGTTGGCGGAATGGAATCAACGAGCCGCAACCGCCGCATGATGACCTCCTTGCCGGTCGCGCGGGCGGCGACCGCTTTGGTTGGCGATGAACAGATTGCCGATTTCAAAGATCAGATCGCGTGCGCCGCGATAGCCGACGCTGAGGCGGTGCGCCGCGCCCAGCGTGTCGAACAGCGGGAAGCCGGCGGGAAAGAACGGGATGTCGAGCCGCTCGGCGACGCGGCGGCCGTGCGCGTGCGAGACGACGAGATCGCAACCCGCCGCCCGCCGCTCCAGATCGTCCAGATCGCCGATCGTCACGCTCTCGATCGGCGCCTGCGTCAAAGCAGGAGCGCTCGTGGCGGCGACGGAGCAAGCGATCGTGGCGCCCATGTCGGCGAGGAACTGGGAAAGCCCGACCAGCAGGTCGGGCTCAGCCGCGATCGCGATCCTCTTGCCGCCGAAGTGGAAGTGGCCGTCCAGCATGGCGTCGATGAGCTGGCTGCGACGACGCCGAACGCCGGTTGGCGCGGCCTCGCCTGAGCGTCTGGACAAAGCAGCGACGAAATCGTCCCACGCCCGCAATCCGACCAGTCGGGGAAACGTCTCCACCGGGACGCCGCAGCGGTTTTCGAGCAGGCGCGCGGCCGGTTCGACCTGGCGGCCGAGCGCCAGCGTGACGGCGGAGGCGCCCATGGCGCGAACATCGTCGAGTGTCGTCCCGCCGAGCGTCGTCGGCACGTAGCGATCGGCGACGTGACCATCCAACGATCCGCCCAGGTCGGGCAGCATGATCGGCGTCAGGCTGAACGCCTCGACCGTGTCGCGAATTTCTTCGAGATCGGCTGGCGTCAAATGGCTGCCCGCCAACACGTTGATCTGGCGCGGATCGCGCGCAGGCGTCGGCTCGACCAGCGCCTCGACGATCGCCGTGACCGCGGCGCCCCAGCCGTCCTCGAGTCCGCCTTTGTAGTCCGAGGTTGCCGCATGGATTAGCGCGACGTCGGCGAGTTCGGGATGGCGGCGTCGGATCAGCTTCAGGTCGCCGCGGACGTCCTCGCCGCGCGTTTCGGTCAGTCCGGTCGAACAGACGCCGATGACCTTGGGGTGGGCGCGTTCCGTGACGTTGAGGACCGCCCGCTCCAAATTGTCCGAACCGCCGAGGATCGTCGAAACCTCGTTCATCGCCGTGGTCTGCAAGGGAATCGCTTCGCGGAAATGGCGAACCAGCAGCACCAGCGCGAAAGCGGTGCAGCCCTGGGCGGCGTGCAGCATCGGCATACAACCGTCGAGGCCCATGAAGGCCATCGCCGCGCCGAGCGGCGGGCTCACCTTCAGCGGGTTGATGACGCAGGGCTTGCCGGAAGCTTCGATCCTCGCCACGTCACGCCTCCCACGGCGCCGGCGCGCGCACCTGCCGCCAAATGGGGTTGGAGAGCGCCCGGTCGACTTCCTGCGCCAGCGTGACGGCGCCGTCGTAGCCCGCATAGGCGTGACGACGTTCCTGGTTGATGTCGAGCCACGGCGCCTTAGCCTTCAACGCGACGAATTGCGTACGCCCGCCGGAGAGCATGATGTCGGCTTCGCCCGCCTTCAGCATGCGATACATTTCGCGCTGGGTGAGCGATTCGAACAGCTCGCCGTCCTCTCCCATCAGCGCCTGGGCGCGCGCCTTGTCTCCCGGCGTCGACTTGCGCACCGAAGTGCCGATGACGACCATGCCGGCGTCCTGCAGCGCCGAGATCACCGACCACGACTTGACTCCGCCGGTGTAGAGCAGCGCCCGCTTGCCCGCGAGCCGCGGCAGGAGGGGCGTGAGCTCGGCGGCGACTCGCGCTTCCTCTGTCGCGATCAGATCTTCGGTCCGGGCGAGGAGATCAGCCGCGGCGCCTTGCGCGACCAGCATGCGAGCGATCGTCCGCAGCGACTGGCTGGTCGCCGAGACGCCGTAGAACGACCCTTCGAAATAGGGAATGCCCCACCGCTCCTTCATCTTGCGCGCCAGATTGATCAGCGCCTGGCTGCACACCATCATGTTGAGACGCGCGCGATGGGCGCTCGCAACCTGACGAAAACGGGCGTCGCCGGTGATCGCCGCCAGAACGCGGACGCCGAGACGCTCGAAAAGCGGCCTGACGTTCCAAAGGTCGCCGGCGACGTTGTATTCGCCGAGAAGATTGATGTCGGTCGGCGTCGTCGTCTCGGGCTCGACCCGGCCGATGACATGGTCGAGCAGCGCCTCGCCGGCCAGCTTGGTGCCGAAGTTCTTCTTGCCGACAAAGCCCGGCGCGTTGACCGGAATGACGGGCCTTCCCAACCTCTCGCTCGCCACCTTGCAGACCGTGGCGATGTCGTCGCCGATCATCGCCGTCACGCACGTCTGGTAGACGAAGATCGCCGGCGGATCGAAGCGGGTCGCGATGTCCTTGATCGCGCGATAAAGCCGCTTTTCGCCGCCGTAGATGACGTCCATCTCGCTCAGATCGGTGGTGAAGCCGGTGCGATAAAGTTCGGAGCCAGACGACAAGGCGTGACGGCTGTCCCAACTGTTGCCCTCGCACGCGCTCGGCCCGTGAACCAGATGCGCGGCGTCGGCAATCGGCTGGAGCACGATCTTCGCGCCGTCGAAGGCGCAGCCCCCCGCCGCATTGCCGGGCGTCAATGGCTTGGCGCCGCAGCCCTTCTTGCGCTCGGCGTCGTCCTTCGCCCGGTTGGTCGCACAAGCCGGCTCGTCGAACAGGTCCTTGAGCTTATGCTGCAACATGCCCGGCTCGGCTCAGCGCACGAGGTCAAACGAGATTCCCGTCTTTGCCGTTTCGACATCCAGAAGGTCGAGGATCTTGTCGAGGATCGTCACCAGCACGCGTAAGCCTCCCGCATAGCCCCAGACCGGGAACCGATGGTGGTGATGGCGATCGAAGATCGGGAAGGTCAGGCGAATCAGCGGAATGCCGAGATCGCGCTCGAGATACTTGCCGTAGGAGCTGCCGATCAGCAGATCGCACGGCTCGGTGGCGAGCAGCGACCGCATCGCCCACAAATCCTTGCCGGTCCAGACCTGCGCCTTGGCGCCGGCGGGACTCGTCGCCAGAAGCGCCTTCATCTGGGCTTCCCACTCCTTGCCGCCGTTGGTCGACAGCAGGTGAATCGGCTCGGCGCCCATTTCGAGCGCGAACCGCGTCATGCCGTAGACGAAGTCCGGGTCGCCGAAGATCGAATAGGTCTTGCCGTGCAGCCAGGCCGAGGAATCCGCCATTGCATCCACCAGACGGCCGCGTTCCTTCTCGAGCGACTCGGGGATGGGCTTGCCGGTGAGCTCGGACAGCTTCATCAGGAATTCGTCGGTCGCGCCGACGCCCATCGGATAATGGAACGCCGCGGTCTCCTGGCCGACGCTGGCGGCCAATTCGAGCGATTTCTCGGAGCAATATTGCTGCATCGCGATGGTCGCCTTGGCGTTGAGCGCCTCGGTGACCGCCTTGAGGGTCGTGCCGCCGTCGAACATGCGATAGGCGCCGTCGGTCGGCGTGTCGAACACCTCGGAAACGTCCGAGATCAGCGTGCAATCGACGCCGAACTCGGCGAGGATCCGCTTCAGCTCGCGATTGTTGCCGACCGCATAGCCGTCGAAGCCGGGAATGATGTTGAGGCGGTCGTTGGGCTCGCGCGTCTTTCCGTTCCAGAAGTTGCTCAACACGCCCTTGACCATCGCGTCGTAGCCGGTGATGTGGCTGCCGACGAACGACGGCGTGTGCGCCTGCGGAAGGGGGTAGTCTTCGGGAATGCTGCCGTCCTTGCGCGCCTTCTGGATGAACGCCGTCAGGTCGTCGCCGATCACCTCGGCGATACAGGTCGTCGAAATGGCGATCATGTTCGGTTTGTAGACGGCGTAAGCGTTGGCGAGGCCGTCGACCAGGTTCTGCAACCCGCCGAACACGGCGGCGTCCTCGGTCATCGAGGTGGAGACCGCCGCGCACGGCTCTTTGAAATGGCGCGCAAGGTGCGAGCGGAAATAGGCCGTGCAACCTTGCGAGCCATGGTTGAACGCCAGCGTCCGTTCGAAGCCGACCGCCGCAAACACGGCCCCAAGCGGCTGGCAGGCTTTGGCGGGGTTCACGGTCAGCGCTTCGCGCGCCAGGTTCTTCTCGCGATATTCCCATGAATTGACGTATTCGGACTGCTTCGCGACTGTCTCCGTCGACGCGCCGCATTCCAGCGCCTTCTTGCGTTCGAACAGCGCCAAGTATTCCGGCTCGTTGAAGAGGGTGGCGTGATCCTTGATCCGCTCTGCCGATTGAGGCATGGGGCGCGCTCCTTAAGCGGTTTTCCAGGGCGCTTTGTGCATGCCCCACACCGGATTGTTGATGGCGAGGTCCATATCGCGGGCGAACACGGCGAAGCCGTCGTAGCCGTGGTAGGGGCCCGAATAATCCCACGAGTGCATCTGGCGGAACGGCACCCCGAGTTTCTGCGTGCCGTACTTCTCCTTGATGCCGGAGCCGACGAGGTCGGGACGGATGTTCTGGATGAACTTCTCCAGTTCGAATTCGGAGGCGTCGTCGTAGACCAGCGTGCCGTCCTTGATGTATTCCGTCGTGCGTTGGTAATCGTCGGCGTGCGCGAATTCGTACCCGGTGGCGGTCACTTGCATGCCGAGATCGCCGTAGGCGTCGGAGACGTGTCGCGGGCGCAATCCGCCGACGTACAGCATGATCTTCTTGCCCTCGAGGCGCGGCTTGTACTTCGCCAGCACAGCGTCGGCGAGCGGCCGGTACTTGGCGATCACCCGCTCGGCGCCCTCCTTGATGGCGTCGTCGAACTGCGCAGCGATCGCGCGCAGGCTCTTCGCAATCTGACTGGGGCCGAAGAAGTTGTACTCGATCCACGGAATCCCGTATTTCTCCTCCATGTGCCGGCAGATGTAGTTCATCGAGCGGTAGCAGTGGATGAGGTTGAGCTTGGCCTTCGCGCCGCGTTCGACCTCCGCCACCGAGGCGTCGCCGGACCATTGACCGATGACGCGCAGGCCCATCTCTTCGATGAGGATGCGGCTCGCCCAGGCGTCGCCGCCGATGTT
>Ga0181519_10004229_pt1 | contig 11671 bp, 9 predicted proteins | sample PEATcosm2014_Bin_26_FD_121102 | JGI IMG/M metagenome (GOLD analysis project Ga0181519, IMG submission 121102) | Peatland microbial communities from MTU Mesocosm Facility, Houghton, MI, USA - PEATcosm2014_Bin02_10_metaG | ecosystem: Environmental > Terrestrial > Soil > Wetlands > Peat | place... | reverse complement strand
GAATCCGCGCATGGGGATGTTCTCGATGCCTTCGAAGCCCGGATCGATCTCGCGGAAGGCTTCGCGAATGGTGCTCACGTGCTTGCGCACGTTGTCGCGATTGCGCCCGCTCTTGATCGCGCGAAACAGTTCTTCATAGCTGACCACCTCGCCGCGCCGTGCATGCAGCGCTGCCAGGATCCGCTGCGCCGTCAAGGGCAGGTTGATGCGCTGGCCGCGCCACGTCGGCGAGGTCTGCCGCAGCGGGTCGAGCGACAGCTCGCTCGCGGCCGCGGCCACCGGCGCGGCGCCGCGACTGCTCGCGGCGCGCAGCACCTCGAGGAAGGTCTCGATGAACTCGGTCTCGCCGAAGTCGCTCTTCTGCAGGTAATCCCAGGCATCGAGCGCCTTCATGATGCTGCGGTAGATGCTGGCCGGCATGCCCGAGACGACCAGCACCGGCGTGCCGCGGCGTTTGTTGATGGCGTTGATGAGCGCAACGCCCGCGTGCCGTTCGCGGCCGAGCTCTATGTCGAGGACGACCACGTCGTAGACCTCGCGGCCGATCGCGGCAGCGGCATCGTCGTGGCTGAACCACTGGTCGACGCGGATGCCCGGGCGCGCTGCCTCGATCCAGCCGCGCAGCTGGTTGCTGGTCGGGGCGTCGTCCTCGATGACCGCGACTCGCGCCATGCCCGCTCCAAAGGGTCGCCGCCGCCGGCCCGTCGATTATCGGCCGGCGGCGCCGGCGGCGTCGTGAAGGTTTCTTCCGCGCCGGGAGCCAAGCCGCCCGCCGGCGGCATTGAGCGCTCCGGACCGCGCCGCGAACAATCCCTCCCGGAACGATGAGTCGCCGGGCGCCGTTCCCGCCATCACGACCGCTCCCCCGGCGGGCCCAGCCAGGAGATCCGCGCCATGTCGGACCGTCTCGAGACCCTGAAGGAGATCGTGCGCACGGCGCTCGTCGCACCGGCGGCGCGGCTGGGCCGTGCGGCCGCCGCGGGCGGCCGCGCGCTGGCGGCCGCTGCGCGCCGCGCCCGCACGCCGCTCGTCGTGCTCGGCGGGCTCGCCCTCGCCGGCTACCTGATCGGCAGCCACCCGCCGCTGCAGGCGGTCGGCCGCGGCGAGCTGCTGGTACGCACCAACCGCGTGACGGGCACGATGCGCGAGTTCAAGACCGGGATCCTGTTCGCGCTCCCGGGCCTGCACCAGGTGCGGCGCTTCGCGACGCGCGACCAGGTCTACCGGCCCACGGAGAGCGCGACCGCGACCGGCGAGGCGCCGTTCCAGTCGGTCGAGGGATTGTCGATCGGCGTCGACCTCACGGTGCGCTACGCGGTCGACCCGCGGCGCATCGCGGAGGCCTCGCGCGAGCTGCCGGACAACGTCGAGGCGGACGTCGTGCGGCCGGCGGTCCAGGGCGTGATCTACCGGCTGTTCGCGCGCTACACGGTGCGCGAGATCTTCTCGAGCAAGCGCGGCGAGATCCAGCAGGCGATCGAGGCCGAGCTCCGGCCGAGGCTCGTGGCCGCGGGCCTGCTGTTGCGCGGCGTGGAGATGGGCAAGGTCGACCTGCCCGCCGACTACCGCAGGGGCATGGACCGGCTGCTCGCCGAGGAGCTCGAGGCCGAGAAGATGCGCTTCACCCTCGAGCTCAAGGACAAGCGCGTGCAGGAGACCGCGCTCGACGCCGAGGCCGACAAGGTGCGCCGCCAGAAGTCCGCCGAGGCCGCCGCCCAGGAGCAGGTGATCGCCGCGCGCGGCCAGGAGGAGGCGATGAAGCACGTGCTGCCGTTCAAGCAGAAGCAGATCGAGCAGCGCCGCCTCGAGGCTGAGGCCGAGAAGGTCGCGCGCATCCGCTCGGCCGAGGGCGCGGCCGAGGCGCGCCGCATCGAGGCGGTCGGCGAGGCCGAGTCGCGCCAGAAGCTCGCCGATGCCGAGGTCTACCGGCTCGAGCGCGTCGGCCAGGTGACGAGCGGCCAGATGGAGCGCGAGGGCGCGCTGATCGAGCGCTACCCGCTGCTGATCGAGAAGACGCTGGCCGACAAGCTGGCCGACAAGATCCAGGTGATCATCGCGCCGCCGCCGCCGGACGGCGGGTTCATCGGCGCCACCCTGCTCGGCGCGAAGGGTGGCACTAACGCCCGCACGACGGCCGCGCCGCGCGCGGGCACGCAAGGAGAGGAGTGATGCTGACCGCAACCGTGACGACCATTGCCATCGTGACTCAGGACCAGGCGTCGCTGCGCGCCGCGGCCCGCGACTCGGCGACCCAGCAGGCGGTGCTGTGGCAGGGCGACGTGCTGGAGATCCGCGGCCAGCGCGGCGACTACCTGCAGGTCTATGACCACCGCCGCGAGCGCGCCGGCTACATCCGCGCGGTGCAGGTGCGCCGCGTCACGCTCGCGCCCGGCGAGGCGCCGGAGCTGCTCGCGGTGGTGCGCTTCCTGCGCGACGCGCCGGGCTCGGAGGCACTCGGCATCGGCTATGCCGCGGCCTACCTCAAGGCCGTGCCGGCCGAGGCGCTGACCGCGGAGCCGCTCGATGCGATTGGCACCATGGCCGAGCGCCTCGCGCGCAGCGCATCCGGCGACCGCGCCAGGAGCAAGGACCCGGCGCTTGCCGCGCACCTTGAGGTGGCGGCGCAGTACGGCATCAAGGTGCGCAGCTTCGACCGCAACGGCCACACTCAGATCTGCTACGACGGCGAGATGTTCCGCCGGGTGCTGGCGATGCCGGCCGCCGAGCCGGACCAGCAGGCGCGCGCGGCGCTCGGGCTCACGAGCCACGAGTGCGTCGACCCGGGCGTCGGCCCGTCGGACCGCTATCAGCTCGACCTGTGGCGTGCGACGGTGCTCGATCGGGTGCCGGCGACCGGCCTCGCGGCGCTGTATGCGAGCCGCCTGCACGCGCGCCGCGCCGGCGTCTGGTCGTCGATCGCCTACGAGCAGGCGCGTCGCGGCGAGCCGCCGCAGGCCGCGGCGCAGCGCGCGATGCAGGAACTGTCGGCGGTCAGCGTCGGCGAGCTCGGCGACGAGTCGGAGTACACCGACGCGGCGGTGCGCGTCGGCACCGTGCGCTGGGCGGCGGAGTTCGGCACGCGCGGCTCGGGCAGGCTCGCGGTCGCGACCGCGCCGGGCGCCCCCGGCGAGACGTGCGTGACGCTCGAGGACACGCGTCATCCGATCGGCAACCCGCTGCTCAGGCGCTGCACGTACGGCACCGTGTGGACGGTTTCCGCGCGCAGCAACTCCGCCGGTACCGCGCTCGCGCTCGCGGTCCAGCCGCTCGATACCTGGCGCGAGCTGTGGGTGTTCCGCAAAGGCGCGCAGGGCTGGACGGTCGACGTGCTGCCGCCCGCCGCCAGCAGCCCCGACCTCGGCTACGTCGAGTTCGCCGGCTTCACGCCGGGGGCCAAACGGATGCTCGTCGCGCGCGAGGTCCGCGCCGACGGCCATTTCCGGCGGCGCTTCGAGGTGCTGCGCCTGGACACCCTGGTCGCGGACCGGCAGGCGAGCGCGCCCGAGCTGCTGCCGGACTTCGAGCGCTGGGAAGACAGCGCCTGGAAGCACCAGACGGTGGCGCTGCGTTGACTCAGCGGCTCCGGGACCCGCGCGCGCCGCATCACCCTGCCGCGGGAACGGCGGGACCGGCGCCCGCGGGCTGCCCGGCGGCACTGCGCCGGCCGGACCGCCCCGGGGCGGACGCTGCCGGCGCAGCGCCGATGCCGGCGGATGGCCGCCGGAGTCGAGCGCAGGGCAGCCTGCCGAGGAGTGCACCGATGGATATCCGCGGGTTCTCGCCACGGCCGGTCGCGGTCGCGGACGTCCGGTTCACCTGGAGCGGATCCTGGGTGCCGCAAGCGGATGGCGATCGGCGCGGGGCCGGCCGCGGCGCACCGCTTGCTGCAGCGCGCCATCGGGCGATCATGCCGGGGTGGGCACCAGTCGGCATCGGCGGGGCGAGGCCGTTCCTCAATATCGGCACCGTGGACGCCCCTCTGTCTGCCGCCGATGGACCGCGTGGCCGGGGCCGGCTCGGCCTCGTGCTGACCGGTGGCGGGGCGCGCTCGGCGTACCAGGTCGGCGTGCTCGCCGCCCTCGCCCGGCTTCTGCCGCGCGATGCGCCGACGCCGTTTCGCGTGGTCACCGGCATGTCGGCCGGCGCGATCGTGGCCGCCGCGGTGGCCTGCCACGCCGCGCGCTTTCGCGAGGGCGCGGTCGCACTCGAGCGCGTCTGGCGCAATTTCCACGTCCACCAGGTGCTGCGTGCCGACGCGACGAGCATGCTGCAGGCCGGCGGGCGCTGGGCGCTCGCGCTCGCGACCGCCGGACGCGTGGTGGCGCCGCCGCGATCGCTGTTCGACTGCAGTCCACTCGGTCGCCTCATCGAGCGTCACTTCGACTTCGCGCGCATGCGCGAGGCGATGGCGCTCGGCCACCTCGATGCGCTCGCGATCGCGGCCGCGAACTACCGCAGCGCCCGCTCGGTGGCCTTTTTCGAGACCGCGGCCGGCGGCGGCGGCGCCGCGGGCGACTGGCCGCGCGGTGTCGCGGTCGAGCTCGACGCGCGTCACCTCATGGCGAGCGCCGCCGTGCCGTTCCTGTTCCCGGCGGTCCAGGTCGATGGCGAGTACTACGGCGACGGCGCGATGCGGCAGATCGCGCCGCTGAGCTCGGCCATCCGGCTCGGCGCCGACCGCCTGCTCGTCATCGGCATCCGCGACGCTGCGGATGGCTTCGCCCCCGGCGCCGGGGTACGGCCGCGGCCGCCGAGCTTCGGCGAGATCGCGGGCTTCATGCTCGACACGCTGTTCATCGACGCCCTCGACGCGGGCCTCGCCCAGCTCGAGCGCGTCAACCGCCTGATCGCCCGCGGCGGCGCGCAGGACCCGGAGGGGCTGCGGCACATCGACACGCTGGTCATGCTGCCGAGCGCGAGCCTGACGGCGCTCGCGCTGCGTCACGCCCGTGCGATGCCGCGGACGCTGCGGGCGCTGCTGCGCGTGCTCGGCGCACGCAACGGCGGCGGCGCAGAGCTCGCGAGCTACCTGCTGTTCGAGGCGAGCTACACGCGCGAGCTGATCGCGCTCGGCCACGAGGACGCGATGCGACGCCGCGACGAGCTCCTCGCGTTCTGTGCACCGCACGCCGCGGGCCGCGGCGCCACGGCGGCGGCGCGTCGCGAGGCGACGCGCCTCGACGCCGCCGTCGCGGGCCGCGAGGTGGCGTGACCGCCGTCGGGCGCGGCCGACCGCGGACCGATCAGCGCAGGCTCGCGAGCCACTCGATGACCGCGCCCTGGAGCGCGATGCGGTGATCCGACCAGCCGTGGTCGGTCGCCACGTGCCGCTCGGTCACGCGCGTCGCGCCGTTCGCGCGGACCGCCTGCACGAGCGCGTCCGTCTGCGGACCGAGGCCGTCGTCTGAGGTGAGCGCGAGCAGCGGCAGCCGCGCCAGCCCCGCGGCGGCGTTGCGCAGCGCGAACTCCTCGGCGTGCGCCTGCAGCTCGTCGGCCATGCTCTGCGCGGTCACGCCGGCGAGCGCCTCCATGTTGTCCGCCATGAGCGCCACCACCTCGCCGCGCGCCATGCCGCCGAGCCGGCCGAGGTCGGCGGCCGAGATCAAGACCGCGCCGGCCAGCTCGCGGTCGCGGCTCGCGGTGAGCGCCGCAACCCAGCCGCCCATGCTGTGGCCGGCGATCGCCAGGCGCTTCGGGTCGACGCCGAGCCCGGCCGCCTGCTGCGGGTCGCGCAGGAAGGCGAGCACCGCGGCTGCGTCCTCGAGGTTCTGCGCGAAGCGGAACACGCCGGGGCTGCCCCACGAGCCGCGGTAATTGAACGTGACCGCGTTCCAGCCGGCCCGCCGCACCGCCTGGGCGAGGTCGAGATTCTTCTCGTTGCCGGGCAGCCCGTGGCAGATGACCAGCGTCGGATGCGGTCCGGCGCCGGGCGGCGAGTAGACGATGCCGTTGATCAGCAGCCCATGCGACGGGATGTGCAGCACCGTCATTCGTGCCGGGTGCGCGCGGTCCGCCGGCGGGTCGGTGTAGATGGCTGCCGGGACCTGCGGCACCGCGGCGATGCACGGCGCGGCAAGCATGGCGGCCACGGCGAAGACTGGAATCGTGCGCATCAATCGGGCGGTACTCCCTGCGTGGTCGTGTACTGGCGGTCGGATGCGGCTGCAAGGGCGGCGCCGCTGCAGGGACACGGAGCGGCCGGCGCCCGGCACGGCGGCTACGGCCGGCGCCGGTAGGCGCGGTCGAAGGCCCGTTCGAGCCTGGCGTTCGTCCCCCGCAGGCCGTCCACCACGTGGCCCGCCCACGTGAAGTAGGCGCGCCGGCGCTCGAGCGACCAGCCGGCGGGGGCGTTGGTCGCGACGTCGCGCAGGTTGCAGGTCTTGTCCGCGAGCTTGACGAGCTTCGCATTGCGGGACAGGTGCGGCGCATGCTCGATCTGCAGGCGCTTGCGGGTCTTCTTGTGCAGCCGCTTGTTGTCGGTGACCTCGGCCACCACGTCCGCGACCTCGCGACCGAAGGCGCGGATGAGCTCGGTCCGGGTCGTGCGCGTGTCCTCGATCGTGTCGTGCAGCAGCGCCGCGGCGATCACGACCGGATCGTGGACCCGGCCTTCGGTCCACAGCAGCCGCGCCAGCGCGAGCGGATGGTTGATGTACGGCGTCGCATCGGGATCCTTGCGCCGCTGGTTGCGGTGCTTGCGCGCCGCGAACTCCGCCGCGAGCAGCACGAGTTCGACCGCCCTCGATTTCGCCATCGCGCCCCCCGCCATGAGGGGTGGCCGCCCGCGCACCCCGACCGGCGGGGACGCTACCGTGTTCCGCCGCCGCCGCCAAGGTCGCCCGCGTCCCCGGGGGGCAGCGACCCCGCGAGCGGCGCTGGCGGCGGCCGCCGCGCGCGCCGATGATCGCTTCGAGCCATTGACGCTGCCCGTGCGGCGACCGCAATGTCGGGCTGCGCGGCCGCCCCTTGGCCGTTCCCTTCCCAGCAGAGACTGCCGGCGTGTACTACGGCGAGAAGTTCAATGCAGTAACCCACCTCGTCGGCGCCATCCTGGCGCTCGCGGGTACGGCCGTGCTCGTGATCGTGGCGGCATCGCTGCGCGACCCGTGGAAGATTGTCAGCGTCTCGGTCTACGGCGTATCGCTCGTGCTCCTCTACAGCGCCTCGACGCTCTATCACAGCTTCCGCGGCCGGGCGAAGGACGTCCTGCGCGAGCTCGACCACCACAGCATCTACCTGCTGATCGCCGGCAGCTACACCCCGCTCTGCCTCGTGACGCTGCGTGGCGCCTGGGGCTGGTCGCTGTTCGGCGCCATCTGGGGTCTGGCGGTGCTCGGCAGTCTCCAGGAGCTGCGCCCGAAGAACGACGCGCGCGTCCGCTCGGTCGTGATCTATGTGCTGATGGGCTGGGCGGCGATCGCGGCGCTGGTGCCGCTGTACCGCGCGCTCGGCGGCGCCGGCTTCGCCGGCGTCGCGGCCGGGGGTCTTTTCTATACGGTCGGCATCGTCTTCTATGCGCTCGACGCGCGGTTGCGGCACGCCCACGGCATATGGCACCTGTTCGTGCTCGCCGGCAGCGCCGCGCACTACTTCGTGATTCTCCACTACGTGCTCTAGGCCGGCGGCGCGGCCGGCTCCGCCGCGTGCGTTCGACCGCCGGCCACGGCCGCGCTCGCGTCACCCCGGCGGCGACCGGGCGTCCGCCGCCCGGAAAGGTGCGCCCGGCGGTCCGGATGCACGGATTCCCACGATTCGCCCGGCAGTGCTCATGTTGCCGCCGGCGGCGGCGGCAAATGCGTCCGCGCGCATCCGCCGGGTGCGCTGCATGGGCGCATACTGGGCCATCGTTGCTACGCCCGCACGCCTGCCGGTTCCCCAGTCATGACGCCAGATCCAAACGACTCGAAACTCAGCGAACTCGATCAGGCCGCCGCCGACCGGCGCAGCTTCGGCAACCCGGGCCTCGCGGCCAACGCTGAATACAAGGTCATGGCCGAGGCCATGCGCGAGCTGGTCACCGAGCTGCGGCTGATCCGCAAGCAGGTCGACAAGCTGGTGGCCGTCGCGGCGCCGTCGGCCGATCGGCCGGCTGCGGCGGTGCACGCGGCGAAGCCGCCCACGGCCGCGCCCGCCGCGAGCAAGAGCTAGCGGCGACGCAGCCGGCCACGGGGTGGCCGCCGCCGCCCCGGACCGGGGGGCGCGCGCCGGCGCGCGCGTCTGCCGACCCGCGGTGACGTCAGATCAGCTGGCGATGTTGATGCAGAGCGACTTGCTCTCGAGATACGAGAACACGGCCTCGCCGCCGAGCTCCCGCCCCCAGCCCGACTGCTTGTAGCCGCCGAACGGCATCGTCGCGTCGAGCACGTTGTGGCAGTTGACCCACACGGTCCCGGCGCGCAGCTTCGGCGCGAGCCGGAAGATCTTGGCCACGTCGCGGCCCCAGATGCTGGCCGCGAGGCCGTAGATCGAATCGTTGGCGATGCGGGCGATGTCGGCGAGATCGTCGAACGGCTGCGCGACGACGACCGGCCCGAAGATTTCCTCGCGGACGATCGACATCTTGTCATTGACGTTGACGAACACCGTGGGCTCGACGTAGTACCCGGGCGTCGCGAGCGCGCGACCGCCGGCCGCGGCGCTCGCGCCGCTGGCGGCACCTTCGCGCAGGTACTTCGTGACGCGGTCACGCTGCACCGACGACACGAGCGGCCCGAGCTGCGTCGAGGCGTCGAGACCTGGGCCAACCTTCAGGGCCTTGGCCTGCTCCGCGACGCCGGCGACGACGCGATCGAAATGCTTCTTGGCGACGAACAGCCGCGATCCGGCGCAGCACACCTGGCCCTGGTTGAAGAAGATGGCGCCGGCGGCGCCCGCGATCGCGACGTCGACATCGGCATCGTCGAGAACGATGACCGGCGACTTGCCGCCGAGCTCGACCGTGACCTTCTTCATGTTGCCCGCGGCCGCCTGTACGACCAGGCGGCCGACCTCGGTGGAGCCGGTGAAGGTCACCTTGTCGACGCCCGGATGCGCGGTGAGCGCGGCGCCGGCGGTCGGCCCCATCCCGGTGACGACATTGAGGACGCCCTTGGGGAAACCCGCCTCGAGCGCGAGCTCGCCGAGCCGCAGCGCCGTCAGCGGCGTCTCCTCGGCGGGCTTGAGGACGACCGTGCAGCCGGCGGCGAGCGCCGGCGCGATCTTCCAGGTCGCGAGCAGCAGCGGGAAGTTCCAGGCGATGATCGCCGCGACGACGCCGACCGGCTCGCGCGTCGAGAACGCGGCGTACTCGTGACCGGGCACGAGGGTGCCGGAGATCGGCAGCGTCTTGCCCTCGAGCTTCGTCGGCCAGCCGGCCATGTAGCGCCAGACCTCGAGCGCGTGCTTGATGTCGACGTGGCGGGCGTACAGGACAGGCTTGCCGTTGTCGATTGCCTCGAGCTCGGCGAGCTCGTCGGCATGCTGCTCGATGAGATCGGCCAGGCGGTGCATCAGGCGCTCACGGTCGACCGGCTTCGTGCGCGCCCAGTCTCCCTCCTCGAAGGCGCGGCGCGCGGCGTTGACCGCGCGGTCGACGTCGGCCGCGTCGCCCTCTGCGCACCGCGCGATGACGCGGTCGCTGGACGGGTCCCGCACGTCGAAGGACTTGCCGCTCGCGGCCGGCACCCACGCGCCATCGATGAGCAGGTGATGCGGCTTCGCGAGGAACGCCTTGTTGGCGGCCGCGATGTGCGACAGGTCGTTGGCGAGGGCGGAGGGACTGGCGGCTGCCACGGCGGTATTCATGCGAGGCTCCTGACACTGCGGGCGTTCGAGGTCGATCAAGAGTGTCGCGGTACGCCGCAGCGCGTCCTATCGGTCCTTCGTAGCAGGGACTTGATACTTTGGTATCTAATGCGGCGCATTATTCGACCGGCGACGGAACGGGCGTGCGCCGTGCCGCGCGATCACGCAGTCACCCGCCGCGCGCCGCCGCGATGGCGGCGCTGATGCCGTCGTCGCCAAGCCGCGCGCAGCAGTGAGCGCCGCAGCCGCCGCCGCGCCTGCAGCCCGCGACGCTGCCGCGGTCCGGGCGGCCGGCCGCTGCGTCCGGCCGCGCGCCCAACCGCGGCCGGGGCCGGTGGCACCGGGGTCCCAGCCGGCTCGCCCGCGGTGGCTGCGGGCGCGACACTTACTGCAGCGCAACATGATCCCTACCACCATGCCAGAGCAGCGTTTGTGGGCGCAGAAGCAGGCTGATACGCCGCGATTGCAGGCGCCCGATCCCGCCGTCCACTGACCGGTCGAGGGCGTGGCGGTGGTGCTGTCGGGTGGCGCCCGGCGCACCGGACTCGATCACCTGGCGGTGCGCCGCGCTCCGGTCGTCGCGACGTGCAGCGGCGCCGGTGCGGCCCGCCGCCGTGACTCACTCGCCGGTAGCAGGCGTCATCGGCCGGGTCCGGCCGACGGCGGCGCGGTCAGGCGCGCAAGCGTCGCGTGGTCGGGTGCGCCGCCGAAGTACTTTGCCAATGCGTCGCGGAACAGCTGGTGGTCCGGCGTCACCTGCGCAAACAGCGTCATCGACGAGCGGAACTTCATGTCGTCGGGATGGCCCAGTATCTCCTCGATCGAAAGGCCGTCAGTCTCCAGCACCATTCGCGTGCAAGTCCGAAGCCGCGGCCCGAGCAGCGGATGTGCCAGATAGGCGCTCGCCTCATCGGCGCAGGAGATTGCGTAACGCAGCGCCATCGCGCTGCGGCCGAGACCGGCGATCTGCGGGAAGACGAACCACATCCAGTGTCCTGTCTTGCGGCCGCCGCGAAGCTCCGCTTCGACCTGCGCGAAAACCGCACGCTGGGCGTCGACGAAGCGCTCCAGGTTGAACGGGTCGCCGCGCGCGGCGTGCTGCTGATCGCCCACGGCATCTCCTCGGCGCAGGCCGGTGCGGCGGTCGCCGTTCAAAGGCCGCCACCGCCACCGGTCGCAGTCGGATGCGCGTCCGAACGATGCGACCTCACGCCGATCGTGCCACGGGCTGGCAGTCGCCGGAACCTGCCGCACCTGGCCGGCGCCGCGCGCGCGGCCACGGCCGCCCGCCCGGCCGTGCGGGCCCGGCCCGGCGTCAGAACGAGTACGCTACGTTCACGCCCACCGCGCGTGGCTTCTGGTAGTAGGACGACTGCTGCCCCTCGCTGCCGGCGTAGGCGTAGGTGAGCGGCCGCGTGTCGGTCAGGTTGGTGACCCACAGGCTCGTCTCCCAGTGCCCGGCCGGGCTCCTGACCCCCGCGCGCGCACCGAGCGAGTGGCCGCGCCCGAAAGTCGTCGGGTCGGCGAGGTACGGATGCTCGGCGCCCGTGTAGCGGTCGTTGGCCTGCGCGAACATCCTGAGACCCGCGCCGACCGGCCGCTCGTACAGCACGAGCCAGCCGCCGCTCCAGACCGGTGCATCCGGCAGCATCTGGCCCACCGCGACCGGCGTGAACAGCGCGAGGCCATTGTCGTTCGTCAGCGTCTCCGTCACCCGCGCATGCAGGTACGTGGCGGCGAGGTGCACCTGCAGTCCGGTGAGCGGCCGCCACTCGACGTCGCTCTCGACGCCGTCGATCCGCGACCGCGGCACGTTGCCAAGACCGGCGATCAGGGGCTGCGTGCCGACCGGCCCGGCCCACAGCGACAGGCTCGACTGGCGGTCGCG
>Ga0181519_10004228_pt1 | contig 11672 bp, 11 predicted proteins | sample PEATcosm2014_Bin_26_FD_121102 | JGI IMG/M metagenome (GOLD analysis project Ga0181519, IMG submission 121102) | Peatland microbial communities from MTU Mesocosm Facility, Houghton, MI, USA - PEATcosm2014_Bin02_10_metaG | ecosystem: Environmental > Terrestrial > Soil > Wetlands > Peat | place... | reverse complement strand
TTGGTCGGCACGAAGGCGGTGACGTCGCCGGCCTGGGTCTCGATGATGGGCAGGGCGGTGAGCGAACCGGTCTTGCCCTTGACGGCGCCCTTGGTGAGTTTTTCGACGTAGTCCTCGTTGACGCGCGCGGCCCGCTCGAGCAGGCGCGAGTGCAGGTAGAAGACGTCGCCGGGGTAGGCTTCGCGGCCCGGCGGGCGGCGCAGCAGCAGCGAGATCTGGCGGTAGGCCCAGGCCTGCTTGGTCAGGTCGTCGTAGATGATGAGGGCGTCCTGCCCGCGGTCGCGGAAATACTCGCCCATGGTGCAGCCCGAATACGGGGCGATGTACTGCATGGCCGCCGAGTCCGATGCCGTTGCCGCCACGATGATCGTGTAGGCCATGGCGCCGTTTTCCTCGAGCTTGCGCACCACGTTGGCAACGGTGGAGGCCTTCTGCCCGATGGCGACGTAGACGCAGATGAGGTCCTTGCCCTTGGAGTTGATGATGGTGTCGATGGCCACCGCCGTCTTGCCGGTCTGGCGGTCGCCGATGATCAGCTCGCGCTGGCCGCGGCCGATGGGCACCATGGCGTCGATCGATTTCAGGCCGGTCTGCAGGGGCTGGTTGACCGACTTGCGGTCGATGACCCCGGGCGCGACCTTCTCGATGACGTCGCGCTGCTTGGCGTCGATGGGGCCCTTGCCGTCGATGGGCTGGCCCAGGGCATTGACCACGCGGCCGATCAGCTCCGGGCCCACCGGCACGTCCAGGATGCGGCCGGTGGTCTTGACCGTGTCGCCCTCGGAGATGTGGGTGTACTCGCCCAGGATGACGCTGCCCACGGAATCGCGCTCGAGGTTGAGCGCCAGGCCCACGGTCTGGTCCTTGAACTCGAGGATCTCGCCCTGCATCACGTCGGAGAGCCCGTGGATGCGGCAGATGCCGTCGGTGACGGTAACGACCGTGCCCTGGGTGCGGACGTCGGTATCGACGCCCAGGCCCTGGATGCGGTTCTTCAGCAGTTCGCTGATTTCAGAAGGATTGAGTTGCATCGAGCCACTCCGGATAGGGGAATCAGGCGGTCAGCCGGGCCTGCATCGCATCGAGGCGTGCACGCACGGAACTGTCGAGCACACGATCGCCGACCGTCACCCGCACGCCGCCGATCAGCGAGGGGTTGAGCCGGACTTCGGGCTTGAGTTTGAGGGGGAATTTCTTCGCAAGAGCGGCAACCAGGCCGGCGACCTCGGTGTCGCTCATGGCGAAGGCGCTTTCGATGATGCAGTCGGCCGAGCCTTCGGCCGCGTTGCGCAGGGCGTGGAACTGCGCGGCCACCTCGGGAAAGGCCGCGAGCCGGCCGTTTTCCAGGACGAGCCTGAGCAGCTCGGCCACCGGCGCCGGGAGGCTCAGCCTGGCAACCGCGCCGATGAGCTCGAAGCGCCGCGCATCGCTCAGCGCCGGATTGGAGAGCGATGCGGCGGCGGCCGGATCGGCAACCAGGGCGGCGATGGCATCCACCGCGGGCGCCCATTGCGCCGCGAGCCCCGCGCCCGCGACGGTCTTGCCGTCCTTGCCGGCGCGCGCCGCGGCGAACAGGGCCTCGGCGTACGGGCGGGCGATGGTGGAGAGCTCGGCCATGGCTACAGCTGCTGCTTGAGCTGGTTGAGCAGCTCGGTGTGGGTGCGCGTATCGACCTCGCGCTTGAGGATGGCTTCGGCGCCGGCAACGGCGAGCTCGGCCACCCGGTCGCGCAGCACGGTCTTGACGTTCTGCATCTGCTGCTCGGCTTCGACCTTGGCGGCGGCCACCATGCGGTCGCCCTCGGCCTTGGCCTGGGCCTTGGCCGCCTCGACGATGGCCTGGGCACGCTTCTCGGTGTCGATGATGATGAGCTGGGCGCGGGCCTTGGCCTCGGTTTCGAGCTGCAGCACCTTCTTGTGCGCGTCGCCCAGGCTCTTGGTGCCCTGCTCGGCGGCGGCCAGGCCGTCGGCGATCTTCTGGCGGCGGTCGTCCAGCGCCTTGATGAGGGGCGGCCAGATGAACTTCATCGTTACCCAGCCCAGGACGAGGAAGACGACCAGCTGGACGAACAGTGTGGAATTGAGATTCATATTCGAAACCCCGGTGCTTGCCCTTGTGACAGGGTGGGTCGACGCGATCGGGCGGCCGGCTGCGGGCTCGCGGGCCCGCGGCCGGTCACCGGCCCTTAGCCGTGGAACGGACTGGCAACGGCGAACCAGAGAGCGATACCGACACCGATGATGAACGAGGCGTCGATCAGGCCCAGCATGATGAAGACCTTGACCTGCAGGGTTTCCATCAGCTCGGGCTGGCGCGCCGACGATTCGATGAACTTGCCGGCCAGAATGCCGATGCCAACGCAAGCGCCTGCTGCGCCCAGGCCGATGATGAGTCCGCAAGCGATGGCAACGAGGCCGATGGTGGTCATAACGTTCTCCTATGGGGAAAGGGGATGAAGGGATGCGGTGCCGTGCGCTGCGCGGTCAGTGCGGCGCGTGGGATTCCTGGGCCTGCCCGATGTACACCAGGGTCAGCATCATGAAGATGAAGGCCTGGAGCAGCACGATGAGGATGTGGAAAATGGTCCAGATGGAGCCGGCCACCAGGTGCAGGCCGATGCCGAAGAGGGTTGCCGAACCGCCCAGCATGGCGATCAGGAAGAATATGAGCTCGCCCGCGTACATGTTGCCGTACAGCCGCATGCCCATGGAGAAGGTCTTGGAGACGTATTCGATGAGGTTCAGGCCCAGGTTGGCCAGGGCCAGGAAGAAGCCGCCGATCCAGGTGAGCGGGTTGGCGCTCAGGTGGACGGTGCCGAACGGGGCGGCCAGCAGGTCCTTGACGTAGCCGCCGATGCCCTTGATCTTGATGCCGTAGTACAAGGAGAGGATCAGGACGGCCAGGGCCATGCCCAGCGGCGCATTGACGTCGGCGGTGGGCAGGGGGCGCAGTTTCTCCAGGCCCATCATGCGTCCGACCCCGGGGAGCACGTCCACGGGGAGCAGGTCGATGGCGTTCATCAGGGCCACCCAGCAGAACACCGTGAGCGCCAGCGGGGCGGCGTAGCGGCGGTCGCCCGTCACCAGGGCCTTGGCCTGTTCGTCGACCATCTCGACAACCATCTCGACGAAGGCCTGCAGGCGGGTGGGCACGCCCGAGCTTGCGCGGCGGGCAACCAGGTAGAGGACCCCGATCACCAGCAAGCCGGTGAGCAGCGCGAAGAACACGGTGTCCAGGTGGTACACCGAGGCGTCGAAGAGGCCCTGCTGCTGCGAACTGGCAAGATGGCGCAGGTGGTGCGCGATGTATTCGGAGGCGCTTTCCGGTTGGCTGCTTACCATTGCGATGACTGCACCGTTGACTGCGTTCTGGGCGGACCGGGCGTCAGTAGCGGCGCCAGGCAAGAGCAAAAGGTTGAACCAGCAAAACGGCGCCGACCGAAAGAATCAGCGCCAGCCACACCACATCCTTGTACAGCCACACCACCAGGGCCAGCAGCGCGACGGTAAGCAAAACCTTGCAGAACTCGCCCAGCAGGATCGGCAGCAGCGCTGCCGTGGTTCCCGATGGCGTTTCCGACACCCTCCGAACCCGGCCGAGCACCGCCAGGTTCAACGCGAACAGCGCATTGGGCAGGGCGCATGCCAGTCCACCCAGCAGCGCCGTCCACGCGGCACCCGTGCCGCCCAATAAACGGCCCGCTCCTGCAAGCACGGCCACGGCAAGCAACTGGACCAGCACCACCCGCGACAGCATCTCCGGGGACTCCGTGTGCGGCCGGCTCCTGCCTGCGGTGCCGCCATTCTTATTCTGTGAAAACGCCCGGGTGCCGTTGCCCCGATTCTCGGGGCCCGCGAAATGCCCTGTGCAACAAACCCAAAGCCCCGGGATTTTACGGCCCCGCGTAACAGAGGGTCAAGTCCGGTGTGGCGCGCGGGCGTCGACCGGGCCGATGTGCGCGCGGCGCCGCCCCTGGCCGGACGCCGGTCAGATCTCCTCGTGGCGCCGAACGGCGTCGATGATGCCCTGGAGCTGGTCGAGGCCTGCGTAGTCGATGATGACCTGCCCGCGGCCGCCGCGCCCGGGATTTATGGTTACCTGCGTGGCCAGGGCATCGGAGAGCTGCTCTTCGAGGCGGGCCAGGTCGCGATCCTTGGCCGGCTTGGCGCGGGTGGTGGCGCCGACGCCCCCGGCGCTGGCCGCCAGCGTCTTGGCGACGAGGCTCTCGGCCTGGCGCACCGAATAGCCCCCGCTGCTGATTTCCTGCGCGAGGCGGATCTGGTCCACCGGCGACACGGCGAGCAGGGCGCGGGCGTGGCCCATGTCCAGGGCTCCGCGCATGAGCAGCTCCTGGACGGGCGCCGCCAGCTGCAGCAGGCGCAGCAGGTTGCTGGTGGCGCTGCGCGAGCGGCCGATGGCCTGGGCCGCGCGCTCGTGGGTGAAATCGAACTCGGCGATAAGGCGCTGCACGCCCTGGGCCTCCTCCAGCGGATTGAGGTCCTCGCGCTGGATGTTCTCGATGAGCGCCATCGCCAGGGCCGCTTCGTCGGGCACGTCGCGGATCACGACCGGGACTTCGCTCAGGCCGGCCATCTGGGAGGCGCGGAACCGCCGTTCGCCGGCGATGATCTCGTAGGCGCCGCCGCCGACCGGGCGTACGAGGATCGGCTGGATCACGCCCTGGCTGCGGATCGAGTCGGCCAGTTCGGCAAGGGCCTCGGGCTGCATGTGGGTGCGCGGCTGGTACTTGCCCGCGCGCAGCTGGCCCACCGGCAGGCTCTGCGGCGTGCCGGCGGCGGCGGGGGGCGCTTCGTCGCCCAGCAGGGCGTCGAGCCCGCGGCCCAGGCCTTTATTTCTTTTCATGGTGCTTCTTCATAGTGTCTTCACCCGTTCGACCATCTCCGCGCCGAAGGCCACATAGGCTACGGCGCCGCGGGCCGCGCGGTCGTAGACGACGCCCGGCGTCCCATAGCTGGGCGCTTCGGCGAGCCGCACATTGCGCGGGATGATGGTCTTGAACACCTTGTCGCCGAAGTGCGACTCGAGCTGGTCGGAGACCTGTTGCTGCAGGGTCATGCGCGGATCGAACATGACGCGCAGCAGGCCGATGATCTTGAGGTTGGGGTTGAGGTTCGCGTGCACCCGCTTGATGGTGTTGACCAGGTCCGTCAGGCCCTCGAGCGCGAAATACTCGCACTGCATCGGGATGACCACGCCGTGCGCGGCGCACAGTCCGTTGAGGGTGAGCAGCGATAGCGATGGCGGGCAGTCGATGAGAATGAAGTCGTAGTCGTCCTGCACGGCCTGCAGGGCGCTGCGCAGGCGCGTTTCGCGCTGGGCGATTTCCACGAGCTCGATCTCGGCGCCGGCCAGCTCGCGGTTGGCGCCCAGCACGTCGTAGCCGCCGCTGGCCGCGGGCACCACGGCGGCGCGCAGGTCGGCGATGCCCACCAGCACCTGGTAGACCGTATTGGCCAGGCTGCGCTTGTCCACGCCGCTGCCCATGGTGGCATTGCCCTGGGGGTCCAGGTCGATCAGCAGGACCCGTTGCTTGTGCAGCGCCAGCCCGGCGGCCAGGTTGACGCTCGTGGTCGTCTTGCCCACGCCGCCTTTCTGGTTCGCGATGCAAAAGATCTTGGCCAAGCCGGTCTCGTCGGTTCGATGGTCTTACGGGGCGACTGTGGCGCCGGTGCGGCCGGCTTGCGGCGGCGCGGATTCCGGTCCTCGCGTTCGCAGCACCACCAGGTGGCGCTCCTCGCCGAGCAACGGGACGCGAAGTGTACTGGTGTCGAGGACTTCGACATCGGCGGGCAGATCGGCCAGCTCGTCGGTGGGGTGCCGCCCCTTCATGGCGATCCACAGGCCCCCGGGCTTGAGCAGGGGCCGGGTGAGGGCGACGAAATCGCGCAGGGCCGCAAAGGCCCGCGACACGACAAAGTCCTGCGCGGGCAGCGTCGCTGCCTCGAGGCGGGCGTGGCGCACCGCGACATTGCCCAGGTGAAGTTCCACCTGGGCCTGTTGCAGGAAAGCGCATTTCTTTTGCACGGCATCGACCAGGGTCGCGTGCCACTGCGGCCGGGCAACGGCCAGGGGAATGCCGGGAAGGCCGCCGCCCGAACCGGCGTCGACGAAATGAACGCCGTTCCCGGCCGCTGCGCCTGCCCCGAACCGCGCCAAGGCGCGCTCCACGGGCGCGACGATGGCCAGGCTGTCGAGCAGGTGGTGCGTCAGCACCTGGGTGTCATCGTCGACGGCGGTCAGGTTATGGACGCGGTTCCACCGCCGCAACAGCGCGGCGTAGGCAAGCAAGGTGTCGCATTGCTGCGGTGAAAGTGCCAGGCCGAGTTCGGCGGCGAGCGGCCCGAGCTCGGCGGGCGGGGGAGTCGGCATTGCTGCGCGCCGCGCGTGCCCGGCGGCCTCAGGCCGCGCGCTGGCCGCGAGCATCGGAAGGTTCGCCGCCGGCCGCGCCGTGCTGCTGGTTCCAGCGCTTGAGAAAGACCAGGAGCAGGGAAATGGCCGCCGGCGTGACGCCCGACAGCCGCGCGGCCTGGCCCAGGGTTTCCGGGCGCTGGGCCTGGAGCTTTTGCCGCACCTCGATGGAAAGCCCGCGCACGGTCGCGTAATCGAAATCCGCCGGAATGCGGGTGGTCTCGTGGCTTTCCTGGCGGGCAATGTCGACCTGCTGGCGGGCGATGTAGCCCTCGTATTTGGCGGCGATCTCGATCTGCTGTACGACGCCAGGCCCCAGGCTTTGCGCGCTGGGCAGGTCGGGGGCGCCGCCATCGACGTGGCGCAGGCGGGCGAGGTCGGCATAGGCCAGGGGTGGCCGCTTGAGCAGGTCGAACAGGGTGTGTTCGCGCTCCAGCGGTTTGCCCAGGACATCGATGGCCGCGGCCGGATCGAGCTTGCCGGGATGGACCCAGGTGTGCTTGAGGCGTGCGATCTCGCTGGCCAGCTGGCCGCGCTTGCGCGAAAAGGCGTCCCAGCGCGCGTCGTCCACGCAGCCCAGTTCGCGGCCGATGGGCGTCAGGCGCTGGTCGGCATTGTCTTCGCGCAACGAGAGGCGGTATTCCGCGCGGCTGGTGAACATGCGGTAGGGCTCGCTCACGCCCCGGGTGGTGAGGTCGTCGACCAGCACGCCCAGGTAGGCCTCGTCGCGCCGCGGATACCACGGTTCCCGCCCCTGCGCGCGGCGCGCGGCGTTGATACCTGCGAGCAGTCCTTGCGCTGCGGCTTCCTCGTAGCCCGTCGATCCGTTTATCTGCCCGGCAAAGTAGAGATTGACGATGGCCCGGGTTTCCAGGGTGTGGTGCAGGCCGCGCGGGTCGTAGTAGTCGTATTCGATCGCATAGCCGGGGCGCACGATATGTGCGTTTTCCAGTCCACGGATGGAGCGCACCAGGGCCACCTGCACGTCGAACGGCAGGCTCGTGGAAATTCCGTTTGGATAGATCTCGTTAGACGCCAATCCCTCCGGTTCGAGGAAGATCTGGTGCGATGTCTTGTCGGCAAAGCGGTGGATCTTGTCCTCGACGGAAGGGCAGTAGCGCGGACCAACGCCCTCGATGACCCCCGAATACATGGGCGAGCGTTCGAGGTTGGCGCGGATGATGTCGTGCGTTCGCTCGTTGGTGTGGGTGATCCAGCAGGGCCGTTGCGCCGGGTGCTGATCCGCCGCGCCGAGGAACGAGAAGACCGGGATGGGGTCGCTGTCACCGGCCTGCTCCTGGAGGACCGAGAAATCGATACTCCGGCTGTCGAGCCGCGGCGGCGTGCCGGTCTTGAGGCGACCCTGGGGCAGGCCGAGTTCTTTCAAGCGCGCCGCCAGGCTCAGGGCCGGCGCGTCGCCCGCGCGTCCTCCCGGGTGGTTTTCCAGACCCACGTGGATCAGGCCATTGAGGAAGGTGCCGGCAGTCAGAACCACCGTTGTCGCGGTGAAGCGGATTCCCGACTGGGTAATCGCGCCCGCGACCCGATCGCCGTCGAGGATGAGGTCGTCGACGGCTTGCTGGAAAATCCGCAGGCCAGGCTGGTTTTCCAGGCGGCGGCGGATGGCTGCCCGGTACAAGACCCGGTCTGCCTGTGCCCGCGTCGCCTGGACTGCCGGGCCCTTGGACCCATTGAGGATGCGAAACTGAATGCCGGCCTCGTCGGTTGCAGCCGCCATGGCGCCACCGAGCGCATCGATCTCCTTGACGAGGTGCCCCTTTCCGATGCCGCCAATCGACGGATTGCACGACATTTGGCCCAAGGTCTCGATGTTTTGGGTCAAAAGCAGGGTCGAAGCCCCCATTCGTGCCGCGGCGAGGCTCGCTTCGGTGCCGGCATGGCCGCCCCCGATCACCAGAACGTCAAAATGGCCAGGAAACTGCATGGAAGTGTCGGATTTTTGAACCAGTGCACAAAAAAGCAGCAGCCAGGTTTCTGAGGGCGGCTTGCCTGGCCCATGGCGTCGATTTGAGGGGGTCGCGCTGTCGCGGCGGTCTGATGGCGATTGCCGGGCCTACGCAAGTGCGGCCAGGAAGTATACGTTGGGTCGCGTTTGTGCGGCGGAATTGTTCCACGTGGAACGTCTTGGGGGGATCCGAGGGCCCCTCAGCGCATCATCGGTCCCGCGCGCGGGCGAAGTGTTCCACGTGGAACATTGCGCCTGGGATGCTGACGGGCGTACTTTTACCGACCGAATTCCGGTTTCAACACCGTTCCGCGGACTGCGACGCGGATCGGCGCGAGTACACGGGTCTCCCCAAGGTCCACGTGCAGGTGCCCCAGCAGGCTGTGATCGGGCTTGAGGTCCACTTCGCCACTTGCCGCGAGCGCGCCGGCGTGGGCACTGATATCGCGGAACACGACCTGGCCCGCTGTCGTTGCGAGCGTCGCATCGAGGGTGGCAAAGCGGGTCGAACCGCCGCTGGTCACCCCGGCGAGGCTGGGCCGGGTTGCCGCGTATCCGAGGTTGATGCCGGTCAGCACGGCTGAGCGAACGTGCACCGGGGCGACGAAGTTTGCGGCGGAAATGGCATCTGCAAGCGTCTTGCCCCTGCCATCGATGCGACCCTGGAAGCTCGCCGTTCCCTGGATCACCGTCGGCGCCTCCGCGCTGGCGTCGTCCGTGCCCGGCGCGAGGGCGATCAGCCGGATCAGGGATTCCAGGTCAATGCCTTCGGAGCTCGCCGTGCCGGAAAGGGCCCAGGTGTCGGCAAGTGTGGCCGAAACGCTGCCCGTAGCCGCGCCGAAGGGCCCGCCGAGGGAAAACTTGTCGACGACCAGGCGGGAGGGCGAAATCTGCCCGTTGGCAACGAGCTCCTCCACGGGGAAGGCCACGCCAAACGGCGGCTTCCAGTTTCGCCCTTCCAGGGAAAACTCATAGGCGTCAGTATCGGTGCCGGGAACCAGCTCCACCTGCAAGGAACCCTTGTCGAAATGCTGGGATGCTGCAACCGTCGTCATTCCGGGGAGCTTGCCGCGGCCGATGCTGACCTGCCACGGTCCGGCAATCCAGGGTTGGTCGGCGATTTCCAGCCGATCGAACCGCAGGACGGAAAGCGTCTTGGGAAATGCGCCGTCAAGCTTGGGGAGCAGGGCCAGCAGCAGGCGGCACTGGTCGACGGTAAGGGGTTTGGTGTTGACGACCGCCTCGCCCCAATTCCATCCCTTGCCCTGGAAGGCCTGCCCGAGCTGTTTGTATCCGACGGCAATGGTGACCTCGTCGAGCACGACCTGGCTGTCGATGCTTACTTTGGACAGCACGAGCTGGGGGGCCGGGCTCATCGCGAATTGGGATCCCCCGATCTGGACCGGCACGCCGAGCGAAGCCGTCAATCGCTGGGAGATCTGGCCGGCCGAAAGCGACGTGCGCCAGGTGTCGATCCCTTCGAAAAGCACAAAGGCGATGGCGACGACGACGCCCACGAGAAACAACCGCGGCGCCCACGCCCGAAACGCCGTAGTGTCGAAGCGCCGTGCGCGGGTGTCGTCCTCCACCTGCTTGCGGTCATCCATGTCGCGCAGGTCGAGTCGATCGGGGACATTTACCGTCGTAATGGCAAAGTCGGTAGAGCGGATTTCGGTGCTGCCATACGACATATACGTCTCCGGAAAAGCGGCCGCTTACCAACGTGTCGAGGAAGGCCCCCGCTACGGTGTCAGGAACCCGTGGGCATCGTGCCGGGAGCCCGCGCGGCGGTGCTCACGGGGCGCTGCCACTGCGCCGCCGGCGCCACCATTCGATGCCCTCGCCAACGACACCGCGGCGAAATGCCATCACGCACACGATGAAAATCAGGCCGGTGACCATCGTAACCGCCTCGCCGAGTCCGGAAAACCAGGAAATGCCGGTGATCTTGGCCAGGAAGGAACCGATCTCGCCGATCTTGTGCTCCAGGCCGATGATGATGAGGGCGCCAACCAGGGGTCCGACGAGCGTGCCCACGCCCCCGACCAGGACCATCAGTATGACCAGGCCCGACATCGTCCAGTGGGCGTCGGTGAGCGAGGCAAAGCCCAGCACGACGGTCTTGAGGGCGCCTGCCAGGCCCGCGAGGGCCGCCGACAGCACGAAGCCGAGCAGCTTGATGCGGGCGGTTGCATACCCCAGCGACACCGCGCGCGCCTCGTTGTCGCGGATCGCCAGCAGCACCTGGCCAAAGGGCGAACTGACCACGCGCGCGATGAAAAGATAGGCCGCCACCACGATGACCAGCACCACGTAATAGAGGGTGAGGTCGTCGGCCAGGGGCAGCAGGCCGAACAGCCGGCCACGGGGAATCTCCTGCAGGCCGTCCTCGCCGTGCGTGAAGGGCGCCTGGAGAAAGACGAAGTACAGCATCTGCGCCAGCGCCAGCGTGATCATGGCGAAATAGATTCCGCTGCGCCGGATGGCCAGACCCCCCATCACCAGCCCGAGCAGCGCGGCAAAGGCGACGCCGGCAAGCAATCCGGCCTCCGTCGGCCAGCCCCAATCGCGCAATGCCGTGCCGCAGGCGTAGGCCGCCCCGCCGAAGAACGCCGCGTGGCCGAAGGACAGAAGGCCGGTAAATCCGAGCAGGAGATTGAAGGCGGCCGCGAAAAGCGCAAAACACAGGACATCCATCAGGAAGACCGGGTAGGCGCCCACCAGGGGCAACACCACCCCCACCGCCACCAGGGCCGACACGGGCAGCCACGCCCCGGCGCGCCCCGGCATCAGTGTTCCCGCCCGAAGAGCCCGGAGGGGCGGATCAGCAGGACAATGGCCATCACCACGAATACCACGGTGGAAGAACCCTGCGGATAGAAGACCCGTGTGAGGCCCTCGATGACGCCCAGCATCAGGCCGGTGACGATCGAGCCGGCGATCGAGCCCATGCCGCCGATGACCACCACGGCAAAGACGACGATGATGAGGTCGCTGCCCATGCGCGGCTGCACCTGCAGGACGGGCGCGGCCAGCACGCCGGCCAGCGCCGCCAGCGCCACGCCGAAGCCGTAGGTGAGCGTGATCATCATCGGCACGTTGATGCCGAAGGCCTGGGTGAGCGCGGCGTTCTCGGTGCCCGCGCGCAGGCGCGCGCCCAGCGCGGTGCGCTCGATGACGAACCAGGTGAGCACGCACACGAGCAGCGACACCGCCACCACCCAGGCGCGGTAGATCGGCAGCACCATGAAGCCCAGGTTGGCCGAACCGCGCAGCA
>Ga0181519_10004221_pt1 | contig 11680 bp, 9 predicted proteins | sample PEATcosm2014_Bin_26_FD_121102 | JGI IMG/M metagenome (GOLD analysis project Ga0181519, IMG submission 121102) | Peatland microbial communities from MTU Mesocosm Facility, Houghton, MI, USA - PEATcosm2014_Bin02_10_metaG | ecosystem: Environmental > Terrestrial > Soil > Wetlands > Peat | place... | reverse complement strand
TGGATGACCTCCGCCGGTCCCATCGCCAGCAACGCGTTGGCGGGCCGGCGCATCATCTCGCAGAAGCGCCGGTTGACGCGGACGAAGCGGCGCGTGGACAGATCCACTTCCGAAATGCCGGCGGCGCCGTTTTCGAACAGCACGCGCAACGCCACATCGGTTTCGTCGCCACTGCCGGCGCGTGGCGACGCCCGGCGCCTTCCCCAACTTCCACGCAACAGCGACAGCATGCCTGACCCGAAACAACGGCGCCCGCCGCGGGGCGGGCGCCATAGGAGCTTCTGACATGAAGCGCGACGGGGAGTCCCTCATGGTCTCCCGGTTCAACGCGTCACTGTGTCGCATCGGACATAAGGAATGCTGAAAGCTTATGCTTAATTTTCAAAGCGAGAACAGATCTTTAAGCCCCTGGGGCTGGCAGCGGAGATATTGGCTGGGCGCCGCGACCCGCTCGCCGAAATGCGCCGCCGCATGCCACGGCCAGCGCGGATCGTAAAGCATGGCCCGCGCCAGCGCGATCAGGTCGGCCGAGCCCTCCGCCAGTATGGCCTCCGCCTGGTCGAACTCCGTGATGAGGCCGACCGCCACCACCGGAATCGTCACCGCCGCCTTCACCTTCGCCGCCAGCGGCACCTGATAGTTCGGCCCGACCGGGATTTTCGCCGCGGCGAGGCCGCCGCTCGACACATGGACGGCCGCGCAGCCGCGCCGCTCCAGCTCCCGCGCAAACGCGCAGGTGTCCTCGATGGTCCAGCCGCCGTCGATCCAGTCCGTGCCCGAAACGCGAACGGAGACGGGCTTGCCCGCCGGAAAACTTTCGCGCACGGCGTCGAAGACTTCCAGCGGGAAGCGCATGCGGTTTACCAGCGCCCCCCCATATTCGTCGTCGCGCTGGTTGGCGAGCGGCGACAGGAACTGGTGCAGCAGGTAGCCATGCGCCCCATGCAACTGGATGGCGTCGAGCCCGAGCTTTTCCGCACGCCGGGCCGCCTGGACGAATGCGTCGCGGATGCGAACCAGATCCTCGCGGGTCAGCGCCTGCGGCGCGGCGTCGGACGCGGCGAAGGGCAGGGCCGACGGCGCGACGGTGCGCCAGCCGTGGGCCGCCTCCGGCGCCAACTGCGCGCCGCCGCGCCAGGGCAGGTCGCAGGAGGCTTTTCGCCCGGCATGCGCCAGTTGCACGGCGACGGGGATGTCGGAATATTGCCTGATCATGCCGAGCACGCGCGCGAAAGCCGTCGCGTTGGCGTCGCTGTAGAGCCCGACGTCCTTCCAGCTGATGCGCCCCTCCGGCTCGACGGCGGTGGCCTCGATGGTGAGCAGGCCCGCGCCCGACAGCGCCAATTGGCCGTAATGGGCGAGGTGCCAGTCGGTCATGCAGCCGTCTTCGGCCGAGTATTGGCACATGGGCGCGATGACGATGCGGTTGCGCAAGGTCGTTTCCCTGAGGACGAGCGGAGCAAACAGTCGGGTTTTCGCCAAGATTTTCTCCCGGGATTTCAGTCGGCGGGGTCGGGGCCGAGCATTTTTTGCGCGTCGACCAACCGGTCGAAATCTTCCGCCGACACCAGCCCGAGCGCAAGCGCGGCCTCGCGCAGGCTGAGATCGCGCGCGCTGGCGTGATGGGCGATCGCGGAGGCCTTGTCGTAGCCGATCGTCGGCGCCAGCGCGGTCGCCAGCATCAGCGAGCGCTCCACATTTTGCGCGATCCGCGCGAGGTTGGGCCGCGCGCCCGCGATCACATGCTCGCGGAAGCTGGCGCAGCCGTCCGCCAGCAGCCCGATCGATTGCAGGATGTTATGGATGATGAGCGGCTTGTAGACATTCATCTGCAAATGGCCGCCGGCGCCGCCCATGCCCACGGCGACGTCGTTGGCCATCGCCTGCATGGCGACCATGGTCAGCGCCTCCGCCTGGGTCGGGTTGACCTTGCCGGGCATGATCGAGGAGCCCGGCTCGTTTTCCGGCAGGATCAGCTCCGCGATCCCGGCGCGCGGCCCGCAGGCGAGCAACCGGATGTCGTTGGCGATCTTGGCGAGGGACACCGCGAGCGTGCGTAAGACGCCGGAAAGGTGCACCAGCGCGTCATGGCTGCCCTGCGCGGCGAATTTGTTGGGCGCGACGACGAAGGGATATTTCGTCAGCGCGGCGATCTCCGCCACGGCTTTTTCCGCGAAATCTTTGGGCGCGCCGGCGCCCGCGCCGACCGCCGTGCCGCCGAGCGTGAGTCGGCAAACCCCTGTCAGCGCATTGTCAATGCGCTCCAGATCGTCTTCGAGCAGGGCGGCGAAGCCCGACCATTCCTGGCCGAGCGTGAGCGGCGTGGCGTCTTGCAGATGGGTGCGGCCGATCTTCAGGACATCCGCCCATTTCGCCGCCTTGAGCGTGATGCTGTCGCGCAGGCGCTCGACCTCCGGGACCAGCCGGCGCGCGACGGCGAGCGCTGCCGCCATGTGCATGGCGCTCGGAAAGGTGTCGTTGGAGGATTGCGAGGCGTTGGCGTGATCGTTGGGATGGACGGGGCGCTTGCTCCCGAGCGCCGTTCCCTCAAGCTGGCAGCAGCGGTTGGAGATCACCTCGTTGATGTTCATGTTGAATTGCGTGCCGCTTCCGCTGATCCAGACCGGAAGCGGAAACTCTTCGGCGTGACGCCCGCCCAAAATTTCGTCGCAGACGGTCTCGATCAGCCCGGCTTTTTCGCCGTCGAGCTTGCCCAGCGCGGCATTGGCGCGGGCGCAGGCCTTTTTCAGCAGCGCATAGGCCTCGACCATTTCAGGCGGCATTTTTTCGCGGCCGATGGCGAAATTTTTACGCGCGCGTTGCGTCTGCGCGCCCCACAGCCGGTTTGCGGGGGTGGGGACCTCGCCCAGCGCATCCCTTTCGATCCGGAAGTCGTTCATGAGCTCCTCGACGGTCACGGGCGCGCCGCGCGAAAAACCACAAGCGCCCGCAGCGCCAGAACCACCACGCCGGCGCCGCCGCACACCGCCAGCACCGCGCCGGCGCCATGCACGGCCATGCCGGCGGCGGCGACATGGGCCAGCGGGCCCGCCGCTTCCGGCGTCTTGCGCAGCGCGCCGTAGCCGCCGGCGACGAACATGCCCAGCGAAGCCAGCAATTGCCCGCCGCCATAGAGCAGCAGGAACAGCCGCGCCCATCGCGCGGGAATTGGCGCGCCGCCGAGCCGCGAAAAACCGGATTTTAGCCAAAACCCCATGCAGGACAGGCTGACCGCCGTGATGACAGCGTGATAATGCGCGGGCGTACGCGTGTCCGAGCCCGTGATCGCCGCGCCCATCAGCCCGCCCACGGCGAACAGCACAACCGACAAGGCCAGCGCGACCAGCGCGGGATCGCGCCAGTCCCATTTTTCAGGCGGCGCGCGGCTGACGCCCGCGATCAGGGTCGCGCCGACCAGCAGGGCGGGGACGCCCAGGCCATATTTGAGAAAGCGGTAGGCCTCGCGCAGCGTCTCGGAATAGGGGCCGAACACGACGTAAAACGCCAGCGAGGGAAGCGCCAGCGCCGCGATCAGCGCCAGCGCGAGGCGGAATGCGCGCTCCGCCACCGCCTTTTCGCCAAAGATCTGGCGGACGAGCAGGGTCCAGTTGGTGAGCAGCAGCGCGGCATAGGCGAATTGCAGGACATGGCCGCCGCCCCAGTTGAATTGTTCGCGCGAATTCACGAAATCGCCGCCGCGCAGCAGCGCGACCGCCGCCAGCGCGAAGGTGAGCAGCGCCAGCACATAGACGCAGGCCATCGTGGCGGCGCCGGCGCCCTGAAGCGTCAGGCCGGACAGTTTTCCGCGCAAGTTTGCGAGCAATTGCAAGGCCGTGGCGAACAAGCCCAGCGCCAACAACCCCAACCCGACATCGTAGAGGGGATGGTCGATCAGCGGGATGTAATTGGCGAGTTGCGCGGGCGCGGCGGAAAAAAAGGACGGCGCCAGCAGGCAGGGAAAGGCGGCCAGCGCCAGCCATCTCCCCATTCGCCCAAGCCAGCCCCCCATCGTGGCGATGGACATGTGCATTCCGAGATTGGCGAGCAGCCAGACCAGCAGCGAGAAGATGACGTGGACGACCAGGCCCTTGTAAAAGAAATCCGCTGGGAAGACTGCGCCGAGCCCGGGAACGCGGGAGAGGGCCAGCAGCAACGCCATCACCCCGGCGACCGCCAGCGCGCCGAAGGCGACGAAACCCCACAGCCGCAGGTCGTCACACGACAAATCAGCGCGGGCGCCCGCGGGCGCGGCGGTCGCGGCTGCAACAGGCGCGCTCAAAACGCCAGCGCTTCCACGAGCATGATCGCGAACAGCGCGAACAGGTAAAGGATGGAAAAGCCGAACAGGGCCATCGCCGCGCGGTTGCGCGCGATCTCCGGTCCGTGGCGCAGGCCGTAAAGTTTCAGCGCCTTCGCCACGAACACAGCGCCGAGCGCCGCCGCCGCGACCGCATAGAACAGACCCAGCTTGGCGATGACCAGCGGCAGCAAGGACGCGACCGCCAGCGCCGCGCTGTAGAGCACGATTTGCCGGCAGGTCTCTGCGGGTCCGGCGACAATGGGCAGCATGGGCACGCAAACCCGCGCGTAATCATGGCTGCGGCGCAGCGCCAGCGCCCAGAAGTGCGGTGGCGTCCACAGAAAAATCACCAGGAACAACGAAAGCGGCGCCAGTCCGAACTGGTTGCTGGCCGCCGCCCAGCCGATCGCGGGGGGCAGGGCGCCGGCCGCGCCGCCCCAGACGATGTTCATGGGCGTGCGCCGCTTGATGCCCATGGTGTAAAATGGGATGTAGATGAGTATGGTCAGAACCAGCAGCGCGGCGGCAAGCGTGTTGACGCGCGCAGCCATGGCCGCGACCGAAACCACGGACAGCGCGAGCCCCAGAATAAGCGCCTCGCGCGGCGCCACCGAGCCGCGCGGAATCGGGCGCATCGCCGTGCGCGCCATATTGGCGTCGATGTCGGCATCCCACCACATGTTGAGCGCCCCGCAGGCGCCCGCCGCCGCGGCCATGGCGGAAATCGCGGCAAAAAAATTCAGCCAATCCACCGGCCCCGGCGCCAGCAGATAACCAACCGCTCCGGTGAACACCACCAGCGCCATCACGCGGGGTTTCAGCAGAATGACGTGGTCGAATCCGCGAAATTTCCGCGCGCGATGCTCTAGCGCCTGCACCTCGGCGTCGGCGCCATCCCCTGGCGTCGCGCCTGCACTTTGCTCCATGACAAAGCTCCCGCCCACCGATAAACATTGAGCCGCCGAATAAGAAAATGTTAACGCTTCAGCCGGACAGACGTTCCGGCGCCGGCCGCCCGGGCGACCGCGACGACTCGTCCTCTTCGTCAAACCGCCAAAGCCGTGGTAGTGAGAGCAAAAATGGAAACGCTCATGCCGCATACGCCCCATCCGTTCGCCCGTTTCATCGCCATCCTCGGCCGCGGCCGCAATTTGACCCGCCCCCTCACCGTCGACGAAGCCGAAGAGGCGATGTCGATGATCCTGGCCGGCGCGGTGCTGCCGGAACAGCTCGGCGCCTTCCTGATGCTGCTGCGGGTGAAGGAGGAAAGCCCCGAGGAAATCGCCGGTTTTGCGCGCGCGATCCGGAAGTCGCTTCCCCCGGGCCTTTCCGGCGCGGACATCGACTTCTCCTCCTATGCCGGCAAGAAGCGGCAATTGCCCTGGTATCTGCTGGCGGTGTTCTGCCTGGCCCAGTCGGGCCAGAAAGTGTTCATGCACGGCTTCGACGGCCACACGGCGGGCCGGCTCTACACCGGCGAAGTTTTACGCGCCCTTGGGATCGCGCCGGCGAACAGTCTCGAGGAAGCCGGCGGACAGCTCGCGCGCAAAAATTTCGCCTATCTCGAACTCGGCGGCATCTGCCCGCCGCTGGCGCGCATGATGAGCTTCAAGCCGATCCTCGGCCTGCGCTCCCCCGCCCATACGATCGCCCGCATGATCAACCCCTTCGCCGCCCCCTGCCTGCTGCAAGCCGTCTTCCACCCGAACTACATGAAGACCCATCTGGGCGCCGCCAAAATCCTCGGCGAGAAAAACATGGCGGTGTTTCGCGGCGAGGGCGGCGAGATCGAGCGCCGCCCCGCAAAACCCTGCGAGACGCTGGGCTTGCGCGAAGGCGAGCCTTTCGAGGAGCGCTGGCCGCCGCTGATGGAGGAACCGCGCCAAATTCCCGACGAGGACATGGACCTGAAGAAGCTCGTCGCGGTCTGGCGCGGCGACAATGATGACGCCTATGCGCAGGCCGCCGTCACCGGCACGATGGCGCTGGCGCTGAAAACCTGCGGCGCCGCGCCCGACCAGGCGTCGGCGCAGGCGCGCGCCCAAGAACTTTGGGCGGCGCGCGATCGCGGAACTCTGGTGAAGCAAGGTTGATCATGATCCGTCAGCCTCTCTTCCTGTCGCTCAACGGGCGCCGCATCGCCGTGGTCGGCAATGGCGCCATCGCCGCGCGCCGCGCCGCCACCCTGGTTTCCGGCGGCGCGGACGTCATCGTCTGCACGCCGGACCCGCACGACGAGCTTTACGACGAATTCACGCCGATTGCGGGGCGGTTCCGCCGGGGCGACATTACGGCGGACGACGTCTTCGCCGGCTGCACCCTCTGCTATTTCGCGCCGGACGAGGACATTGCGCCGGAACCCGCGCTGATCGCGCGCGCGCGCGACGCGGGCGCGCTGGTCAATGTCGCCGACTACCCGCAATTCAGCGATTTCATCACCCCCTCCGTGCTCGATCGTTCGCCGCTGATCGTCGCCATTTCGACCGGCGGCGAGGCGCCGCTGCTGGGTCGCATGCTCAAGGCCCGGCTGGAAACGCTGATCCCCGCGTCCTACGGCCGTCTGGCGGCGATGGCCGGCGAAAGCCGCGCGGCGCTCGTCCACAAGCTGGCCCACCACGCCGCGCGCCTGCGCTTCTGGGAACGCGTCTACGAGGGCCCGGCTATGGAAATGGTGCTGGCCGGCAACGACGTTGGCGCGCGCGCCTTTCTGGAGCACGAGATCGCGACGACCCTGCCCGACGGTTCCAGCCCCGACACGGTTTTACGCGGCGAGGTCTATCTGGTCGGCGCCGGGCCGGGCGATCCGGACCTGCTCACCTTCCGCGCCTTCCGCCTGATGCAGAAGGCCGATGTCGTGCTCTACGACCGGCTGGTCGAGCCCGCCATCATGGAGCGCGTGCGCCGAGACGCCGAGCGCATCTATGTCGGGAAAAAACGCGCCGACCACGCCCTGCCGCAGGAGGAAATCGGCGAGCTGATGGTGAAGCTCGCCCAACAGGGCAAGCGGGTGCTGCGCCTCAAGGGCGGCGACCCCTTCATTTTCGGGCGCGGCGGGGAAGAAATCGACAAACTGGCCGAGCACAAGATTCCCTTCCAGGTCGTGCCCGGCGTCACCGCCGCGAGCGGCTGCTCGGCCTATGCCGGCATACCCCTCACGCACCGCGATTACGCCCAATCCTGCGTGTTCGTCACCGGCCACGGCAAGGCGGGTCCGATCGAACTCGACTGGTCCACGCTGCTGCGGCCCAACCAAACCGTCGCGGTCTACATGGGCCTCGCCCACCTCGACTATCTCATGAGCGAGTTTTTGGCGAGAGGCGCCGATCCGGCGCTGCCGGCGGCGGTGATCGAGAATGGCACGCGCAACACCCAGATCACGGTCACCGGCACGATCTCCAACCTCGCGGCCAAGGCGACGGAGGCGGGTTTGAAGGGACCGACCATCATCATCATCGGCCACGTGGTCAAACTGCGGGAGAAGTTGAACTGGTACGCGCCGGGGACTTAGGGCGCCGTCAAGACAAGCGCCAAAAACAGACTCTTCGTAAAAAGTGAAAATCAGGAAACCGCCAAACCCGCGGTTTCAACAATCCATCGTTCTTGTTTTGTTTCACGTGAAACACTCCCGGAGGTCTGGACTGGCAAGCGCAAGACATTGTATAAAAAAGAATAATGCAGCAAGCCTCGGAAAACCCGGACCCGAAGCCGCGCCAATTTCCGCGCAGGCAACCGATGGGTTGTCCTCACGAAAAACGCACGATTCTCATCGAAAATCGCACGTTTTTCGCAATAATCCGCACGTTTTCACCCATTTTGAGCGAATACGTTTCAACCAGGGATAGAATTTCATCGAAATCCGCGCCGGGAAAGCCATCAGCGCATTACCAAAAACAGACCATGAATCGCGCCGTCCAACCTTATCCCGAAACCACGAGCGCCAACCTCCCCAAGCGCAGTCCGGCCCGTCCGAGGACCGCCTTGCGTGAAGCGGACGTACCGCGAAGGGCGCATGCAGATGCGCCGCGCCGTCGAGGTGGACCTGCGCCGGGCGCTGGAGCGCGACGAATTCGAACTGCGCTACCAGCCGATCGTGGACACCGCGACGCGGCGCATAAAATGTTTCGAGGCGCCGATCCGCTGGCGCCATCCCGAGCGCGGCCTGATCGCGCCCGACGCCTTCATTCCGCTTGCCGAGGAGATCGGCCTGAGTTCGGCGGTCGGCGCCTGGGTTTTACACGAGGCGTGTGTGGAGGCGACGCGTTGGCCCGATCAGATCGGCGTCGCCGTGAACGTCTCGCCGGTCCAGTTCGTCGGGCGCAAGCTGCCTGACACGGTGAATTTGGCCCTGGTTTCGAGCGGCCTCGCGCCGCATCGGCTGGAAATCGAGATCACCGAAAACGTCGTGCTGCAAAACGCTGAAGCCACCCTCGGGATATTGCGCGACCTGAAAAAGCTCGGCGCGTGCATCGCCATGGACGATTTCGGCGCCGGCTATTCCTCGCTCGGTTCGTTGCAGAGTTTTCCGTTCGACAAGGTGAAGATCGACCGCTGTTTTACGCGTCAGCTGGAGCAGTCGCGCAAGAGCGGCGCCATCGTGACGGCGGTAACCAATCTGTGCGCCGGGCTCGACATGTGCGCGACCGCCGAGGGCGTGGAAACCGAAAGCCAGTTCGAGGCGCTACGCCGCAGCGGCTGCCAGGAAGCGCAGGGCTACCTGTTCAGCCGCCCCTGCACGGCGGAGGATATCCCGGCGCTGATCGCGCTGCTCGGGGTTTACGAGACGCTGCCGCAGGCGGCGGAATAGGCCGCCTTCAGAGCCGCGTCCAGTTCACCGACTTGCAGATCACACCGCCGAACGCGCAGCCCCTGGTGGTCATGCCGCGGCCAGACACGGTCACCTTGCCCTCGTAAGTCCTGCCGTCCTCCGGGTTGTAGGCCGAGCCTTCCCAGCCTCCGCCAGAGGGTCTCAGGCCGTAGAACACCTGCTGTCCCACCTGCGCCGGCGAATTGGAGTCACGCAGCCAGGTGATGGTCCCGCAGACCCCGCCGCCGCAAGGGGCCATGCGGATGCGCGAGCGCCCGTCGGTTCGCTTCCACTCGCCGGTGATGTCGCCGGCCAGCGCGGGTCCGGAGGTCAGCAGGGCCGCGGCGATGATCGCTATCTTTTTCATGTCTTCTCCCTATTTTGCGAACGTCCATGGGTTGGCGTCGCCCCGGCGCGGGGACGGAGTTGGCTTCAGAACGCCGCTTCCTCGAACGCCATCATGGTCTTGCCTCCGGCCATGATCGCGGACAGCAGCGCGCCGGTCTGCGGCAGCAGGCGCTCCATGTAGAATTTCGCGGTCAGGACCTTGGCCTTGTGGAAGGGGTCGCTGTCCACTTGCGGCAGGCTGATTTCGGCCATGCGCGCCCAGAGATAGGCGAGAATGGTCAGGCCGAACAACCGCAGATAGTCGGAGGCCGCCGCGCCGGCCTCCTCGGGCCGCGCCATGCCGACGCGCGCCACCTGCAACGTCGCCTGTTGCAGGCGCCCAAAGGCTTTTTCCAGCGGCCCGACGAAGTCGGCCAGCGCCTTGTCGCCCTTTCGGGCCTCGATGTACTCGGAAATCGGATGAAATACGCTGCGCAGATAGCGCCCGGCGTGCGCCGGCATTTTTCGCCCCACAAGGTCGAGCGCCTGAATGCCGTTGGCGCCTTCGTAGATTTGCGCGATGCGGCCGTCGCGCACCAGCTGCTCCATGCCGTGCTCGCGGATGTAGCCGTGACCGCCGAAAACCTGCACGCCGAGATTGGTCGCCTCGAAACCGACGTCGGTGAGGAAGGCCTTGATCACCGGCGTGGTGATGGCGATGAAATCGTCGGCTTTCCTTCTCTCCTCGGCGTCGGGGTGTTTTTTGGCGACATCGAGCATTTTCGACGCCCACATAGCCAGCGCGCGGCAGCCCTCAATATAAGCGCGCTGGGTCAGCAGCATGCGGCGGATGTCGGGATGCACCACCAGAGGGTCCGCCGGCTTCTCCGGATTCTTTGCACCCGAGAGCGCGCGTCCTTGCAGGCGCTCCTTCGCATAGTCGGCGGCGCCTTGATAGGAGGCTTCCGCGAGGCCGAGGCCCTGCACGCCCACCGCGAGACGCTCGGTGTTCATCATCGCGAACATCGCCTGCATGCCCTTGTGCGGCGCGCCGATCAGCCAGCCTTTCGCGTCGTCGAAATTCATCACGCAGGTGGACGAGGCCTTGATGCCCATTTTGTGCTCGATGGCGCCGCAGCGCACGCCGTTGCGCTCGCCCGGCCGGCCTTCGGCGTCGGGCAGGAATTTCGGGACCAGGAACAGGCTGACGCCCTTGATTCCCTTGGGACCGCCGGGGATTTTCGCCAGCACCAGATGCACGATGTTTTCGGTGAGATCATGCTCGCCGGCGGAGATGAAGATCTTTTCGCCGGTGATGGCGTAGGCGCCGTCTTCCCGCGGGATCGCCTTGGTGCGCATCTGCCCGAGATCGGTGCCGCAATGCGCCTCGGTGAGACACATGGTTCCCGACCATGTTCCGTCCACCAGTTTTGGCAGATACGCCTGCTTCAATTCGTCCGCGCCATAGCCGTGCAGCGCGACATAGGCGCCGTGCGACAGGCCTGGATACATGCCGAACGACAGGTTTGCCGCGCAGATCATTTCCATCACGCAGGTGTCGAGCATGGCCGGCAGACCCTGCCCGCCATAGTCGGGGTCGCAGGCGATCGAGGTCCAGCCGCCGTCGCGAAAAGTGTCGTAGGCTTGCCTGAAACCCTTGGGCGTGCGCACGACGCCGTTCTCGTAGGCGCAGCCTTCCTCGTCGCCGGAGCGGTTGATGGGTTGCAGCACCTCCTCGCAGATTTTCGAGGCTTCTTCGAGCACGGCGTCGAGCGTGTCGCGCGTGAAATCCTCGTAGCCTGGAAGCGACGTCAGGTCGTCGCCGCCCATCACGTCGTAGAGTACATAGCGCATGTCGCGCAGCGGAGCCTTGTAGGCGGGCATGTTTCTCTCCCTGCGGTTCAGTTGCGGAGCGGCTTGCCGGTTTCGAGCATGTGCTCGACGCGGGCCATGCTGTCGGGGTGGCGCACCAGCTTCATGAAGTTGCGCCGCTCCAGTTCGAGGATTTTGTCCTCGCTCAGTTCATCCAGGAAGTCGGTCTCGCCGCCGCTGACAATGTTGGCGAGCGCGTCGGAAACCACGACGTCGTGCTTCGTCGCCTTGCCCATTTTCGCAAAACCGTCCACCGCCATGTTCAGCGCCAGTTTTCCTGACGGACCCGGCAGATGGTAGACCGGCGGTTGCGGCGGCTGGTAGTTTTCCGCGAGTTTCAGCGCCTTCTGCTTGGCGTCGAACAGCAGTCGGTTGCG
>Ga0181519_10004220_pt1 | contig 11683 bp, 12 predicted proteins | sample PEATcosm2014_Bin_26_FD_121102 | JGI IMG/M metagenome (GOLD analysis project Ga0181519, IMG submission 121102) | Peatland microbial communities from MTU Mesocosm Facility, Houghton, MI, USA - PEATcosm2014_Bin02_10_metaG | ecosystem: Environmental > Terrestrial > Soil > Wetlands > Peat | place... | reverse complement strand
TCGGCGCCGAGCGCATCGGACATGGACTCGATCAGCCGGTCGCGAACGCCGAGGAGGTCCCGCTCGACGCAGGCCAGGACGCGGCGTCCCAGCGCCCGCCGGTCGCCGGGCGGGTCGATCGCGGCGAGCCGGCCGAGATCCGCCATCGCCGCGACGAACACATCCTCCGCCGCGCCGCCGCCATCGTCATAGCGGCCGCAGACGTCATGAGCCATGTCGATGAGGCTCCAGAGCAAGTCCAGCGCGCGGCCGCGGTCCGATTGCGCCAGCCGCGTGGCGATGGTGGTGCGCAGGTGGTCGAGCTCCTTGGTCAGCGCCTTGCCTTTCTGCGAGTCGAGAAAGGACCGCGACCGGGCGATGGTCCGCAGGCGCCTGTCGATCTCGTCGCCGAGCTTCCCGGCTCCCTTGGCGCCGGCGAGCAACATGCCGAGCTTCTTGCGCAGAGCCGGATCGGCCGCCGCGTGTTCGACCAGCAGATCCGCCAGCGCCTCGGCGCCGAGCGCCGCGAGCGATTGCGACGTGATGGATTGGTCGCGCGGCATTCTTGCTTCTCCCCCGCGTCCGCCGACTCCGGGCCGGCGAGACCAGACAAGGCCGCGTTGATAGCGCGGGCGTCGCCCATCGGGAAGATTTCAGCGGGACGCGCCCCGCCAGGGCGCACAACAATATCGCCACGCGCGTCTTTACGCGGCGGACCGCGCGATCCGCGCCGATCAAGGATGCCGTTTGCAGTGCAGGGCGACCGATCGGCCGCAATGTGAATGTTCTCATGCCGGCCCCTTACGCCAAGGGGCACGACGGCTACCTGGACCGCTATCTCACCACGGACGAGCGAAAGATCATCGGCGTGGGCCGGATCGTGGTGGGCCTGAGGCGTGACGGTTCGACCTTTCCCATGGAACTGTCGGTCGGCGAGGTGCTCGACGGCGAACACAGGCTGTTCACCGGATTTGTCCGTGATCTGACCGAACGACAGGAAAGCGGCGACCGGCTTCAGGAGTTGCAGGCCGATCTCGCTCACGCCTCACGCGTGAGCACCATGGGCGAGATGGCCTCCTCCCTGGCTCATGAGCTCAACCAACCCTTGTCGGCCGTCGCGATGCTGATGAGCGGCGCGCGACGACTGATGGAGAAGAACGATCCCGCGGACACGCCACGCGCCATCGAGGCCCTCGGCAAGGCGGCGGAGCAGGCGACGCGCGCGGGCGAGGTGATCCGGCATCTGCGCGAGTTCATGGGCCGCCACGAAACCGATCGGCGCGCCGAATATCTGTCCAAGGTGGTCGAGGCGGCCAGCGCCCTGGCGCTCGTCGGGGCCAGGGAGCGACGGGTGAGCGCCGTGCTGGAGCTGGATCCCACCTGCGACGCCGTCCTTGTCGATCGCGTGCAGATTCAGCAGGTTATCGTGAACCTCATCCGCAACGCCATGGAAGCCATGGACACGGTCGAGCGCCGCGAGCTGATCGTACGCAGCGCGCCGTTCGACGACGAGTTCGTCCTGGTTGAGGTTTCGGACACCGGCTGCGGCGTCAGCGAAGACATGCGCGCAGGTCTGTTCACTCCCTTCATGACCAGCAAGTCGGCCGGCATGGGGATCGGGCTCTCGATATGCCGCAGGATTGTCGAAGCTCACGAGGGCGCGATCTGGGCCAAAGCCAACCCGCACGGCGGCACGACCATTGCGTTCACGGTTCCGAGGGACCTGGAAGTTCAGGAAGAATGACCGCGGTTCAGGTTCACATCATCGACGACGACGCCGCGGTTCGCGAGGCCCTGGTGTTCCTGTTGTCGACGGACGACCTGACCGCGACGGCCTATGAGGCGGCCGCGCCCTTCCTGGCGATTGCGACCGAGGCCGCCGGCTGCGTCGTCACCGATGTGCGCATGCCGGACATGGACGGGCTCGAACTGGCCAAGCGGCTTCACGCCATGGGCGCTGATCTGCCGGTGATCATGATCACCGGCAATGCCGACCTCGCCCTGGCGGTGGAAGCCATGAGGGCCGGCGTCGTCGATTTCATCGAAAAGCCGTTCGACGATGCGATCATGCTCGCCGCCGTCCGGCGCGCGTTGACCAAGGGCGCCGACGTCATCGGGGCGGACCTCGAGAAGGCGGAGTTGCTAGGTCGCCTGTCGACGCTATCCCCGCGCGAGGAACAGGTGATGCAAGGGCTGGCGACCGGCAAGTCCAACAAGGCGATCGCCCGCGAGCTCGAAATCAGTCCGCAGATGGTGGAAGTCTATCGGGCTCACCTGATGACCAAGGTTGGCGCCGGGAGTCTTTCGGAACTCGTGCGCATAGCCCTCCGGACCGGCGTCATCTAGACATTCCCCAAGCCTGCCCGGCTATCGTAGCCCACGCGGCCGAACGCCAATCCGCTCGACGTCAAAGGTCTCGGGTCCTGAAAACGCCACCCTCGCAGGAGACGGGGCCAGCGCCTTGATTCCCGGTCAGGCCAGACATGTGATCAGCGCCACGCCAATCCCTGCAGTCGGGCCTCATTCGTGCCGATCACCCGATCAAGCGGCGCGCCATCGACGGCGCACCGCGCCTCGACGCCGGCCTGCATGCCCCGCGCGGCGACGCAGGTCAGCGTTCTGGCGAACGAGGCCGCCATCAGGGTCTGGCGTGTCGTCGCCAGAGGCGCGCCGGCGAGTCTGACGAGAACCCAGTCGCTCGCGGCGGGTCCCTGCGCGACACACAGGGTGCGGCCGTCGAGCACTTCGACCCACATCGCGGCGCCGCGGGCGTCGAGCTGCAGATATTGATCCCGCGCCCTCGGTTGGGGATCGCAGCGGGCGACGACGGCGGAATGATGCTGGGGATTCAGTCCGGACATGGCGATCTCCTTGCCACTAGATCTGAACGGACCTTAACCGGCCAATTGGAACGGTGAAATTGAGGTCCGTCCCCTAGGGAACATCCCTTAGCCAACGGTCAACGAACGGGGGTCCGGATGGTTGCGCTTCACTTCGCCGTCGCCAGGGTCGCGCCCGCCGTCGCCCGGCGCCGCGCGGCTTCGAAATGCGCCAGGAGGGTGATGCTGGCCGCAGCGGCGAAGAAGCACCAGACCGACAGGGCCGCCCAGGCATAGAGGGCGTAGGCCGCCAGACACCCGGCAACCACGATCACGCCCAGGATGACGATCGCGCGGTATGACGACAGCAACAGCGGCAGGCTGACGGCGAGGAGGTAGGCGACGTCGAGCAGGTCGGCGTGGTCCTGCGCCGCATGATAGACAATACAGCCGCGCGCGATCTCGGCCGCGCGCGGGCCGGCAAGCACCTGGGGAAGGACATATCCGGCGACAGCCAGGCCGAGGGCGACAAGCATGAGCATAAGGTTGCGACGCCTGGCGGCGGGCTCGATCACGCACGCCGCGAATGGCGCATAGGCCGGCCAGAACACCTTGGCGAAGAGAAGGTAGACGAGCGTGAGGGTCGTCGCCGACGGGCCGGTCGGCGCCGTGCGAAGCGTAAGCCACAAGCCTCCCTCGATCGATTGCTGTATTCCGAACAGAAGCGGCGTCAGCGCCAGCGGCAGTTCGCGCCATCGGGTCGTCCTGGCCACGCATACGCACCCGACGAGGCCGGTCAATCCGGCCGCAGCAAAGCTCGCCTCGGGAGAAAAACACATGCGCCCGTCCCCCGACTATCGACGCCCGTCGATGCCGGGACCCGGGCCCGGCTCCTTGGGCTGATCGCCGCTCACGCGCGCGGATATCCCACCGTCTGGGCGAAGGTGACGAACTGCCGGTCGGGGAGCTGCATCAGTTTGCCGAGCTTCGCGTAATCGACCGCGCCTCTGAACACCGTGGCCAGGCCTTCCGAGGCGCAGAACAGATAGACGTTCTGGCCGATGAAGCCCGCGTCGACCGAGGCGTAGAGCCGACGATCCTCGGGCGAAATATCAGCCATCCGCTCGCCATGAGCCACATAGATCAGGTTCAGCGGCGCGGTGGCGACGAAGTCCTGCAGGCCGGTGGCGGCGCGGACGTCGTCCGTCATATAGGGCGACAGCCCATGCGAGGCCGGCTCATAGAGCCAGACCCCGTCGGCCATCGCCAGATAGATGTCCATCACCATCACGTGGCGCCAATAGGGCGCGGTCCGATCGCCGCTCGCGCGATTGACGCCGAAGGCGGACCAGAGCAGATCCGACAGCACCTGATCCGGCAGCGGACGAGCGGAATACTCCCGCGTCGAGCGCCTCAGCCTGAGCGCGGCGGTCAGCGACCGCCCGCCCTCGCTTCTGGCGGGAGGCAGGACCCTCGGCGCCTGCGGGACGGCTCTGGCCGGCGATACGGCCGACGCGGCGGCGGCCATGACGCCTGCCTGGACCTCACGGCGTGTCATCATGGACCTTCCTCTTTTGCCTGCGGCGCTGACCGTCTCATCGCGTACAGGCGAGCCCGGCGCGATGATCCAGGTCAATTCGCCGAGGCGACGCCGCCGCGACCGGCGCGTCGGTTGCGGGAGATCAAGGCGACGCCCTCCGCGATCGCTAGACCAGATCTGTCCGGCGCGTGACACGATGCGAAGGGATGGCCTTGAAGAACACCGTCCAGTTCACTCTCAACGGCGGCAAGGTCGCTGTCAGCACCGACGATGATCGCATGCTGCTGTGGGTCCTGCGCACGGATCTGGCCCTGACGGGGACCAAATACGGCTGCGGCGAAGGCATCTGCGGCGCGTGCGCCGTGGTGATCGACGGCGAGGCGCATCGCTCGTGCCGCGTTCCGCTGAAGGAGATCGCCGGTTCCAGCGTCGTGACCATCGAGGGCCTCGCGACGGGCGGCAAGCTGCACCCGTTGCAGCAGGCCTTCATCGATCACGGCGCGTTCCAGTGCGGCTATTGCACATCCGGCATGATCATGGACGCCTTTGCGCTGCTGCGGGACGATCCGCACCCGTCGCGCGAGAAGATCATCGAGCGGATGGAGCACAATCTCTGTCGGTGCGGCGCTCACCAGCGGATCGTCGAGGCGATTGCACAGGCGGCCGGCGAAACCGGAGCGCACTCATGATCGCCGCCCTCCAGATGGCTCGGCGCGACTTTCACAGACTGGCCGGCGCCGGGATTTTCGTCGCCTTCGGCATGGCCGCCCTGGGCGCGAGCGCCGGGGATCAAACGCCTGGCTATCCGGACGATTTCCACGCCTATCTGTCGATCGGCGAGGACGGTCGCGTCACGGTCTTCTCCGGCAAGATCGAGATGGGCCAGGGCGTCCTGACCTCCCTGGCGCAAATGGCCGCCGAGGAACTGGGCGTGCCACTGGCGTCGATCGACATGGTGATGGGCGACACCGACGCCTGCCCCTGGGACATGGGCACGTTCGGGTCCATGACCACGCGGATGTTCGGGCCCGCCTTGCGGGCCGCGGCGGCCAGGGCGCGCGAAGTGGTCAAGACGCTCGCGGCCCAACGCCTGGGCGTCGCCGCCGACCGGCTGGTGCTCAGGGACGGATCGGCGGCGGTCATCGGCGAGCCCACACGGCGGATCACCTACGCCGCCCTGTCTTCCAGCGTTCGGATCACACAGACCGTGAACGGGGCGGCGGTCCTGCGCTCGGCGGCGGACTTCAGCATAATGGGCCGCGCGGCGAAGCGGCTGGATGGCGCCGGGAAGGTCACCGGGGCCGCCGGCTATGCCGCGGATATCCGCCTGCCGGGCATGCTCTACGCCCGCATTCTGCGTCCGCCGATGCACGGGGCGAGCCTGGCGCACGTCGACACCACCGCGGCGGAAACGCTGCCCGGAGTGCAGGTGGTCCATCAGGGTGATCTGATCGCGGTCCTGCACGAGCAACCCGACGCCGCCGCGACCGCCCTGGCTCGGGTCCAGGCCGAATGGCGGCTGCCGGAGGCTCAGCTGGACCAGGATACGATCTTCGACCATATTCTCGCCAACGCCGGCGAGATGAAGACCATCGCCGCCCACGGCGATCTCACCGCGCCGGTCGCCAAGACATTCGCAACCACTTTTCAGAAGGGCTACGTCGCCCACGCGCCGATGGAACCGCACGCGGCGCTCGCCGATGTCCGCGACGGCCGCGCCACGGTCTGGGCGTCCACTCAGACTCCGTTCCCGACCCGTGACGCGGTCGCCAAGGCGCTGGCGCTGGAGTCCAAGGCGGTGCGGGTCGTCACGCCGTATCTCGGCGGCGGCTTCGGCGGCAAGAGCGCCAGCGGACAGGCGGTGGAGGCGGCGCGGCTGTCGCAGATCTGCGGCAGGCCGGTCCAGGTCGAGCGGACCCGCGCCGAGGAGTTCTTCTACGACACCTTCGATCCGGCCTCGGTCGTGAAGATCAGCTCGGCTCTCGATGGGGACGGCAGGATAGCGCTGTGGGACTATGCGGTGTTCGCCGCCGGCGAGCGCGGGGCCCATACCTTCTACGACATCGCCAATCTGCGAATCCGCTCGGCCGGCGGCATGTCCCATGGCGGCGCGCCCGCGGTCGCGGGCCTGCACCCGTTCGCGGTCGGACCCTGGCGCGGCCCCGGCGCCAATATGAACGTGTTCGCCACCGAATCGCAGATCGACATCATGGCCGCCGCCGCCGGCGTCGATCCGCTGGCCTTTCGCCTGAAGCACCTCAGCGATCCGCGCATGCGCAACGTCCTGCTGGCCGCCGCCAAGGCCTTCGGCTGGCAGGCGGGCGCAGGTCCCAGCGGCAGGGGCTGCGGGATCGCCTGCAGCAGCGACGCCGGCAGTTGCGTGGCGACGATGGCGCAGGTGAAGGTCGACGAGACCAGCGGCAAGGTGACGGTGCTGCGGATCGTCTGCGCCCAGGACATGGGCATCGTCGTCAATCCCGAAGGGGCGAAGATGCAGATCGAAGGCGGCCTGACCATGGGCCTGGGCTACACCCTGAGCGAGGAACTGCGGTTCAAGGGCGGAGACGTCCTCGACCAGAATTTCGACACCTATCATCTGCCCCGCTTCAGCGGCGCGCCACGCATCGAGGCGGTGCTGGTCAGGAACGACGAGCTCGCGCCCCAGGGATGCGGCGAGCCGGCGATCACCACCACCGGCGCGGTGATCGCCAACGCCATCTTCGACGCGACCGGCGCGCGGTTGTCGCGGCTGCCGATGACGCCCGGGCGTGTGGCGGCCGCCATTTCGGCGAGAGGGGCCGCCGGATCGGCTTCGGCGGCCCACCTCTAGTCACCAACAGGCGAGCCCGTCGAGCTGGCGCCGTCAGCGCGGGCGCCGTGGGCGCACCGCGACCAGGTGGCTGGTCACCGGTCCCTCGCCGATCTGGAAGGCCCTGACCTTGGCCTCGAGCGCCTGGTCGGCCTTGGTCACCCGTTCATGCGCCCGCAGGTGCTCCAACCAGGAATCGGTCAGGAAGGCCTCGACGAAACGGCCCTTGTCCGCCGGGTCCTCGAACACCCGCCAGGCGTAGGCCCCGTCGCGCCGCCGCTCCCGTCCCGCGCTCTCGAGCGCCTCGAGGAAGGCCTCGCGATTCTTCGGCTCGATCTGATAGGTGAGCGTCACCATCACCGGCCCGCGGTCGCCGCTGAAGTCGCCGGTCGTGATCGGGGCCGGCCAGTGGGCGGATGGCGACAGATCGAGGCCCTTGGCCCTGTGCAGTTTCCAGCGCGCGAGCAGCGGCGCGGTGAGGGCGCAGCCGGCCGCGGCGATCAGTTGCGCCGGGCCAGGTCCCAGGGCCCCGGCGGCCAGCCCCCATATCGCGCTTCCCAGGCTCAAGGCGCCGAACATGACCGTGACATAGATCGCCATGCCCCGGCCGCGCACCCATGCCGGCAGGGCGATCTGGGCCGAGACGTTCAGGCTCGACAAGGTCACGGTCCAGCCGGCCCCGGCGATCAGGCTGGCGGCGATCGCGGTGACGGGATCGCGCGCGAGGGCGAACATCGCGGTCGCCGCCGCTGTCGCCAGCGTGCCGACGCCGGCCAGTCGGTCGGGGCCCAGGCGATCGCCGAGCCACGGCAGGGCGAAGGCCGCGCCGACCGCCGAGGCGCCGATCGCGCCGAGCATGACGCCGTAGAACAACGGGCCGCCGCCCACCTGGCCGCGCGCCACCAGGGGCAGCAAGGCCCAGTAGGCGCTGGCGAACAGGAAGAAACCGCCCGCGCGGACCAGGGTGGCGCTCAGGGCGCCGTTGTAACGGGCGTGGCGCAACCCCACCCGTATCGCGCTCGACAGGTGCTCAGGCGGCAGCCGTGCATGCCCGCGGGGCGGTTCCCGCCACCAGATCAGAGCCCCGATCGCGCCGAAATTGCTCACCGCGTTGATCCAGAATGGCGCGGCGAGGCCGAAGGCGCCCAGGATCGCCCCGCCGAGCGCCGGGCCGACCGCGCGACTGACGTTGAATCCGGCGCTGTTGGCCGCGATCGCGCTCTGCAGCTCGGCTCTGGGAACCAGCAGCGGCGTGATCGCCTGATAGCCTGGCGCGGTCAGGGCGTTGGCGGCGGCGACCAGGAAGGCGCAGACAAGCAGGCTCGCCGGCGTCACCATGTGCAGCCAGACCAGGGCCGCGAACACCGCCGACACCACCGAGACGGAGATCTCGCCGGCGATCAGCAGCTTGCGCTTGTCGACGATGTCGACCAGGGCGCCGGCCGGAACGGCGATCAGGAACATCGGCAGGCTGCCGGCGACCTGCACCAGCGAGACCATCAGCGGCGTCGAATTGAGTTCGATCATCAGCCAGCCGCAGGAGGCCGAATACATCCAGCCGCCGACGTTGGAGACCAGGGTCACCACCCACAACACGGTGAATACCCTGTGCCGGAACGGCGCGAACGGCGCGGCAAGCCCACGCGACGGCGGGTCCTTCGGCTTCGTGGGCGGGCGGCTCACCATCATCGGGTGCGAAGACGACGCTCAATTCAACCCGCTGTCCAGACTCCGCCGCCGCCGATGCGGCCGCTCGATGCTCGCCCAACAAAATCGCCGCGCGCGCGTCTTCGCGCGACGGACTGCGCGATCCGCGCCGTTCAAGGATGCAGTGTGCAGCGGAGGGCGACCATGCACGAGAGCGCCGACTATCAAATTCAGTTCTATCGCCAGTGGCTCGGCGACTCCGACATCGAGGATCTGCCGGCCGCCTGCTCGCTGGCCCAGGCCAGGACGCTGGCGCAGGTCAATCTGGAAAACATCGCGCGCACCGGCGCCGGGCGCGGTCGACCGCGGGTGGCGCGGATCGTCGAGACCCAGACGCACGCCGTGCTGGCGGAGTTCCGCATGACGCAGGACGGTCCGGTGGAGGTCACGCGGCGGGCGGCGGCGACGCCCAAGCTGCGCCTCGTCGAAAGCACCGACACGCTGACCAGCTGACGGCCGGCGCGGGGTCGGTGGGCGCCGACATTGGGCGAGCGACCGCAGGCTCTCCGGCGGAAAGAGCAAGATTCACGCCCCTGTCGGATCACCGGCGCGCCGCGGCTTCGATCTCCTCGAGCCCGCGCCGGGCCAGGACATCGGCGCGTTCGTTGAATTCGTGGCCGGCGTGGCCCTTGATCCAGCGCCAGTCGACGTCGTGGCGCAGGCGCGCCTCGTCGAGACGGCGCCAGAGGTCCTCGTTCTTCACCGCGCCCTTGCTCATGGTCCGCCAGCCGCGCGCCTTCCACAGCGACAGCCACTGGGTGATGCCGCTCTGGACGTATTTGCTGTCGGTGTGCAGTTCGACGCGGCAGGGCCGCTTGAGCGCGTTTAGACCCTCGATGGCGGCGGTGAGCTCCATGCGGTTGTTGGTGGTGTCGGCCGCGCCGCCCCAGATCTCGCGCTGGTGCTCGCCGAAGATCAGGATCGCGCCCCAGCCGCCGGGGCCTGGATTTCCGCGGCACGAGCCGTCGGTGAAGATGACGACGCTGGGCGTCATGGCCGAGGTCACGCGGCGTCTTCGAACAGGGCGAGCCCGGCCCGGTGCACGGCCAGCTTTCGTTCGTACTCCATGGGATCCTTGGGCCGGACCAGGGCGCCGGCGGGCGTGGCGCCCCAGTCGTCGAGCCGGGTCAGGAAGAAGCGCAGGGCGGCGCCGTGGGCCAGGGTCGGCAGGCTGGCCTTCTCCGGCGCCGACAGCGGGTGGCGGCGCTGATAGCCCTCGACGAACGCACGGGCCGAGGTGATGTTGAAGCTGCCGTCGGGCTCGAAGCACCAGGCGTTGAGGGCGACGGCGATGTCATAGGCCAGGGCGTCCCAGGCCGCGAAATAGAAATCTATGGTCCCGGCGAAGCGGCCGGCCTTGAAGAAGACATTGTCCGGGAAATAGTCGGCGTGGACGACGCCTTGCGGCAGGGCGCGCGGCCAATGGGTCTCGAGGCGCGCGACGTCGGCGGCGATGGTCGCCGCCAGCCCAGGCTTGAGCGCCTCGGCGGCCTCGGCCAGGCGCCGGGCCATCGGCGCCCAGGCGGACTGGCCCAGATCGTTGTCGCGGCGGCCGGGAAAGCCCTGCGCGGCCTGGTGAAGCCAGGCGAGCCCCTCGCCGGCCTCGCGGCACTGGCCGGCGGTCGGCCGGCGCACGGAGAGGCCGGGAAGGAACTGGATCAGGGCCGCCGGCTTGCCGCGCACGCTCTTCAGCAGCCGGCCGGCGCGGTCGGCGACCGGTTCGGCGCTGGGATAGCCGGCATTGGCCAGCCACTGCATCAGGGAGAGAAAAAAGGGCAGGTCCTCGGCCCGGACACGGCGCTCGTACACCGTCAGTATGAACCGGCCGCTCTGGGTCTCGAGCAGGAAGTTCGAGTTCTCGACACCCTCGGCGATGCCCTTGAACGACAGCGGCGCGCCGACGTCGAACTCGGCGAGAAAGGCTTCGAGCTCGGTGTCGGTGATATCGGTGTAGACGGCCATCGTCCGTTGTTCGGCGAGCGGCCGGGGCGCGTCAAGGGCGCGTCCGAAGGCGGCGTCGGGACGAGGATCGACGCGGTTTCGTTGCGGCGCCGCGGATATGCCTTTATCACCGCCGCAGAGTTCGCCGGACGGCTCCGGCCGAGGCTTCATTCTGGATACGCCATGCGCCGCATTCGCCTTTACCTGTTCGCCGCCTGCACCCTGTTCAGCCTGTCGGGGGCGCTGCCGAGCTTCGCGCAGTACGGCCCCGGCGGCGGCGGCGGCGGCGGTCCCGACGACCAGCAGCAGGAAGAAGACGCCAAACGCCGCAAACGCGACGAGGAGTTCGGCGGCCTCAACGCGCCGCTGCCGCAGCTGCGCAACGCCGGACCGTGTCCCTATGTGAAGGTGCTTTACGACGCCGCCCGTTACATCGATTTCAAGGACAAGGCCGAGGCCTCGGCGGCGGTGATCAATTCGGGCGAGATCGAGACAGTCGCCTCGACCTGCGAATACAGGGCCGCCGAGCCCATCAAGCTGAAGATGAAGATCCTTTTCGAGCTTGGACGCGGGCCGCAGGCGATGAGCCGCCGCAAGGACTATCACTATTGGATCGCGGTCACCGACCGCAACCGAGCCGTTCTCGACAAGCAGGAGTTCGTGCTGCCGGTGGATTTTCCGGCCGGCAGCGATCGCGTCACGGTGACCGAGTCGCTCGACTCGCTGATCATACCGCGCCACGACAGCAAGGTCAGCGGCGCGAACTTCGAGATCCTGGTCGGTTTCGACGTGACGCCCGAGATGGCCGAGTTCAACCGCGAGGGCAAACGCTTCCGCCCCAACGCCGGTCAGGTCGAGGCCGAGGCGGCGCCCTCCAAGCCATGAGCG
>Ga0181519_10004218_pt1 | contig 11685 bp, 11 predicted proteins | sample PEATcosm2014_Bin_26_FD_121102 | JGI IMG/M metagenome (GOLD analysis project Ga0181519, IMG submission 121102) | Peatland microbial communities from MTU Mesocosm Facility, Houghton, MI, USA - PEATcosm2014_Bin02_10_metaG | ecosystem: Environmental > Terrestrial > Soil > Wetlands > Peat | place... | reverse complement strand
TCTACTACTCGGTCGTGCTCGAACCGGTCAGCCCGGTCGAGGACTGCACCGTGGCCGTCGGCATCACCGCCTCGGTCACGCCGACGGCGATCGCCACCACCGGGCCCTACACGGACATCACCAACAATCCGCTGACCGCCACTCAGACGGCGACCTTCACCCCGGGCCGCCTGGCCCCGGCGCTCGGCGTGGCCTGGGCCGGGCTCCACTGCGCCGACCCTCCGGGCCCGGGCACGCTCACCCTGTCGATCGGCGGCCAGCCCACGGTGTTCGGGGTCGATGCGACCACCTGCGGCGGCTCGTCGCCTTCGGACCTCTACGCCATCTCGGTTCCCATGGACAGCGAGGTCGGCATCGCCCCCACGGCCGACGATCACGGGTACCGCACGGTCAGCCAGTCCGGCTCGCTCTCGGATTTCGGTGACGCCACCTCACTCGGGGCCACCGCCCCGACGAACGAGCCGGTGGTCGCCGTGACCAGTCCGACCACCGGTGCCGGGGCCTGGGTGGCGGCCTCCGACGGCGGGGTGTTCGCCTACGGGGACGCCGGGTTCTACGGCTCGATGGGGGGCACCCCGCTCAACGCCCCGGTGGTGGGCATGGCGGCCACCCCCGACGACAAGGGCTACTGGCTGGTGGCGGCCGACGGCGGGGTGTTCGCCTTCGGCGATGCCGTTTACAACGGCTCGATGGGCGGGTCGCCACTCAACGCCCCGGTGGTGGGCATGGCGGCCACCGCTGACGGCGGGGGCTACTGGCTGGTGGCGGCGGACGGCGGGGTGTTCGCCTTCGGCGATGCCGCCTACGACGGATCGATGGGCGCCGTTCTCCTGAGCGCCCCGGTGGTGGGCATGGCCGCCAATCCGGGCGGCGGCTACTGGCTGGTGGCCTCGGATGGCGGGGTGTTCGCCTTCGGGCCGACGCTCTTCTATGGATCGACCGGGGGGATCACCCTGAACGCCCCGATCTCGGGCATGGCGGCCACGTCGAACGGCCAGGGCTACTGGCTGGTCGGGGCGGACAACGGGGTGTTCGCCTTCGGCAACGCCGGCTTCTACGGCTCGGACCCCGGGGTTCCGGGCTGACCGCCGGGGCCGAGGCCCCGGCCTGCGGCTCAGTTGGCCAGCAGGTCGCGGGCCCCAGTGTCCGACGACGGATGCCGGAGCTTCGACATGGCCCGGGCCTCGATCTGGCGGATGCGCTCCCGGGTCAGGTTGAAGTGCTCCCCCACCTGCTCGAGGGTGCGGGGCTCGCCCCGGTCCAGGCCGAAGCGCAGGCGCAGGATCGTGGCCTCCCGGTCGTCCAGGGGGGCCAGCAGCCGGCTGATCTCATCGGCCAGGAGCGCCGCCGCGGCGTGCTCGAAGGGCGAGGTGGCATTGGCGTCGGCCACCACATCGCCCAGGTCGGCGTCGCCGTCCTCGCGTAGGGGCTCGGACAGCGACAGGGGCTCGGACCGCCAGCGCAGCACGTCGATCAGCCGCTCGTAGGAGAGCGACGTCTCGGTCACGAGCTCATCGACCGTCGGCGGCCGGCCCAGCTTCGACTCGAGCTGGCCCTGGGCCCGCTGGACCGAGCTCAGCATGTCGCCGGCGTGCACCGGCAGGCGGATGGTGCGCCCGGTGTTGGCGATGCCCCGGGTGATGGCCTGGCGGATCCACCACGTGGCGTAGGTCGAGAACTTGAAGCCCTTGCGCCAGTCGAACTTCTCGACGGCGTGGATGAGGCCCAGGTTCCCCTCCTGGACCAGGTCCAAGAGCGGCAGGCCCGAGGCCTGGTACTTCTTGGCGATGGAGACGACCAGGCGCAGGTTCGACGAGACGAAGGTCTCCCGGGCCACCGCGGCGGCCGCCTCGATCCGGCGCAGCTCGCGCCGCGACGCCGCCGTCGCGCTGGTCGGCCCGTTGGCCACCGCGTCCCGCCCGGCCTCGATGGCCTGGGCCAGCCGGGCCTCGTCGTCCTTGGTGAGCAACGGGTAGCGCCCGATGTCCCTCAGGTACATCTTGATGAGGTCGGCGTCTTCGCTGTCGCCGCGCTTTATGGCCATGAGCGTCTCCTCCGGGGTACCTCCGCATACGCCGACGGTCCGGTCCCGGAAGGGGGCGTCGCGTGCATGTCGTGCACCGCAACTCGACAGGCTACAGGTCGCCGGCGCCTGGCCGAACCATGGCCTCCGGCGGGCGGTGGGCGGGAGGGGCAGCGGGCCTCGAGCCGACTCCGTGGGCGCGCCCCCTCGCCACCAGGTAAGGTTTTCCCGACGCACGGTTGTACACGCCCTGTGCGTCGGTCGCAGGTTGCCCGCTCCGGGTCTTCCGCCGGCACATCAGCGTGGAGAGTAGAGAGGGTCACATCATGGCCGAAGGCACAGTCAAGTGGTTCAATTCAACCAAGGGTTTCGGGTTCATCACCCCCGACGACGGCACGCCCGACGTCTTCGCCCACTTCTCCTCGATCGAGGGCACCGGCTACCGTGAGCTGGTCGAGGGACAGAAGGTCGACTACGACGTGGAGCAGGGGCCCAAGGGCCTCCAGGCCACCCGGGTCCGCCCCCGCTGAGCCACCTGGTCGGACGGGCCGTCCCGGCCGGTCCGACCTCGCCCCGCCGGTCCGTCCGACGGGGCCGGTCCGTGCCGCGGACCGATCCGGCCGGGCTTCGGGCTCGGTCAACCACGCCGGTCGGTCCGCCGACCGGTGTCGTCCGACAGTGAGGTGAGGCCAGTGCCGTCAACCGCCGCCTGGAACCTGGGTGCTCAACTCGACGCGCATCATCACGTCGAGACCAACGGTCGGATGGCCGTGTGCCGCCGCTGCGGAGGCGTGACCGACGGGCCCGAAGGGCACCGCCACGCCCCCCATGACCGTCAACTGGTGCAGGTCGGCCAGTGGCTGGCCCTGATCCGCACGGCTCCCAGCCGGGCACCGATCGACCACTGAGCGCCCACGGCCCGGTGCGCCGCGGCGGACGCCGGGCCGTGGCCGTCATCGACGTCCTGGCCGTCCTGCTCTTCGTGGCCATCGGCCGGTCGGTGCACACCCACGGCGACGGGTTGGTCGGCCTGGCCTCGACGGCCTGGCCCTTCCTGGTCGGCCTGCTGGCCGGCTGGCTGGCCCTCCACGTCCGGGGCCGCGCCGGCACCTCCATGGTCGACGGGGTGGCGGTCGTGGTCTCGACCGTGGCCGTGGGAATGGTGCTCCGGGTCCTGACCGGCCCGGGGACTGCGCCGGCCTTCATCGCCGTGGCCCTGGGGTTCTTGGGCGGGATCATGCTCGGCGGCCGGGTCATCGTGGCCGGCATCGGGCGCCGGCTCTCGAGCCGGACATCGAGCCGGTCCTCGGCCTAGGGGCGCTCGGCTTCTCGGGGTGTCCGATGGCCCGGCCCGGCCCGGCCACGGTCGGCGAGCGGGCCACCCCAGGTCGGATCGAGGTCGGCTAAGCCGGCGCCCCGGCCAGCAGCTCGAAGGTCTCGAGGTCGCGCACGGCGGCCACCGTGTGCTCGATGCTGGACACCACCACATCCTCGGCCTGCAAGCGGTGGCCGAAGGAGGCGGTGTAGACGCTGGAGGTGAAGGCGGTGGCCGCCACCGCCCGATAGGCCGTCCAGGCGGTGTCCCATCCCGGGACATCGTCGGCCGGCCCCAGGGCGTCGAGGTAGGTGCCCAGCACGTCGCGCTCGTGCGCCCGGCGCACCTCGGGGGCCAGGCCGATGGCCATGAAGTACCCGATGTCGTGGACCGGCGGCCCGTAGCTGACCTCCTGCCAGTCCAGGATCCCGGCCGCCGGGCCGTCGAGGTACATGTTGCCCGGGTGGCTGTCGTTGTGGATCAGGGTGCGGGGCAGGCCCCGGAGGTACTGGCGAACCACCCCGGGCCGCTCGACCAGGACCTGGCTGGCCCGGCGCACGTCGTCGGGGATGGCCGCGTTGTACCGACCGGGCTGATGGTGGAGCAGGGTGCGCACCAGTTGGCCCTCCATGACCGTCCACGGGTTGCGCCGGGTCTTGAACCACGACAGGTCGCCGTCGAAGCGGGGGGAGCGCCAGAACGCCCGGTGGACCGTGCCCAGGGCCAGGGCCACGGCGTGGGCCTGGTCGGCCGTGCAGCCGGTGGCCACCGTCGGGAAGGTGGCCCCCCGGGCCGCCAGGTCCTCCAGGGCGATGATCGACCGGCCGCTCCTCGGGTCGAAGGCGGCCCCGTAGCACCGGGGCACCAGGCCGGGAACGCTGGGCGCGGCGTCCAGGTAGAAGTGGACCTCCTTCTCGGCCAGACGGCCCAGTGAGCTCCACAGGCGGACCCCGAGGGTGCTCGGGGTGAGCTTCAAGAACAGGGTCGGCGCCAGGTCGGTCCCCGGAGCGGTCTGCACGCCGACGCACGCCCGGTCGGCGCTCCCCCGGTGGCTGGCCAGCACGTCGACGTCCCGGACCCGGGCCGGGTCGGTCCCGGTCAGTGCGGCCAGGTCGGCCGGGGTCAGGGAGCGGGCGTCGAGCGGGATCGGACCGCCCGCCGGGGCCCACCGGTCCCGGCCCGCCCGGACCGCCTCCTCGGCCGCCACGGCCAGGGCCCGGCCGTAGCGGCGGGCGCTGACCACCCGATCGGACAGCCCCTCTCTGGTGACCATGGTCAGCGCTCCCTCCCCCGCGGCGACCGGCCGAGCCGGTCAGGTGGCCTCGCCGATCGGCCGCCGTTCGACGTGCACCCCGGTCAGCGGGTCGAGGGTCACCAGGTTGACACTGGCCCCCTCCCGGCCCGGCTCCGACGGCGACCCGGAGTAGAAGGCCGTGACGTCGCCCTCGGACACGTCGAGGTACCGGTGCCAGTGGCCGAGGGCCAGGTAGTGGCACGCCAGCTGGCCGATCTCGTCCTGGGTGATGGGTGAGGAGCGGTCGGACCGCTCGCCCCGGGGCACGTAGTGGCCGTGGGTCAGCACCACGTTCCAGCGGTCCGGGGGTCCGGGCACGTACCCGGCCAGGGGGCGGTGGGCCGGATGGTGGCTCTCGATGCCCCGGGCCCAGACGACCAGTGACAGCTCGTCGAAGTCGAGCTGCTCCCCGTCGGGGTGGCCGGCCAAGCGGACGTGGTCGCCGGCGTCGGACAGGGCCACGCGGTGGTAGATGGAGGACTCGTCCATGCAGTCGTGGTTGCCCGGGATGACCACCACCGGCTGGCGGAGTCGGCCCAGCTCGGCCAGCGTCTGGGTCACCGCCTCATCGCCCACCCGGGCACTGTCGAAGAGGTCCCCGGCGATCAGCACCACGTCGACGTCGGTCTCGATCGCCGCGTCGACCACGGCGGCCAGGCCGGCCCGTGAACGCTCGTCCCCGGCGATGTGGACGTCTGAGGTGTGGAGCAGGCGGACGGTGGGCCGCCCGGTCGGGCCGGGCCCCGGGACATCGGGGGTCACGCCAGGTCGGCCAGGAAGGGGGCCACCGCCGTCAAGAAGCCCGGCGTGTTGGCCGAGTGCACGTTGTGGCCGGCCCCGGGCACGGTGACCAGCCGGCCGTTGATCAGGGCGGCCACGAACCGCTCCGCCGCCTCGGGCTCCAAGATGTTGGACTCTCCGCCCCGCACCACCAGGATGGGAAAGGCCAGGGCGGCGAAGTCGTCGAGGCGCAGGGGCGACGCCGAGGCCTCGGGCACCCGGCGGTGGTCGACCTTGCTCACGTACTTGCCGTCGGCCCGGCGCAGCATGTTGTACTTGACCGTCCGGGCGATGTGCTCGCGGGTGCGGAACCGGTCGTACTGGGCCACCGCGTCGAGGAACTGGTCGAGGTCGTCGAACTCCACGTTGTGGACCACGAAGTTCGAGATGACCTTGACCCCCTCGGGATTGAGCTCGGGCCCGATGTCCACCAGGACCAGGCCCCGGGCCACGTCCGGTGCCGACACCACCAGCCGCATGGCCACCAGGCCCCCCATGGAGTGGCCGACGATGATCGGGTCGACTAGGCCCTGGTCCTCGATGAAGGCCCGGGCGTCGGCGGCCTTGGCCTCGAGCGAGTAGTCGACCTCACGGCTCCACTCCGAGTCGCCGTGGCCCCGCTGGTCGATGGCGAAGACGTGGTAGCGGTCCGAGAGGTGCAGGCTGACCAGGTCCCACGAGTGGGCCGACTGGTTCCCCCCGTGGAGCAGCAGGATCTGGGGCGCGCCGGGCTGCCCCCACTCCAAGAAGTGGAACCGCATGCCCTGGACCACCGTCTGGCGGGACACGTAGCGGGCGGCCGGATCGTGGGGGATCCCGAGGTCGGCGGCGCTCTCGAGGAGGCTGGGGAACTCGGCCGACCGGGTCATGTCGACCGGGGCCAGGGAGTCGGCGAACTGGTTCAAGAACATTGCGGCGAGTCTACGGCGGGCGATCGGGCCGCCCCTTCTCCGACCGCTGGGCGGCCGAGGTGGTCGATCGGAGAACCGGCTCCGGTCGACCCGAGGACCGCCGCCTCGGGCACCGGCGCCGGGTGGACCGGCCACCCGGCGATGCGACGAGGCCGGCCGGGACGGGGTCGGCCGAGGTGCCGGGCCCGGCCGATGCCCGTACGATCCGCCCATGGGCCGGTGGCCGACAGGGGCAGGGCAACGAGCGGGGTCCCCGTGAAGGCCGCCGCCCCGTCGGCCCGGGCCGAGCCGCTCGACGAGCTGATCGGACAGCTCCCGCCCGACACCGTGGTCACCGACCCCGACGTCGTCGAGGGCTACCGGATGGACCGCTCGAACGCCCGGTCGGCCGGTCGGCCCCGGGCCGTGGCCCGGGTGTCGTGCACGGCCGAGGTGCAGACCGTGCTGCGCTGGGCCAGCGCCCACCGGGTCCCGGTGGTCACCCGGGGGGCCGGGACCGGGCTCTCGGGGGGCTCGGTGGCCGTCGACGGCTGCCTCACCGTGTCGACCGAGCGCATGCGCCGAGTCGAGGTCGACGTCCCGGGCCGTCGGGTGGTGGCCCAGCCCGGAGCCCTCAACGTCGAGGTGAAGGAGGCGGCCCGGGCCCACGGGCTGTGGTACCCGCCCGACCCCTCGAGCTTCGAGATCTGCTCGATCGGGGGCAACGTGGCCACCAACGCCGGCGGCCTGTGCTGCGTGAAGTACGGCGTGACGACCGACTACGTGCTCGGGCTGGAGGTGGTGCTGGCCGACGGCCGGCTGCTGCGGCTGGGCGGCCGCACCATCAAAGACGTCGCCGGCTACGACCTGAAACGCCTGTTCACGGGCAGCGAGGGGACGCTCGGGGTGATCACCGAGGTGACGCTGCGCCTGCGCACCCCGCCGCCGGCCCCGACCACGATGGTGGCCATGTTCGCCGGCGTCGAGGAGGCCGGGCACGCCGTGTCGACCATCGCCGCCGCCGGCAACCCGGCCGTGCTCGAGCTGATGGACCGGACCTCGGTCCGGGCCGTCGACCAGCAGTTCCACATGGAGCTGGGCGACTGCGGCGCCCTGCTGCTCGGCCAGTCCGACGCCGGCGGCGAGCGGGGGGCGGCCGAGGTCGAGACGATGATCGCCGCCTGCCGGGAGGCCGGCGCCGAGGAGGTCTACTCGACCGCCGACCCCGACCAAGGGGCCCAACTGATGACGGCCCGGCGGATGGCCATCCCGGCGGTCGAGCGGATGGGCACCGTCCTGATCGAGGACGTGGGCGTGCCCCTGGGCCAGGTGGCCCAGCTCATCACCGGAGTCGAGCGGGTGGCCGATCGCCGAGCCACGGTCATCGCCACCATCGGCCACGCCGGCGACGGCAATTTCCACCCGCTGGTCGTCTTCGACCGCCACGACGCCGGGGCCGTCGGCCGAGCCGAGCGGGCGTTCGGCGAGGTCATGGAACTGGCCCTCGCCCTGGGCGGCACGATCACCGGCGAGCACGGCGTGGGCACCTTGAAACGACCGTGGCTGGAGGAGCAGCTGGGGGCCGACGTGCTGGCCGTGATGGGGGACGTGAAACGGGCCCTGGACCCCCTGGGCATCCTCAACCCGGGCAAGGCCCTCTGATCCCCCGCGCCGCGTTCGTCTTGCCCGGGTCGGCGGTGGCCGGCCGCTCGGTCCGCTCCCTCAGTCCGTCCGCTCCAAGAAGACCGACACCGAGGTGAAGTGCCGGCCCGCCTCCTCAACCACGATGTGGGGGTAGTCGGCCTCACCCCGGCGGGAGGCCTCGAGAGCGTCGGCCAGCACGGTGACCTTGGCCCGGGTGCGCTCGCTCACCGAGAAGTCGATGGGTTCGACCAGCCGGAGGCCCGGCGTGCCGTGGCACACCGCCTCGATCTGTTCGGGCGTGCTCAGCAGCAGGTGGCCCTGGTCCAGGGGTTCGGCCCCGTTGACCACCACCTCGGTGGTGAACGCCACGATCCCGCCGCGCTTGACCACCCGGCGCTGCTCATCGAGGGCCCGGCGGACGCCGTCGGGGCCGCCGAAGTGCTCGATGGCGCTCAGGCTGTAGACGGCGTCGAACGTCTCGTCCTCGAATCGAAGGTCCAGGGCGTCCATGTACTCGACCACCAGTCGGCGCCGGTTGTAGGGACACAGGGCCAGCGAGTCGGGGTCGCGGAGCATCCCCATGTCGGCCTCCCACTCGGTGAAGTCCCCGCTGCCGTAGATGTCGGTGGCGAAGACCCAGCGGACGTGGTTGGTCAGGTCGTAGACGACCGACTCGTGGCCGGCCGCCACCGAGAGCACCATGGCCTGGGGGCCGAAGGTGCCCAGAGCCTCGAGGCCCAGCAGGATCTGGGCGAACTCCCAGTGCTTGCGGTGCTCCATGCCGGCCGGGTATCCCGGGCTCTGATCCAAGAAGATGGGCAGGATCCGGCGCATGGTGACCGCCCGGCGGTCGTCGTCCCAGTCCTCGATGTTGCAGACCTTGTTGAGCCGCACGGCCGAAGCCTAAGGCGCCGTCGAGCCTTCTCGGACCGGCGCCGGGGATCACCGTCAGGGCCACGGGTGCGCAATCTCGACCGAGCGACCCGGGACCTTGTGAGGGGGATCGGCTACGACGTTGGGTCGGTCAAGCTCGCCGAACTGCGCCTGAACGTCGGGTGGTCTTCGACGTGGGCGTGGGCCCGCATGGCGCAGTCGAGGTCGACCGGGTCGCCGTCCTGGTCGATGTAGTGGCCCCAGACCTCGGCCCGCACCCGGGCGGTCGCCTCGGCGATGGCGTCGAGCGCCTCTGGCGTGAGCTCGTGGAAGGCCCGCCAGAGGGTCGAATCCGTCGGCACATGACCGAACAGGTCCTCGTGGGCCCGCAGGTGCTCGATGTCGAGACAGCTCTCGCCCCCGCCGGCCGCCATGAGGGCGGCCTGAAGGAGGACCTTGCCTCGGTCATGCACCGGCCGACGCTCCGTGGTCACCGGGATGCACGCCGACAACGACTCGCCCAGTCCCAGCCGGTCGGCGAAACACCCAAGAGCGTGCAGTCCGCCGTGGGCCACCCTCTGGTCGCCACCGGGTTCCACACTCACGCGGCGGGTGCTGTCAGCTTCTCGTAGCTGCCCTTCTGGTCTCGGCTTGGCTGGCTTCGCAACCGTCAGGATCGCAGGTCAGGGGGGCACGCGCGCGTATGCGCGCTGGTCAGGTCATGGGTCTCCGTGAAGACCCTGGGTTAGACGAAATGGCCCGTTGTCGGGATGACGATACGACGTGATCTCGATGTGGATAGCCGCGGTAGAGATGGGTTGAGATCACCGTGGAGAAGCGGATTACAGTCAGCGACGTGACCCACCCCTCGGCGTTAGAGGTGCCGACCGAAGGGGCCGAGTTCGCGACAGGCCGGCTTCGCTTGCTGGGTGTCGTGATCACCGTCGCCCTGGTGGCCGTGGCCCTCCCAGCCCTGCTATGGGCCCAGGCGGCGGCGCCAGCCAAGGTGGCGCTGAGCAACCTCATAAATGCCATGACAGCGGCCAAGGCTGTGTACACCCAGGCCGGCGTGTATCCGACTCCACCATCGAGTGCTGCTGCCCAATTGTCAATGGTCCAGCCGCAACTCAGCTTCACGACGGGCCCGGTCACCTTCGGCAAGGCCCCCCACAATGAGATCTCGGTGACTGTCGGCAACTCGGGGATGGTTCTCCTTCTCGCCAATCAGCTCGCGGACGGCAATTGCGCCTACGCCGAGGACAACGAGTACTCCTGGGGCTCCCTCTCGACCGACGGGCTGGCGGGGGTCACGTACGTGGGAGGAATCCACTTCGCGATGAGTCCGACTCCCCAGGTCCAGTGCTCGGCGTCGGATCGGCCGGCCGACCTCAATTGGGCGCTTTGGGTTACCCCTCTCCAAAGTCAGCTGGACCTGCTCTGGTGGACAAGTGGGGGCCAGTACGTCCCCAACCACTCGTTCCAGACAACCGACCAGCTGATCAGCTTCTTTGGCCAGTACGTCAAGACGATGGAACTCCATCGCGGCCCGGTGGACTACAGCGCCAGTCCTCCGTTACCGGTCTCGGTCGTGGTGAGTACCGACGGCCAGATTGCCCTCTACGCCCTCCCCCGACCTGAAGGGCACTGCGTCTACCTCGAAACCAACGAGAACCCGGCCAACCACCCTTCATCTAGTGGGCTGGTCGGCGCGACGAGCCAATCAGGCGACAGCTTCGCCGTCAGCCCCCGGTCCGAGCCTCATTGTTCGGCGAGCGCGCCGGCCGCGGGCATCGTGTGGACGACCAATCCACCTGGCCCATGATCGGGCAACGTTCTTTTCTGCGGTAGTCAGACCGGATCAAGACGTCGGGTGGACGTCGCTGGCCGCCCTCCAGCCGACGCCCTGCAATGGCCGTATCTGGCATAACCGGCGGTCGGGGACCCCCGCCGACCGTCACTGACTGACCCGCTGTTCTGCCGGTAGCCGACGGCGCATCGGGATCAATCTACGGCGCAATACGCTCCAAATCCGAGTCCACCAGTGGGACCGTGCGCGGGCGGGAACGGAAAGCAACCCCGAACCCCAGCGCAGCGAGGAAGCCGAGCCCAGTTGCCGCAGCGCCAGCGAGGTAGAGGCGGAAGTGGGGGCGTGAGAAACCATACGAATACCCAAAGCGGAGGGTGCCATAGAAATATGCCCAGTAGCCAAGGCTCGTCAGTGCTGCGGCCAGTGCCAGTGGCCGACGCTGATTTCACTGAGCGGGCGACCAGGCTGCTCGAGCGAGACAAGGAAACTGTTGGACCGGCTCGCTCGTTGACCCGCTACATTTCCCTGCCCGAGTACCTGTGGCTGGCCGGGTAGATGACAGAGCTCGACGTGGAGGACCTGGTCAGGTCGAGCCGTCTCAACCCGGCGGATTCAGCATTGCACTCTCCCGAAGCAAGCTTCGGCGGACGGGACTTCCACCCCGACCTCATCGACAAGGCGGCGCTGCTTGCGTGCCATCTGGCGTGGAACCATCCACTCATCGACGGCAACAAGCGGGCCAGTTGGGCGTCTCTGGTCATGTTCCTCGACCTCAACGGCGTCATCTGGGAAGCAGACCCTCCCAATGTGGTGGCGAACGGCGAGCCGTTCGTCGTCGACGGCCAGGTCACCGAGGCCCACCCGGGCCGCGTGCTCTGCACGGGCCGGATTTTCCACGCCAGAGCTCGCCTGGTCTCGGCCCTTACGATCTCCCCGTACAATCTCCCCGGGGCGAATCGGCCGCGCAGCCCCATTGCGCCCCATCGGGGACCGCTCCTCGGGCATCGGCCAGCCGGAGGGTTTAATCTGACCACTGGCACAGCTTCCGGTGCCTCGAAG
>Ga0181519_10004216_pt1 | contig 11688 bp, 6 predicted proteins | sample PEATcosm2014_Bin_26_FD_121102 | JGI IMG/M metagenome (GOLD analysis project Ga0181519, IMG submission 121102) | Peatland microbial communities from MTU Mesocosm Facility, Houghton, MI, USA - PEATcosm2014_Bin02_10_metaG | ecosystem: Environmental > Terrestrial > Soil > Wetlands > Peat | place... | reverse complement strand
GCGAGAAATGGAAGCGTGCTTGATCTTCACCGGGTTTGAGCCCTGCGCCGAGCACAAATACTCTTTCGTACAATAATTCTGCTTCACAGGAAGAATTTGCACACCCTCATTGCTGAAAATCTGACCTTACCTTTAGGAAAGATTGATTCTACAAGACCACAGCCACCCCGCCCAAACTTGACGGCCTCCGGCGACAGATCCTCGTCGCTGAGCGAGAAAACTCTCCGGGCTGGCTTTTGGCTCTTGAGCCGTGTCCTTCCCACAATATCCCTGCCGCGCCAGGCGCCGGAAGCAGGGCTGAATCCCCGGTTGGAATCCATTCCCCAGTCTACCGGACTCAGACGGGTTGCGTCGGCTGTGCGTCCCTCAGGGTCTGCCAACCCCGGTTCCTGGCATGATGCCCCTTAGACGCACCGCTGCGGCACAGGGCACCTTAGGGCCTGCGAAAACTATTTTGGGCAGGAACAGAAGCCGGCCTGCCACACGGCGAGATGGCCGGAAAGCTGAAACTTTCCGCCTTTCCGGCCATCTCTATAAGGGAACACCGGTAGGCGAGTGGGTTGTCTGTAACCACCGTCATCGTCTTTGTCATTCAGCTACCTTATTATTCTCAAGTGGAACATTGGCCGGGCGGCGCCGTCGCGCGGTCCAGCCGGAACCCGGCGAGCCGGCGCGAACCGGTCCAAAACTGCATCTAACCCAACAAGGAACCCGGGTTACATGCCGTCCGGTTGCGGAACTTGACAGGATTAGAGCGCCGGCCGAGGAGCGAAAACCAGCCCTATGATGTGGATTGTCCGGCTTGCGCTGAGGCGGCCTTATACCTTTGTCGTCTTTGCGCTGCTGATTTTGATCCTTGGCGTGTTCAGCATCGAAACGATGCCGACGGACATCTTTCCCAACATCGACATCCCGGTGGTGACGGTTGTCTGGCAGTACTCCGGGCTGTCGGCGGATCAGATCACCAACCGCATCGTGACCAACGCCGAGCGCGGCATGACCACGACGGTCAATGACATCGACCACATCGAATCGCAGTCTCTGGTAGGCGTCGGGATCATCAAGGTCTTCTTCCACCCCAACGTCAACATCGCCCAGGCTGTGGCCGAGATCTCAGCCATCAGCCAGGTGCAGCTCCGCTCGCTGCCGCCCGGCACGTTTCCGCCGTTCATCATTCAATACAACGCCTCCAGCGTGCCGGTGCTGCAACTGGGGATCTCCGGGCAGGGTCTGAACGAGCAGCAATTGAACGACATCACCACCAATACCATCCGCCTGCAACTGAGCACTGTCGAGGGCGCGCAAGCGCCCTTCCCCTACGGCGGCAAACAGCGCCAGATCCAGGTGGACCTGGACCTGAACGCCTTGCAGGCACGCGGCCTTTCACCCACCGACGTCGTGAATGCCATTACCGCGCAGAACGTGATTGCGCCCTCGGGCACCATCAAGCTCGACCGCTTTGAATTCCAGGTGGAAACCAACTCCGCTCCCACCCTGCTGGATGCGCTGAACAACCTGCCGGTCAAAACCGTGAACGGCACGATTGTCTATATGCACGACGTGGCGCACGTGCGCGACGGCAATCCACCGCAGACCAACATCGTGCGCGTGGACGGCCGCCGCGCCATCATGATGAACATCCTCAAGACGGGGTCGACTTCGACGCTGGACATTATCCGGCGTGTGCGCGACATCCTGTCCAGCCCCAGTCTCAAGGGCCAGATGCCTCCGCAGGTGAAGATCGTGGCTCTTGCCGATCAATCGATCTTCGTGCGCGGCGCCATCAACGGCGTGGTCCGCGAATGCATCATCGCGGCCTGCCTTACCGCCATCATGATCCTGATCTTTCTGGGCAGTTGGCGCTCCACCATCATCATCGCCGTCTCCATTCCGCTTTCGATTCTCTGCTCGCTGATTTTGCTCGACGCGCTGCACCAGACCATCAACATCATGACCCTGGGCGGCATGGCGCTGGCCGTGGGCATTCTCGTCGACGACGCCACCGTCGCCATCGAAAACATCAACCGCTATCTGGAGACGGGCCGGGAGCTGGAGCAGGCGATTCTCGAGGGCTCGGCGCAGATTGCCACCCCCGCGCTGGTTTCCACGCTCGCCATCTGCATCGTGTTTGTGCCCATGTTTTTCCTCAGCGGGGTCCCGCGCTACCTGTTTGTGCCCATGGCGGAGGCGGTGGTCTTCGCCATGCTCGCCAGCTATTTCCTGTCGCGCACGCTGGTGCCCACCATGGCCAAGTATCTGCTGCACGAACACGACGATGCGGCAGCGGTCAGAAAGCGCGTGAGCCGGAATCCATTCACCCGGTTCCAGGCGGCTTTTGAAACCGGCTTCGAGCGCTTCCGCCACGGTTACCTGGGTCTGCTCACCTTCTGCCTCGATCATGCGGGCGCATTCCTCATCGTGTTTCTGGTCTTTGCCCTGGCCTCGTTCGCGCTCATTCCATCGCTGGGGCAGGACTTCTTCCCGTCGGTCGATTCGGGGCAGTTCATCATTCATGTGCGCGCCCACACGGGCACGCGCATTGAAGAGACGGCTGCGCTTTGCGACCACATCGAGCAGACCATTCGCGGGCAGATTCCGGCCAATGAGGTGGTTACGATTCTCGACAACATCGGCCTGCCTTACTCCTCGCTGAACCTTTCCTACTCGACCTCCGCGCCCATAGGTTCCTCCGACGCCGATATCCAGGTGCAGCTTACGCACGATCATCATCCCAGCGAGCAATATATCGAGCGCCTGCGCACGGTGCTGGCCCTTGAGTATCCGGGCGTGACGTTTTATGTGGTGCCGGTGGACATCGTGACCCAGATTCTCAACTTTGGACTGGCCGCGCCCATCGATATCCAGATCGTGGGGCCCAATCTGTATGCCAACCGCGCCCTCGCCGAGCGCATGTTGAACGAGGTGCGTTACGTTCCCGGCGCGGCCGACGTACGCATTCAGCAGCCCTTCAACGATCCCAATCTGACCGTGAATGTGGATCGCACGCGCGCCGCGGCCACCGGGCTGACGCAGCAAAACGTGGCGCAAAGCCTGCTGGTGGCGCTGAGCGGGAGCTTCCAGACCAGCCCGAGCTTCTATCTCGATCCGCGCAACGGCGTTTCGTACAACATCGCCATTCAGTCGCCGCAGTACCGCATGGACACGTTGGCAGAGCTCGAAAGCCTGCCCATCACCGGAAGTGCGGCGACCCGTGTTCCCGGCACGGCGCCCTCCACCGCGGCGCCGGGATCGGATGCAGCAGCGGCGCCGGGGGCAGCGCCCACCGCCGCGCCCGGAACTCCCGCGCCGGAGCAGATCCTCGGCAATCTGGCTTCGGTTGTGCCCGGCGCGGAGCAGGGCGAAATCAGTCACTACAACGTGCAGCCGGTGATCGATATTTATTCCAACGTGGAAGGAACCGACCTGGGCAGCGTGACCCGCGCCATGCAAAGGATTGTGGCCCGTCATGAAGCCGCGAAGGACCTGCCTCGCGGCTCAAGTTTCATCTTCCGTGGGCAGAGCGAGACCATGTACCGCTCCTACGTTGGCCTGCTCAGCGGCCTGGTTTTCTCCATCGTGCTGGTTTACCTGCTCATCGTGGTCAACTTCCAGTCCTGGCTCGACCCATTTCTCATCATTTCCGCGCTGCCGGCGGCGCTGGCCGGGATTGTCTGGTTCCTGTTCCTGACCAACACGCGGCTCAGCGTGCCCGCGCTTACCGGCGCCATCATGTGCATGGGCGTGGCTACGGCCAACTCCATCCTGGTGGTAAGTTTCGCGCGCGAGCAGATGGAAGTGCTGGTCGGCGACGCGCGGCGCGCCGCCTTGAACGCCGGCTTTGTCCGCCTCCGCCCGGTGCTCATGACGGCCCTGGCCATGATCATCGGCATGGTGCCGATGGCGCTCGGCCTGGGAGACGGCGGAGAACAGAACGCTCCGCTGGGACGCGCCGTGATCGGCGGCCTGCTGCTGGCCACAGTGGCGACGCTCTTTTTTGTGCCTGCATTCTTTTCCTTCATTCACGGCCGCATCGAGAGCGGACGCCAGCGCGAACCGCGTCGCGTCTCCAGCGGCTTCGATGAATTCGACGAGACACCGGAGTAATTGCTTATGAACCACGAGCCCAATCCGAATCCACAACACGCAGCGGAAAGCCACGAGAGCGCACCCGAACAGGATGTAATCTCGCCGCGCAAGATTCTCGCCGGCGCGGCGGTGGTGCTGCTCATCCTGGCCGTGTTCGCTCTCACCGGCATCCTGCGCCGCATGCACGCCCACACGGTTCTGAAGGAGCGCACCTACGACCTGGCCGCACCCACGGTTTCGTTGGCTCCGGCACGGCCCGGCGCTCCCGTGGACACATTTGTGCTGCCCGGCAATGTAACCGCCTATACGGACGCGCCGATCTACGCGCGCACCGACGGTTACCTGGTGCACTGGTATTACGACATCGGCACGCACGTGAAGAAAGGCTCATTGCTGGCCACCATCGACACCCCCGAACTCGATCGTCAGGTGGCACAGGCCGAGGCCGACCTCGCCACCGCGCAAACCAATGCCGGCAACGCCAAGGTGCAGGCCAATCGCTACTCGGGGCTGGTCAAATCCGACGCGGTATCGCAGATCGACGCCGACACCTTCAACACGCAGGCCGCGGCCACGGCCTCGGCCGTGAAGTCCGCGCAGGCCAATTTACAGCGGCTGAAAGAATTGCAATCCTTTGAAAAGGTCTATGCGCCGTTTGACGGCGTGGTCACCGCGCGCGAAGTGGACACCGGCCAGTTGATCAACCAGGGTTCAGGCGCCGAGCTGTTTCACATGCAGGCCATCGAAACCCTGCGCGTGTATGCGAGTGTGCCCGAGGTTTACGCGCAGACGCTCAAGCGTGGCATGAAGATCGATCTCACCTTTCCCGAGCATCCCGGGAAAATTTTTGGGGGAACGCTGGTGCGGACGGCCGACGCCATCGATCCCGCGAGCCGCACGCTGCTGGCCGAAATCGACGTGAATAACCGCGCCGGGGAATTGCTGCCCGGCTCGCTGGCCCAGGTTCATTTCAAAACGCCCACGGCAGTCCCCACCTTCATTGTGCCCACGGCGGCTCTGATCTTCCGCCGCGACGCCGACATGGAGCTCGGCACGGTAGTGGATGGCGACACAGCGCGTCTGGTTCACGTGAAGATCGGAGAGGACGATGGAGCCACGGTGCAGATCATCAGCGGCTTGAACCCGGGCGACCAGATTATCCAGGACCCGCCCGACTCCCTGATCGACGGCGAAAAGGTGGATGTAGTGCAGCCGGGGAGCATGCCCACCCCTGCGGGGGGCCTGTAGCCATGCGAGAACGGCTGCAAGAACCGGCAAAGTGGACCCGCGGGCTCCGCCAACTCACTCGCGCCCTTGCACCCTTGCTCGCTTGCTCCCTGCTTTTCACGGGCTGCAAACCGGTCGGCCCCAACTACAATCGCCCCGGCTACAACGCACCTTCGATCTATAAGGAGACGGGCGCGTCGACGGTGACGCCTCCGCCGAGCCCGTCCGGCGGAGCATGGCAGCCGGCCAATCCCTCCGACGGCCTGTTGAAGGGCAAATGGTGGGAGATCTACCAGGACCCGCAGCTCAACCAACTCGAAGAGCGCATTTCCATCAACAATGTGCAACTCAAGCAGGCGCTGGAGACCTACCTTGCGGCGCGAGACCAGGTGAGCGCGGTGCGCGCCAACCTGTATCCCACGCTTTCGGCGAGCGTGACCCCGGAAGGCATAAAAAATTCGGTGAATTCGCCCAACTGGAATAAAGCCAGCACCGTTACCTACGCCGACCTGACCATTGCGGGGCAGGCCAGTTGGGAGCCGGACTTCTGGGGCCGCATCCGGCGCACGGTGGAGCAGGCGCGAGCCAACGCGCAGGCCAGCGCCGCCGAGGCCGCAAACGTAGACCTCACCTTGCACGCCGAGCTGGCAACCGACTACTTTGCCCTGCGGGGCCTCGATTCCGAGATCAAGCTGTTGACGGAAACGGTCGCGAACCTGGAGCACCAGCTCGATCTGACCCGGCGGCGGTTTTCCGGCGGCGTGGCCACGGCCGTGGATGTGGCGCAGGCGCGCACCCAGCTCGAAACCGTGCGCGCACAGCTCGTGGATCTCGGCGTGGCGCGTGCGCAGTACGAACACGCCATCGGGACCATTGCCAACTACGATCTGCCGGGTTTCAATATTCCGCCCTCGCCGCTCGACCTGGCGCTGCCCAAGGTCCCCCTGGGAGTGCCCTCGCAATTGCTGGAGCGCCGCCCCGACATTGCCACGCAGGAACGGCTGGCCGCCGCGGCCAACGAGCAGATCGGTATCCAGATCAGCGCTTTTTATCCCACCATCACACTCGGTGCAACCGGCGGCTTTGAAAGCACCAATCCCGGCACATGGATTCAGGGACCCAGCTCGATGTGGACCCTGGGCGCCCAGGCCGCGGAGCTGTTGTTCGACGCCGGGCAGCGCCACGCTCTCACCGATGCCGCGCGCCACAGCTACGAAGCGCAGGCGGACGGCTATCGCAACACCGTCTTTCAGGCCTTCGAAGACGTGGAAGATCAGCTCTCGAGCTTGCGCATCCTCGAGCAGGAAGCCCGGGTTGAGCAAGGCGCTGTAGACGCGGCGCAGCACTCCTTTGATTTGTCGAATGACCGTTTTAAAGGCGGCGTCACCAGCTATCTCGAGGTCCTGACCGCCGAACAGACTCTCCTCAATGACCAGGTAACCGCGATCAATATTGAGAGCCGTCAGTTTGCCGCCAGCGTGAGCCTGGTGCGCGCCCTGGGCGGCGGCTGGGACGTCACGCAGTTGCCGAAATAACTGAAACTTCGTGGTTTTGCGCTCCAATTTAGGGTTTTCTGTGTATCATTCGAAACGCAAAGTACATAGAAGATTTTGTTGACGGAGCCTTTTCATGCCGCTGTCGCGTTTTCTGCCAAGACCCTTCTCTGCCCTGACCTTTTTCGCTGCGTTGAGCATTCTGGTTTGCGGAGCGCAGCCCGCGGCGCCCGCCCAGAACAAGCCGATCTCGATCACTTCGGCAGTAACGGTTGTGGAGAGCGAACAGGAGCCAGCGGCAGTACATCGCGCAACCAAAGACTTGCTTGTGGACTTTTCCAAAGTGTTCGGCAGGGCGCCTTGGCTCGTGTATCAGATGGACCGGACCAAGCCGGAGACCCTGCTTATTGCCGAAAGCGCGCATGTGCCTCCCGGAATCGATTGCACGAAGCCAAGCGATCGCGAGAGCTTTGCGTTTACTGTGACGGGCACCCCCGGAAAGACTGTGATCTGCCTCGTCGGTGCGGACATGCGCGGGACCATCTACGCGATCTACGAGTTCTCGCAGAAAGTGCTGGGCGTGGACCCGATGTACTTGTGGACCGACAAGCAGCCCGCGAAGCGCGTTTCGATCGCGCTGCCTGCCGATTTCACGCACACCTATCCCAGCCCCGTCTTCAGGTACCGAGGCTTCTTCACCAATGATGAGGACCTGTTGACGGGGTGGGTGACGCCGAAGAAAGGCGAGCAGACAGGCATTGCGCTCTCCACGTGGGACATGGTCTTTGAGACCATCCTGCGGCTGAAAGGCAACATGGTGGTGCCGGGGACGTGGATCTTTCCCGACGACGCGCAGGTGCACGCGGCCGCGGAGCGCGGCCTGATCGTGAACCAGCATCATGCCATTCCGCTGGGCGTCAACGTGGCGCGCTGGCCGCGGGATGTGCCCTACAACTACTCGACGCATCCCGAGGTTCTGGAGCGTGCGTGGGCCAACGCGGTAAACGAGTACAAGCCGGATGAGGAGATTCTCTGGAGCGTGGGTCTGCGCGGCTTGTCTGACACGAGCTACAGCTCGCTGGACCCGAGCGTGCAGAATAACGACCCATTACTCGGACAGCGCATCAGCGAGGCCATCGCGGACCAGATGAAGATTGTGCGGGCAAAGTATCCGCATGCGCAGTTCGTGACCGACCTGTGGCAGGAGGGCGCGCGGCTGATGCAGGAGGACTACCTGAAGATTCCGCCGGAGGTGTCGCTGGTGTGGGCCGACACCGGCTACGGCGACATGCAGGACGGCGGCAAGGTGGCCGCCGGCCAAGGCATGTACTTCCACGTGGCCATGTTGAACGGGAAGGCAAACCAGCTCTCAGAGATGGTCTCGGTCAAAATCATTCAGTCCGAGATCGGCCGGTATATCAAGGCCGGGGCAACTTCGTACTTTCTGGTGAATACGAGCGACATTCGGCCCGTGGTGATGACCGCGCGCGCCGTGATGGAGATGGCCTGGGGTGGCGTGCCAGCAACCACCGGCGGAGCTACGGGCGATGCGGACGCCGCGTATTACCGCAAGTGGGCGACCGAGGAGTTCGGTGCCAAGTCAGCCGATGCGCTCACGAAAATCTATCGCGAGTATTTCGCCGCGCCCGCGCCACGCGCGCCATTCGGTCCGCCGCATCTGACCTCGGCCGGCAATGCTCCGCCGCCCGAGCCACCCAGTCGCGTTCCGACCCCGACTGGCGATCAGTACTATCAGGACGAAGCGCGCCGTCTGATTCTGGATTTGCTGAGCGACCACCAGGTGATTGCCATTCCCAGCCAATCGCCGAAATGGACTCAGCCTCGCGTCGTGCCGGAGCCACCTGCCCAGGTTCGCCATTTGTTGATCGATCGCGACATCACGGACTGCGCGGACGCCCAGCCGCGCTGGGATGCGGTGTGGAAGGATGCCGTCGCAACCCAAAGCCTGATCGACCCCGCGCGCCGCGACTATTATCAGGAAGCTATCTTGACGATGATCACCATCAATCGCGAGAGCAATCGCATGTTGTACGAGGTTGCCAGCGCGGTGAAAGATACGGATGCAGGCGACACGGCGAAGGCACAGAGCGAGGCTGCCGAAGCGCTGCGTGCGATGGATGCGATTCAGGCTGCAATGCACGCCGCGGAGTACGGCAAGTGGAAGAACTGGTATCGCGGCGATTGGCTCGCGGGCATTTATCGCACGGACCAACTGGTGCAGGACTTTGTCAATCATCTCAAGGATCCGATGGCTAAACTTCCTACTCCAGCCATGTGGAACGGCTGGGAAGGATATTTCCACATCATGCAATACGAAGGCGATCGATCGGTGGACGTGCACTAACTCGAAGCCGCGTGCTCCCGGCGCAGCAGATAAGTTGGATGCATGAGGCCAGTCGGGATGTACTTCTGATCGCCCTGGTAGGTGAACCCAAGCTTCATCAGGAGTCGGCCTGACGCGGCGTTTTGCGGGTGATGCCCGGCAAAAATCGCTGCGGCGCCCAACGCGCCGAAGGCGTAGGGGATGAGGGCTTCCGCAGCCTCGCGCGCAACCCCCTGCCCCCAGAACTCCGGCAATAGATGGACGCCCATTTCGAAGATTGCCTCGCCGGATTCGTAAGGCCGCAGACCCGCGCATCCCGCGTGCCGGCCATCGGCGCGCAGAGAGCCATCAGCAAGCAAGGAGCCATCAGCAATCATAAAGACCGGCCAGTACTGCATTCCGAACTGATTCTGTTCCTCGATCTCACGTGCGAGCCGTTCGAGGGCTACTTCGCGCGTCCAGGGACCGCCGATCAGCGCCGTGACCTGCGGATTGCACCAGAGATCGATCGCGAGAGTCTCATCGCGGGCATTCCAGCAGCGAAAACCCAGGCGCTCTGTGGTGAGGAAATAATTCAGGGAGTCCCTACGCACGGGTTCAGGCTGGCCTGCGGTGGACTTGCGAACATTGGCAGGCGTCCTCTCCACGCCATGCCAGTGGCTGCTCATATGCCTTCGCCCCTCAGATTCCCTCGCCCATCGACACGTAGATGCGCAGCCGCTCCAACTCCTCGCGGTAGGCCGTGCGCTCGGCCTCTTCATCGGCGAACGGCTGGGCCGTGCGCTCGGTCCCGCCCAGGCGCTCTTCCAGTTCCTCCACGCGCGCCGAGAGCGCGATGAGCGCGTCGGAAAGCGGGTCCTTGATCTCGTGCGGATCGGTGATGAGCACGCGATGGCCGTCGTGGTAGACGATGTGCGCAGGCACTCCCACTACTGTCGAGTTCGGGGGCACGTCGGAGAGCACCACCGATCCCGCGCCTACGCGCGAGTTTTCGCCCACCGTGATGTTGCCCAGGACGTTGGCGTTGTTGCCGATAAAGACGCCGTCGCAGATGGTGGGGTGACGCTTGCCGTGGCCCTTGCCGGTGCCGCCCAGCGTGACGCCCTGGTACATGGTCACGTCGCTGCCCACAATGGCGGTTTCGCCTATGACCACGCCGGTGGCGTGATCGATGAAGAGCCGAGGCCCCAAAAGCGCGCCGGGATGGATGTCGACGCCGGTATAGAATCGCGCCACCTGCGAGAGGATGCGCGCCGGCAGACGCAGCTTATGACGCCAGAGCCAGTGCGACACGCGATGAATCCACACCGCCCACAGGCCCGGATAGCACAGCAGAACCTCAAGGCGGGTGCGCGCAGCGGGATCGCGCTCCATGATGGAGCGGATGTCGTCGCGAACTCGAGCAAACAAGGACATAGGGAGCAAGGGAACGAGGGAGCGAGGGAGCGAGAAACCTGGAACCGCGAATCCGTGATCGAAGTTGAACGGCTATTCGGCTCCCTTGTTCCCTTGCTCCCTTGCTCCTTGCTTTTTACGCCGGCACCGCAATCGGCTCGGCCTGCAGGGCCAGCGCCTGCTGCCGCAGCGGCTCAAAGAGCACGCTCGACAGGTAGCGCTCGCCGAAGTCGGGTAGCACGACCACGATCAGCTTACCCTTATTCTCAGCCCGCGCAGCCACTTTCAGCGCCGCAGCCACAGCAGCGCCGGAGCTGATGCCGACAAACAGGCCTTCCTCTTTGGCAAGCCGGCGCGCCATCTCGACGCTCTCGTCGTTGGTCACCTGGACGACTTCATCGATGTTCTTGGTGTCGAGAATGCTGGGAATGAATCCCGCGCCCAGACCCTGAATCTTGTGTGGACCGGGCTTGCCGCCGGAGAGCACTGGACTGTCCGTAGGCTCCACGGCGATAGCCTTGAACGATGCCTTTTTCGGCTTGATGTAATTTGACACGCCCGTGATGGTGCCGCCGGTGCCTACGCCGGAGACGAGGATATCCACCGCGCCATCCGTGTCGTCCCAGATCTCTGGGCCGGTGGTGTGCAGGTGGATCGCCGGGTTGGCTGGGTTGTCGAACTGCTGCAGGATGTAGCCGTTGGGCGTCTTCTCCAGGAGTTCGTTGGCCTTGGCGATCGCGCCCTTCATGCCGTTGGGGCCGGGGGTGAGCACAATTTCCGCGCCATAGGCAAGCAGCGTCACGCGGCGCTCCAGGCTCATGGTTTCGGGCATGGTGAGAATGAGCCTGTAGCCCTTGACCGCGGCCACAAAAGCCAACGCGATGCCCGTGTTGCCGCTGGTGGGCTCGATGAGCACGGTCTTGCCAGGGCTGATTTTGCCCCTGCGTTCCGCGTCCTCGATCATGGCAAATCCGATGCGGTCCTTGACACTCGATGCGGGGTTCTGGCTTTCCAGCTTGGCGACAACGGTAGCCGGCAATCCGGCTGCCACACGGTTCAACCGCACCAACGGAGTGCGGCCGATCAATTCAGTTACGTTCGCGGCAATACGCGCCATGATGATCTCCTTTTTCCCGGGGCAGG
>Ga0181519_10004215_pt1 | contig 11694 bp, 12 predicted proteins | sample PEATcosm2014_Bin_26_FD_121102 | JGI IMG/M metagenome (GOLD analysis project Ga0181519, IMG submission 121102) | Peatland microbial communities from MTU Mesocosm Facility, Houghton, MI, USA - PEATcosm2014_Bin02_10_metaG | ecosystem: Environmental > Terrestrial > Soil > Wetlands > Peat | place... | reverse complement strand
TATCCGCTGGCCAGCCGGTTGGTCTCGTTGGCCATCCCTGCCACGGCCATGAGCTCCGCGAACATCGCATCGCTCATACCCGCTTTGCGCGCGACGGACGCGGTCAGAGTGCGAATCTGAAGATGGTGCCGTACCCTGCGGTCCCGCCGTCTACCGTGGCTCCGTAGAGCGCGTTGCCGCGCGCGATGAGGCTGCCGAAGGACGGGTTCGACCCGTCGGTCGATCCGAAGTTGTGCAGGATGGCGTAACTCTTGCCTGACGTCGCGATTTCGTAGATCGTCCCGCAACCGCCGGAGCACTCGGCTCCACCGCCGCCCTGAAAGGTCGTTCCATACAGCATCTTGCCCTGAGCGGTCAAGCCGGCATAGGGAGTGCTCCCGTCCGGCGACCCGGTGAACGTGTGGATGACGCTCTCGCTATTGCCGGCGTGCCTGACGACGAAGACCACGCCGTCGCCCGCGCTGCCGCCTTTGAGCGTGGTCCCGAAGAGGTCGCCGGACGCGTCGAAGGTCAAACCGGCGGTGGGATTCGCTCCGTCATTACCGCCTTGGAAACTCCACAGCACGGTCTCCGTGCCGGTCTTCCCAGGCGTCAGCTTGAATACCGTTCCGAGTCCCGCGGAACCGCCTCCGTAGGTCGTGCCGTAAAGGTCGCCGTGCGCATCCGCGATGAGCCCGGCTTGCGGAAATCCGCCGTCGGAGCCGCCGGTGAAGTCGTAGATGCCGGTCGAGCTCAAGCCGTGCGCCGAGAGCGCCACGACCGTACCCGAGTTGTACGTGCCGCCCGCGTAGGTCGTGGTGTAGATAGTCGTCTTCTGGTCCAAGAGACCGGGCGCTTCCGGGTACGAGCCGCCCGCGGAACCGTCGAAGGAAGTGAGCGCTATCTGCTCCCCCGTGCGGCTCAATTCGAGGGCCGTGCCGACGCTATTCGCTCCGCCCACCTCGGCCGTGACGAACAGGTCGCCTCTGGCGCTTTGAAGCGCGATCGGAGTCTGCCCATCCGGGCCGCTAAAACTATGCAGTATCGACTCGGCGTACGTGCCGCCGGCCGGTGCGAGTTCGAAGACCGTGCCGTCGCCCCCGGAACCACCATAGGACGTGGTTCCATAGATGTTGCCGGATACGATGACGATCGAGCCGTAGGGAAAGTAGCCGTCCGGAGCGCCGCCAAACGAGTAGAGCAGCGTCAAGCCCGTGGGCTTCTTCCCTGCCGGCGGCACCGAACGCAGCGAGCGCACGGCCACCGAGGATTGGGCGGATTGAAAATTGCCCGGAACGGCCGGGGCATTGGACGATGAGCCCGAGCAGCCCGAAACCGAGAGCCCGAGAGCGCTCGCGGCGAGCAGTGCGCGAGAACCAGGAGCCGCGTGCGAGCGGTTTGTCATTTCCTAACCTCCGAGAACGCCCATGCCCGGTCCGCACCGGGTGGGGCCGAAGTGCGAAATCTCCTGATCAGTTTACGTTCCGTGCTGGACTCGGCGAACTCCACCTTCCGTGCAAGCGGCAAAGATAGGCGCGGCGCGCCGCCTCGGAGAAGCGCGCGACCATGAGCGACTCGCACCTGACCACCATCGCCCGCCTCGAAGAACGCCTGAACTCTCTCAAGGTGCGGCTTTGACTACGATCGCAAGACCCGCTCGGTAGCGGAACTCGAACGGCGCACGCACGCGGAGGATTTCTGGAACGACGCCGCCGCCGCCCAGAAGACGATGAAAGACCTCGCCGATGTGCGCGAAGAGGTCGACCGGCTCGCCGGCGTTGCGAGCAAACTGGCCGAGGCGCGCGAGACGCTGGAGATATTGGGCGACGAGCAGGGTGCGTCGGAAGAAATCGACGCGCTGCTCGCATCCGCGGATACCGATCTCAACGCACTCGAAATGGCGGCCAACTTCGACGGTGAGTTCGACGCCCACGGCGCGATCGTCACGATCCATGCGGGCGCGGGCGGCATCGACGCCGCCGATTGGACCCAGATATTGGCGCGCATGTACTTGCGCTGGGCCGAGTCCAAGGGGTTCGGCACGCAAGTCGCCGAGGAGTCGCCCGCCGAGGAGGCCGGCCTGAAGTCGGTCACGTTTTTCGTGCACGGCAAGAACGCGTACGGCATGCTCGAGAGCGAGCGGGGGGTGCACCGCTTGGTGCGCATGTCGCCGTTCGACTCGCAGCACCGCCGGCACACGTCCTTCGCCTCGGTCGACATCGTGCCCGAGATCGGCAGCGATGAGAAGATCGACATCGAGATTCGGCCCGAAGACCTGCGCATCGAAACCTTCAAGTCGGGCGGCGCCGGCGGCCAGTACGTCAACAAGACGGAGTCGGCTATCCGCATCATCCACGAGCCGAGCGGGATCATCGTCGCCTCGCAGCAGGAGCGCTCGCAAACGCAGAATCGCGAGGTGGCGATGAACATCTTGCGGGCCAAACTCGTGCAGCGCGAGCGCGAAGAGCGAGCGGCGAAGCTGGACGAATTGCGCGGCGACCGGCGGGCCAACGAGTGGGGCTCGCAGATCCGCTCTTACGTGCTGCAACCGTACACCATGGTCAAGGACCACCGCACCAACGTCGAGACGGGGAACGCGCAGGCCGTGCTCGACGGCGAGATCGACACCTTCGTCTGGCCCTATTTGCAGCAGCGTGCCAAATGGCAGTGATCGACGTCGTCGTCGTCTGCTGGAACGACAAGGACAAGATAGCGGCCTCGCTCGATTCGGTCTTGAACCTGCACGAGGTTCGCGCGGATCCGGGCTTCGCGCGCATCATCGTTTCGGATAACGGTTCGGAGGACGGTAGCCGCGAGTTCGTCCGCTCGCGTTACGCCGGTCACGTCGAGGTGCTGGCCAACGATGCCAACCTGGGTTTCGCCGCGGCCTGCAATCGCGCGTTCGCGGCGACGGATTCGCCGTACGTGTTCTTGCTCAACCCGGACGCGGAGTTGCGCGATGGTGCGCTCGCCGCGATCGTCGCGTTCTTGGAGGCCCATCCGCAGTGCGGGATCGCCGGCTCGCGCATCTACAACACCGATGGTTCGGTCCAGGAATCCTGTGGCGAATTCGACACCTGGCTCGGCGCCTTCTTGCGCTCCAGCGCCTGGGGTGAATGGCCCTTTCTCAGACGCTACGCCAACGGCGCCGGACTGCGCGCCTGGAATTACGCCGGCGAGCGGCGCGTCGACATCGCGATCGGCGCGGCCCTGGCGCTGCGTCGCGCGATGCTCGTCGAGATCGGCACCTTCGACGAGCGCTTCTTTCTCTATCACGAGGAGGTCGATTTAGCCAAGCGGGCGGCGGTCGCGGGCTGGGAGACCTGGTACGTGCCCGCCAGCGAAGCGGTTCACGAAGGCATGGGCAGCGCCCGCGGCCTGTACAACGTGGAGTCGCGCAAACAACGCTCGCGTCGCGCCTATTGGCTGAAGCATCACGGCCCGCTGTGGTACGCGGCGCTGGTGGCCGCGCTCGTCGGACGGTACGTGCTCTACGGCGCGATCGTGGGCGCGCTCGGCCTGGCCGCGCGCACGGCGCTACGCCGCCGATGACGGCGCCGGAAGCGATCGTGACCTTCGAGCGCGTCGAAGGCTTTCGCGTCGTCGCGCGCTTCGGCGAAGCGCATGGTGAGGCGATCTGCCCGCGCAACGTCCTGCGCGCGACCTTTCGCACCATCGGGGCGTTCATCGGCCTCGCTCCGCTCGAGTATCTCACCGATGCGGAGCGGGTGCGCGGTGAATGCATCAGCGCGCTGCTGGCCGACGCCGCACGGCTCGGCGCCAACGGCGTCGTCGGCCTGCACTTCGAGGCGCTCGAGCAAAGCGACGGGGCGACTCGCGTCCGTGCCGTCGGCGAAGCGGTGTTGCTCGACCCCGAGCCCGGAGCGAGCCGATGAGCCTCGCCGAGCGTACCGCGCGCGAGCGGCGCCTGGCCAATGCCGCGGCCATCGTGGAACGCTGCCGCAGGTGCGCGATCGGGGCGACTCGCCGCAATAGCGTCTACGGCGAAGGCGATCCGTGCGCCGAGTTGATGGTCGTCGGCGAGGGTCCCGGCGAGACCGAGGACCGTCTGGGCAGGCCGTTCGTCGGCCGGGCGGGCGAGCTCTTGGAACGCATGCTGCTGGCCATCGGGCTGCCCCGCGAAAGCGTCTTCATCTGCAACACTGTTAAGTGCCGGCCGACCTTGGACGACCAGGGAAAGCTGCGCAATCGCGCGCCCGAGCCGGGCGAAATGGCCAATTGCCGGCCCTATCTCGACGAGCAAATCGAGATCGTCGCGCCGCGCCTAATCCTGGCCTTGGGCGCGCCGGCCGCGCGCTCGTTCCTCGGCCCCAAGTTCGCGATTACCAAGCAGCGCGGCCTCTGGTTCGAAGGCCCCGCTGGCACGCCGTTGCTCGCCACCTTCCACCCCGCCTACGTGCTGCGCCAGACCGGCGGCGAGCTGACCGCGGTCAAGCGGCTCGTCTGGGAAGATCTCAAAGCGGTACGCGCCAAATTGGACGAGCGACCAGCCCCGGTTACGGTTCAGCCCGACCTTTTTGGGCAAGGACTTTAGCGACGAAGCCGTAGGCGGGAGTCGTCTGCGGCGCCTTGAAGATGCGGAAGAATCTCGTGGGCCTTTGGCGCACGTCCGGGCATTGAGCTTGCTCACTCGCGGGGGTATGGTAGCGTATGCGTTGGGTTGCGGCAACGCCTTGAAGGTTCGGCGCTGGTCGTCCGACGTCTCGGATTTCAAAGCCGCTTCGCGCTTGCGCCATCACGTGATGGAAATGCTTCGCGCGGATTCGGGGCTTTACGGCGACTACGCCGCGGTCGAGTTGATCTTGGGCGAACTCCTGGGAAACGTCGCGCGGCACACCCCGGGGGCAATCGTCGTCAACTTGGAGATACGCGAGGGCCGCGCGTACCTCACGGTCAGCGATGAGGGTTCGGGCATCGGGGACGTCTCGCGTCTCTTGCCCGCCGACGCCTTGAGCGAGAGCGGGCGCGGCATGTTTTTGATCGCGTCGCTCGCTCGCGGCTTGGACGTAACCGGTTCGCGATCGGGTACGACCGTCCGCGTGGAATTGCCGCTCGACACCAGCGATCTCTCCGCCACGGGATAGCGGGTGCCTTTCGAATCCCGGCACGAAAAGTACGTGTCCGCCGAAGACGCGCGCGCATTCTTCGAAGCTTCGCCCGCGCCGAAGGCGCTCTGCTTCTACGACGACGGCCAGGCGCTGCGTTCCAAAAGCGCCGTCGACGACCGGGTGGATTGGCTGGTCGAACGCCTGACGGGGCGGTCGTAAATCCCAAGGCTCGATCGAACCGCTCTCGCTCTCGCCCTCATCTTCAGTTCCTCGATCGTGTGGAGCGGCGTCCCCGCGCTGCGCCACGACTGGGGCTGGCCCTTGTATCGCGGCGATTTCGCGGACTGGTTTCAGATCGCGGGCAGCGGCTGGTCGCCGTTTGGAATCGGCGCGCCCACCGAGCACATCGAGCGTTACCTGCTGGCCATTCCGGTCACGCTGTGCGGCTTGGCGGCCGGCGGCCGGATCGCGTTATTCACGTACGCCTTGTTCGTCGGCTACGCGCTCGCGAGCGCGGGCGCGGCGCTGGCTCGGCGCTTCGCCGGAGGGGACGCGCTCGTGGCGGCCGGCGTCGCCGCGTTTCTTCTCTTCAGCCCCTGGACGTATACGCAAGTAGTGGCAGGGCACATCGAGATGATCCTCGCGTCGGCGGGAATCGCGGGCATGCTTTCGCGCTTGACCTCCGAGCCCCGCGCCGGCGACGCGAATGCGACGTCGTTGTACGTCGTGTTGGCCTATTCGCAATTGCAGTTCTTTTGCGTGGCGTTGCTCTTGACGGTGGCGGCGGCGCTCCTGCGGCGCGGCCGGTTGCCGCTCTTGACGGCGGTCGCGATCGGCATGCCGACCTTCCTCGGATTGAGCGGAAACTTCGGCGCGCTCGCGCAGACGCCGACGGCGATTCCGTGGCAACTCGATCAATCGCTCGAGCCAGGCTCGGCATGGCGTTTGCTGGGCTATTTCACCGGTTATGCAGACGCCTATTCCAGGGTGAGTTGGGCGCTCGCAATCGTCTGCGCCGTTGCTTGCGCGGGGATCTATGTCGAACGGGCTCGTCCCGCCGCGCGCGCCTACGCGCTGGCGATCCCGTTGCTCTTGCTGCTCGTGACCGGTTTGCGCGGACCGGTAGCGTCGCTCTACGAACGCCTCTTGCTGAACTTTCCGCCGGTCGGCGTCTTTCGCGAGTTGTACGACTTCAGCGGCCTGCTGGCCATCTGTTATGCGGCCCTCGCGGCGGCCGGCGCCGCGCGCGTGCGGGTCCTGCGACCGCTTTTGACGCTGGCCTCGTGCGCGTTGCTCGCGACCTGGCTCGGCGACGGAATCACGCGCTGGTGGGTGCCGGCCGAACGGCTTCCGGCAGTCGCCGTCGACGTCGCCGCAGGCCAGCGCTACGCGCTGACGCCGGCCTTCCAGCCGCTCCGCTTCGGAAGTCTCGGGAGCGGCGCGGATCCCGACGCGACCTATCGCGCCGGCGGCATCGTCGCGCTCAACGAGTACGACCTCCACTATCCCGACGATACCGCGCTGGCGCGCTTCGAGGCGTCGGGCGCGACGCACGATCTCGAGGCACTCGGCACCGCGGCCGTCTACCCTCGTCCCTGGCTGACGTCCGCGAACGTCACTGCGCAGCGCGAACCGGTGAGTCTCGTGAACCCCTTACGCGCGAGCCTCGAGAAACCGTTGCGCTTGACGCACGCGGTGCCTTTGGTTTCGCTCTTACCTGTGCCCGCGGTGACGTCGACCGGCGAGCGCCTCGCTGCGGGTAACGTATTTTTCGGCGACGTGGCGGGCCTAGCCGGGCCGGACGTGCCGCCGGCGTGGCAAAGGCTGCGGCCGGTCCGGCCGCTCGAGGCGAGCAAAGCCGATGTCGACCCGGACCGCAACTGGGTCGACGCGCGCTTCGAGATGGTGAGCGACCCCGAAATCGCCCAGGCCTTCGGCGGCGTCTTCACGACCTCGCGTCAGACGTTCCAACTCGACGGATCCGCGCACCACGTGCTGGCCTTCGTTCGCGGTCGTCTTTACGATGATCGCGCCCACGTGCTGGGCGCCTCCGCGCCCGGCTACCGTTGGCTGGCCTTGCCCCTGGGCAGCCGCGGTATCCGCTGCGCCGGGCGTTGCGCGCTCGCGTTGACCGGCGACCCGCCCGCCGAGACCGGCGATCAGCCCGCCCCAGCCGGCGACCGCCTCGCCCAGGCCGGCGCTCCGCCCGCCGAGCCCGGAGATCCGGCCGCGCAGGCCGCTGAACCGCCCGCGCACGAAGGGGAGGCGGTTCCGGCGGAGCGGCGGTTGCCTTGGCTCGTGACCGCGCACCTGCCTCCGTCGGCATACGGCCGGACGTTGCGCCTGAACGAACGCTACGATACCCACTGGCAGGCTTTCGCGGGCTTACACCGCTTGACGCACATTCGGCTCGACGCGACCGTCAACGGCTGGCTGGGGGCGCCGGTGGGCGCGTCGGACGTCATCATCTGCAACGTGCTCGCGTTACTGCAGGCGCTCTTCGAGGTGGCCGCAACCCTTTGGGTCGTCTATCTGCTGACCCGCGCCGTGCTATACTCTTCGCCGTGAACAACCCGATGCGCGAACTGTGGGTGGAACAGAAAGCGCGGCGCGCAGGTTTTGCGGACGCCGCCGGCCTGGCCGTGGCGTACGCACTCAAGCCCTACCGCCTCGAGCAGTTGTATCGGGCCGCGACCAAAGAACTGGTGGCAAGCCTCGAGGACATCAGCGTGCTCCCGCGAGAGTTGCGCACGCGGTTGGGCGAACGCGGGGTGCGCCTCGACTCCGTCGAGCCGGTCGTGATCCAACGTTCGAACGACGAGCAAACGACGAAAGGCCTGTTCCGGCTGCACGACGGCAACCAAGTCGAAGCCGTGCTGATGGAGCACTGGGGCGGCCGCACGACCGTGTGCATCTCGAGCCAGGCCGGCTGCGCCTTCGCCTGCGCGTTTTGCGCCACGGGTCAAGCCGGATTCACCCGCAACCTCGAACCCGACGAGATCTTCGATCAGGCCCGTTTCTTCGCGCGTGAATTGGCCGCGCGCGGCAAGAAGATCACCAACGTCGTGTTCATGGGCATGGGCGAACCGTTCCACAATTACGCGGCCGTGATGGACGCGGTGCGCCTGCTCAACGACCCGCACGGTTTCGCGCTGGGCCATCGCCACATCACGATCTCGACGGTCGGGCTCGTCCCGCAGATCGAGCGCTTCGCCGGCGAGGGCATTCAAGTCAACTTGGCGATCTCGTTGCACGCGCCGACCGACGAACAGCGCGGCCGGATCATGCCGGTCAACAAACGCTGGCCCGTCGCCGAGTTGCTGGCGGCGTGCGCGGCCTACGTGGCCAAGACCCATCGCAAGGTCTTCTTCGAGTACGTGATGTTGCGCGGCGTCAACGACGACGACCAGTCGGCGCACGCCTTGGCGGCCTTGATGCGCGGACACCTCTACCACGTCAACTTGATTCCGTACAACGCTACGCCCGACTCGGCACTGCAGGGCAGCGACGACCTCCGGGTTCGCGCCTTTCAGAAAATACTCGACGCGGCCGGCGTGCCCACCACCGTGCGCACGCCGATGGGCCGCGACATCGCCGCCGCCTGCGGTCAACTGCAAGCCGAAACGCAACCGCGGGCCAAAGCCGGCTGACCCACCTTTGTGCCGCCGCCGCGCTGTACTATACGCAGCGCGTCGCTTCGTTCGCCGCGAGTTGGATCGAGGTGCCGGCGCTCCGTGCCGACCCCGGTCCGCTGCCCTACGTCTCGATCGTCGTGCCCGCGCGCAACGAGGAACGTTCGATCGAGCGTTGCGTGCGCTCGCTCTTGGCCCAGGAGTGGCTCTATTTCGAAGTGATCGTGGTCGACGATTGTTCGGACGACGCGACCCCGGAAATCCTCGCCCGGCTGGCCCGCGAGGACCCGCGGCTGCGCGTCTTACGCGGCGCCGCGCTGCCCGCGGGCTGGGTCGGTAAGCCGTGGGCATTGCACCAGGGCGCGAGCGCCGCGCGCGGCGAGTGGCTGCTCTTCACCGACGCCGATTCCGCCCACGCGTCGACGGGCGTCGCGAGCGCGGTCTATTTCGCCCGGCAAGCCGGCGTCGACGCGCTCTCGATCGCGACACTTCAGGAGCTGGGCACGTTTTGGGAACGCGCGATCGTGCCCTCGGTGTTGGCGCTCGTGCTCTTCGCGTGCGGTACGCTCGGCGAGATCAACGATCCGGCGCGGCCCCAGAACGCGCTGGCCAACGGACAGTATCTGCTGGTGGAACGCAAGGCGTACGCGCAACTCGGAGGCCACGCCGCGCTGCGCGCGGAGATCGCCGAGGACCTGGAGTTCGCCCGGCGTCTCAAGGCCGACGGCCGGTTTCGATTGCTCTTGGCTTCGGGCGAGGAGCTCGCGGGCGTGCGCATGTACCGCTCGTTCGCCGAGATTTGGGCGGGGTTCGTGAAGAACGCGTTCGTCGGCACGAAGGGCGACCCGTTGCGGCTGTGCGCGGGTGCGGCGTTTTTAGTGTTGATCTCGGCCGCGCCGCCCGTGCTGGCCGTGCGCGCCGTCTCGCGCCGGCGCTGGCTCGAGGCGGCCGAGGCGTTGGCGTGCAGCGCCGCGACGATCGCCGCGGCCTCCTGGGCTTTTCGGCGGACGCGCTTGCCTCGCGGCCTCGGCATTTTTCAACCGCTGGGTACGGCGATGTTCGCGGCGATCGCGCTCGAGTCGATGCGCCGGGTCCTTTCCGGTCAAGGCGTGGTCTGGCGCGGACGCACCTACTCGGGCCGCCCACAGTCCGAGCCGGATCACTCGCGCTAGCCAGGCTCAGGCTTCGCTGCGCAACTCGGCGATGCTCGCGAACGGGATCGTGTAATCCGCGACGGGTAGGGCGTTGACGATCTCGCAGTCGACGAAACGCAACCAACGCCCGTGCTCGTCGGCAAAGTCGGCGTACAACGTGCCGACGATCTCGCGGCCCTGCTGCCGCCCGAATTTCACGCGATAGCGCCGCCCGACGATCGGCTCGTCGATCACGCGGAAACCGCCTCGCGCTCCCGCCTGGAGACCTCCGGCAACCTTGTTCCCCCGAGCCCGAGCCGTCTGAAACGCGCATTCGGCGCGAGCGCCGCGGACACTTGCGAGCGCGTTCCGGGGGGAGCGCTTCCCGGCCGACCATAATGATTGGCGGGTGACGACGATCGACGACCTTCGCCCCCAGGTGACCATGGAGGAGATCACGGCCCTGGCCAAGCGCCGCGGCTTCATCTTCCAATCCAGCGAGATCTACGGCGGGATCGGCGGCTTCTTCGACTACGGCCCACTGGGCGCCGTGCTCAAGCGCAACGTGAAGAACGCCTGGTGGCGCGAGATCGTCGAGTTGCGTGACGACGTCGTGGCCTTCGATTCGTCGATCATCATGCATCCCAACACCTGGGTTGCCTCAGGCCACGTCGCCGCCTTTCACGACCGGTTCGTGGATTGCCGCAACTGCAAGCACCGCTTTCGCGCCGATCACTTGAGTTCGCTCGAGAAGTGTCCGGACTGCGGCATGAGCGGCACGCTGACCGAGCCGCGCAACTTCAACCTGATGATGAAGACTCAGATCGGTCCGCTCGAAGACACCTCGTCGCAGACCTACCTGCGGCCCGAGACGGCTCAGGGCATCTTCGTCAATTTCAAGAACATCTATCAGAGCGCGCGCAAGCGGCCGCCCTTCGGCATCGCGCAGATCGGCAAGTCGTTCCGCAACGAGATCACGCCGGGCAACTTCACCTTCCGGGTACGCGAGTTCGAGCAGGCCGAACTCGAGTATTTCGTCCCCGACGACGGGAACGACATGGCTTGTTACGAGCAGTGGGTCGACGCGCGGAAGAAGTGGTACAGCCAGTACGGCGTGCGTCCCGAGCGCTTACGGTTCTACGAACTCACGCCCGAGGAACGTCCGCACTACGCCCGGGCCGGTACGGACGTGGAGTATCTTTTCCCCTGGGGTTGGGGCGAACTCGAGTCGATCGCACACCGCGGCACGTACGATCTCGACGCGCACATGAACCTGTCGGGCAAGGACCTTTCGTATTTCGACGAGGCGACCAAAGCGAAGTACACGCCGATCCTGATCGAGAGTTCGGCGGGCATGGACCGGACCACCCTGACCATGCTGATCGACGCCTACGCGGCCGAAACGATCGTCGACGATTCGGGCAAGGAGAGCAAACGTACGGTCTTGCGCTTCCATCCCAAGATCGCGCCGGTGCAGGTCGGCGTTTTCCCGCTGGCGCGCAACAAGGCGGAACTCGTCGAACGCGCGCGCGCCCTCGAGGTCGACCTGCGTCCGCATTTTCGCACCCAATACGATGAAGGCAACGTCGGCCAGTTGTACCGGCGCCAAGACGAGATCGGCACGCCGTTTTGCATCATGGTCGACTACGACACCTTTGAGGATCACAAGGTCACGGTGCGCGATCGCGATTCGATGCGCCAGGAACGCGTCGGCTTCGACGCGCTTCACGCTTACTTGCACGACCGCTTGTAATTCTAGCGACCGATTGAGGCGCCGCTCTTAGCGCTCGGTCGCCCGGAAGGTTCGCTAAGGACTGCGACGGCAAGAGCGCCCGTGTGAGCATCGCCGCGCGTCCCGAACACGCCGCTCCTTCGGGTGAG
>Ga0181519_10004213_pt1 | contig 11696 bp, 9 predicted proteins | sample PEATcosm2014_Bin_26_FD_121102 | JGI IMG/M metagenome (GOLD analysis project Ga0181519, IMG submission 121102) | Peatland microbial communities from MTU Mesocosm Facility, Houghton, MI, USA - PEATcosm2014_Bin02_10_metaG | ecosystem: Environmental > Terrestrial > Soil > Wetlands > Peat | place... | reverse complement strand
GTTTGCGTGGTTCGGCGGAATGCTGGCTGGGATAGCGGCGCTGCTGTGGCTGGGGCACGGGACGCGCTTGAAGGGTCCCGGCTGGAAGTCCATCGTAGACCCTGGGCCGGTACCGGGCGCGCACTTGGGAGCGATGCGGATGCTCGACCTGGCTGCACCGGCGGCGGCGATCAGTTACGGCGTGGGGCGCATCGGGTGCCTGCTGGCGGGCGATGGCGACTACGGGATCAACACCACGCTGCCATGGGGCGTGCATATGGCGAAGAACGCGCTGGTCCCGCCGATTCCTGCGACCGCGCTGGTGCAGCCGACGCCGATCTATGAGTTGCTGTTCTCGCTTGCGGTCTTCTGGCTGCTGTGGAGGCTGGGTGAGCGGGCGCGGCCGGTGGGCTGGCTTACCGGACTTTATCTGCTGTTGAGCGGGATAGGGCGGTTTCTGGTGGAGTTCGTGCGCATCAATCCGAAGCTCTACTTCCACAACACGATGAGCAACGCGCAGGTGGCGGCTGTGGCGAGCGCGATCGCGGGAGTGATTGTGCTGGCTGCGGCGCAGAAGATGCGGGTGCCGTGGGTGCCGAAGCCGACCGCAAAGCCGGGAAGCTAATACGAATCAGGGACCGGGTGAGGGAGCAATGCTGTGCGTTACCGTTTTCAGGCTGTCGTCTGCGGATCGCCGAAGTACGCGCTCGGCATGGGGCACCGTGCTGTCACGACCAGCAGCGCAAGCAGCAGCAACAGCTTGGCGTCTCCAGCGTAGATCATCAGAAACGTCAGCGGAGAGAACAGCAGCGCATAGATGACGGCCAGCGCCAGCATCGAGGAGTAGGGGAAGATCGCCTTGCCGATGGCCACCTCGCGCGTGAGATACACGAGAAAAGCGCCGAAGGGGAGATAGAGCTGAAGCAGCGTGTAGTCGCCGGAGGCCGGGGGGATTATGGATACAGCGACACACAGAGCTGTCACCTGATTAAGTACGGGCATGTCATAGAAGACGGTGAACAAGAACGCAAGTCCGGCGATCACGACAAACGGGTAGACGCGAACCAAGGTGCGAACAACATGCCATCCTCCAGGTTCGTCACGCAGTTTTTCTGTATCGCCGATGGCCTTGTGCGGTCGAATGCCACCCATCTCCACGGTCAGCGCTGCCGACTTCAACCCGTCGAGCAGGGAGTGTTCGAATCGCGCTTCTTCATAATGATCCAGACGGGCTACATGGATGTCTATGTGGCTATAAATGCCGGGCATCAGGAGCTGATATGCCTTCCAGGGGTTTGGTCCCAGGGCCGTCAGAGCCGCGAGTACGAGCAGGCCCGCAGTCAGAAAACCAAGCACTGCCTCTTTGTACTTACGCCGGCGCAGCAGGAGCAATAGAAAGAGGATGGGAAAGATTTTGATCGAGGCAGCAATGCCGATCAATACGGCCGAAGCCAGAACCCTTCTGCGCAGAAAAAGGCAGAGACCGGCTGCGGACAGTGCCCACACGACGCACTCAGGGTTGCCGCGGTCGGCGGTGAACCACATTGGATAGCCCAATACGGTTGTGGTGACGATTGCGGCCGCGGCATAGAGTCGAACTGCCCGGCTGGGGCGGCAGGCACGCCATGCCAGAAGGGCAAATCCCAGGACGCAGATGGCGAAAAACACAAGGAAGGTACGGACCGCATGACCTGGGAATGAGTAGATCAGTATCTTATAAACGAATGCTCCGGGAGCAGGATAGTTGAAGGTTGGAAGCCCGCTGCCCAGCACTGCCGCCCCATGGTATAGATGCGCGGTCTTGCCGGCGTAGTTCGTCAGGTCGTGAAATTGATCGTCTATCGTGAACAGAGGGCGAGTATAGATGCTACTGTGTCGCAGATAGATCGCCCAACTCGCCGCAGTGACCAATACGACCAGCAAAGCATAGACAGAAAACGCGATTTTTACATGCGACGCAGCCTTGCCATGAACATTTTCTCTGTGCAACTTCCCTCCAGCGCGCGGGCACAGCCCGCCGTGTTTCTCCCAACTAGGTCTTGCGAGTTGATGGTACTGACGCCAGCGCGAGGTCCTCACCCTTTTCAGTTGCCGTCTCGCCGAAGAGGGTGCTGGGGAGCGGGATGGAGATGCTGGCGGCGAGCAGCAGCAGAAGCGCGAAGCATTTGAAGACTGCGTGCAAGGTCAACAGTGGTTCCGTGGCCATGATCCAGGCGCATGGCAGAAGGAAGCAGAGGATCTTTGCCCTGGACATTGGGGTCTTGCCCGGGGCGACGTCTTCAAGCAGGAAGATGAGGAAGAAGCCCATGGGGACCAGAAGCAGGATCAACGTGTAGTCCGCGGCAACAAAGGGCAGAACCATCGTGATGCAGGTCAGGGCGAAGATCTGGTTCAACACCGGCTTGTTCCATGCCCTCCAGAGCACGGCCAGCGCGATGAGCGCGGCCAGCAGCAGGTACACCTTGTATAGCGTCCAGGCGAGCGGATCGTTGGGATGCAGCGAGTATTCATAGGATGAGAAGTGGAGTCCGTGATTGCGCACGACACGGGCGATGGTCTTTATGGACTGGAAGAGGGAATGGTCTGCGGTCATCTCGCCCATGGGGCGAAAGGCCACGACGTAATCGGTGAAGAAGGTATTCTTGCCGGTGATATGTCGCCAGGCGCGCAGCGGATTGCGGTCTATGACCAGCAGGGAGGCCAGGGTGACGGCTGCAGCGGTAATGATTCCAAGGGCCACCTCGCGAAATCTCCTGTGGCGCGCCATGAGGGCAAGCCAAAGCACGGGATAGGGCTTGATGCAAGCGGCAATGCCGAAGGCCACGGCCGCGCCGGGATATTGCCGTCGCGCGAAATACGCTGCTCCGAGACAGATGGCGATCCACATCAGTCCTTCGATATTGCCGCGCAGGACAACCTGCAGGGTGCCCCAACCGAAGAAGCCGGTAAGGAAGATCGCGGCGCCCATATACCATCGGTAGCTCCCGAATCGGCGCACTCGCCGCCAGAGCAGAGCGCAGGCAACGGCCACCGTGCCGAGCACCGCCGCCAGCAGCACCGGCACCGCATAAGGAGCGCACGCCTGAAGCAGAAAGAGATAGATCACCACACCGAAGGGAGGATAGTTTTTGGGGAACAAGGTGCTGTTGAGGGCATCGTAGTTCCCCATATGCGGGTCTTTAGCGACCTGATATTTGCCGGAAAAGAGAAGCAGGTCGCTGAAGCGGTCCCTGTATCCACCCAGAGGAAAGATATGGGGGCCGTGTCTGTGCAACGCGAACCAGGCCCAGACACCCAGATTCATCGCAACGCAGAACAGCAGATAGACCAGAATTGCTGCCTGTACACGCGCACGGCCGGATTTCAAGTCCACGGTGGGAACCTCATCGATCTTAGTTCAGAAATATCACGAGCAAACAGGTAACAGTTCTCAGCAATGTTGCAGCGAACCAGTCCTACTGGGCGGCGATCGCTTTGCGCACCCATACGACGGAATGCGGCACGGGCGATGCATAGGGGCTTGGAATATAGTGCGCGTTCAGGTAGTCGCAGAGGGGCTTGCCTGCATCGACCGTATGCCGCGGTGGAGGAAGATAAGGCGCGAGAAGAAATGAGCGCAGCGACTTCCTTTCTTCGTCAGGATCGGATACGCAGACTTGTGGACTTCGCGACCAAAGCAGGAGCGGCCAGTCTGGATGGGCCTCAATCTCGGCGATCTTCTGCTGGACGGGGGCGGTGCTGGTCATGGGAAAGAGCCAGGGATAACGTCCGGTGACAATTTCGATGCCGTCCGGCGGCGGCGTGAGCCTGCGCTGGACACCGAAAGGAGCAAGCAGACGCGTCTGAGCTGGGAGGTGCGGTGCGTTCGGGTCTGAATTTCTGGCCAAGGACGTTCTAAGCTGGTCGAGTCGTGCCTGGGCATTTCGGCGGGTTAGTTTGTAGATTGCCGTGTAGACCTTGTCCACCGCTGGCGAATAGTACTGTGTGCCAAAGACCGCCTCATGGACCTGAATCTGAATTGTGCCTTTAATCAGAGTGAACTTACCGTAGGTGGCCAGGAGAATTATGATTGCGAAGGCCGGCCAGGTCCAGCGCCAGACCTTGCGGTACTGGCTGAGGACCACCATGGCTGCGATCAGTGCGCCCAGGGTGTTGATGATGATGTGGCCGATGTCGGCACGCGAGAAGGCGGCTGGCGCGGATACGACCGACAGGCAGATAAGGTAAAGCAGCGGTCCCTGCGACGTGTGCGCGCGGAAACTGGCGATAAACGTGCAGCCGGCGACCAGGAGTAGAAGAAGCAGCACGAGCGATTGAAAGCTGAACAGGAGGGGAAAGTCGAGTGTGCCGCCACCGACGGTTGTGACGTTGCCCAATACTCCAAGCCTGAGCGCCAGCCAGAAGATTATGGACATGGCGAGGACGAAGCAAGCAAGACCTGCGAGCAACCTGGGGCGAGCGGGCCGAACGCAGACGACAAAGAAAAAAATGGTTCCAATGGTGAAAGCGATGCCCTGCTCGGGCGAGTAAAGAAGCATTGCAGTAGCGCCGATCGTGGCCAGTCCGAAGATGGCGAAGATTGATGCGCCGCGTGCATAGAGGCGGTGAACGCCCAGCGCGAATACAAGCGTTGCGCAAAATCGAAGCGGCGTATAGTTTGTACCACTGTCGGGCAAGCCGGTCAGGAAGAAAGCCCAGAGGAGCAGGAATATGGCGCGCCCGTGGCTGGTGCCTCGCGCCGCGATCTCAACGACCTTCCATAAGGCCCAGGTGCCCAGCGCCCATTGAATGACCCATCCCAGAAAGTACCCATTTCCGAGAGAAATGTGGCATAGGCGCGCGATCCAGACTGGCGGATAGAACATCAGGGGGCCGTAATCGAACTCGAAGTCGCGGAAGAGACGCGCGCCCATGCTGTACATCGCATAACGATCGAGGAAATATCCCGATTCGAGCAGAGGATCGATCATTTGTGCAACCAGCCAGAAAAGAGCGCATCCGAAGATGGAGCACACAATCGCAACAACACCAGTACGCCAGAAGCGATTGCTGGTTGCGCCCGCCGGATCGGGCAGACGAAGTCCCATACCACGGGTCCAAAGCGCAAATCCGAGAATGAAGGCCAGCAGTAAAACGGTGGCAGTGCGGTTGCTGAAGCCGAAGAGATAGGAATCCGACAGCCCGTCATGCACTGGAACGTGGAATGGAACCAAATAAATCGCAGACAGCCCGAGAAAAAGCACGGCAAGGATGGAAGGCACACTTCGATTTTTCACGGGTGCGATCAAAAAGATGTCTCCGGTTGCCAACTCATTCTACATAGGTCAATTCGCGTAAGACGATCAAAAAGGGTTCCTGGTGAGGGGCGCGCTGGTCGCGGGAGCGGCTGTGCCGCCGGGGTTGAGGCGGACGATGCGGTAGAGCGTCTGGTAACGGTAGGCGTGCTGGGTGTAGAGATAGCTGGAGTGCCATGTGGGGTAGTCGATGCCTTCGGTGTGGACCTCTTCCAGGCGCAGCGCGGGGTTGTGGAAGAAGTGTAGCGCGTCGCCGAAGCGGGTTGGCGATCCCGTGCCGTCAACATCGCCTTCGGGACCGTTGTGGGCGAGGATGACGTAGTTGGCACCGTTTTCCTCGAGGTATTGGGGGACGCGGCCGGAGAGTAGGTATGGCAGGTAGTTGCGATCCACCAGACCGCCGAGGTCGATCAGGTCGATGTGACTGAAGTAGCCGATGGCGCCGATGTCAAAGACGCCCATCTTTGTGTCCGGCGGGTAGTTCGCGTTAAGGTACTCGGCCATCTTGAGGTGGCAGTTGTCGATGTTGTAGATGCTGTCGCCGAGGGCAACGCTCCAGCGCGGCAGAGTGACAGCGGTGAGGGCAGCGACCGCGACCAGAGCGAATGTCTGCATGGGGCGCAGCAACGCGCTGCCGCGTGATCTGAAGAGGAGGAATGCAAGCGCGATCAGATCGAAGAGTGCGATGGCGAGCAGAGCAGGGAAGAGCAGCAGCACGAAGGGCTGATAACGCCCGCCGTGGCCTGTGGCAGGCAGGGTAAAGCAGTAGCTGGCGTAGTGCAGGATTGCCCATAGGACGAGGACTGCGGTGCGTTTGGGGAAGCGGCGCAGCAGAACAAAGCATCCGTAGAAGGCCAGCACGACAAAGATCATCGCCCATCCACGCGTGGTGTGGAAGAAGTTATGCTGGATGACCTTTTGATAGGTCTCGATGGTGAGAGCGCGGACTGTGGAACGACCTACGTGCAGCTTGTCTGTGCCGTTGAAGAGGTAGCGGCGTCCGCGCAGGGTCATGGGCAGCAGCGTGCCCGAGGTCATGAAATTTATTACGAAAGATACGACTAGAAACAGGACAGCGACGGTGGCGGCGCGGATGACGTCGACAAGGGTGCGACCGCACCACCGGTAGAGAGCGAAGAGAAGTACGCTGAGCGCGAGGCCCTCGGGACGCGTCATGCCGAGTGCGCCGAGAGCGAGGCCGGCGAATATGGATGTACTCACCGAGTTGCGCGGAGCCACTTGGCCTGCAGCATCGCTGGAATTGAACCAGAGCAGAATTGCAATCAGCGAGAGTGTGACGAAGAGGACGTGCTCCATGCCGATAAAAGCCAGCCAGACGTAGTTACCGGAGAGCGCTGGTAGCAGAGCAAGGGCAAGGACGTAGAGTAGTGGGAGGCCATCGAGGACGGCCATGCGCCAGAGTAGAATGCCGGACAGAATAAGCAGGATGGAGTTGAGAATGAGTGGAAAAAGGACTGGCGAGTGAGTTGGAAACAGGAGGTAGTTGAGAGCGAGAATGATCGTCCAAAGAGTGCTTGACGAGCCTGACGAAGTGACGCCTGGGGTGAATCCGAAGCTGTGGTGCTGGACTAGATTGCGTGCGATCTCCTGGTGAATCCAGGAGTCGTCGAGCGGAAAGCCGAGGTTGTGGCGCAACGCAACGGCCAGCGAAGCGAGGCCGATGAGGTAGGTGGCGGCAACAAGCAGAAACCAGCGCCAGGAGAGTAGTGTATGAGCCCGATCCTGCATGGAATGTATGGTCTCCTCACTAGCGGCGAAGCGCACGATGCATCGAGTTTAGCACCCGGCTGTGGAGGAGAAAGCAGGTGCACGGTTGTAAAGCTCGATGATCGCTTCGCTATGGCGGACATATAGTTGGAGTGCAATTAGGCCGGGCACGATTTCTCGGAATCTCCAGCGCTGCAACGGTATAATCTGCGCAAAGCAATGCAGACAACCCTGACGGACCGCCAGATATACTTCTTTCGATTTCTCTGTGTAGCGGTGCTGCTGGCCGGCGCGGTCTGCTATGTTGTCTTCACAATCCACTGGCAATGGATGTGGGACACGCAGGTAATGCACTACATCGTTCTGCTGCTGGACCACGGCAAGGTTCCGTACAAGGACATCTACGACATCAACATGCCTGGCGCCTACCTGACCGAGCGCTGGGCAATCGGCATCTTCGGCGGCGGCGATCTGGGCTGGCGGCTCTACGAGTTCACACTGCTTGGTTCGATGACGCTGGCCATGATCGTCATTGCGCTGCCTTACGACTGGCTCGCTGGGCTCTTTGCCGGAGTGTTGTTCAGCCTGCAAGTTGGGTCGATGGGACCATGGCAGGCCGCAGAGCGCGATGAAGTGATGACCGTGCTGATCTTCATCGGCTACGCGTTCCTGATGGTTGCGGTGCGCAAGGCGCGACCGGCATTGATGCTGCTGTTTGGTCTTGCGATGGGTCTTGCGATTCTCATCAAGCCAACAGTAGTTCCGTTCGCTCTCTGCGTGCTGCTCTTTCCGGTCTTTGTGTTGCGCAGACAAAGCAAGTCGCCTACGGCATACATTCTGTTCGCGCTGGCCGGGTTTGCGATTGCGCTCGGAATTCTGCTTGATTTTCTGTTGCCACAGCACGCCTTCGGGCCATTTTTCTTCATCCTGAGCAAACTGGTTCCGTACTACTCGTCACTGGCGCATCCCACGCTGTGGGTGCTGATCCGGCGCAGCATTCCGCAGGCCTTTCGGGTGTATTTTCCGCTTGCACTGCTGCTCGCCATTGCGGGAAGAGGCCGTGTGGGCCGATGCAAGGTCGCGGACTGGACCCTGAACTGGGAGATGTGGGCCGTTCGCGCGGGCGTCCTCTTCGGAGGGATATCGTACTTCATTCAGCACAAGGGCTACGACTATCACCGCATCGCATTGGTGTGCTTCGGACTGCTGTGGATCGGGCTGGAGTTTACCGCGGCGATGAAAGACCGTGGCTGGCGCAGGAACGCGGGCGTGGCCGGGATGGTGTTCGGAGTGATGTTTATGGTGCCCTTCAACGCCCGCAAGGTGCATGAGAGCCACGAGATCAACGCGGCGGTACCGGTGCTTGAGCAGGATCTCGTCCGCCTTGGCGGCGACCAACTGCAGGGTAAGGTACAGTGCCTCGATCTAGTGGGAGGATGCTATAGCGCACTCTACCGCCTGGGCCTGGTGCAAAGCACAGGATTTACGGGCGACCTCCAGTTTTTTGGGCCGGACGATGGCAAGGTGGTGCCCTACTATCGCAAGATCTTCTGGGACGAGATCCACCAGAACCCTCCGATCGTCATTCTGCTGAGCAACGAGTGGTACCAGGAGTCGAGCTTCAGCTTCAACAAGCTCAACACCTGGCCGGAGTTTCGCGATTATCTCAACTCCGCGTACCGCCTGCAGGCGACCGAAGGTCCCTTCATCCTTTACTGGGCCCCGATGGAATACCGCGTATATGTGCTTAAGGGGAGCTTCGCGGACAAGCCGGGGTTGTAGGGCCGCAAGAGGGAGCGAGAGTGAGAACAATTATGGTGGGGATGCTGCTGGCTTCGGTTGGGCTGTTGCAATCAGCTCAAGGGCAGGCGACGGCGAAAAAAACATTGGTGGTGGCCAGCGATGGGTCGGGCCAGTTCAAGACGGTACAGGAGGCGGTGGACGCGGCTGCGCAGGGCAATGTGCGCATCGAGATCAAGGCGGGTGAGTATCGGCAGGTGGTTGCGATTACAGCCAACGGCGTGGAACTGCGCGGCCTGGGTAAGCGGCCCGAGGACGTGGTGCTGGTCTACGATAACTCGGCTGCGTCGGCGGGCGGGACCGGAAGATCCGGCACGGTGACGGTGACCGGCGACGACTTCCACGCGGAGAACCTGACCATCGCCAATGACTTTGAGAGACGGCACGAGCGCAGTGAGCAGGGCTCGCAGGCGGTGGCGCTGCGAGTGACGGGCGACCGGGAAATCTTTCGGCACGTGCGGCTGCTGGGCTACCAGGACACGCTCTACGCGGACTCGAAGAGCTGCCATTCGGCTGGCGACACGGGTGCTTGTCGCGCGTCGCGGCAGTACTTCGGCGACTGCTATATCGAAGGCCATGTGGACTTTATCTTTGGCGACGCCAAGGCCGTCTTCGAGCGCTGCGAGATCCATGGCATGGCCCACTCGATGGTGACGCTGACGGCGCAGAGCCGCGTTCGTCCCGAGGAGGATTCGGGCTACCTCTTCCGCGACTGCACTGTAACGGCGGAGGCCGGCGCAGCCGAGATTCTGTTGGGGAGACCGTGGCGCGAAACCTCCACGGTGGTGTTTCTGAACACGGAGTTCCAGGCGCCGCTCGACCCAAAGGGCTGGCTGGAGTGGGGCGGACGGCTGAAGACCAGCGACTACGCGGAGTACGGCTCGCATGGGCTGGCGGGGGATGTGGCGCAGCGCGTGGCCCCGAGCAGGCAACTCACGGCCGTGGAGGCTGCGAAAGACACGACTCGCGCGTGGCTTGCCGGAGCCGATGGGTGGGACCCCGAGGCAGCGCGGTAGAGCTTTCGCATCGAGATCATTTCCTTCGTGGGTGATTCGCGCCGGTTTGGCGGCGGTGAAAAATGTTCAAAATAATTCTTGACATAGAGGACTCTATAATGCAGAGTAGTTCGTGGAGGGACGAGATATGGCGAACTTCGAGGCGGACGACGGGACGACGCGCGACGATCTGGTGCAGCGCGTGGCGCTGATGGAGGCGATGATAGCGGAGGGGCGTCAATATACAGGCCGGAACTCGTGGATATTTGTGTTGTGGGGGTTGGTGGACCTGGCGGCGTGGGCCTGGCAGAGCTATTTCTGGCGTTTTGGCGGAAGGTGGGCGTGGCCGATCTGCCTGACCGCGGGTGTGGTGCTGACCCTGGCCGGCAAGTTGATGCAACGGAGGAGGCAGGGCTACAGCAGCAATGATTTGTGCAGCCGCGTGATGGCGGTGTGGGGCATGATGGGGCTGGCGATGGGGATCTATGTTGCGAGCGCAATGTGGACGCACTTCGATTGGCAGTTCTCGTACATCGTCGGGTTGCTGATGATGTTTGGGATGGCTCATGCCATCAGTTCGATGTTTCTGCGCTGGCGAATGCAGGGTTTGGTGGCAGCTGTCTATTGGGCGGGTGGAGTGGCAATCTTTGTATGCAATTCGGGCAGGGCGACGAATGTCATCATGCTGTTCGAGATGTGCATTGTCATGATTCTCTTCGGGCTGTATGCGATGTGGAGAGAGCCAAACGGCAGTGGATGTAAAGGAGGACGAGCATGACAAACATGGAGCGGGAAGACGGAACGACGAGGGACGATCTGGTGCAGCGCGTGGCGCTGATGGAGGCGATGATTGCGGAGGGGCGAAGGAACACCGGGCGGTTCGGGTGGATATTCATTCTGTGGGGGCTGGTGTGCCTAATCGGGATCGGCGAGTCCTATCTTCTGCCGCAATCGTATTGGGTGTGGCCCATCACCATTGTGAGCGGTTTTGTGATCCAGTTCATCGGGATCGCGATGCATCGCAGGAGCGGCAACTGGCCCAGCGAAAACTTGAAGAGCCGCAGCGTAGCTGCCGTCTGGCGGATGATGGGTATCGCTATCATTCTGTACGCGGCTCCCGCTGGTGTGACCCACACGATCCACCAGATCGCCTACATTGCCGCCATCTTCATGTTCCTGGGTATGGCGCACGCGATCAGCGCGGTGATTCTGCGCTGGAGGGCGCAGGGAGTCGTGGCCGGGCTCTGGTGGGCGGGAGGCGTCGCAACGTACTTCGTGCCCCGGAACTATGTGATCACGATCTATGTGGTTGAGATGGTCATCTGCATGGTTCTCTTTGGCGTGTACGCGATGTGGCTGGAGCGGCGGCGCGCGGTGGCTTTGGAGCTGCATCATGCCTGAGCTGCCGGAACTCGATCCCGTGGTGCACGGAAAGCTGCGGCTGGCGGTGCTTGTGCTGCTGGTGGGCGTGGAGGAGGCGGACTTCACGTGGCTGCGCGATAAGACTGGATCGACCGACGGCAACCTGGGCGCGCAGATGATGAAGCTGGAGGAGGCGGGCTACGTGGCGATGCAGAAGCGGTTTGCGGGACGCAAGCCGCAGACGCTGTATCGCATGACGCCGGCGGGACGGAAGGCGCTGGCGAAGTACGTTGCAGCGCTGAAGCTGTTGCTGGGCGGGGCGCTTTGAAGATTTGTCTAGTGGCGGATTGAAACAGGGAGGAAAGATGAAGATGCGAAATGGATCTGGATTGATGTTGATGGCAGGCGCTCTGATTGCGGCGAGTGCGGCCTTTGGGCAGACGGGGCTGGCGACGCAGGCGGCTTCCAGTGTGCAAGCATCTCCGGCTGCGCAGGCCGCGCCCGGCAACCTTGCGTTCGATGTGGCGTCGGTGCGACC
>Ga0181519_10004211_pt1 | contig 11703 bp, 10 predicted proteins | sample PEATcosm2014_Bin_26_FD_121102 | JGI IMG/M metagenome (GOLD analysis project Ga0181519, IMG submission 121102) | Peatland microbial communities from MTU Mesocosm Facility, Houghton, MI, USA - PEATcosm2014_Bin02_10_metaG | ecosystem: Environmental > Terrestrial > Soil > Wetlands > Peat | place... | reverse complement strand
GCCAAGGTCACCGGCAGGGTGAAGTTTGTTGACCGCGGCAATCGAGGCCGCTTTGCTTCTATCGAACCGGTTGCTGCCGAGTAAATGCGGCTTGCACGATCGGGTAGGAGGCGGGGTTGCCCCCGCCGTCCTCCGACACCACCGGACGGACCGTTCGGTATCCGGCGGTTCATGAAACAGCGATAGGCGTTATGAAGCTCCCATCGCCTTCGTTTTCGGCAACCCAACAGCCGCCGTGCCTGACTCGGCACCAATTCCGGCCCATGGCAGGTTCCGCCCGCCACCTTCAGGAATGGCCGTACTCGCGTACGCTTCTGCTTCTTCGTCCTGCATCGGGGTCTGCGCTCCTACTTCCGTGTTTCATGTTCGGTCCTTCACCGCTCCGGTCTCAGCGGCTACTACGACCTCTGCTGCAATCTGCCAGCCCATCCCGACACCTTACGGTGCCAGTAGCACGAGGCAGGCCGACAGACTTCCCAGGGTAATTCGCGTGACCTTCACTGCATATATCCGTCGGATCTACGTCCCCACCTTCCGGATGGTATCGGGCTTTGAGTTTCGTGGCCCTCTCGCCCAGATGGGACCGCCTCTATCCGCTGGCTGTTCGTCGGACCGCAGTTTTGCTTACAGCTTCCTTCAGATTCCACCTCGCGATGGACACCCTTGCTGTTCGGCTAGCAGTTCCCACCATCAGGGCCTGCAGCGGACTTGCACCGCCAAGTCTACGAAATGGCCACCACAGCCAATTCGCTCGCGCTTACGCGCTACGCGCCATGCCTGGCGCACCACTGAAGCGGCCCAAGGAGATCATCCTTGAGCCGCTCCAACGGGATGGAATGAACCGTCCCACTGTCTCGACTTTGAAGGGGCCGAGCACCCATAGACATATATCGTCATGCGGACGGCCAGCATCAGTAACCGAAGTACTATGAGTGCTTCCTCTACGGTCCCCGGGACCACAGGTTCGAAATTGAAGTTTGTGCGATTCGAGAGCGTGGGCTTTTTTCAATCTCAGGCCGGGGCGACAGGTCGACGCTTCTTGCAGGATGCCGGCGATTGAGAACGCACTGCGCGGCTCGGAATTTCACATTTCAGCGGGTTGGCCACGAGATAAAGGCTTATCGTTGGCTGTCCTTGTGGTGCGTTTTGGCGCGTTTTGAGACAGTGGCCCGGACGAAAATCTGCCCGGACCGTTGACTCGTATCCTTATATAGCGGTCGTGTCCGGGTCGCCTTGACGGCGTCCTCGCATTCCGCTCAGGATTTGCGGTCGAATGCGCTCGTGCGGCGGCCGATCCACCACGCGGTCACCGAGCACCAGAAGAAGCAGCTGGCGAGTTCGTGCAGCGCCATGAAGAGGCCCGCGACCACGGCCATCGCGATCGAGTGCGCGAGCGACGGGTGCCAGTGGGCACCGATGGCGATCCCAGATAAGAAGACCGCGAACGTCCAGAATAGGATCAGTGGCGGACTGCCCTTGCGGGCAGTGAGTCGGTCGGTCATGATTCATCTCCTTTAAGGTTGGGCGCCGTGGCTATTGAGGGAACCAATGCGGACTGCAGGACCCGAGGCAACAATCTCATCGAACGCTTTGGCGTACGCGCGTCGTGTGTGGGGGGACACGACTGAATTGCATAGCATCGTTCGAAGAGCTGCGAGCGAACTGTGAGAGGGAGGGATTGAGGTAGTGGAAAGAGCTGTGGACCAGGGTCCTCCTTGCGACCTTTTCGAGCGAGAGGCAGAGTCGATCATTGGGGATGTGATGTTGTTGGGATTGAGTGGTTGAAGAGGGATGGGATTGGGGAATGTGAAAGATATGGGGAACGGAAATGGCGGCCCGAGTCGGGGTCGCAATTTAGAAGAAGGAGTTTACGTTTAGCCTGACGGCGAAGCCATTCAGGTGTACAGCTTCTTAAAAATCCCACGACGTGCAGTCGGAGATCCGCAACAGGCGCATTAGAGGAAAACGATTACCGAAGCTCGGTTCTCAGTTCATGCGGACGCGAAATAGGCGCAGGTCTGCCCGAATTCGTTTCCTGCTCCCGGGCTGGTGAAGTTGTCACCACGGCGGGAGGATATCCCGGCCGAGTTCCGCAATCAACCGCGATCAGAATGTTGTCCGCTCGATGGATGTCGAAATCACAGACACTTCAATCTGTTGTGCTGGAACTGGAGGCGGATGACATTGGCAGCGGAGCCTGCCCGCCGCTGGCAAAAACCGTCCTTGGGATTCGCAACATTTGCGTGATCCGCTGAACGACTGGACCTAAGATCCGGTACTCGGAGTCACCATGAGGGACTCTAATCGGCGGGAACATATCGTTGTCGGCGTAGAGTTCATAGACGGCATCTTGTTTCAACACCCAAACCTCTTCGGGTTCTCCGTCTGCGTTGTGTTGAATCTGCGGATCTGCCCATTTGGCGGGAACCAAGGTCCTCACTTTGCGGACAAAGAAATCGTTGCCGTGCTTCGCTACCACGGCTCTACCTTCGCTCCAGGGGATGGGGGTGCAGATCACAATGTCTCCGCGATGAATGAGTGGTGCCAGGGCCTCGTCGGAAACTTCGAGGGCAAATGGCGCTCCGCTGACTGGGTGACCTGACGGAAACATCGGTCGCTCGGGATCGTTGATGAATGGCACCCAGAAGACGGGCCCAGGGAACTCGGATCGGAAGAGTTCCGAAATGGGGACATCGAGAGCTTTGGCGATCCTCTTGAGGGATTCGATAGAGAACCCAACCTGCCCGTGCTCCAGCTTGCTCAGGTTCGGCTGATCGAAATTAGATTTCGAAGCTAAATCCTTCAAAGTCCAATGTTTAGACTTCCGGATTGCCCGGATGCGAGCGCCAACCTCAGGATCACCGTTGCCTGCTTTCCCGCCTGTCATGGTTTTTCTTCCCTCCTCATACGATACAGAAAATCCGACAAGACAAAAGATTTTGTTCTACAAGCGTTGTATAAAGGCCTATTTATATTGTCTACTAATACCATCTTGATGGTACTAAATGCAATATTAATTGTACTTCAGGGCTAAGTAAGGGGGTAGTGAGATGAGTCCGTCACATATGAATCCTGACCATCCCATGTCGATCGTCGATCGGATCGAGGCAATGGATCACGCACTTACCGTTAAGGAGCTCTCCGTCCTGCACCGTTCATCTCCGTCCTGGTGGTACCAGAGGGCGCGGAGCGGGCGCATGGGAAATGCCGTTATCCGAGTCGGGGGCACGGTGAGATTTGATCCGGTGCTGACGGCTCGTTGGTTGCGCAGCCTATCTGCTATTTAGCGGGAGAGAGGCCAGTCCTGACACTGGCCGGAGAGATTTTGAGATGGGTATGGCCTCAACATACGCATTATCGACTGACATAACGCTCACCGAGCCTGCTGCTGAAGGTGCCAGCTCAATCGAACTGTCGAACCGAGAGGCGCCGGCAGGAGGAAATCGGGCCGATGATGATGCTGCTGCCGCCCTGCCCGAAACCGGCTACGAACTCAACCTGTTTGGTGAGAAGATCGTTCAGGCGAAAACTCCAGGTAGAAAGCGCTCCCCTTTAGGCGATGGTGCATCCCGGCCGTCCACAGCGTTGCCTTCATCCACCGCTGACCTCAATCCTAAACCGATCAGCCCGACGGAGAGTCCGTCTCCAGTTTCCGAACAACAGGAAACTCCCCCTGCGGCAGTAGCTCCCTGCGGTCAGCGTTCAGACAACCTTGACAATGGCGCCGGTGACACGAAGGTTGAAGGTTCCTCTCTGTGGGCTTCAGTGCCCACGTCCGATCTCCGTGGCGATGACTACAGAATCGAATCGTTCGCCTCCTTGATGGAGAAATACCCGAAGGACCTGAAGATTTATGGAGCACTCGTCAGGCTATCCGATGCTCGGCAAAAAGAGACTCGGGTAGATAACGAGACGTGGAAGATTCAAATCGGCTATTCGAAGATTTGCGACGAGTCTGGTTGCAGCAAGCGCGATCTCGGCCGCGCTTGGCCGCGCCTGGAGCGCTTAGGCGCTGTCGTCTGCATCAAGAAGCATGCAGATCGCCGCGAGAATTTGTACCTTTTGCGATCGCCGGAATGGCTAGAGCGGATGTACACCGAGTCCAGGTGCACGCACTACCGATTTGTGAAAGAAGGAATCCAGCCATTCCGGCCACGGTTAGAAGGAGAGAAGTAGCCGATGCCCGGGGAAGCCCCCACTCCGCTTTCGAAGTTACTTTCGCTCCGCGAGGGCGGGCGCGTTGCGCGATTCCTTGGCGAATCCGAATTGGCCGTCATCATGCGCGAGATGCACATGTGCCCGACATTGAAGGGCGGTTTGCGCATCCTCAGTCAGACCTGTAAGCTGCTCCGCCGCGTGCGCTCGACTATGCCGGCTCCGGACCGGCGGGTGCTGGACGATCACATTAGAGAACTCCGCTGGGTGCTGCGCAACGCGAGATTACTTGCCCCGGTGATTTTCACCGATGATAAGCAGCGAAAATCGTTTCTCCGCTATGGAGGACAAAATCCCTACTTCCGGAAAGGTGCGCACGAGCATGGTCTTTGCAGCCTGCTTTGGGAGATCGATCGTGCGTATGACCGTCTGTTCAGTTCCATGAAGCAGTCTGCAACGCTGGCGCACTTGACAGCCCTGGCGTACTGGAGCGGCAAGCCTGACTGGAAGGACGGGCAAGGTCTAAAGTCGACGATCCTGGAGTCAATCTACCGGCGAACCTTGGCAATGCGCCACTTCGTGATGGAGCCCTATTGCTCGGATCTGAGATACAGAAATGTCTTCCAACATATTCCGCCGGCGGGATCTCCCAGCCAGATTAGGCAAGTATTGCTCCTCCGCCGCGCAACCCTCGATCCTGAGGTCGGCGGCTTGGAAGAGGATCTCTTCAGGGATTTGACTGCGATCGCCGCATTCCTGAGTCTACAGGACAATCCTTCCTCAATTCGTGCGTTCATGGACGACGAACCGAGCACGACGGATATAGACGGCGGGCCGGATCGGTCGAATGAAAGCGGAGCAGAGTCTGTAAAAAAGCGCTACTTCGTGGAGTGCACAGACCGAGACGATTTCGAGGACGACGACGAACTTGACCCAGACGATGATTCTTCCGTGCAGCGAGAGCAGGATGATGACCAGGATTCCAGCGGAGCAACATACCGGCGGGAATGCTGGGCTAAAAGCGAAGTGAATTTATCTATCGACCTCGGCTTGCACCCCGACGACCTAATTGCAACCCAGACCTTGCATCTGTCCACTCGGCGTGCGGGTGACACGCGTTCGTCACAAGCAACACGTAACCAGAACCTGCGACTAGCTAACCGCAATCTGGCTACATTAGAGTTGGCCCGAGGGTTGCGGACTCTCGAAATGGATATGGACCACTCCACCATGGCCCTGGAGCTTTTTACTCAGGTCAAGACCAGCTTGGCGCGTGGACTGACGGCGGACAGACTGGAGGAGGTAGAGGTGCGCTCCGCCCGGCCGGAGATTGCTTCCGTCCCAACGTTGGTGTTGCCGCTCGACGGGCTTGGAGCTTCAGAATGGATTTTGCCGGCTCTTCCGCTGAAGTTCGCGAAAGAACATGGCGATTATGATGGCTGCCGGCCGGTCAGGAAGGACTTCGTCACGCCCGACTTTTGGTGTATCGCGAAATTGATCCGCCAGCTAATTGAAAGAAAATTTCCAGCTTGGGACGGTAAAGCTCTAAGGCCTTTCGCCAATGCCGGAAGGGGCCATAAGAAGCGGAACTTCTCGCGGACTTTGAAGCGAGCTCTTCAGCGCTTGGATGCTGATTGGGGTCCAGAGCTCTCCAAGCGCTTCTCTTTCGCCAGGCTTGCCCGAGCGCTTCCGCAGACGATCTTCGATCAGACGGGTGGCGATCATGTGCTCGCGACCTACGCGACAATGCACAGCGACCCCGCCGGGGAGGATGGGCGGTTTTACGCGAGTCCGGCCATCCTGAGCGTGCAGATCGCTGATCGTGCTGCTGCCTCTGAGATCGCTGACTCGCTCCGGAGCGCAGGTTACGATCCCGGTGTCAATATGGATGTTCAACCAAGCGATTCGAGCGGATACTTGGGCAGTCCCATGTGCCCCACGCTCGAGTCAATCGCGGCGTTCCTGGCAAAACTCGTGAAGACGGTCGCCGATGCCAATGCGAACTTGCTTGTCGGTCCGGACAGGGATGCTTACACCACCCGACACAACGCATTCGCGATGTTGACTTTCTGCGTCGAGAGCATCGGTACCTGCCATCGTCCCTCGCACGAAGGCGTCCCAGACTTATCCGAGATAGATCCCTCGACCGGACTTTTGAGCATCGCGGATAAGGGGTCCGACAGGGCACGTCTGGGATTTGTGGCAGATTCTGCCTTCGCGCAACGCAGAGCGTACGACGATTACATCCGTGGCTTCGATGCGGAAAAACATCTAGGTGTACATCAGCAGCATTCATTGTTCTTCGTTGGCTTCGACGGAATAGCTGTTCCCCCAACGCTATCAAGTTTGGCCGAAAATGGACTGCCGTTCGTTCCGAACTTCGCGCGCCACCTGGTCAAGACCGTCCTGTCGGAATGGTGTGCTGCCGGCGACAAACGAGTCAGCCAGGAGAAAATTTCGGCACTGCTCGGCCATTTTATGGCGGGCGAGGAACCGTTTGGTCGTCACTCGACCTTCCGCTACCGCGACTTCGCTGTCTCTATGAGCCAAGCTCTCGAAAGCTTATTGAGAAAAATCGACTTTCAGCCGATAGAGACTTCTGGAAGGCAAGCCACCGTACATGCACCCCGCATCCAAAGTATTCTCGATTCCCGAACGGCTTAATTTAACCGGGACGGAGCGAAAGATCTGGCTCGAACCGTTGCTTGAATTCCTCGGTAAGAACCCGACGCATATAGGAAGCGTCTTGATGGGTGGTCCCGGACCCTGGAAGCGGAAACATGTGCGGGAATTGGAATTGCTCATTTGCAGCCTGGGAGACCGGGAAGCGATCAGAAACTATCTCTCGATCTTGCATGAGGCCGCCAGGCTCTGGTCGGCAGACACGCTTACACGGGTTCCACTCCCTCACTTCCTGCCTCGTGAAACTCGCTTTGACAATCCGTTCACGGAGGACTTCGCCACATCGACTTCTTGTTGTGAGAACTGGGGCCAGAAGCTAGCCCAACTCATCACATCCGATCACAATAGCAGGGATGTACGGCTGGCTACTTTCCTTCTTTCGGCGATTCTCAACGGCCGCGCCCTCGGTGTGCCGTTGTTGGTTGCGTTAGTCAGGGCGATTCCCAACTGGCGGAAATGCACCTTTGAGATCGGCGGAAGAATTCACATTGAACTCAGCCTATCGAGAAGGGGAGTTCTCGATGCCGAACATCGAATGTGGCTTCCCGATCCGGTAACAGTGATCCAGATGGCGAGGCTGCGGCCAGACGATCCATCGGACTTGCTAGCACCGGTATTGCGCGACGGCCGTTCATTCTCGCCGAGCGATGCTGCAGTAATGCGCCGCATCGGCAAATTGATCGCTCAGTATAAATCCCGCGGAGATCAGGTCGATCTGCCAGGTATCGAGGCGATGCGAAGATCTGCCCGAGAAGTCGCGCTCGTTGATGGACTACCCGCATTCGTGGCTTACGACTGGACTGAACTCGCGTCGGAGTCACTCCGCAGAGAAGACGTGCCACGGCTGTTCCCCGGCGATAGCTTAATGGAGTTCATCGAGGCTGAAGCCATAACTTCCCAGTCTTCCAGCCTCACGGGAACAAATACCATTCCCGCGAGATCCGAGTGGATAGTCGACCTAAGAAGCGCCGTACACTCGGCTGATCACCGCGAAGCTCTCCAGCGGATCGTTGACGACGACGATGCTCCACCGGCCCTGAGGTTGATCGCGAATTTCGGCATCGCATTAAGGCTTCGCACGTCCCGTCCAGGCAAGGGGCACTCAATTCGGGCGACCGCAAATACAGTTCTGATGCTTGCGACTTGCCTCGGCCATGACCTCGAATCCGACGATCTCGCGAAGCTGGCTCCCGCTGACAGGAGGAAGATTTACGTTGAGGCAATCAACGCTCAGCCTGCACGCAAACGCCCCGATGCCGTTCAGGCCGTTCGTGAGTTCGATCTTTTTCTGGTAGCGAAGTTCGCCGGCACCCTCCCAATTCAGCGGAACAGCCTGCCATGGTTCAGAAAGCCCCCGGCATTCGACCCGAACATCGTCACCCATTCCGAGTACAACTCAGTCCTCAGGCATATAGAAGATCGGTGGCCTGTCACTAGGAGTGAGCGACGAAAGAGGATGACGATTCTCGTCGTCGCCCTGGCGTTTCGGTGCATGCTCAGGCGAGGGGAACTGCGGGGGCTTCGAATCGAGGACGTCTTGCTCCTTGTCGAAAATCCATTTTCCGGTGACCCGGAGCTCCACCTTCGGCATCGCAAGGAGGATCCTCTCAAGACCCTAGCCGCGGAAAGAAGAATACCTCTTCAGCTTTTATCCGACGACGAATTGCGAATGCTCAAGGACTGGCTGCAAGCTCGGCTCAGCGAAGGGGCGAAGGCGAAGGACTATTTCTTCGCCATTCCAAAAGAGCATATGGATCGGATCCCGAGGACGTTTTTCGATTCACTGAATAAACGGCTTAGAAAGCTGACGCCGTATGCGGCAGGCGGGAAGGGTATCCACCTGCATCATTGTCGCCACGCGGGAGGAACCTGGCTATTCGTCGGAATGTTATTGGCGGACTCGCTGCGGAGGCGTCAGCTATTCCCAGGCTTAAAAGATTCTCATGATTGGATGGAGCAGAACGGATACAGACTCTGGGACCTGTTGTGTGGCAATCAGCTTCCGTCAAAGCGGCTGCCCTATGTGGTAGCTAAGGTTTGCGGACAAGCCAGTTTCGATACCACTGCCAGTTCCTACATCAACATCTTCCCGTGGTTGGTGGCTCATGATTCCGACGCGACAAATCCCGATCAGCGAGATCTTCTGCGCATTGCGTGCGAAGCATCTCCGAAGCAGTTTCGGGATTGGCTACGCAAAGGCGGTCCTCATCACGTTGCTGTTCAGGTGCTGATCGGCAAGGGCCTGGGAGCAAAGCTGCGGAATAATAGTTCAGCCAACACCGGAATTGATTCAGATGCTGCCACCGACATGGACTGGTTGAACGCGATCTGGCGGAAACTGGCAAGCCGAAGAAAGGGCGAGATCAAGGCGAGCATTGAAACAGACATGGCCCGGATATTCGAGCGGGCTGACTGGCTGGCGAACCAAGAAACTCGAAATCATCACCCGCGCCACCCGGTTGAAAGAACTCCAGGCGGTGGACCGTCAGCAGACAAGTCGACCAAGTCTGTCGCTCCACTGCAGCCGCCACAGTCCAAGAATGACGTCAGCCCGTCGCTTCTGCGCCTGCTGCGCGACCGGGCTGTTGCGGATGGAGCCGCCCTTGCGGAAGCACTTGCGATCTTCGGGCGCTTCCATGAACGCGATGGATTCGTAGCATTCCGAAGCATCGATCAGATTGAATTAGCCGACCGTTACATTAAACTCCTCGGCAAGCTCGGCTTTGGACTTCGGGAGATGGATGCCGTCTGCGGGGTTACGGACGGCAAGTCCAAGGTGCTAAGAGAATGGCGGGACCAGTTTCGGGCCAAAGGCCACAAGGGGCTTCGAATCCGGCCGTGCCCTTCTGGGGGCAGCTATTCGCCCCGAGGCTCGCTTTGGGTGAGGCCCAGTCTAGACGCACTTCGCGCCCGGAAGACTGGCCCAAGCGGCTTCCGCTACTTGATGGCCATGGGCTTCATCGCGTACGGCGAGATTCCCAAGCCTGCCACTGTCGCGCGTTCCCCGGCGACGGTATAGGGGCGTGTAGAACCCGAGTCCAGACCGCTCTGTTCGTGCTCGGAGATGTGATTTGGCGCGACTGTCGCGCCGCTACTGCCACAGTGGACGGGGTTGCCCTCGGAGAGCCGGGTGACTTTTCGCGCGACAGTGGCGGTCACTTGTGAGTCCGGCCAATTCGCGGGCACTACGGTGCACCGGACCCACGGTGAGTCACTCGCGTCAGGCCAGCCAGCGCCGGAATTGCGCTCGGCTAAAGCCGCGTCGAGGTTTGAGAACTCAGAATGGGTCCGCACCGCGACGGGCGCGACAGTGGCGCGGCAGATACGCCTGAGCCTACGAACCCAGTTGGTCGCTCAGGCCCAATTCACGCAGGGCACTCCGGATCTCTTCCAGCTTCTGCGCGGACATGCCCGCAGGTGATTTGCATTTCACGCTCACGTTCAAGCTAAGCTCGTTCGCCACGCCGACTTTCGTCAGCACCTTAGTGTAAAAGTTCATCCACTTCTGCGGCGGCACCTCTCCGGACCACGTCAGCGCCAGTGGTAACTGCACCGGCTCGGGCACGCTTTTCGGATCGGACTGTGCACCGGTTGGCGGGTTTGCTGCGCCTGAATGCCCAGTCGGCGGAGCCGGCTGAGACACCGGGTCGACGTTTATTTCGGGAATTGTGGGTTGCGCGGGAGGCAGCTGAACAGAGGTTGCGAGCCTCGCGACCGATACGCTTCCGCGTTCTCCTTGGTGATGATGTACATCTCTTCCGAGACTTCGACGTCGAGGGAGGTAAGCGTCTTTTCAAAGTTAAAGGGCAGGTATTTGCCACTCCCGGCCTTGCCGACGTACGCGATCTGACCGTTCGAAACCCCGCGCGCGATAGTCTCCTTGATCGCTTCTGGTGACAACAGCCGCGGAAATGGGGGCGACACATAGAAGGCATCGCATACAAATTTGGTGCTCCACTCCGGCAAAGCGGGTGGCCAGTTCCGGACCAGGAGGTTCGGGCTAATCCCCTTTGGCACCTCGTCCACGTTCATCAGTTCGTTAAGGACGAATTGGATGATGTCTTTGGCGGCACAGGAATGCGCCTTGCCCAGATCGATGAAGCGCACCTCGTTGTTCTTTCCAAGCAGCGCAATATTGTTAAAGCTCCGCCAGACCGACTCCCGGAGATCACGTTTCGCCTTCTTGATGTTCTCGCCCAGCTGCGCAACTTGGGTTTCTTCGGCGCTGATCGTCGGCAGTTCCTGTTCGATTTCCTGCCAGGCGAGCAGCCGGCGCGCGTCTTCACAGAGCTGACTGGTCGAGTTGGCAACGGCAAACAGCAGACCGCTTTTGTGCGTCCGTCCCGCGGAACCGTGCTCCCGGATCGAAGTTTCAATGAACGATTTCGTCCGTTTCTCGTCCTCAGTGTTCTGCTCGGGAGTCAAAACGACCAGTGTCAATGTCGCCTTGTCCGGGATTTTGGCGCTGCTTTCCGGAAAATAGATTGGGCTAATTCCGCTGCTCGCCGCGAACACGGTTTCGATTTCCGTGCGAACCCGGTCGTTAATCGCAGCGTCCTTAATGTTCGCCCGGCGGTCCGCGTACCGCTTATTCAAGTTCTCTTTGAAGCTGAAGTGGTACCGATTTCTCTCAACCGTCAGGTAATAGCACGCGTCAGTGAGCGCCTCCAGCACGGTCTCAACGTGTCCAATGTCGAGGTCCGGCTGGGCAACTGCCAGCCGGATTTCGGGGGCGGAAGCCTCAGCCCGGCTCATCCCGCCGTTCGATTCGAAGAAGATTGTTGTCGCCACCGTCCGGTGTAGCCGCGTCTTTTTGATCGCGTCGATCGCCTCGTTGTCCAGCCTGACGGCGTGCGAATCCTTTTT
>Ga0181519_10004208_pt1 | contig 11706 bp, 12 predicted proteins | sample PEATcosm2014_Bin_26_FD_121102 | JGI IMG/M metagenome (GOLD analysis project Ga0181519, IMG submission 121102) | Peatland microbial communities from MTU Mesocosm Facility, Houghton, MI, USA - PEATcosm2014_Bin02_10_metaG | ecosystem: Environmental > Terrestrial > Soil > Wetlands > Peat | place... | reverse complement strand
CGTCCCACGTCGTTGCGACCGAGGTCGACGAGCATTACGTGTTCGGCGATTTCCTTCTCATCACTGAGTATCTCAGCTTCGAGCGCGCGGTCTTCGGTGTCGTTGGCGCCACGTTGGCGCGTGCCGGCGATTGGTCGGGTGCTTACGACACGTCGGTGCACGCGTACGAGCATCTCGGGCGAGGCGCCGACGATTTGATGGTCACCGCCGTCGAGCAGGTACATGTAGGGCGAAGGATTGAGGGCGCGCAGCACTCGGTACAAGGTGAGCGGGTTCACCGTCGTCGCACGACGGAACTGTTGACTCGGAACGACCTGGAAGACGTCGCCGCGGTAGATGTACTCCTTGGCGCGTTCGACCGTGGCCCCGTAGGACTCCTTGGTGAAATTGGAAAGGCCGGCAGCGATGGGGCGTATTTCGATTCGGTGGCGAAGGCTGGGTGCGGTCGCCACCAGACGCTCAGTGTCGGGGTCGCTCTCGGGCGCGGGCGACACCAATACGTCGATGATCTCGCCGAGCTGTTTCATCGCGTCGTGATAGACCCCCGTGGGGTCCACGTCGCGTTCCACGATCGCGTTCACCACGACGGTCGTCGAATGGCGAAGGTGGTCGCAGACCAACGTGGCACCCGGGAACGAGAAGTCTGCGTCGGGCCACATGTCGGCGACTGGTTCCTTGGGCAATCGCTCGAGGTGGCGCACGTAGTCGTAGGCCACGTACCCGACCGCGCCGCCAAAGAAGTCGGGCAGTTCACTGGGCACCCACGTGGTATAGCGACCGAGGAGTTCGCGAATCGTTTCGAGCGGACCCTGTTCGGTGTTGACGGTGACACCTTCGACGAGCGTGACGCCGCCAGCAGCGCGCACTCGCCACACTCGATCGAGTCCGATGAACGAGTAGCGACCCGTTTCCTCGCCCAGGGCCGCACTTTCGAGTAGGAAGAGCGCCCGGCCGTCGCTGAAGCGTTGGTAGAGCGAGACCGGCGTTTCGCGGTCCAGTTGAAGCGTTTCGTGCAAGGGAATGACGTTGTATCCGTCGTTCGCCCGAGCAAGGAACTCCTTCAGATCGTGACTCGCCATCCTCAAAGGTTAGTAACTCCGTGACTGGCGGCCCTAGGATTACTGGATGGCTGCGTCACCGTCGATCCTCGTGGTGGACAACTACGACTCGTTCGTGTACAACCTGGTCCAGTACCTAGGTGAATTGGGCGCCGCGGTCACCGTCGCGCGCAACGATGAGGTGAGCGAGGTCGACCTGGCGGGCGCCCGCTACGACGGTGTACTCGTCTCGCCGGGCCCCGGGCATCCGCGCGACGCGGGAAATTGCGTCTCGATCATTCGCTACTGTGCCGAGCACGACCTGCCCATGCTCGGCGTGTGCCTCGGTCACCAGGCGCTCGCCGAGGCTTTCGGCGCTCAGGTCGTCGCCGCGCCCGAGTTGGTGCACGGACGCTCGACGCTGGTCGTGCACGAGGGTCACGGGATCTTCGCCGGTGCCCCTTCGCCGCTCGTCGCCGGCCGTTACCACTCGCTGGTGGTGAGCGAGGATACCCTGAGTGACGACTTTGAGGTGACCGCGCGCTCGGGTGGCCTGGTCATGGGTATGCGCCATCGCGTACACCCCCTCGAGGGGGTGCAGTTTCATCCCGAGTCGGTGCTCACCCAGGACGGATATCTCCTGCTCGCCAATTGGATGGTCACGTGTGGTTCGACCGAGGCGCTGGCACGCGCTAGCGAGCTCAACGCCGCCGTCGACGCGCTGCGTTCGGCGCTGCCCGCTCCGCGTTACGAAAAGCTGGTGCCCACGCCGTAGCGGGTCTCGTGGACCTCGCCGTTCACGAGTTCCACCTTGTAGGCCGCGGGACCCTCGTGCGAGGAGACGGTCGAGTCCGCGACCACCGACGTCGCTTCGAGACCCTCGTACCAAATTCCCACGTGATCGTCCGTCGCGTAACCCAGCGGAGGCAGAACCTGGTCGCGGATCAACTGGTGCAGCAGGGGTCGACGTTGTGCCTCGGAATCGTAGTGCACGCCGTTGGCGTAGGGAAGGAGGCCGAGCCCGTTGGTGATGGGTTGCAACGTCGGTCCAAACGAGTCGGTCGTTCCTCCGATGTGCCAGCACAGACTGCCCGCGGACACCCCACCCAGGATCACCCCGCGCGTCCAGGCTTCTCGCATCGCGTGGTCGACGCCGTGTAACTCCCAGAGCGCCAAGAGGTTCGCGACCGACCCGCCCCCGACCCAGACGAGGTCACTCGAACACAAGCGCTCCTCGGGATCAGCCGAGGGCTGGGTGAAGAGCTTCAGTTCGGTCACGTCACAGCCCGCCGCGTTGAACGCCTCGTAGGACATGGCGTAATACGTCGAGGGGTCACCCGTGGCGGTGAGAACCAGACAGACCCGCGGACGGACCTTGCCCGTGAGTTCGAGGGCGTCGAGCAGCATGGAACCGAGACGGACCGACTGTTGGACCGGCCCGGCCACGTAGCCGCCCGAGGTGGCGAGGATCCGAGGAGTTTTCATCGACCCTTTCTAGTTGGCGTGGCCGGTTAAAGGGACACGCGGCGCCATGCCTAGTATTTCCTGCAGCAGCCATTGAGGAGTGACCGTGACCACTGAAGCAGAACTCGACCAGTTGATTGACGATCTCGTCGGGGAGTTTCCGCCCACGACGAGTGATCCGGTGGCGTTCCTCGGCGCCCAATTTGACCGCGGACTCGCCTGGGTGCACTTTCCCGTTGGGCAGGGGGGCCTCGGGGCGACGCCCGCGGAACAGCTGTACGTCCTGCGACGCCTCGCCAAACTCGGTGCGCCCACCGCGATGGGTCGAAATGTCATTGGCTACGGCATGTGCGCACCGACGATCGTGGCCCACGGCACCGACGAGCAGAAGAGCCGCTTCTTGCGTCCGCTGTTCACGGGCGAGGAGATCTGGTGCCAACTCTTCTCCGAACCCGGTGCCGGATCGGACGTCGCCACCCTCGCCACTCGCGCCGAGCGCGACGGCGACGAATGGGTGGTTACCGGCCAGAAAGTCTGGACGACGCTGGCCCACCAGGCCGCCTACGGTTTGCTCATCGCCCGCACCAATCCCGACGTCGCCAAGCACAAGGGCATCACCGCGTTTCTCGTGGACATGCACGCGCCGGGCGTCGACGTGCGGCCGCTCTACCAGGCGACCGGCGAAGCTGAGTTCAACGAGTGCTTCTTTAACGAGGTTCGCATTCCCGATACTCGTCGGCTGGGTGGCGTGGGCGAGGGTTGGAACGTGTCCATCACCACCTTGATGAACGAGCGCGTCTCGATCGGCGGCACCGTACCACCGCGCGGCTGGGGACTCATTGGTGAAGCGGTAAAGATCTGGAAGCAGCACTGGTCGGGACGCAACGACGCCTACGCGATGAGTGTACGGTCCGAGTTGATGCAGGCCTGGGTGCGCAACGAGGTGGGTCGCCTCACCAATTGGCGCGCGAGTGACCTTCGCAAAGCCGGCACGCCGGGACCGGAAGGTTCCGTTGCCAAACTGGCATTTGCCGAGGAGAACCAGCGAACCTCGGAGCTGTGCGTGAATCTGATGGGTGCCGAGGGCATGCTCTACGGTTCGAACTACCCCCAGGTCCGCCCGATCGAATCGGCGATGACCGGTGGGGACATGCGTAAGGCGTTCATTCGCATGAGGGCGAACTCGATTGAAGGTGGCACGAGCGAGGTCATGCGCAACATTATTGGCGAGCGCGTGCTCGGTCTGCCGGGCGAGCCGCGTAACGACAAGGACGTGCCCTGGAAGGACGTCCCAAAGAGTTAGCGCGACTACTTCGTGGTGAGGTGTTCGGCGAAGAAACGCAGGGTCTTCGACGTGGCGTCCTTGGCGGCCGCTTCGTTGTAGACCGCAACGCGAGCATCGCAGCTAAAGCCGTGTTCAGCGTCAGCGTAGCGGTGAACCTCGGTCGGATAGGACGTGGCGGCAACGGCGCGTCGAAGGGCTTCGACGTGTTCGACCGGGATGCCCTTGTCGAGGTCACCGTAGAGGCCGATCCAGGGGCTCTGGATCTCGTTGGCGAGATCCAGCAGCGACGGGAGTCCGAAGCGGCCGGTCTCGACGCCGCCGCCGTAGAAGCTCGCGGCGGCCCCGACGATGCCGAGGGTGGAGGCGTAGAAGGCCACCGTACCGCCCATGCAATAACCAACGACCGCGGTCGCACTCGAGGGATATCCCGCCTCGACGAGGAACGCCGACGTGCCCAGGAGGTCGTCGGTGAGGCCATCCTTGTTCAGTTCGCCCATCGGGGCCATCGCCGCGGGAAAGTCATCGTAGGCGACCTCGGGTGAGCCGCTGCGATGGAAGAACTCCGGGGCGACGGCGTAGTAACCCTGGGCGGCGAAGCGCTCGGCGACCTCGCGGATGTGGTCGTTCACGCCGAAGGCCTCTTGGACGACGATGATCGCGCGCGGTGCGCTGGGCTCACCAGCGATCTGGACGGGGGTGCCGTTGGGCAGGACGAGTTTGGTGATCATTCGAAGATCGGTCCTTGCGTGCGTGAACGCTTCAGTTCGTAGAATCCCGGCGTATTCGCGACCAGCAGCACACCGTCGTAGAGCTTGCCAGCCGCCTCGCCCCGGGGAGCGGGCGTGACGACGGGTCCGAAGATCGCCACTTCACCGACGTGGATTACGGGCGTGCCTACTTCGTAGCCCACCGGGTCCATGCCCGCGTGGTGGCTCTTTCGCAGGGCCTCGTCGAACTCGTCGGTCCAGGCGACGTTCGCGAGATCCGCCTCGAGACCGACCTCGGCGAGCGAATGGGTAATCACCTGGTTGGGGTCCTTCTCGTCCTTCAAATGGATGTGCCTACCCATGGCCGAATAGAGCGGTTCGACGACTCGGTTGCCGTGACGCTCCTCGGCGGCGACGAGTACGCGCGCGGGGCCCCAAGCCTGCTGGAGGAACTCGACGTACTTTTCGGGCAGGTCGCGACCTTCGTTCAAGACCGCCAGACTCATGACGTGAAAATCCACCTCGACGTCGCGGACGTTCTTGACTTCGAGCAGCCAGCGCGACGTTATCCAGGCCCACGGGCAGGCGGGATCCACCCAGAGATCAACGTGTTGGGACATGGCTACACCTTTCGTTGAGCGTGTGCACCTATCACGGTAGCGACCGCGTTCGTTATCCCGACCGCCATGGGCAGGTCGAGCATCTCGTCAATACCGTGTGCGTTCGACTGTGGTCCGAGCACACCCGTCGCGACGAACTGCACCTCGGGGTAGCGCTTGGCGAGTGAGCCCAGGAAGGGGATGGAACCTCCCTCGCCGGTGAAGCCCGGTGCGCGACCGAAGGCCCCCACCGACGCCTGCTCGAGTGCGTCGGCGAGCCACGTCTCGAGCGGGGGTGCAACCCATCCGTCGGCGCCATCGACCGTCACGCTGACCCGGGCGCCCGAGGGAGGGTCGGCGCTCAGAGCCCGTTCGATCGCCTGGCCCGCCGCGTGCGCGTCGATCGTGGGTGGCAGTCGGAACGACAACACCGCGGTCGTGAAAGGTCGAAGGACGTTGCCCGCGAGTTCGGGTTCGGGAATGCCGCCCATGCCGGTCACCGACAACGTGGGCCACCACGTGCGTCGAAGGATGCGCTCGGCCGCGGAGTCACCCATCACTCGCACGCCCTCGAGCGTCGGCAGTTCGCCGGCGAGAAGGTCGCCGAACTCGGTGGCGAGGTCAGAAGCTGCGTGTTGGTGATCGTCGGGAATCGTGGCGCGCAGTTCGCCGAGCAGAATATCGCCCGTCATCGCATCCTCGACGCGGTCGAGCAACTGTCGCAGCACTCGAAACGACGACGGCACGACGCCGCTCGCGGACCCGCTGTGGACCCCGCGCTCGAGCACCTCGACGCGCACGTGCGCGATGACGTTCCCGCGCAGCGACGTCGTCACCCAGAGCCGGTCGTAGGTGAGCCCGCCCGAGTCCAGGCACACCATCAATTCGACGTCGCCCAAGTGAGCGGCGAGCGCGTCGAGGTGGGATTCGAGGTCAGGACTGCCGCTCTCTTCGCTCGCCTCGATGAGCACCACGCAGCGCGCGTGCGGAATCGCGTTGGCTTCGAGGGACTCGAGGGCGAGGAGCGCCGAGAAGGTGGAGTACCCGTCGTCGGCGACCCCTCGGGCGTAGAGTCGGTTCCCGCGGCGCACGGGGGTGAACGGCGCGAGTCCCGTAGACCAGTCCCCGAGCGGCGGCTGCTTGTCGAGGTGCCCGTAGAGCACGACCGTGCCCGTCGTGGGTGCGGTCGCCTCGACGGTCACGACGAGTACGGGCGTGCGGCCCTCGAGTCGGTTGATGTGGACGTCGAACGATCCGAGGGCGCGACCGCGAGCCCAGTTCGCGAGGAGTTGGATGGCTTCTTCGATCCGGCCGCTCGACTGCCACTGCGGGTCGAACATGGGCGAGAGGCAAGCAATCGCGCCGTAGTCGCTGAGCGCAGCCAGGGCCTCGCGTTCGAAGTCCTCCAGGGTGAGCTCGGCCACGGCTCAAAGGTTACCGGGCGCGGCTGAAGTGCACGGCCTGCCAGCAGTACCAGGCGACCTCACTGCGCACGCCCGCGAAGCGGTCACCCTCGACGACGAGATCGCGCTCGCTGATGGTTTCATCCAGGTCGTGCACGATGCTCCAGCCGTTTCGCACGCCGTAATCGCCCACGGGCCATACGTCGCGGCGTCCCAGGGTGTGCATCAGGTACATGTGGGCGGTCCAGGGGCCGATGCCGCGCACGGCGGTGACCTCGGCGAGGACCTCGTCGTCGCTCATGTAGCCGTGTTGGGCGATCTGGACCCTTCCGTCGTGAACGTGCTGGGCGAGGTCGACCATCGCTTCGGCCTTGGTGCGCGAGAGTCCTGCGGTCTTGAGCGTCGTCGCCCCGGTCTCGAGGATCGACGACACGTCGATCGAACCACCGCACGTCTCGACCACTCGGGCGTGGATCGTGTTGGCGGCCGACGTGGCGAGCAGTTGAAAGACAATGGAACGCACGAGGAACCCGAATCGTTCGTCGACGCGCGAGGTTCGACGAGACGGGGGTGGTCCCGCGAGGGCGATGACCTCTCGAAAGGCCTTGTCGCGTTTCGCGATCAGTTGCGCGACGTCGTGGCGGGCGGGGCTCACGGCATCACGTTGCCCGGTGCGGCGTCGGTCGCGATGAAAACACCCTTCGGGGCCGCGACCGCGGACTTGACCACGTCGATGAGCAGCGCGTGGATCGCGCGCACCGGAGCGGCGGGGAAGCCGAACCGTCGGCTCACGAGGCTCACCCGTCGTTGAGCGATGTGTTCGATGGGCACGGCGACGAAACGTTCACGGAGGTGGAACGACAACATCGTCGCGGGAAGAATTGAGGGCCCGTGTCCGTCAAAGGTCATCGAGGCGATCGTACGCAGTCCGTCGAGTTCGATCACCGGTTTGAGTTCCACGCCCTGCGCGCGCGCCGAGTCGTCGATTTCGCGCCGGATCGGCGTGCCCGGGAAAGGAAGGAGCAGCTCGTAGTTGGCGAGCGTGGCGAAATCCACCGACGCCAGCGACGCGAGCGGGTGTTCCTTGGCGACGATGAGGACCAGGTCCTCGCTGAACAAGTCGATCTCGGTGAGTTCGGGAGCGAGTACCGGCCACGCGAGCACGGCGATGTCGAGTTGACCGTTCACCAACTGGGGCTCAATGACCGAGTTGGTGCCTTCGGTGATGCGCAGCGCAATGTGCGGGTAGGTGGCCCGCTGGGCTTCGAGCAGCAGCGGCACGATCCACCGGCCCGCGGTGCCGATCATGCCCAGTGAGACCTTGCCGCGGATGTCCGCGTTGAGTTCGGACACGTCCGAGGTGATCGCGGCGACCTCGCTCAAAACTCGGCGGGCCCGCTCGACCGCTACCGCTCCCGACTCGGTCAGGGCCCCGGTCGCTCGATCGATCAGTTCGGTCGCGAGTTCGCTCTCGAGCCGGGCGATCCGGTTCGAGATGTTGGACTGGACCGTGCCGAGCGCCTCGGCGGCGCTCGAAAAGGTGCCGTGGTCGGCGATGGCGACGAGGGCCTCGAGCTGGCGAATCTCCATGTATCAATCATATAGATGAGAGATATCAACCATATCCACTTGATTGATACTCCTTAGCCGGTCATACTGGTTCCAGCCTGCTGTACCCAAGTCCCCCCTCTGGGTACGGCATTGGTTTTGCAAAAGGGCCAACCACCCCCCGGTTGGCCCTTTTGTGTTTTTCGGGTTGTTAGCGTGACTCTATGAGCACGCCACGCCCTCTCCGCGATCGAGTCGCCGTTGCCGCTCTACGGGCTCTCAATTGGGCTTCACGGGCCGCCAAGCGGGGAGCGGGCACGGTGATAGGGGGTCGAGTCGGTCTGGCGCTGTCGCCCTCGCTGCTGGTCTCCTTGGCCCGGGCCCGCACGTCGATCCTCGTCAGCGGCACCAACGGCAAGACCACCACCACCGCGCTCGTGGTGGCCGGCTGGGGAGGCGACGTCGTCACCAACGACACGGGATCGAACATGCCTCCCGGACACGTCGCGGCTCTGGCCGGTTCGTCGGCCACCCGCGTCGTGCTCGAGGTCGATGAGGCCTGGTTGGGCGCCGTCCTGACCCAAGTGCGCCCGCGCGTGGTGGTCCTGCTCAACCTGTCCCGCGACCAACTCGACCGGGCCAACGAAGTGCGTCAGATGGCCGAACGGTGGCGCCTCGCCCTGGCCGGTGGCGACGAGCGCGTGGTCGTCGCCAACGCGAACGACCCGTTGGTGGTGTGGGCCGCGAGTGAGGCGACCAACGTGCGTTGGTGCGACGTACCCACGCCCTGGCAGGCCGACGCGCGTTCGTGTCCCCAGTGCACGCTCGCCCTTGAGCACGGCGCGGGACCGTGGCGATGCTCGTGCGGCTTTGCCAAGCCCTCCGCGATCACGACCTCGTTGCGCGACGGACTCGTGATCGCAGGCACCCGACACGAGATGAGGCTCGCGTTGCCGGGCGCCTTCAACGAGGCGAACGCCGCGATGGCGGTGACCGCACTCGTCGAGGTGGGCGTGGACGCTGACCAGGCCTTGGCGCGCGTGGGCGACGTTGAAGCGGTCGCGGGCCGCTTCACGCTTCGCACGTGGAACGGCCGCACGATGCGACTGTTACTCGCGAAGAACCCGGCTGGGTTCGACGCGCTCTTGTCAGCCGTCGAGCCCGACGACAGCGACGTGTGGATAGCAATCAACGCGCGGATCGCCGACGGACACGATCCGTCGTGGCTCTACGACGTGCCCTTCGAAAAACTGCGGGGTCACCTCGTGTGGTGTCTGGGTGAGCGGCGCCTGGACCTCGCGACGAGACTCGACTACGCCGGGGTGGCGTTTCGCGTTGTCGACGACGAGAAGGAGCTGCCCGTCGAGTCGCGGGCCGTGCCGCTCATTGCGAACTACACCGCGTTCGCCGAGTGGCTCGCGAGGTCGGTCCCGTGTTGACGATCGCGAACCTCCTGCCCGACCTGCTCGGTACCTACGGCGACGCCGGCAACGCACTGGTGCTGGCCCAACGCGCTCGGGCGCGCGGTGAGGAGGCGTTGCTGTTGTCCGTGGAGGTGAACGATCCCCTGCCAGTGGCGTCGATTTACCTGCTCGGAGGGGGTGAGGACGGTCCCCAGCGACTCGCGTGCGACGTGCTGGCGCGCGGTGCCCTCGCCGAGCGAGTGGCCGATGGCGCGACCGTGGTGGCGGTGTGCGCGGGGCTGCAGATCCTCGGGACGAGCTTCAGCGTCGAGGGCGACGACCGCTACGTCGGTCTGGGACTCTGTGACGTCACGACCACGCGTGGGGCCACACGCTCGGTGGGCGAACTACGCGTGCGAGTGGGCGAGCGTTTGCTGGTGGGTTTCGAGAACCACGGGGGACGCACGACGCTCGGTGAGGGCGTCGCGGCCCTCGGCCGAGTCGAACACGGACGGGGTAACGACGGACTGCGCGACGGGTTCCGTTCGGGCACGCTGTGGGCGACGTACGCGCACGGTCCGGTCCTCGCCCAGAACCCGTGGTTTGCTGACGCGATCCTCTCCTCGGTGCTCGGCTACGAGCTCGATCCCCTCGATTCGGTCGCGGACCTGCTCTACGAGGAGCGGTGCCGGGCTAGTCGCTCGTGACTTCGCGCGAGCCGTAGGCGGGGTCGCCGCTCACCTGACGTCCGAGTTCGATGACCGCGTTCTCGATCCGCGTACTGAACCGACGCAGATTCTCGTCCTCGGTGACGCGCAGGGCCGGTGCGAAGGCGACGATGACGTGGTGTCGACGCTCGGACGGGGCCTCAGTGAACTTGGGCGCCTTGGCGTACTTCTTGGCGCGCAGGTAGCCCGCGTCGTGGATGTAGGTGGGGATCACGACGGCCTTGGAGCGGTCGGCGAGATAGGCGGCACCGCCCTTGAACTCCTGGATGTCACCGTTGGTGCTGCGACCGCCCTCGGGGTAGATCAGCAGGTTCCAGTGGTCCTCGACGAGTTCGAGGGCCTGTTGGGCGCTGCGCCGATTGACACGGTGTCGGTCGATGGGGATGCCGTTGTAGAAGAGCACCGTGTGAAAGGCGATGAACGGCTTCATGAAGAAGTTGTCCATCGCCGCCGCGACGACGGTTCGCGTGCGTTGTTCGAGCGGCAGGGCGCTGAGCACGAGTGGCGTGTCGAGGTTGCTCGTGTGATTGGCGGCGAAGATGAAGGGCCCCGGTCCGCTGAGGTGCTCGAGGCCCCGCACCTCGAGGGTGGACATGTACTTGGCGTAGGGCACGAGAAAGCAACTCTGGTAGACGTGACGAACGAACCGGGCACTGTAGCTACGGCCCCAGGTCGTCGGATAGTCCAGCCCGAGTCGCGCCACGAACTACTTCTTCTTGGTACGCGCACGCTTCTTGGGCGTGTAGCGCTTGGACGCTTCGGGAGGATTGGCAGTGCGCGGCACCGAGGAGTTGGCTACCCGAGGAGCACCGGGCGGGGAATACGTCCGCCCTTCCTTCTTGGCCTGGGCCATTTCTCGAGCGCGCTTGCCCGACCCGGCGAAGCTCGCGTCACCGTACTTCTGGAGTCGAAAGGCGCGCACGATCAGCCAGGCGGCGAGCAGGATGAAAGGAAAGCCCACCGTGCCGAGCGCGAGACCGAGCAGCAGCGCGCACATCGCCACGCCCGCACGTTTGGCCTTAACCGCGAAGATCATCATGATGCCACCGATGATCAGGATCTCGAGGAACTGCGGCCAGTAGGTCGCGGGTTGGGCGAGGTGGGACTTCTCACAGAGTGACGCGACCAAGTGGTAGCCGGCCTTGCAAACGTTGCCCTTGCCGGGCGTCGTCGTGACCGTGACCTTGGTCGCTTTGAGGAGTCGGGGCACGAACAGTCCGGCGAGCAACAGGGCGATGGCCCCGCCCGCGTACGTGACCTTCTTCTCGAGGTCGTCGATGCCCATGATCACCTCACGGGGCACCGCGGAGGGACGTCGAGGGCGCCGGGCGCGACCGGTAAATCGAGAGGTCGACTCGAGCGACGCGTCGGGATTCTCTGGCACAGGTGAAGGTTAGTGCGGTCGACAAAAGTGGGTGGAGGCTCCAGATTGGCTAGGATTGCCACCTCGGGCGCTTAGCTCAGTTGGTTAGAGCGCAGCCTTCACACGGCTGAGGTCAGAGGTTCGAGTCCTCTAGCGCCCACAAAAAAAT
>Ga0181519_10004206_pt1 | contig 11710 bp, 12 predicted proteins | sample PEATcosm2014_Bin_26_FD_121102 | JGI IMG/M metagenome (GOLD analysis project Ga0181519, IMG submission 121102) | Peatland microbial communities from MTU Mesocosm Facility, Houghton, MI, USA - PEATcosm2014_Bin02_10_metaG | ecosystem: Environmental > Terrestrial > Soil > Wetlands > Peat | place... | reverse complement strand
GGGTCAACCCCAGAACGTTGCTAGCGTCTACGCGTGTTTCTTAAGCGATTGACCATGAAGGGCTTCAAGTCCTTCGCCGACACCACCGTGCTCGAGTTCGAGCCCGGCGTCACGGCGGTCGTGGGACCCAACGGGTCGGGAAAATCCAACGTCGTCGACGCGGTGACCTGGGTGCTCGGCGCCCAGAGCACGCGCGCGCTACGCAGCGCCAAGATGGACGACGTCATCTTCGCGGGCACCCCCAATCGGGCCGCGCTCGGCCGCGCCGAGGTGGCGCTCACCATCGACAACTCGTCGGGTCGCCTCGCGATCGACGGGGCCGAGGTGACGATCTCGCGCACGCTCTTTCGAAACGGCGACTCGGAGTACGCGATCAACGGCGCGACGTGTCGCCTGCTCGACGTCCAGGAACTCCTGAGCGACACCGGCGTCGGGCGCCAGCAGCACATGATCATCGGTCAGGGTCAACTCGACTCGATCCTGAACTCGTCCTCGGAGAATCGGCGCGCGGTGATTGAAGAGGCGGCCGGGGTCTTGAAGCATCGTCGGCGCAAGGAACGCGCGGAACGCCGACTGCTCGCCACCCAGGAGAACCTCGAGCGGCTCGGGGACCTCGTGCGCGAGGTGCGCCGCCAGATGCGCCCCCTCGAGCGCCAGGCCGCGTCGGCGCGCAGCTACGCCGACGTCGAAGCCGATCTTCGTCAGGCCCGTCACGCCCTCTTCGCGAGTCGACTCGCCAGCTTCGAATCACGCCGGCGTCAGTTGGACGAGGTGCTGCACGTCTCGTCGTCGCGCGAGCGCGAACTGCGCAGCGAGTTGGTGACCCTCGACGCCCAGGCGACCGCCGCCGCGGCCGAGATGGCGAGTCGACGCGAGGAGATGCTCGCCTCGACCCTCGGCACGCTCCAGGGACTCAGCGAGCGCGCGCGCGGCACCCTCTCGATCATCCAAGAGCGCGAGCGCTCGCTGCGCATGGCCCTGATCGCCTCGGCCGACGAGAACGTCATCGCCACCCTCGAGGCGGACGCCGCCAAGCTCGTGACCGACCTTGCGGCTCTCGAGGCCGAAGAGACCGAGCTCGCTCGCGAACGCGAGCAGGTGAACGCCGCGCGGGCCTCGTTCGCCGAGCACGAGGCGCGGTTCGAGAGCACGTGGGTCAGCTCCTCGAGCGAAGGCGATGAGGCCGCCTTGAAGGCGGCCCTGGAACGAATCGACTTGCTCGAACGTTCCTTGATGTCGCTGCGAGAAAGTGAGCGACGAAGCGCGAATCGCCTGAGTGAGGCGCGCACCAGGTCGAGCGACGCGCTCGTCGCCCGCGACGAACTCGTGCGGGCTCGGCAACTTGCCGGTGACGCACTGACCGGCGCCGATCTCGAGCGTCGCGACGCCGACGAGCAGGCCGAACTCGCCGAACGCGAGCGCAGCGAGGCGGACGAGGCGCTGCGCGAGGCGACCGACGTCGCCGCGCGAACCCAGGCCCGGGCCGAGGCGCTCGCCCGAGCTTTCGACGAGATGTCGGGCGCGGGGGGCAAAGCCATCATTGGCAACCTCGACGGCGTGCTCGGTGCGTTCCTCGACCTGATCGAGATTGACGCCGGGTGGGATCGCGCCGTCGAATCGGCGGCCGGCGCGTCCGTGGGCGCCATGGTCGTCGACGGACGCAAGTCCGCGCGCGCCGCCCTCGAGGCGCTTCGCCGTGAAGGCGGAGCCGGCCTGATCCTACCGGTGGGCGAGGGGGCCGTCGCCGTCCCGAGCGCACCCGCCCAGTGCACGCCGCTGCGCTCGCTGGTTCGCGCGCGAGCGGGCGCACCCGCCCACGTGACGCGCGTGCTGGACGCCCTGTTCTCGCGAGCCTTCGTGGTGAGTGACTGGGAGTCGGGCATCGACGTCGCCGTGAGCAACCCCGATCTGGTGATCGTGACGCGCGAGGGCGACCGTTTCGCCGCGTCGGGTTGGCGAGTCGCGTCGGGTCGCGCCCTCGTGACCCGTTCGACCGTCGATGAGGCGAACCTCGCCGCCAGCGAGGCCCACGCCGCACTGGCGCCCATTCGCGCCCGCCGCGACGAGTGCGACCAGCGTGCCGTCGTCGCGCGCCAACGACTCAACCACGCGGCGACCGCGCACGCTCAGGCCGAGGCGCAGGTCGCATCCACGAGCCGCGACATCGAACGGACCGAGACGACCCTGGCCGAACTCGCCGTCGCGATCGAGTCGCTCTCGAGCGACGTCGGTGAACTCGCGGCCCAGATCGTCGAACTCGACGACGAACTCGCCACGCTGCTCGAGGAGCTGCCCGCCATTGAACTGGCCGTACAGTCCGCCGGCGACAAGAAGCAGGCCCTCGACGAGGCGCGAGTCGAACTCGAGCGCGACCGCGCTTACGCCAGTGAGCTGGCGACGGCGCTATCGCGGCGCGAAGCCGAGTTTGGCGAACGGCGGCGACTGATCCAGCAGCGCCGCGACGAGATCGAGTCACGACTCGAAGGACGCAGTTCCGAACGACTCGAGGCGGCCAGTCGACGCGAGTCCTTCGAGTTCGACTTGCGCGTGCTCGAACGCCTCACCGTTCTCGTGACGCGGGCTTCGGAGGATATCAAGACGTCCCAAGAGGCGCTGGACTCGACTTACCGCGAGCAGCTCGAGGCGTCGCGAGCCTCGGCCGAGCGCCTCGAGGACGTTCGTCGCCAGCGCGGCGACGCCGAGGCGCGACTCGGTGAGATCGGCGACGTGATGCACCGCGGCGAGATCGAGCGCGCCGAGCTCGCGGTCATGGTGACCAATCTGCACGAGATCATCCGGCGCGACCTGGGACTCGAGCCCCACGACATGGGACCGGGCGACGAACTGGACCTGCCCGAAGGGACCTCACTCGAGCAGCGCGTCGGTGAACTCGAGGCGAGGATCACGTCGCTCGGACCGATCAACCCGCTCGCCCTCGAGGAACTTCACGCGCTCGAAGAGCGCTACCGCGAACTCGACGAACAGGTCAGTGACGTGCGAAACGCCCGGCGCGAACTCCAAGAGGTCCTGCGGGCCTTGGACGAGGAGATCATGGCGACCTTCTCGAGTGCGGTCGCGGACGTCAACGAACACTTCTCCACCCTGGTGGCGATGCTGTTCCCCGGCGGTCAGGGTCGGCTGATCCTCACCGAACCCGACGATCCGCTCAACACTGGCGTGGAGATCGAGGTCCGTCCCATGGGTCGAAACGTGCGACGCATCTCACTGCTCTCGGGTGGCGAACGGTCCATGGCGGCGCTGGCCTTCCTCTTCGCGGTGTTCCGGTCGCGGCCCTCGCCCTTCTACATGATGGACGAAGTCGAAGCGGCCCTGGACGACGTGAACCTGCAGCGGTTCCTCAGTCTGGTCGACGAGTTCCGCGACGAGGCCCAACTGCTCATCGTGACCCACCAGAAGCGCACCATGGAGGCCGCCGACGCACTCTACGGCGTGACCATGGTGCCCGGCGCGTCGTCCAAGGTCGTCAGCCAACGCGTCACGCGCACCCTCGAGGTCGAACCGGCGTGATCGTCGTCATCGTCATCGTCGTCGTGCTGATCGTGCTCGCTGGCGCCGTCGTGGTCCGTCGCCGCTCGCGTCGTCCCGTCGCAATCCGAACGCGGGCCGCGATGCCCGAGGTGCTGGTTCGCGACGTCCGGGCGCGACCCGATCTCGGTGACGTGGCGACCCTCGAGCGTCGGCTCGGTTCGTCACGTTCGGTGTTCGAACGCGTGCGCTCGATGTCGGGCGCGGGTGCGGTAGGTGAGGACCAACTCGCGCTCGTCGAAGAAGTCCTGTTGCGCAGCGACGTCGGGGTCGCCACGACCAACGAGATCCTGAACGATCTGCGCGAACACGGGGCGCCGAACGGCGTGGCCCAGTCGCTGCGCGCGTCGCTCGCGGGATCGCTGCGCGCGGATCGATCGGTCAGGCTCGAGGCGGGCGGCGAACGGGTCCCGGTATGGCTGTTCGTCGGGGTGAACGGCGTGGGCAAGACGACGTCTATCGGCAAGCTCGCCCAGCGTCTGGTCAACGAGGGACGTTCGGTGACCCTCGCCGCCGGGGACACCTTTCGCGCTGCCGCGGCCGAGCAACTCGAGCAGTGGGCCACGCGCACGGGCTCGGACATTGTTCGCGCCCACGAGGGCGCCGATCCCAGTTCGGTCGTGCACGACGCCCTGGGCCGGGCTCGCGCGAGGGGATCGGACATCGTCCTCGCCGACACCGCGGGTCGTCGCGCGAACAGCACGAACTTGCTCGACGAGCTCGCCAAGATCCGCCGCGTCGCGGACCGCGAACCAGGTGAGGTCGTTGAGACGTTCATGGTGCTCGACGCCACCACCGGACAGAACGCGCTCGCCCAGGCCCGCGAGTTCCTCGCCGCCGCTTCGGTGACGGGCATCATCCTGACGAAACTCGACGGAACTGCGCGCGGAGGCATCGTCGTGGCGATCGAACGCGAACTGGGCATCCCGGTCAAGTTCGTGGGAATCGGCGAGGGGGTGGACGACCTGATCGTCTTTGATCCCCAGCGTTTCGTCGATTCGCTGCTCGACGCGTGACGGTAGCCTGCAGGGACCATGTTTGATGCCCTGAGCGAGCGACTCGAACGCATCTCGGGTTCGTTGCGTTCGCGCGGACGCCTGAGCGACAAGGACCTCGACGAGGCCCTCGGCGAAGTCCGCTCGGCCCTGCTCGAGGCGGACGTCGAACTGGGCGTCGTGCGCGCGTTCCTCGACGCGGTGCGCGAACGGCTCGACGGCGAGGCGCTCAGCCAGAGCCTCTCACCCGGCCAGCAGGTCATCAAGGCCGTGCACGAACAGCTGGTCGAGGTGCTCGGTTCGAGCGCGCTCAAGGTCACCTACGCCTCCAAGCCACCGACCGTCGTACTGCTCGCGGGTCTGCAGGGTGCGGGCAAGACGACCGCCGCCGCGAAGCTCGCGGCGTGGTTCAAGCAGCAGGGTCGCCAGCCGTATCTCGTTGGCGCCGACCTCCAGCGTCCCGCCGCGGTCGAGCAGTTGCGCGTGCTCGGTGCCCAGATCGGCGTCGACGTGTACTCAGACGCCGCGGACCCCGTCAAGGTGGCGAAGAAAGGTGTCGCCGAAGCGGCGCGACTCGGGCGCGACGTCGTGATCATCGACACCGCGGGACGCCTCGCGATCGATAACGCGCTGATGCGCGAGGTGCGCGCCATCAGTGACGCGACCTCACCGCACTACACGTTCCTCGTCATCGACGCCGTGACGGGTCAAGACGCCGTGCACACCGCCAAGTCGTTCCACGAGACATTGGCGCTGACGGGCATGATCGTCACCAAGCTCGACTACGACGCGAGGGGCGGCGCCGTGCTGTCGGCGAGGGGCGTCGTCGGACGGCCAGTCGTCTTTGCGTCCACGGGCGAGAAGATCGCGGACTTCGACCTGTTCCACCCCGACCGAATGGCTTCGCGTATTCTGGGCATGGGTGACGTCATGAGCCTGATCGAACAGGCCGAGCGCACCATGGACCCCGACGTCATCGCCGAGTCGACCGGACGCATGATGAGTGGCACCTTCACGCTCGACGACTTCATGGCCCAACTCAATCAGGTGCGCAAGATGGGTTCGTTGGGCGGAATCATGAAGATGATGCCCGGCGTCACCAAGGAGATGCGCAGTGCCGCCTCGAACGTCGACGACGGGCAACTCAACAAGATCGAGGCCATCGTCAACTCGATGACCAAGCGCGAACGCCGTGAACCGGTGATCATCGACGGTTCACGGCGCAACCGCATCGCCCGCGGCTCGGGCACGAGTGTCAGCGCGGTCAATCAGTTGCTCAAGCAGTTCGGCGAGATGCGCAAGATGATGCGCCAGATGGGCGGCACCCAACCATCGATGCCCGGAGCGATGGGCAAGATGGCCACGCTCGCCGCACGGGCCCAGGCCCAACGCACCGACTCGGTGCCACCCGGTTTCGAGTCGCTCGCGGCGGGTATGAACGCCGGCGCGGCGTCACGCACCGGCGGCGGGTCCAAAAACAAGAAGAAGAAGGGCGGGAGGGTCACGCCCCCTAAACAACGCTAAACTTTGACGCTCGGGTATATCGCCCAGTCCTGGTGGACCAGGGCAAAAGGTTTGAAGGGAAATTCGTCGTGGCTGTGAAACTTCGTCTGGTGCGCATGGGTAAGAAGAAGCAACCGACCTACCGCGTCGTGGCGGCCGAGAGTCGTCGGGCCCGATCGGGTGCGTTCCTCGAGATCGTCGGCACCTACCAACCTCGGGGCGTCTCGGACGCGAGCCCCGAGACCGTGTTCTCGATCGACAACGACAAAGTGGTGCACTGGCTCCAGCACGGCGCCCAGCCCACCGAGCGAGTCGCCAAACTCTTGAAGGCGAGCGGCGCGCTGGATGCCTTCGAGGCCGCGAAAGCCGCCAAGTGAGCGACGTGCACGACGACTACGTCGCGGGCGACATCAACACGATTGACGACGTGGACGACCACGAGGACTACGGGAACGAGAGTCTGGATTCCAACGGCGCCGAGCGCGCTGCCTCGGCGACCGCCGCGCTGGCGTTCATCGCCAAGTCCCTCGCCGAGGACCCCGAGGCGGTCGCCATCGAGGTCAGCGAGCGCCAAGGTAAGGTCATCCTCTCGCTCAGCGTCGGGGCCAACGACATGGGCCGCATCATCGGCCGTCGAGGGCGCACCGCCCAAGCCATCCGCGCCCTCGTGGGTGCGGCGGGTGCACGCGACGGCGTGACGACCTCAGTCGACATCGTCGACTAATCGCGAGCCCGAGCGCCCCGTGCTCGAGGTAGGGCGAATCATCAAGGCCCACGGCCTGAAGGGTCAGGTGCTGGTCGACCTCTGGACCGACCGGGTCGAGCGACTTGACGCCGGCGCCACGCTCGAGACCAATCGCGGACGGCTCGTGGTGGTGGCGGCTAGCGCCCACCAGAACCGGTTCATCGTCAGTTTCGACCGGCTGGTGTCGCGCGAGGACGCCGAACAGTGGCGCGGCGTCATCTTGTCCGCACCGCCCCTCGAGGACGACGCCGCCTTGTGGATCCACGAACTGTTCAACGCCGAGGTCGTAGACGCGACGGGAGTGCGCCGCGGACGCGTCGTCGAGGTCGAGGCGAATCCGGCGAGCGACATCATGGTGCTCGACACCGGCGCCCTGGTGCCGCTGACCTTCGTCACTCACGTCGAGGCGAACGTTCGCGTGGACGTGGACGTTCCCGAGGGGTTGTTCGAATGACGCTGCGCGTGGACGTACTGACGTTGTTCCCCGACGCCATTCGCGCCTACGCGACGACGTCGGTGCTCGGTCGTGCGGCTGAACGCGGCGTCGTCGAGGTCCACGTGCACGATTTTCGCGACGCCACCTCCGACGCGCACCGCAGCGTGGACGACACGCCCTTTGGTGGTGGTGCCGGCATGGTGCTGCGACCCGAGCCCATTGTGCGCACCGTGGAAGAGACCCCCGGTCTCGCGCGACCGGTGATCGCCCTCACACCCTCGGGACGCACGTTCACGCACGCCGTGGCCCACGAACTGAGACGGCTCGAAGGTTTCACGTTGCTCTGTGGACGCTACGAGGGTTTTGATCAGCGGGTCTTGGACCTGGTCGCCGACGACGAGATCTCGGTGGGGGACTACGTCCTGGCCGGCGGTGAACTGGCGGCCCTGTGCGTGTTGGAGTCGGTGGTGCGCTTGTTACCGGGTGCGCTCGGTAACGACGAGTCGAGCGTCGACGAGACCTTCGCCGACGGACTACTCGAGTACCCGCACTACACCAAGCCCGTGGAGTACCGCGGTCTGGTCGTGCCCGAGGTGCTGCGCTCGGGCGATCACGCGCGCATCGCGCGCTGGCGCCTCGCCCAGTCGCTACGGCGAACCCTGGCGCGCCGAGCGGACCTCATCGAGCGGCGCGGCGGTCTGAGTGTCGACGAACGGGCGCTTTTGGACGAGTTTCCTGCGGTGGATGTACCCCGTGACAACGGCTAAACTTCTAAAGCCTCAGTGATCCGAAAGGGACCGCTCTCATGAATCCGACCGACCTCATTGACCGCGACTCGCTTCGCGACGACATCCCGGCCTTTCGAACCGGCGACACCTTGAAGGTCCACGTGCGCGTGGTCGAGGGCACCCGCGAGCGTGTCCAGGTCTTCCAGGGCGTCGTCATCCGTCGCCAGGGCTCTGGTCTCCAGGAGACCTTCACCGTTCGCAAGATCAGCTTCGGCGTCGGCGTCGAGCGCACCTTCCCGGTCCACGCGCCCACCATTGCCAAGATCGAAGTCGAGTCCTACGGCGACGTTCGTCGCGCGAAGTTGTACTACCTCCGTGATCTGCGTGGAAAGGCCGCCAAGATCAAGGAGCTCCGCGTCACCGAGCGTCCCTAGTCCCTTGGGCGAGGAAGAGCTCGACGACTACGAGTCGACCCTAGAACTCGCACTCGTGCAGGAGTACAAGGCCGTCGTGGGCATGTTCGACTTCGCGGTCGAGACGGACCGACGTTTCTACCTCGCCAATTCGGTCTCGGTCGAGGTCCGCTCCAGCGCGACACCCACCCTGCTCGAAGTGACGCTCACTGACGCCTGGGTCTGGGACATGTACCGTGCCGCACGATTCGTACCCTCGGTGCGCGTGCTCACGTTTCGTGACGTCAACATCGAGCGACTGCCCAAAGAAGACCTCCAACCCTGAATGGAGCTCGTACACCTCTCGACGTCGCTCGCCCACCTCGAGGAAGCGAGCGCATGGGTGCACGAACAGCCGTCGCCGGTCGTGCTCTCGGTGAAGGACGCGAACACCGTGATCGCGGTCGCCGCCCAGCGAGACCACTGGGGTGCGGCCCTCGGCGTCTGGCTCGAGGTCGGTGACGGTTACTCGGCGTCATTGTGCGCGCGTGACGTCAAGACGCTCAGTTGGCTGGTAGACCTCGAGCACGTGGTCGTCAGTGCGCAGCGTGCGCCCGAGCACGCGACGGTCGTCGCGGCAATGCTTACCGACGAGGAAGTAAGCATTGTCACCGACGTCGCGACCATTCGCGGCGCGTTCAATCGTCCGACGCCGCCGCGTCCCGTGCGGGTGTGGAGTTTTAACGGCACGACGCTACGCAGCGACGCCGAGGTACTGGGCGCCACGTCAAGGTCGAGTGTTGGGTTCGGCGAGGTCACGACCTACGGGTGAAGGACCTTCCGACTGGGCGAGGCGCCTGCGACTACTCGGGCTGTTGAGAGATCCGGTCGGGCTGGATGCGCACGGTGACACGGATCTCGCCCTCGCGGCGCATCGGGTAACTGTCGACGCCGAGGTACTTCTTGGCGAGTTGGTCGATGACCTCGTCGGCGCCCTCGGTCGTGAAGCCGGTCACCGTGCCGCGCACGACAATCGCGGTGTAGTGATTGTCGGGATCGGTGAGCGACACCGCTACGCGCGAATCGCTCGCCAGGTTGCGGGCCTTGGCGCGTCCGAGGGCGGTGTTGATGATGATGTCGTTGCCGTCGAGCATCACCCAGACCGGCGTGACCTGAGGAGCGCCGTCGGGCCCGAGGGTGGCGACGTGCGCCAGGACCTGCTTGTCAAAGATCGCGCGCGAGGCGGGGGTGAAGGTATCGGCCATGGTGGATCCAATCGTGACGAGACGGGTCTGCTACTAGGTTCATCGTAATGAACATCGGCGCGCACGTGCGCGGGGGCGGCACGCTCGTGCGATCCCTCGAGGCCGGCACCGCCGTGGGCGCCACGTCGATCCAGGTGTTCACCCAGAGTCCGCGCGCGTGGAAGCCGACCCAGTACTCGCCCGAGGTCCTCGCGCGCTACCGCGAGGCGCTGGCCGAGCATCCGACCATCGCGAGCACGTACTGTCACGCGACCTACCTCATCAATCTCGCGTCGAGTGACGCCGCACTCTACGAACGCTCGGTAGAGTGCCTGACGTACAACCTCTCGGTCGCGCGTGCGATGGCCGCCTCGGGATTGGTGTTGCACGTGGGCAGTCACAAGGGCTCGGGTTTCGAACCAGCGGTCGCCAGAATCGCCCACGGTCTGTTGGCGGCGCTCGAGCACGCCCAGGTGCCGCCGCCGGGGGTCGACTGCCCGATCCTCATCGAGAACGCCGCCGGAGCGGGCGGCACCGTGGGACGAAGTCTCGACGAGATCGAAGTGCTGCTCGACGCCTGCGCGAACGACGAGCGCCTGGGCCTGTGCGTGGACACCCAGCATCTCTGGGCGAGCGGCGTGGACTTCTCGAGCCCCGAGGTCGCCTCGGCGCTGGTCGAGGAGGTGGATCGCCGTCTCGGCGCCGAACGGCTTCGCTGTGTACACCTCAACGATTCGAAGGTCGACTTCGGCGCGAACCGTGACCGCCACGCCAACCTGGGTGAGGGAACGATCGGCACCCGGGCCCTCGCGGCACTGGTGGGTCACCCGTGGGTGCGCGACCTGCCGTTGTTGCTCGAGGTGCCCGGTGACGGCGACGGTCCGCGGGCGCTCGACGTGTCGGGCGCGGCGGCGCTCTGGCGCGAGGGGGTCGCGCTCTACGAGCCGGTCGCGCTGGACCGGCGGCGTCGAGCGACGGGCGATACTGGAGAGACTCGAACTGCGCTAAGAAAGTTACCGAGGAAGAACGAGAAAGGACATCGTGCCCGACGTACGCACTGAATCAGACACCATGGGCGAAATCGAGGTGCCCGCCGACCACTACTGGGGCGCGCAGACCGAGCGCAGTCTGCATCACTTCGCCATTGGCCACGAGACGATGCCACTCGCTCTCATCCAGGCCTTCGGCGTCTTGAAGCTCGCCTCGGCTCAGGTGAACGAGGCGTTGGGCAAGCTCGACGCCGAACGCGCGCGGCTGATCATCGCGGCCGCCAGCGAGGTCATCGACGGCAAGTTGATGGGTGAGTTCCCGCTGCGCATCTGGCAGACCGGTTCGGGTACCCAGACCAACATGAACGTCAACGAGGTCATCTCGAATCGCGCGATCGAGATGGCGGGGGGCGTACTGGGCTCCAAGGTGCCCGTGCACCCTAACGACCACGTCAACATGTCCCAGTCCTCCAACGACACGTTCCCCACGGCCATGCATATCGCGGCGGTGATGGAGATCACCGAGCGGCTCGTGCCGAGCCTGCGGCGCTTGCGCGACGCCCTCGACGCGAAGGCGAAGGCGTACGTCAACGTGACCAAGATCGGCCGCACGCACCTGATGGACGCGGTGCCGCTCACGCTGGGTCAGGAATTCTCGGGCTACGTCGCCCAACTCGACGCGGACCTCGATCGGCTCTCGATGGTCCTTGATGGTCTCTACGAACTGGCGGCGGGCGGTACGGCGGTGGGCACGGGACTCAACACCCACCCCGAGTTCGGCGAGCGGGTCGCCGCCGCGATCGCGAAACTGACGGGCAAGCCCTTCGTCACCGCGCCCAACAAGTTCGCCGCCCTCGCCGCGCACGACGCGCTGGTCTTCGCTCACGGGGCCATCAAGACCACCGCCACCAGTCTGATCAAAATCGCCGACGACCTGCGCTGGCTGGGGTCGGGACCGCGGTCGGGACTCGGAGAACTGGCGCTGCCCGAGAACGAACCGGGTAGTTCGATCATGCCCGGCAAGGTGAACCCCACGCAGAGCGAAGCAATGATCATGGTCGCCATCCAGGTCTTCGGCAACGACGCAGCGATCGGCGTCGCCGGTTCGCGCGGGAACCTCGAACTCAACGTG
>Ga0181519_10004204_pt1 | contig 11712 bp, 9 predicted proteins | sample PEATcosm2014_Bin_26_FD_121102 | JGI IMG/M metagenome (GOLD analysis project Ga0181519, IMG submission 121102) | Peatland microbial communities from MTU Mesocosm Facility, Houghton, MI, USA - PEATcosm2014_Bin02_10_metaG | ecosystem: Environmental > Terrestrial > Soil > Wetlands > Peat | place... | reverse complement strand
CGGGCCTTGGCGATATCGGCAGGCGTGAGACAGCGTCGGTCATCCTGCGCCGCGAACCCGAAGCCGATTTCAATCAGGCGACGGGCGGTTCTCGGCGTCGCATCGGCAATCGCTTCGATGACCTCGTTGGCGATATTGGGATCGAGCCGTCCTTGAAATGCGCCGACAAACCTTGCGTAGAGCGACCGAATGATTGCGGCTCGTTGCGCTTCGCTCGGCGGCGCGACGGCGACCACGGTCATGCGGTCGATGAGCGATGACCGCAGCGTATCGATCTCATTCGCTGTGAAGAACCAGATGATCTTGTCGGCTCTGAGCGGGATGTCGAGATAGGCGTCGCGAAAGGCGCGGGCGGACTCAGGCTCGAGGAGCGTATGAAACACGTCGAGCGGGTTGCCGTAGTTGCTCCACTGGGTCTTTTCGACCTCGTCGACCACAAATAGCGGCGCGACGGACCATCCTTCGATCAGGGTCCGCGCCACAAGGCCTGGCCGCGCTCCGCGCCACGACAATGTGTGGCCGACGAGTTCGCCGGGATCGTCGGCCAACGCCATCGAATATTCGGCATAGGGCACGCTCAACGCCTGGGCCAGCGAGCGCGAGTAGAAAGTCTTGCCGACGCCGGGCGGCCCGAGAAAGAGCAGCGGCGGGATGCTCAGCGACGTGCCGGTATGCATCGACAGCGCGATCGCGCGCAGGACGACGCCGCTGACATCGGCAAAATTGGGCGCGGCGGCGCTCAAGGCTTCGACCGCGCGGATCATCTCCGGAGTTCCGATCGGCGCGAGCCGGTCAGCGCCACGCGGGTTCTCGCTCATCTTTCGATAGTATCGCGCGCGCTCGACAATCGCGTTGTCGCCCAGCAGGACGTCGTCGAAACTGTCGTCGCGTTTGAGACGGCGCAACTGCGCTTCGACATCGGCGGGGTCGTACACGGGATAATTGGGCATAGGTCCTCACAAGTGCGACACCGCGGCCGCGTAGACCGACAGTCTCGGGTTGCAACGCTTCACGGCCATAGGGAGCGTTCACGCGAATTTGGGAGCCAGTGGGACCCACAAGGCCGGCCTGCTTGCGGTCGGAGGCCGTCTGGTCGGCTGGGGCTTAGATGGCGTCGTGAGGCTACGGACGTGTGGCGGAGGCACTGAGCGTCAATGTTCTGCCTGTCGAGTTCCAATGTGCCGCGGTCTGCAACACGGGTCTCGGCACACCCAGCCAAAGAGCGCAGGTCTACCTGCTCGCCGCTTCTGAGAGTTTCGCCTCTGCGCTCGGGCCGACGACGGTCGAGTCGGCCGTATGTCTGCGCCGGTCCTTAAGCGATGAGCCCGAGGTGTTTTAGCACTACGCGCTCAGCGATTGTCACGAGGCGATCGCTGTCCTCGCGGATTCGAAATACGGCGATTTCGGCGCAGGGGCTGTGTCGCGCTGCGGCGCCCAGCGGATATGGCGTGCCGCGCATCGCGATGGCGGGATTGACGCCGAGAGCCTGGCAATGGGCGATCCCCTCGGGGGTCGAGACAAAACGATCGACGGCGCCTTTTCGAATCTCGTGGTCGAAGGCGGCGTCGAACATCGCGTCGGTCATCCCGACGGGGAGATGCACCGTCAGCGCGCGGGGATGGATTTCGACCGGGCTATTCGGGGCGGCGTCATGGGTCACATAAACGTGCGACGCGAACCAATCATCGTATCCGCCCGAGGCGAGCACGTAGCCGCTGTCGTCGTGGTGTTCGGCGCCGTACCGATCGCTTCTCAGTTCATAGATCCGCTCATTGAGCCGGCCCGGCGCCACGGTCGATATCTTGTAGAGTGGCAACCGAAGCAGCGCGGCCAACCCGGCCAACCCGGTGCTCGCTCCGAGGTAGATCTCCCTGGTGCCACGCGATTTGAACGCCTCGCGAAACGCGCGACTGGCGAGGATGTCGGCGGTCGACGGCAGCTCTTCTTTTCCGCCGATGCGGGGCCAATCCGCCTGGGGGCATGGCCGGCCTGCTTTGGCCGACAGCGCCGTGAGGTCGACGGGGGGAGTCGAAAGTGCGGGGAGCTCCTCGCACAACATGTCGAACGTGTTCGCCATGGTGCGCATCTCGTGGGTCAACGTCTGAACGCGCTCGCGGAGTTGGTCAGGATTCATTGTCTGTCTCTCTTCTCTCAGGTTCTGGGGGCTTTTGGGGTTATTCCTCCCCACCTCCAATCAAGAGTTTCTTGAAATCATCAAAGACATCGTGCGCCATCGGCGCCCGCCTCGCTTCGATAAGCGTCGAAGACGTGGAAGCGAGATGGAGTTCCGTAGGGATTAGGGAAGCGAATCGGCGCACGTCGCGACCACTGTGCTCGGATCAGGAGCATGCGAAGTGCGTGAGCAGCATCATTTGCGCGACGCTCGGGGCCGCCAAGGCCACGATACGTGATCATGGAGCACTTGGCGCGGATTACGCGCGTCGACCAAGAGCGCTGGCTTGGGAACTACCGCGTGGCTCCAGCAAGCCGCCTGTCACACAGGCGATTGGGAACGACGGGAGCTGGCCGAGAGCGGACCGGAAGGTTTGGGCAATCGAACTGACGAGGCGGGCATTGCCGGTCGCTCACCGATGCGGCAATTGTCGACCTGAATCAAGCAACTGTCGGTCATCATGCAAGGTCGCCGTCTTTCGTCAGCTAGCCGCCCGTGACGCTCATGTGGCGCGCGACCGCGGGGGCGCGGAGCGTCCGGTCGATAACGAAGTCATGACCTTTGGGCTTGCGGGCGATGGCTTCGCGGATCGCCGCATGCAGGCGTTCGTTGCCCTCCGAGGCGCGCAGCGGCGTCCGCAGATCGGCGGCGTCTTCGTGTCCAAGGCACATGTAGAGCGTCCCCGTGCACGTCACGCGCACGCGATTGCAGCTTTCGCAGAAATTGTGGGTGAGCGGCGTGATGAAGCCGATGAGTGTTGATCAGCCCCGGGTCCAAACGCCGATCGGCGTCGTAACGCTTTGAGACGGTTGGTCTTCACTGGGTCAGATTCCGGAGCTGAGTTGCACCGGTGCTTACGCTGCGCTTACGCAAGCCAGGTCGACGCGGATTTTCCCGATCAAATGCGGCTCGACGATAAGCGAATGGGCGATCTATCGAACCTGACGCAGACCCGCTGGCCCAGCGGCAATGAGCTGGTCGAGCCCGCCGAGGAATGTCTTGAGAACAGGCGAGTGATTGTCTGACCGATAGCCGACAGCCCAGTCGATGGTGAGCGGTTCGCCCTTGAGAGGCCGGCTTACGACAGACCACGGAAGCAGCGCCTCCACATAGGCCGGCATGAGCGACACGCCACGGACCGATGCGACGAGCGACAGAACCGTCGAAAAGGTCTCGACGCGATGGCTCGGCGTGAGGTTCACGCCCCTTTCCCGCAGATAGCCTGTGAAGCGGCGACGGGTCCCAACGCCGATCGGCGTGAAAAGCAATTGAAATAGTTGACTCGGCCCGGGTCAACTCGTGGTGCTGATTTACATTCTGGGGGCTTTTGGGGTTCCTCTCCCAAAAGCTCAAAGAGAGTTCTTTCAAAATCTGGAGTGTTCGTGCGCCGACGGCGCCAACCTCGTTGAGCCGTTGCGTCAAAATCGGCGAAGCGAGAATAGGATCGATGTCGATCTGCGAAGTACACCTGAAGGCCATTGTCGTGCGGCTTGGCGCTGGCTGAAGGCAGGCGCTCGACCGGGGAGTCAATCGGAAGAAGCGGACGGTCTATTCGGCGCCATCGGGGCGGGTCTGCAAGGCCGGGCTACCGCTCTCGGCCAGGGGGCTTCCTTTGGAGGACCTGATAGGGGCGGCCAGCTATCGGGATGATCGGCCCTTCCTCTTTCGGCAAGGCAGGCTTCTTGCCGTCGGGTTCGGCGGCGGCAGACGACCCCGTGGTCGTGGTCGCTTCGACTGTCGCGGCCACGACCGTTGCGACGCGGTCGACCGCGGTCTGTGCTGAGCCAGTCGGACGGTTCTCCGGTGCGGGTATCGCCTTGGCGTCAGCAAGGGTTTCCGTCGGATTACGGGTTGTCGCGGCTGATGTCGTTGAACCCATGGTCGTGTCTGTTCGCGGATCCGCCCGAGACCCGGTGGTCGGATGAGTCATGGGATGCGCCGGCACGGCGACCGGTGGCGCCTCCTGGTCGGGCGGCGGTCGCGTAGACCGGCGGCGGGCGGTCACCGGGATCGTGCCGGGTGTTTCGTCTTTAGGCTTGACTGACGAGGAAGGAGACGTGCGGCCGGATGGCGCCGGTCCAGCCTTACGTCGACGCCGGGCAATTATGGGATTCGTTGAAACGCAAATTGACGGTGGTTCCGGCCTGACCTTGTCTTGGATGCGGAAGTCGCTCAGCTCTCTCATCCAGGCGCCAATCCATCTCCTACGCCCGGGACTGCGCTCATCAAGTGAAGTCAGGTACCCTAGGATGTCAGACGCGTTCGCAGAAGTGTTGCGCCTAAGGGCCGACAAAGCCGATAGAAAATACCTCTGATTGTAGCGCCCAACGATTTTGGCGGCGATGGAGCTGAATCTCAGGCTAACATCGACCGAACTTCGGAGCTTATCGCGCCGCTGCCGTATCCGGGTCAGCTCTTCGTCTCTCAATTCATCAGAGGTTGCGCTGGGCTGATCGGCGCTTCCATAGGAGCCGTCGGGGCGTCCGGCAGAGGCTGATGGAGGTTGCAGGCGGTGATTACCAAATCCGGTTGGAATTTCACTTCCGTTCTGCAAACCAAGGTGAGCTTCTTCGTGGGTGATTTGCTCGTGGGGTCGGGCGGAAACTGTGCGTCGGCTACTGCCAATTGTCGGCATGTCTCGCAAATCCCGATATTTGCCTTTGTCACCGTACCCGTCGCCACGTCCACAATCGGGTTCGAATGACGATGGAGGGCCGACAAGATCGCCTGGCGTGACTCCCATGTCTCGTCGGGTGGTTGCGTCGATTGAAAATCCTTCAGTTGTCTTTGCAAGTGCTCCAGCGCCTGCTGGAAGGACGAAAGCGTCCTGCGCATCGTCGCGACCTGTATCGGCAATTGATCGATCATTGTCGGCGATTCCTGACTCTTGTCGGCGGAATCGCTCTGCAGCGTCAGGCTGGTTTCGTCCGTCATCGGGCTTCTCCTTGTGTGGCGTGAGGACGAGCGGAATGGTCGCTCCAACGGGTGTGGATTCGATTTGTGCGGCGCTTTGCGCCCTCTCGCCGCGGATCGTTTCCGCCGGCTCCTCGTCAATTGTCTGATCGGCGACCTGAGCAATCCGCTTTTGCCGATTCGCGTCGCCGATGAGCGCGAGGTCCAAGGACGTCGTGGCGCAGGCGCACTGCAACGCGAGAGCTTCAGCTGCGTCGGCGGCGAGTTCGTCGGTGAGCGTCAGAGTGTGTTCGGCTTCAAGCTGCGCGACATTGTTGCCGCGGCTGGCACACTCCGGCGCAGTCGTTATCGCGGCGATGTCCGGCGCGGCGGCAATTGCCTGGTCGGCAGCCTGAGCAATCCGCTCTGTTCGGTTGGCGTTTGCGGTGAGCGCGAGGTCCAAGGACGCAGAGGCGCAGGCGCACCGCAACGCCAGAGCATCGGCCGCGTCAGCGGCGATTTCGTCGGTGATAGTCAGAGCCCGGTCCGCTTCCGACAGGGCGATAATGTCGGCGCGATCGGCGTAGTCGAGCGGGGTGGTCTTCGCGGCGATGCCCGGCGCGGGCGCGTCGCGATCGACAGCGCCGTGTGCCACCTCTTCGTCAACTGCCTGGTCGGCAGGCTGAGCAGTTCGCCTTTGCCGGTTCGCGTCGGCGGTGAGGGCGAGGGCCAAGGACGCCGAGACGCAGGCGCACTGCAGCGCCAGAGCTTCGGCTGCGTCGGCGGCGAGTTGGTCGGTGAGCGTCAGGGCCCGATCTGCTCTCAGTAGGGCGACACTGTTGGCGCGGTCGGCGTAATCCGGCACAGCGGTTGTCATGACGACGTCCGGCGCGGGCGCGTCGCGATCGACAGCGCGGGGCTCCGGCTCGGTGTCAATTGCCTGGTCGGCGGCCTGAGCAATCGGCTTTTGCGGGTTCGCGTCGGCGATAAGGGTGAGGTCGAGGGGCGCCGAGGCGCAGGCGCACTGCAACGCCAAAGCTTCCGCTGCGTCGGCGGCGAGTTCGTCGGCGAGCGTCGGGTCTTCGTCAACTTGCTGCTGAAGCGCATTTCGACGCCGGGTAGTAGCAGGCAATCGAGTAAAGTGATTTGGGCGCTCGTCCCTTGAAAGTGGTCGTGTTATGTTCGCGGGAGGCTGCAAGAGCTTATGGCCGAGGGCGATTTCGGCCTCATGCCGGGCGAGCGCTTCGAGCGCTCGCCGTTCTTGAATGGTCGCCTGACGATATGACCTGTCGATCGGCGCGCGAAGTTCGTCGCTAAGTGCGGCCAAGTAGTCCATCTGAGGAGTCTTTGCCTGTGGGGCGCCGATGATTGGGACCACCCGACTGGTCATTCGGCGCACATTCAGCTCTAGCGCGGCGTTCTCCGCGAGCGCGGAATGTTTGAGCCTCAACGCCGACTTCCACGCCTCGTAGTCAGAAGCGATTTGGCGGGTGATAGACTCAAGCAAATGCTGCTGAACCGCCGCAATCGCAGCGTCCTCGAACCGTCTTTGGATATCGGATGGAAGCGTGAGAGCGTCGTATTGTCGTGCGAGAAGGGATTGATAACGAGCCCATTGCGCTTCGATCGTTCCGCGGGCGGCCTCCGTGACGACGCCGCGTTTCTCGGCCGAGTAGGCGCGCGCCGACGCGCGCGGGATAGTTTCAAGGTCGATGCCCATCTCGGTGTATTTTCGCGGGTCGAAACGAGGCGTCAGTCCGGCGTCTTTCAGCGCGCGATTGACAATCTCCGCGTATTGTTTTCGCGCGGTCGCAGGCCAGTCGCGCCGGGAGAATTCACGGTCGCGATTCTGTCTCTTCGGGCGCCGCAGTCTGCGGTTGCGATTCTTCTTATCGTAGCGCAGCTCGCAAACTTCAAAATCCCACACTCGTTTGCCTGTTTGGTCGGGGACCTTCCGTGTCGGCCGATCGTGGAAGACGACGTGCAGATGGTAATTCTTGGCGTCGTTGTGTTCATCGGGAGCGTGAATAACGGCCCAGAATCTGATGCCGGGCTTCTTGCCGAACATCTTGTCGCAGAACGCCTCGGCGATCGAACGGCGCGTCTGGTCGGAGACTTCATGCGGCAGCTCGGCGACAATGCGCGTTTGGGTGCGGCCGCCGCGCCCCGGAGAAATGACGACCGGGAGCTTGTCGGTCGCCGGAAAGGTCCGCAGGTACGTCATGAGCAGCGCAGTGGAGACGACGTCTTTCAAGATTAGCTTTCGGGAATTCGAAGCCAGAACGGATCGAAGCGCCTCCGGCGCCGCCTCGTCAGCGCGAACCTCTTTCCAGAACTCTGGGTCTCGGTCGAGATAAAGGGTCGCAACGGCGAAGGAGGCGGGCGCGTGCGCGGCGTCGGTGACCGCGTTCCAGAAGTCTAGTCTCTCTCGGAAGGATCGACCGATATTGCCGAAAGAAGCGACAACGGGACCAAGTCCCGGATCGCCTCGTTCGAGATATTGCTGGTTCAGTGCGGTGTCCGCGCCGATACGCTCGAGGTACGACTGGTGAGCGCCGGCGACTGAGCTCGCGGACAAGGGGCGGCGTGCGAACCCGTCGAATGATGAGTCCTTCGCGTGGGACGTGATCTTGAAATGAAACGAGCTGGCGCCGACCCCGTTTGCCGGGCGCCCAACATTGATCGGTCCTGGGCGCCGCAGCGCCTCGAGCATCTGGTGGCCCAAAGAGGGCCCGGTGGAGGGAGCTAACGGCGGCTTGGCGACGACATATCTTCTGACGCGAGCGCTTTCTCTCGCGATCCGATCGCCGATCGCGCTTTCGCGTCTGAGAAAATATTGCAGACGGTTCTCGTCGAGCATGGCAAGCCCGTGTGAATGCACGGTGCGTGATGCCGTCGAGCGTCAGCTCCGTCATGATGATCCAAGAGTCGCCCGAGTGCAACGAGAAATAGATAATTTTCTCGAGCGCCATAATTTACAGCGAAAATTCCGGTGAACTTGCCGCTGTCCCGTTTGGCCGTCGCTAGTCTCGATGGAGCAGCAGTGCGTCTCCTTGGTGATCTTGCTCAAAGCAATCTTGACGCGCGGTGCCGCGCGTCAAGATTGCGGTCTTGAGCATTCACATTTTCGGCGGCCACGGCTCAGTGGCTTGCTCAACGTCGATGACGTGATGATCCGCGCGCTTCTCCCGCCCGGGGCTGGCGGCTGAGCCATGCCCGGGCCGTGCGCAGGCTCTCAAAAGCGGTCAGCGTTGAGAGATGATTGATTCTTGATCTTGTGGCCTAACGCGCTCGCCTTTGGCCTCGCTCGCGCGAACCTTGTCAGATGGGGAGACGGCGACGGCGCGCATCATCGGCGCCTCCGCGGTCGCCGTTGCGACGGAAGGCGACCGATCCGGCCTGCGCGAGGCGCTGTGCGACGCGCTCGCCGCCGTTGACGACCGACAGCGACTGCATTGCGTTCCGGCGGTGGCCATGTCGTCATGGTTGGTGCGCGCGAGCTTTGGCGCGGCGTCGCCGATCGTCCGCGCCACCACGATGCTGCTGTCTGACACAGAGACGGCGCGGTCGAAGCGCGAGGCGACGCACCCTATGTCGCGTTCGCAGGGATATCTTCATCGGATTTGCCGATCGCCGCCATCCTCAGGCAAACTCCGGCAGCGTCCGGCACACGAAGGCAATCTCCGGCAAATGTCGGCAAGTGAAGGCGGTGGCCGGCAAGACACGGCGCGCCACGGCGTTCTCCGGCGAAGTTCGGTTGGGCGGATTCAACACGTCAGACCGCGTTAGCCGGGAGGCCCGACGATCGTCGAGCAGCGCATGTTCATGCTCTGTGATCGGCGAGGACAACGCTACAACTTGGATCTCCGATGCGCCAGCAGCAGTCGGTGAACGAGATGCGCTGTCGCGACGTTCGACGGCGCCTACCAGCGCTCGCGCAACACTGAGAACTTCATCACCGCGATCACCGAGACCAGCGACGTCGCGACCGCCTATCGGACCTCGCATTCGCATAGCCTCCAACAACTCCAACCAGCTCACGAAGCTGTCGACCCAAACGGTGCGCGTTGACCTCCATGGTGGGGCTTCGGCGCGGGGCAGCGGAATCTCTCGTGGGACGCCGCGGGGCGGAGCACGGCGATCGCCAGCTCGCCGGCGGATGGCGGTGCGGTGACGCCGATGGCGGCCTGACGCCACATCGGCGTTCTGGATTCTGAGAAATCGACTTTTTGCCAATTTGTTCGGGATTCGCGGGCGGTGAAAGGCGCCACGCTTCGGCTATCCGGAGCTCCCAATGGCCGCCGATGAACCGCATCCGATTGACGAACTATGGCGCGAGCTCAGCCCTGAATTGCGGCAAGCGCTGATCGCGATATATGCGCGCGCTCACGGCCCCTACAGAGTTCGACTTCAATCCATAGTCAACATCTACATCGCCGTGTTGGACGCCGCTGTTCGCGCCGGCGCGACCCAAAGCATGCTCGCGCGTTGGCTCTCGCAAGCCGGGCTGTGTGGGCGTGACGGCCGGCCGGTCCAGCTCGGATCGCTGTCGCGGGCGATGAGTCGTGCGCGGCGAATTGCGAACCGCGGCGCACCGTCGCCGACGTTGCCGGCGGAGACGGAGCAAAGGCCGGGTCGTAAGCCCAACGGAGCGACAAGGCCGGCGATCGAACGCGGCTCGGCGCAGCTGCCAATTCCTCCTCCGCACCCGCCGACGCCTTCGATGAGCGCATCGGTCGCCTCAGCTCTAGAGGCCGGGCGACTTCTCAACCGACTTCGTGAAGCTAGAAACTGAAGGAGTGAGCGATGACAGCCCAAAAGTCAGTTGTTCATGTGCAGGTGGAAGCGAATGGAACGTTCAGGGGAAAATCGACTCTGCTGAACGCCATTCGCTACCACCACCTCATGCGCGGCATCGATCCTCGCCTAATAAGAATCGAGAGTCGCGAATCCGCGCCGGCCGCCGCGCCAGGGGAAATCTTGATCCCTCTGGAACGCGTGCTCGACGCGGCCGATGTGCACGGTGGCCCCACGGGCGTCTTGGTGTCGACCATCTCGAGCGCTGCTGAGGAGTGCGCCAAGAACGGGGTCCCGCTCTTGATCGATTGGGCAGGTGGCCAGAGCGGGTTGCGCGGGGAGTTCCTCGCCTCGACCCGCTTCGATCAAGTTTTGGCCGATCTAGGGTTCCGCGGTCTCAGCGTCACGCTGACGACGTCGTCTGCGGACTCGATGCTCCAGGCCGCTCGATCGCTCGACCTCACGAGCAAGGTGGCGCCGAGGTTCCGCAGGGTCGTGGGGTTCAACGAAAGAGACGGCGGATTCGGCGAGTTTCTGCCGGGGAGTCCGGAATCGAAGGCGTATCGAGAGGTGCTTCTGCCGGAAATGCTGAAGTCTGCTTCGCGCCTCAATATACCCCGAATCAGGGGCCAGGCGTTGGCGCCGTTCGTGTCGGCCGGATTGTCGCTTCAGGACGTGCTTGAGAAGTCGACGCAGGAACTCATCGACGCAACAGGCATGCCGCGCATGGCGGTGAACGCGTGCGTGGCCAACGTGGCGGCGTGGTGGACCGTGGTCGACGCCGAGATCGAAGAAATGCTCAAAGCGTCTGAATAACGTCGTCGTGGAAGCGCCCGTCAGCGGAATGCTGGCGGGCGCTTTTCGATTCGTGGGTTCATTCGTTGAGTGGACCAAACCCGACTCATTCCTTGCTGCCAATGTTGGGGCAGCTGGCCCAGCATCGGCGCGACGTCGGCGTGCTTACCGACGGGGTTTTCGTCCGGGACGACGACGCGTCCCGGCACCGCACAGCTAGAGCGGCATCAGCGGCTTCGTGAGGCTAACTGCGGTGCGGACGAGGCAGTCGCGCAGGCCAACACAGCCATCACGGCGTCGATGACAATCGCTGAATTGCTCGCGCCGGACTTTGTAAACGGCTTCTCTATCGCCTGCGTCGCCAGGCGACGGCGCGCCGCCAGCGACCGCGCCGAGCGAGATCGTTGTCTTCGATCACAAGAGCTTTCCCGGCGGGCGCGCCTAATGGTTCGACCAGGCGCGCAAGTACGCGGGTCAGCTGCGCGCCTAAGGTCAAGCGGTCCGCGTCACCGCAGGAAGCGCCAAACCGGTGCGGCTGGCGTTACACCTGCCGGTCGGTGGGGAAGTGCTGTTCGTTGAGTAGGCTCGCGACAACCGATAGCCTCGTGCGGAGCGCGTAAGTGAAGGCGACTGACGGCCTATGGCGAGGCGACGGAGAAAATCAGGTTCGCTCGACGTGTTCGCCGGCGCCGTCGTCTTTGTGCTCGTCGCCGGCGGCGTGCTCGGCAACCTGGCGGCGGAGCACATGCAGGTCATTCTCCTCGTCGTAGGCGCGATCGTGTTGCTCGGACTGGTGGGTAAGTGGGAACGCAACCGGCGCGCGGCTTCGCAAGCCGATCGCGTCGCCTCGACCATGCCTGCCGGGCCGCCCAAACGCGCCGGCGCGCCGCTCCGCGCGGCTTCTCAGAACCCGCCCGACCGCTTCGGAGCGGTCGGGACGGCGTCCGCGCCCCAGGCCGCGCCCGGCGTCACGATTCGCGCCTTGGTCGAGCCGCAGCGCTTCCGGGAGAGCGCCAAAGCCGGCGACGCAGGAGTGCGGTGGGTCGCGCCGGGCG
>Ga0181519_10004202_pt1 | contig 11716 bp, 7 predicted proteins | sample PEATcosm2014_Bin_26_FD_121102 | JGI IMG/M metagenome (GOLD analysis project Ga0181519, IMG submission 121102) | Peatland microbial communities from MTU Mesocosm Facility, Houghton, MI, USA - PEATcosm2014_Bin02_10_metaG | ecosystem: Environmental > Terrestrial > Soil > Wetlands > Peat | place... | reverse complement strand
CCGTGGGTCTTTGCCCGCTTTCGAGTGTTTGGCTGATACGTGCGCTTCACTTGGCTGTGCCTTCCGTTCTTGCACCACCCAGGGCTGTGCGCTCGGCTGCAGAACCGCCAGCGCGCCAGGGGGCGACCTCGAAGGCCACATGCTAGGCGAAAACCGGCGTTCGTCACTAGTCGGAGCTGCGATCATCGGCTAACGTCTGCCGCCCACCGGTGTGCAGTGCTTGTCCACAAGGACGGCTTGGCGCGCTCCACACCTGTGGATTACCTTGTGGAGAACATCGACCAGCACTGGAGGGGGCTGTGGACGAGATCGACGAGATCTGGGATCGATGCCTCCTTGCTCTCCGTGAGTCCGTATCTGATGCTGTCTGGCAGATGTGGCTGTCCAAGGTCACTGCTGTGGAGATCTCTGAGGATAACTTGGTGCTCGGTGTGCCCAACAGCGTCGTGCGCGCCCGGATCAACGACCGATTTCTGGGCCTCATCAGGGACGCCGTCACCGCAGAGGCTGGTCACCCCCTCGAGGTCGGGCTCGTCATCATCGATGAGCACGACCTCGATCTCGACCTCCTGGACCCCGAGCTCACCGAGCTGCCCCTGAGCCCAGCACCCCCAGCTCCGAGCGCAGAGGCCTCGCAGCCGAGCGCCTCTCGGGCATCAGGCACCGTTCGGCTGGACCCGAAGTTCACCTTCGACTCCTTCGTCGCCGCGCCGTCCAACCGTCTGGCGCTCGCCGCAGCCCAGACCGTGGCGGAGACACCTGGTCGGGCCTACAACCCTCTGTTCATCTACGGTGCCTCCGGCTTGGGCAAGACGCACCTGCTCCACGCCATCGGCAACTGGGTGGTGCAGAACTACCCGCGCCACCGGGTGCTCTACGTCACGACCGAGACCTTCTTGAACGACTTCGTGGACGCCCTGCGCATGTCGGCCACGATCGCCTTCAAGCGCCGCTACCGGGAGTGCGACGTGCTCCTCATCGACGACGTCCAGTTCATGGAGAACAAAGAGGGGCTCCAGGAGGAGTTCTTCCACACCTACAACGACCTGCACGGGTCGGGGAAACAGATCGTCCTCACCTCCGACCGGCCGCCCAAGTCGATCGAGACCCTCGAGGACCGGTTGCGCAGCCGGTTCCTCTCGGGCCTGATCACCCAGATCGACCCGCCCGACCTCGAGACCCGCCTGGCCATCTTGCGTACCAAGGCCGAGTCGGACCACGAGGACATCCCCGACGACGTCTTGAACTTCATCGCCACCCACGTGAAGGACAACATCCGCGAGCTCGAGGGCGCCCTGATCAGGGTGACCGCCTTCGCCAGCTTGAACCACGAGCGCATCTCGCTCGACCTGGCCGAACGGGTGCTGGCCGACATCGTCTCGGCCGGCGAGCCCCGGCGCATCACCCCCCAGATGATCCTCGAGGCCACGGCGGCCAGCTACGGCTTCACCGTCGACGCCATCTGCGGTCCCAGCCGGACCCGCCCTCTGGTGACCGCCCGCCAGGTCGCCATGTACCTGGTCCGCAACCTCACGGACTACAGCTATCCGGCCATCGCCCGGGTCTTCGGCGGGCGCGACCACACAACGGTGATCCACGCCGTCGAGAAGATCTCCGGCCAGATGAAGGAGCGCCGCCAGATCTACGAGCAGGTCACCGAGCTGCTGCTCGAGCTCAAGTCGGGCTGAGTGGGGATAACAGGGTGCCCCCGTTGTGGACAGCCGGCCCGTATCCTGGGGATCCATGTCCCTCGGTCCCCAGGGCCGGAGCGTCCCGGCGGATCACCCCCAACAACGTGCTCCGTCCTCCCCACGCCCGGGGGATGACAAAAAGCGCCCCGAGCTGGGATGGGTGATGGCCATCCACAATCCCCAGCCCCTACTACCGCTACTGAAGAACTTAATTCTCTAACTACAGAAGTCGTTTGTGGTGAACGACGATCGGAGGACAAGACCCGGTGAAGTTCCGCTCGGAACGTGACTCCCTGGTGGACGCCCTGGCCACGGCTGGTCGGGCGGTCGGCGGACGGGGCGCCTCGTCGGCCGTCCTCTCCGGCCTCCTGGTGGTGTGCGAGGGAAACCGGCTCACGGCCACCGGGACCGATCTCGACCTGACCGTCCGAGTCGAGCTCGAGGTGATCGGGCTGGAGGACGGGTCGGCGGTCATCCCGGCCCGGCTGGTCGCTGACATCGTGCGTTCCCTCGAGCCCGGGGCGGTGACCATCGAGGGCCAGGACGACAAGGTCGAGATCTCGGCCTCCCGTTCGCGGTTCGGGCTGCGGGCCTACCCGGTGGTGGAGTTCCCGGTGGTCCCCACCCCGGAGGGCCCGTCCATCCGGCTCCCCGGTCCCCTGCTGGCCGAAGGCCTACGCCAGGTGGTCCGAGCCGCCTCGACCGACGACGCCCGGCCATTGCTGACCGGCGTGCTCCTGACCCACGAGGGCGGAGCGGTGCGCCTGGTGGCCACCGACTCCTACCGGCTGGCCCTGCGGGACCTGCACGGGACGACGGGCCTGCCCGAGGGTCAGGACATCCTGGTCCCGGCGCGGGCCCTGGGCGAGTTGCAGCGCCTGCCGGTGGCCGCGGCCTCCGAGGACGGGCCGCCGACCGTCGGGGTGACCACGGGCCCCCACGAGATCACCTTCTCGGCCGGGTCGGTGCGGATCAGCACCCGGTTGCTCGACGGCTCGTACCCCGATTACCGCCAGCTCATCCCGGCCGACTATCCGAACCGCCTCCACGTGGGCAAGGAGAGCCTGGTGGCGGCGTTGCGCCGCGTCCGGCTGCTGGTCCGGGACAACACGACCCCGGTGCGCCTGGCCATGCGTTCGGGCGGGGTCGATCTCTCGGTGGTGTCCCAGGAGGTGGGTGACGCCAGCGAGACGGTCGACGGCGACTTCACCGGCGAGGATCTGGTGATCGCCTTCAACCCCTCCTACCTCATCGAAGGGGTGGAGGCGGTGCTGGACGACGAGGTGCTCATCGAGACGGCCGATCCGTCCCGGCCGGCCACCGTGCGGGGCGCCGAGCACGACGACTACCGGTACCTGCTGATGCCGGTCCGGGTGTCGTGAGGGCCCGGTCCGCAGCCCGGTGACCCTGCAGCACCTGCATCTCCAGGATTTCCGGTCGTTCGCCGAAGCCCACTTCAGTCCGGATCCCGACGGCACCACCGTGCTGACCGGGCCCAACGGGATCGGCAAGACGACCCTGTTGGAGGCCACCGCCTACCTGGGCACCGGTCGGTCCTTCCGCGGGTCGCCGCGCGAGGCCATGGTGCGGTCCGGGGCCGAGCGGGCGGTCGTCCGGGCCGAGCTGGTGGACGACGGACGGACGGTCCTGGTCGAAGCGGAGCTGGTGATCGGGGGCCGGGCCCGGGCCCAGGTCAACCGGCAACCGGTCTCGGCCCGACGCCAGCTGGCCGAGGCCGTCCCGGTGACCGTGTTCTCCCCCGACGATCTGGCCATCGTCCAGGGCGGCCCCCTGCGTCGGCGCGACCTGCTCGACGACGCGTTGCGGCTGCTCGACCCCCGGGCCGGCGCTCAGCTCGACCAGCTGGAGCGGATCCTGCGCCAGCGGGGGGCCCTGCTCCGCCAGGCCGCCGGCCGGCTCTCGGCCGACGTGACGGCCAGCCTCGACGTCTGGGACGAACGGCTGAGCGAGGTTGCCGACGCGGTGGTCGGGGCCCGCCGGGATCTGCTGGACCACCTGGAGCCGGCGGCCGGCGCCGCCTACGCCGTCCTGGCCGCCGCCGGGGCCGAGGAGCGGCGAGGCGACCAGCTCCGGTTGAGCTACGCCGGCTCGTGGGAGGGCCCGCTGGGCCCGGCGCTGGTCGACGCCCGGCGCGACGACGTCCGCCGGGCCGTGACCACCGTCGGTCCCCACCGTGACGACCTGGGCCTGCATCTCGGGGACCGCGACGCCCGGGAGCAGGCGTCCCAGGGCGAGCAGCGCGGTGTCGCCCTGGCCCTGCGCCTGGGCGTCCACCACCTGGTGACCACGGCCCGGGGTCGACCCCCGGTGCTCCTGTTGGACGACGTGTTCTCCGAGCTCGATCCGGGTCGGGCCCGGGCCCTGGTCGACCAGTTGCCACCGGGCCAGGCCCTGTTGACGACGGCGGTGCCCCTGCCATCGGAGGTGACCGTGGCCGCGGTGGTCGAGGTGGGCTCGTTGGCCGGCCCGGCCGACGCCGATCGGGGGGTGGCGTGACCGCCCCGCCGGCCCGGCGGGCCCCCGAGCCGGCCCGGCGGCGCCGGGGGCCACCTCCCGGGGCCCCGGACGGCCCGCGGCCGATCGGGGAGTCGCTGCGGGCGGTGACCTCCCGGCTGACCGACGTCGACGCCGGTTCACTGGGCGCCCTGTTCAGCCGGTGGGACGAGATCGCCGGGACCCGGCTGGCCCGGCACGCACGGCCCCTGCGGTTGGCCGACGGGGTCCTGGTGGTGGCGGTCGACCAGCCGGCGTGGGCCACGCAGGTCCGGGCCCTCGGACCGGCCCTCCTGACCAAGATGGGCGAGGTCACGGGCCATTTTCCCGATCGACTCGAGGTCACCGTCCGTGGCCGGTAGGCGTCGGGGCCGTCCGCCGATCGGGTAGAATGGTGACGCGCCACGAGGGAGTTCGCCGGACGTCGGGTCTCGGCTTCCCGTGTGCGCACAGAGACCGTTCTGGTTCGAAAGGCGCGCCCGTGGGGCAGGAAGTGGAGGCCAACGTTGGCGGATGACGCCACGTCGTACGACGCCGGAGACATCACCATCCTGGAGGGCCTCGAGCCGGTCCGCATGCGGCCCGGCATGTACATCGGGTCGACCGGTCCGACCGGTCTGCACCACCTGATCTGGGAGGTCGTGGACAACGCCGTCGACGAGGCCATGGCCGGGTACTGCACCCGGATCGACGTCACCCTCCTGGCCGACGGGGGCTGCCGGGTGGTCGATGACGGCCGGGGCATCCCGGTCGACCCGCACCCCCAGTATCCGGACCGCTCGGCGGCCGAGATCGTCCTGACCACGCTGCACGCCGGGGGCAAGTTCGGCGGTGCCGGCTACAAGGTGTCCGGCGGCCTGCACGGCGTGGGCGTGTCGGTGGTGAACGCCCTGTCCAGCCGGCTGGTCCTCGAGATCGACCGGGGCGGCAAGCACCACGTGCTCGAGTTCGAGCACGGGGGTGAACCCCGGGGCAAGCTCGACGTGACCGGTCCGGCGCCCCGGAACCGGACCGGGACGACGGTCAGCTTCTGGCCCGACCCGACGATCTTCGAAGAGGTGGACTTCCGGGCCCAGACGGTGCTCGAGCGCCTCCAGGTCATGGCCTTTTTGAACCGCGGCCTCGAGATCCGCTTCGCCGACGAGCGGCCCGGCCGGTCGAAGCGGGAGACCTACCGCTACAACGGTGGCATCGTCGACTACGTGAAGTACCTGAACGCGGCCAAGGAGTCCCTCTTCCGCAAGGTCGCCGCATACGACCAGGCCGAGGACGACGCCGAGGTCGAGGTGGCCCTGCAGTGGAACACCGGCTTCCAGGACAACGGCATCTTCTCGTTCGCCAACGGCATCTCCACCACCGAGGGGGGCATGCACGAGGAGGGATTCCGCAAGGGCCTGACCAATGTGGTCAACCGCTACGCCCGGTCGCGGAACCTCTTGAAGGAGAAGGACGAGGCGCTCGACGGCAAGGACATCCGCGAGGGCCTGACGGCCATCATCTCGGTGCGGCTGAAGGACCCCCAGTTCGAGGGTCAGACCAAGGCCAAGCTGGGGAACACCCCCATCCGCTCCCTGGTCGAGCGGGCCACCAACGCCAAGCTGGCCGAGTGGCTCGAGGAGAACCCGACCGAGGCCGGTCAGGTCGTCCGCAAGGCGATGGTGGCCCAGCGGGCCCGGATGGCCGCCCAGCAGGCCCGGGACCTGACCCGGCGCAAGTCGGGTCTGGACGGGGGCGGCCTGCCGGGCAAGCTCGTCGACTGCTCGTCGCGAGACGCCCGGGAGACCGAGCTGTTCATCGTCGAGGGGAACTCGGCCGGGGGCTCGGCCAAGAACGCCCGCAACCCGCGGACCCAGGCCGTGCTGCCCATCCGGGGAAAGATCCTGAACGTCGAGCGGGCCCGGGTCGACAAGATGCTGAAGAACATCGAGATCCAGGCGCTCATCGCGGCCATCGGGGCCAATCTGGCCGAGGACTTCGACGTCACCAAGATCCGCTACAACAAGGTGATCCTGCTGGCCGACGCCGACGTGGACGGCAGCCACATCCGGACCCTCCTGCTCACCTTCTTCTTCCGCCAGATGATGCCCCTGGTCGAGGAGGGCCACGTCTACGTGGCCCAGCCGCCGCTGTACTCGACCTTGATCGGCAAGCAGAAGGTGTACCTGAAGGACGACGTGGCCCGGGAGGCCTTCTTGGCCGAGCACCCGGCGCACAAGGCGGCCTTCAACCGGCTGAAGGGGCTGGGCGAGATGGACTTCGACGAGCTCCGGGACACCACGATGGACCCGACCAAGCGGTCGCTCCTCCAGATCACCGTGGAGCAGGCGGCCACGGCCGACTACGCCTGCTCGGTGCTCATGGGTGAGGACGTGGACCTACGCCGCCGGTTCATCCAGGACAACGCCAAGGACGTGCGCTTCCTCGACATCTGAGGCGGCGAAACCAGACCATGACCCCAGACGACGGAGGAGACAGTTTGCCGCCCGAGGACGACGCCCCGCCGCCGCCCGAAGGCGACGGCACGGCCGTGATCGGCTACGTCGAGCCGATGGAGATCCAAGAGGAGATGGAGCGCTCGTTCCTCGAGTACTCCATGTCGGTCATCGTGTCCCGGGCCCTGCCCGACGTGCGCGACGGCCTCAAGCCGGTGCACCGGCGGATCCTCTACTCGATGTACGACGAGAACCTGCGGCCCGACCGGCCCCACGTGAAGTCGGCATCGGTGGTGGGCGAGGTCATGAAGACCTACCACCCCCACGGGGACACGGCCATCTACGACGCCCTGGCCCGGATGGCCCAGGACTTCTCCATGCGCCACCCCCTGATCGACGGCCACGGCAACTTCGGGGGCCCCGGTCCCGACGAGGGCCCGGCGGCCATGCGCTACACCGAGTGCCGGCTGGCCCCGCTGGCCATGGAGCTCATGTCGGGCATCGACGAGGAGACGGTCGACTGGGCCCCGAACTACTCCAACGACGTCGACGAGCCGACCGTCCTGCCCGCCCGGTTCCCGAACATCCTGGTCAACGGGTCGCAGGGCATCGCCGTGGGGATGGCCACCAATATCCCGCCGCACAACCTGGGCGAGATCGTCGACGCCACGCTGCACCTGCTCGAGCACCCGGAGGCCACGCCGGACGACCTGATGGCCTTCGTCAAGGGCCCCGACTTCCCGACCGGCGGGCTCATCTTGGGCCGACAGGGGATCCTCGACGCCATCCGGACCGGCCGGGGGTCCATCCGGTTGCGGGCGGTGGCCGAGATCGAAGAGGACCGCCAGGGGACCCGCATCGTGGTCACCGAGATCCCCTACCAGACGTCGGTCGAGGTCATCGCCCAGAAGATCGTCGAGCTGGTCCGGTCCGGAGACCTCGAGGGCATCTCCGACGTCCAGGACGACACGGCGTCCCGCAAGACCCGCCTGGTCATCAAGCTGAAGCGCGACGCCAACGCCAACGTGGTGCTCAACAAGCTCTACAAGCACACGCCGCTCCAGACCAGCTTCGGGGTGAACACCCTGGCCCTGGTGGACGGGGTGCCCCGCACGCTCAACCTGGCCCAGGTCCTGGGCCATTACGTGGTCCACCAGCTGGACGTGGTGACCCGACGCACCGAGTTCCGGCTGCGCCGGGCCCGGGAGCGCCTGCACATCGTCGAGGGGCTGGTGCGGGCCATCGACATGCTCGACGCGGTCATCGCCGCCATCCGGGCCTCCGAGGACCGCCCGGCCGCCCTGGCCGCCCTGATGGCCGATCCCTTCTCGTTCAGCGAGGAGCAGGGCCGACACATCTTGGACATGACCCTGGGCCGGCTGACCCGGCTCGGTCGCTCCGAGCTGGAGGCCGAGATGGCCGAGCTCCTGGCCACCATCGCCGAGCTCGAGGCCATCCTGGCCGACCCGGCCCGCCTGCGGGCGGTGATCGCCACCGAGCTCACCGAGATCCGCGACACCTTCGCCAACGAGCGTCGCTCGATCATCACCCACGACCCCGGCGAGCTGGGCGTCGAGGACCTGATCGATGACGAGGAGATCGTGGTCACGATGACCGCGGCGGGCTATGTCAAGTCGGTGCCGGCCATCGCCTTCCGGACCCAGGGCCGGGGCGGTCGCGGGGTCCAGGGGGCCCGGCTCAAGGAGGAGGACCTGGTCACCGACGTGGTCCACACCTCGGCCCACGCCCACCTGCTCCTGTTCTCCAACCGAGGCAAGGTCTACCGCCTCCGGGGCCACGAGATCCCGACCAAGGAGCGCACGGCCAAGGGCACCCCGCTGGTCAACCTGGTCCCCTTGGAGACGGGCGAGCGGGTCCAGGCCATCGTCGGGACCCGGGACTTCCCACCCGACCACTACCTGGTCTTCGTGACCTCTCTCGGCCAGGTCAAGAAGACGGCGTTCGCCGAGTACGACAAGTCGCGGCGCGAGGGCTTCATCGCCATCAACCTGCGCGACGGTGACGAGCTCGTCCGGGTCGCCCCGACCACCGGCGAGGACGACATCTTCTTGGTGACGGCCAGCGGGATGACCATCCGGTTCTCCGAGACCGACGTCCGGCCGATGGGCCGGGACGCCGCCGGCGTCCGGGGCATCCGGTTGCGCGAGGGCGACGTCGTGGTCTCCTGCGATGTGGCCCGCGACGAGGCCGACATCCTGATGGTGACCGACGCCGGCTACGGCAAGCGGACCAAGCTCGAGCGCTTCAACCGCCAGACCCGGGGGGGCCAGGGGGTGCGGGGCATCCGGCTGACCGCCCGGCGCGGTCGGGTGGTGGCCGCCTTCATGGTCGCCCTCGACGAAGAGATCCTGCTCGTGTCCACCGGGGGGGTGGTGATCCGCATGGCCGTCCGCGAGATCGCCTCCCAGGGCCGTGACGCCACCGGGGTCCGGGTCATGAACCTCGACGACGGTCAGGCCGTGGCCGCCGTGGCCCCGGTGGCCGGCACCGAGTAGCGGGCCGGCGCCGCGCCGACGGGCCCGCCGACCGGAAGCCCGGTCAGGAGACGGCCTTCACGGTCACCGTGAACGGGGCCGTCGACGGGAAGAAGTAGCCCACCACCTTGTTGTCGACCTTGATGAAGATCCGGGCCGCCGACGAGCCGACCTGGACGGTCACCGTGGTCTCGTTCGGGAACGTCTCGCCCTGGAGGGCCGGCACGACCTGGGAGAAGATCGGCGTGGGGTGGCTGGCGTCGGAGACCTGGACCCAGCTCGGTCCGCCGACCGGGATCACGGCCAGGGTGAACGACGGGGTCCGCACGGTGGCCGTGGCGGCGACCGGACTGGACGAGGTCACGGTGAACACCGACGGCGCCGGGGCCGCCGTGGGGTGGGTCACCGACGACGTGGTGGACGTCGTGGAGGGGGCGATGGCGCTGTGGGGCAGGTGCAGCGTGCGCAGCAACTGCGGCCGCCAGTGGTTGATGGCCAGCCCGGCCAGCCCGAGGATCAGCAGGACCCCGACCACCCCGACCAGCAGCTGCAGGAAGGTCACCCCCCGCCGCGACCTCGACCGGCCGTCGGCCCGGTTGCCCGGCACCACCGGGGTCTGGCCGGTGTCGGCCACGAAGGCCGGCACCTGGGCCGTGTACGCCGGGGCCGAGCCGGTCACGTAGCGGACCCCCTCGGGCACGGGGGCCGGGGTGAACCCTCCCGGGACGGCGGGCACGCCGGCCGTGTCGTCGGGGAAGGCCGGCGCCGGGGGTGTCCCGACCACGCCGGTCACCGCGGCCGCCGTCCCGCCGTAGGCCGGAGGTGCGGCGGCGGCGGCCGGGAGCACGGTGACCACGGTCGGGCCGCCGACCCCGGCATCGGCGTAGGCCGGGGCGGCCGGGGCGATCGGTCCGGGCCGGCCGGCCACCGGCCACAGCTCGACCAGGAGCAGGGCGAACTGGTCGCCGGGCAGGCCGAGGAAGTCGGCGTAGCGCCGGAGGGCCCGGACGGTGACGATCTGGTCGGCCAACCGGTCGGCCGTCCCCGACTCGAGCGCCTCGAGCTGGCCGGCCGGGATGCCGGTCCGCCCGCTCACGTCCTCCACCCGGAGGCCCTGGCGGGTCCGGGCGCGGCGCAGGGACACGGCCAGGTCGGGCAACGATGACGGAGCGCGGCCCTCGTCACGGCGCGAGCCTTCGCGGTGCCGGATCACCTCGCCCCTTCCGTCGGTTCCCCCTAGCGGCCGAAGCGTACCGGGGAAATGCCGTGGCTGACGCGTCGGCCGACCTGTAACGGCAACCGGGAGTTGGGAGACTGGTCGGCATGCTCGTGCTGCTGGGGGTCGGGTTCGTGGCCGGCCTCATCACCGGTATCTCGCCGTGCATCCTCCCGGTGCTGCCGGTCATCGTGGCCGGCGGCTCGGCCAGCGAGGACCGTCGCCGGCCGTTCGCTATCATCGCCGGGCTGGTGCTGTGCTTCGCCGCCGCCGTGCTGGGCGGCGGGGCCCTGCTCAGCCTGCTCGACCTCCCCCAGGACCTGCTGGAGCGGCTGGGGATCGTCCTTTTGATCGTGCTCGGCGTGGGTCTGCTGGTCCCGGCGGTGGGCCAGTTGCTGGAACGGCCCTTCGCCCGGCTGGGCGGGTCCCGACAGGCCAGCACGGGCGGCGGGTTCGTGCTCGGGATGAGCCTGGGCCTGGTCTTCGTCCCGTGCGCCGGCCCGGTGCTGGCCACCATCGCCGTGGTCTCGGCCACCCGGCACGTCGGGTTCTCCGCCGTCCTGTTGACCCTGGCCTATGCCGCCGGGGTCGCCGTGCCCCTGCTGGCGGTGGCCCTGGTGGCCCAGCGCACGACGACCCACTGGGCGCCGCTCCGCCGCCACGCCCCGTTGGTCCGCCAGGTGGCCGGAGGGTTGATCGTGATCACCGCCCTGGCCATCGGCCTGTTGAACGTGCTCAACGTGACCGACCCGCTGACCAAGGTGCCGGGGTACACCAGCGCGTTGCAGAGCCACGTCGAGGGCTCGAGCGGGGTGCTCAACCGCCTGAACGGCCTGACGGGGGAGAAGGCCAACCGGTTCGTGCGCAAGTCGGTCGCCGTGGACTCCCTGCCCGTGCTGGGCAAGGCCCCGGCGTTCACCGGCATCACGGCCTGGCTGAACACGCCGGGAGGCCGGCCCCTGACCATGGCCGGCCTCCGGGGCCACGTGGTCCTCGTCGACTTCTGGACGTACTCGTGCATCAATTGCCAGCGCGAGCTCCCCCACGTCGAGGCCTGGTACAAGAACTACGCCGCCGACGGGTTCGTGGTGGTCGGCGTGCACAGCCCCGAGTTCTCCTTCGAGCACGTGGTGTCCAACGTGCAGACCGCGGTGGGCCAGCTCGGGGTCACCTTCCCGGTGGCCGTCGACGACAACCTGGCGACCTGGGACGCCTACAACAACGAGTACTGGCCGGCGGATTACCTAATCGATCCTACCGGCCAGGTCCGCGCCTACGACTTCGGCGAGGGTGGCTATTCGACGATGGAGAGCAATATCCGTTCACTGCTCAGTGCAAACGGTGTCACATCCCTGCCACCCCGGACGG
>Ga0181519_10004199_pt1 | contig 11717 bp, 4 predicted proteins | sample PEATcosm2014_Bin_26_FD_121102 | JGI IMG/M metagenome (GOLD analysis project Ga0181519, IMG submission 121102) | Peatland microbial communities from MTU Mesocosm Facility, Houghton, MI, USA - PEATcosm2014_Bin02_10_metaG | ecosystem: Environmental > Terrestrial > Soil > Wetlands > Peat | place... | reverse complement strand
TCAGATCAGACCCTTGGATTTGGGAGCCGTCGCCATGTTCTTGGCCAGGCACTCGATCGTGTAATCGATCTGCTCGCGCGTGTGGTTCGTGTTGAGGAAGAACCGCAGCCGGATCTTGTCGCGCGGAACGATCGGGAAGATCATCGGGAAGGCGCAGATGCCTTGTTCGAGCAGCGTGATCGACATCCAGACCGCGAGTTCCGAGTCGCGCATCATCACCGGCACGATGCCTGTCCCCTCGCTCTTGAACGTGTCGAGGCCGGCCGCCTTGGCCTGCTCGACGAAGTAGGCGGCGTTCTCGCGGACGCGGCGGGCACGCTCGGGCTCGGCCCGCATGATTCGCAGCGCCGCCAGCCCGGCAGCCGTGTTGGCTGGCGTGGGAGCGGCTCCGTAGAGCAGCACACCTGGAGCGTAGTGCTTGAGAATCGTGATCAGCGGCTTGGGCCCGGCCACATAGCCGCCGCAGGTTCCGAAGGACTTACTCATCGACCCGTAGAGTATGTCGATGTCCTGGGCCGGAATGCCGAAGTAGTCGGTGACGCCCATTCCCTTGTCGCCGATGACGCCCATCGAATGCGCTTCGTCGACCATCAGCAGGGCGTTGTATTTCTTCTTGATTTCGATGAGGCGAGGCAGGTTCGGAATGTCGCCGTCCATGCTGTACGCCCCCTCGACGAGAATGAGCGTGCGCTCATGGCTGCCGCGATGCTGGGCCAGCAGCCGCTCGAGGGCGTCGTGGTCTTCGTGCGGGAAACTGAACCGGCGGGCCGGCGTGAGCTTGCAGCCGGCCAGGGCCGAGTTGTGCACCAGCTCGTCGTAAATGATCAGGTCTTGCGGACGGCACAGGTAGCCGATCGTGAAGGCGTTCGTGCTGTAGCCGCCGACGGAGACGACCGCGTCTTCGGTGCCCAGAGCATCGCACAGCTCGCGTTCGAACTGTTGGTGCAGCGAAACCTCGCCGGTCAGCATTCGGCCCGAGCCGGTGCTCGTGCCGAAGTCGTCGATCGCTTGCTTGGCGGCCTCCTTGAGGCGTGCGTCGTTGGCCAGGCCCAAGTAGTTGTAGCTCGAGAACGAGATCACCTCGCGCCCGTCGAGCATGACCGTGGCATCGGACGGGCCGACGTGCGGCAAGAATTGGTTCATGCGGTACTTCTGGGTATCGAAGTACCAGAGCATCGTCTCGTATTCGCGATACTCGGGGAATTGCGAGAAGTCGTAGAAGGCCGGCTGAACCGCGACCGGACGGCGCGGCGCCTCGGACGTTGCCTTGTTACCCAATCCGATGCTCTTCTTCAGACGTTCGAGACTCGTTTCCGTGCTCATGGGACTCGTATGCCCTCTCCAGGTTGCAATCGCCAAAGGAGTTCGTAGTGACCGGCGTCTCGCCGGGGCGTGCGGGCTCAGCCGGCCGGTGCGACGGCCAGGGGCGTTGCGTTGCCACAAAGTTGCGTTTCCGCCAGTGCAGCGAGCTTGCGTATCGTCGTATCGCCGATCAGTTCGAGGATCGAAATGCTGATCCCCAGCTTGCTGTCGAGCAACGACTGGATCTCGGTGGCCATCAGCGAATCGACGCCGAGCTGATTGATCGGCCGGTCGACCGGAACCCCGGCCGCATCCGACTTCAGCACCGAAGCGATGACCTCGACGATCAGTCCAGCGAGCAATTCGAGCCGGTCGAGCGGATCGACCTTCGCCAACTCTTCGACCAGCAGGTCGCGGGCACTGTGGTCCTTGCCTTGCGAATCGCCGGCGATGAGCGTGGCGAAGCGGGGTGAAGTCGAGCCGCGAGTTTCGAAGCGGGCCCAATCGGACCACGACGAGATCAGCGTGATGCAGAACTCGGTGACGCCGCGGCCCAGGGCCTGGCGCAGGACTTCCAAACCTTCGGCGGAGCCGATGCTCCGCAGGCCGGTATAGCGCAGGAACTGCTCGAGCTTATCGTCCTTGGTGACCACGCCGACGTCGGCCAGCGCGCCCCAGTGGATGGCCGTGGCCGCTAACCCCAATGCGCGACGATGCTCGGCCAGGCCGCACAAGAAGCCGTTGGCCGCGCAATAGGCCGACTGCCGGCTGTTGCCCACCTGGTAGGCCGCCGAGGAATAGAGCACGAAATGATCCAACTCCAGCGAGCGGGTCGCCTCGTGCAAGTTCCAGGCGCCCAGCGCCTTGCTACGCATCACGCGTCGATACGTCGGCTGGTCCATGTCGGCGATCGGCTGATCGAGGATCACGGCGGCCGAATGAAACACACCGCGCAACGGCGGCATCGTGCTTTCGATTTCGGCGATCACCTGGCCCAAGCGCACCGGGTCGGACGTGTCGCAAGCCGCGGCCCAAACGGTCGCCCCCTGTTCGGCCAGAAGATCGGCGAGCGCCTGACGTTCGGGTGTGTCGGCGCCGGTGCGGCCGGTGAGCACCAAATGCTTGGCGCCGTGCTCGACGAGCCATTGGGCTGTCTTGAAGCCCAACCCACCGAACCCGCCCGTTATCAGGTAGGTCGCATCGGGGCGGAACTTCAGGTTGTCGGGTAGGACGACGGGCAGGTCTTGCCCGCGCGTTTCGTACGTCAGCACGAGCGTGCCGCGTTTATCGGCCATCGGCAGCTTGCGCCAGGCCAAATCGGCGATCGAGACGTCGAAGGCCGGCGACGGCGCAAGGGTGCCGTCGACCAGTCCGCGTACGACCCGCGCCAGTGCGCGTTCGACACGCCGCGGCTTTTCGAGCAAGACCCGCAAATCGGTGCGAATGACGTCGTGGACATGCGGAGCGGCCACGATCCGCGTTGCGGTATCGTCGGTGTCGATGATCGCGCCGCCGGTGCGTACCACGCGCTGGTCGAAGCTCTTCAGCCAGGCGTGCATGCCAACGGCCAGCACCGAGAAGCCGACCCCCGCCGTCCGTTCGGCGGCAGCTCGGGCCATTCCCTCGGGGCAGCACGAATAGACCGGAAACCCAGCCGCGAGTTGCGGGTCGAACGATGTCGGATCGTCGCACAACAGCGCCACATCGGCGCCCCGGCGGCGGAGCGCTTCGGCCAGGACGATTCCGAGCGGGCTGACTTGCACCAGGGCCGTGTCCGATTCCGTCAACTCGAGATGCTCGATCGCCAGTTCCGCCCGAGTCGCCAACCCGAGCGTGCCGAGCAACGGCGCGATCGGCAGTTCGGCAGCGGCTTCGACGATTTGGAACAGTCGGCGATCGGCCGTGATATGACTGGCGACATCGACCGGCGCGAAGCCGCAGACGCGCTGGCCCACTTGCAGATCGCGCACTTCGGCGCCCTTGGCCATCACCCGGCCGACCATTTCGACGCAAGGGTGGCCTTGTGACTCGGAGTCGGGCTCCAGCAGGCTGGTCGAGATAATCGTGGCCTCGACTCGCACGCACAAATCTCGCGGACCGATGACCGGCGGACTGATGGCGAGAATGCGGGCCGTACCGACGCTTTCGACGTCGTCGCGCAACGGACGAACGCGAACCGGATGTTCGTCATCCAGCCGTTGGTAGGCAATCCGATCGTCGGAGAGCACGCGGCTTTCCTTGAGCTCGCTGACCAGCCGCAGCCCATGCCGCAGCGCAACTTCATCGTGGATGTCGTCGCAGAGCAATTCGAGAGCCAGTGCGTCGAGGGCCGGTTCGTCGATCTCGGCCGGCAAATCGACCGTGCTGAATCGGAAGCCTTCTAGTTCGTTGAAGGCCACACGGTTGTAGCCGCCCATGGCCGTTTGGGCCGGATGTACGGCCGGATCATGTTCGGTAGCGGCGAAGGCTCGCTGCGTCACGACGTACACGCGCGGCCGGCGCTCCTCCGAATATCGGCACATTGCCTGGCTGAAGCCGATCAGCCCTGCCACGGCCGTTTCGCCGGTCGGATCGTTCGAGTCGGGCGTGGCGGTCAGGCCATGCAGGAAGACCACTCCGTGCAAGTCGCCACAGGCGGCCAAGACCGCGTCCGCGTCTTCGGCACTTCCGGGACGAACCGTGGCCGTGCCGAAGCCTTGCTCGAACTCGTCGCCCATCCACGCCCGGAAGGCCACCGAAGCACCGTAGTTTTCCAGGCGTCGTGCGACTTCGTCGGCCAGGTCCGCCGATCCGCCGACGATCAGCCAGTAGCCCAAGCGCTTGGCTTCGCTGAGCGTTTCGCCGTAGGTCCATTCATAGCGCAACACCTGCTTCTTGACCCGGTCGCCGAATCGGTCGACCCGGTGGCGCTTGGCGGCCGCCGTCAGACGCATCCCACGGATGACCGCCAGCACCTTGCCGGCATCGTCGGTAAGCGTCAGGTCGAACTCCAGATGGCGGGCGCTCTGGCGCGTCATTTCGGCCAGGCACCAGATCGCGGCGGGCAACTGCCGGCCATACAGACACAGCTCGGCGAAGCCGGTCGGAAGGAAGGTCGTATCCGAGTTCTCGAAGCTGCCGATCATCGACTGGAAGCAGGCGTCGAGGAGCGTCGGATGCGCGACGTATTGCGACAGATTCGCCGTCAGGTTCGGATCCATTTCGATCCGCGCCAGCGACCGGCCACCTGCGGGGCTCACGTGCATCTGCCGTACGGTCCGGAAGGCCGGGCCATATTGCAGGCCCATCTGATCGAGGCTGGTGTAGAACACTTCGGGCTCGACGACGCGCCAGTCCTGCCGCAGCGCGTCTAGATCGAGCGAGCGCGGCTGCCAGAACCCAAGACTGCCCAGTCGGCCGACCACGTGCACCTGTCCCGCACCAAGCCGACCGCTTTCCAGGCTGCGGATCGTCGCGGACTGCGAGGCGGGATCGTAAGCCGTTACGGAGTCGACACCCTTGTCGTAGGCGATGACCATCGGGGCGTGGATGTCGAGGCTGCGGAGCGTGAAACCCGCCGCGTGTTCGAACTGGAGCGTGGCCAGTTCGAGCAGTGCTTCGATGAAACCGGCGGCCGGCAAGATCGGCGTGCCAGCGACCACGTGGTCCTGAAGATAAGCCACGGGCTGGTGTTCGAAGTCGTTGCGCCAGACCGGAGCGCCAGGCGTGTCTTGCATGCCCAGAATCGGGTGAACGATCGCCATGATCCGATCTTGGCGAGCGCGCTCGGTCTCCATCCAGAGCCGTTCGCGCTGCCAGGGATAATTCGGCAGGGCGATGAACTTGCCGTGGCCATTGGTGAGCTGCCAATCGAGTTCGGAACCGACGGCATACACGCCCATGATCCCGCGGTGGACGCTCGACAGCTCGGGGTTCTGGCGGCGGAGCGTGAAGACAGTGCGGCAATCACGACCAGCGGACTTGATGACGTCCTTGAGCGAGGTGGCCAGCACGGGGTGAGGCCCGACCTCGAGGAACGTCGTGAACCCGGCGTCGAGCAGTTCGCGCACGGCAGGCGCGAACAGCACGGCCTGGCGGGCATTGAGCGGCCAGTAGTCGGCCCCATACGACACACTCTGCACCAGGCGGCCGGTGACCGTCGAATAGAGCGGGATGCGCGGCGCGCGGGGGCGAATGTCGGCCAGGGCCTCGGCCAGCGGGCCCATGATCGGGTCCATCATGGGACTGTGATAGGGAACTTCGACGTCGAGCTTGCGATGGAAGATCTCGTCGCGGGCCAATTGCTGGGCCAGGGCCGCGAGTTGAGCCGCGTCGCCGGCCAGGGTGACGTTGGCCGGGCCGTTGACGGCGGCGATCGAAACGCGATCGGCTCCTTCGGCCAGCAGCTTCTCGGCCTTCTCGACACTCAGGCCAACGGCCATCATCGCGCCCGTGCCGGCACAGGTGGCCTGCAACCGGCTGCGATGATAACAGACCTTCAGCGCGTCCTCGAGGTCGAGCACGCCAGCCGCATAGGCCGAGCCGAGTTCGCCGACCGAGTGGCCGACCACGGCACCAGGCTTCACCCCGGCGGCTTCGAGCATCGCCAGCACGCCGAGTTGGATGAACAAGTTGGCCGGCTGGGCCAATTCGGTCTTGGTGATCTGCGAGTCGGCCTCGCCCTTGAGCATTTCCGCCAGGATCGAGAAGCCGGCGATCGTCTGCCAGGCACGGTCGGCACGCTCGACCGTCTGCCGATAGATCGCATCCTCGCGATACAGTTGCTGCCCCATGCCCCACCACTGCGGACCCATGCCGGTGAAGACCAGGACCGGGCGGGGCTGCTCGGTGTGGGGTTGGACACCCCGGACGATGTTATCGCTCTCTTCGCCACGGGCCAGTGTTTCGAGGGCTGCGATCAACTCGGCGCGATCGTTCCCCTTGACGACGGCCCGATGCGACAGATGGGCCCGCTTCAGCGAGGCAGTATATAAGAGGTCATCCAGCGCGACGGGACCGCGCAGCAACTCGGCATATCGCCCGGCCAGCGCCGCGACACCCTTGTCGCTCCGGCCACTGAGCGGCAAGAGATAGGGAAGCCGGTGGTGACGGCCGTTGCCGTTGACGGATGGCACGGGCTTGGACGGCGGCGTGCGCAGCACGATGTGCGCGTTCGAGCCGCCATAGCCGAATGAGTTGATCGCCACGCAGAACGGCTCGTCTCGACCGGCCAGCGGAATCCGCGCGTCGGCCAGCCGCAGGTTGAGCGCTTCGACGGCGATCGCGGGGTTGGGCTGCTTGAGATTGGCCAGCGGAGCGGCTTCTCGGTGCATCATCGTCAACACGGCCTTGATCACGCCGGCCACTCCAGCCGCCGCTTCCAAGTGCCCGATGTTGCTCTTCACCGAACCGATAACCACCGGACTCAGCCCCCGGCGGGCCACACCATAGGTCTCGCCGATCGCTCGAGCTTCGATCGGGTCGCCGACGGCCGTGCCCGTGCCATGGCACTCGACGTAGCGGACGTCGCGCGGGTCGATCGCGTAGTCGCGACAGATCTCTTCGATCAGGGCTTTCTGCGCCTCGAAGCTGGGCATCGAGATGCCTGGCGTGCGGCCGTCCTGGTTGGTGCCGGTGCCGATGACCGTGGCGAGCACCTGGTCGCCCGCGGCCAGGGCATCGCCGAGCGGCTTGAGCAATACGGCGCCGGCGCCTTCGCCGCGGCCGTAGCCGTCGCCACGCTCGTCGAACGATTTGCACTCGCCGTCACGCGACAGGAATCGGCCTTTGCACATGCCAACGGGCGTCTCGGGCCGGAGCATCACACTGGCCCCGCCGACGACGGCCAGCCGCGCGGCTCCATTCCACAGATCCTGGCAGGCGTAGTGAAACGCGACCAGCGACGATGAGCAGGCCGTATCGATCGACAAGCTTGGGCCGCGGAAGTCGAACGTGTGCGAAACACGATTCGACAACATGGTCATCATCATGCCCGCGGCGGTGTGTTGATTGATCTGGGTGCGGTTGGCGGCCGCCATCTGGTTGATCATGTGATCGAGCATGAAGCCGCCGACATACACGCCGACGCGCTGGCCGGCGTGGGCGGGCAGATCGAAGCCGGCGTTTTCGAACGCTTCCCAAACCACTTCCAGCATCAGCCGTTGCTGGGGATCCATGTTCTCGGCGTCGCGTGGCGAGATCCCGAAGAAGCCGGCATCGAAGCCGGCAATATCGTGGCTCAAGAAGCCGCCGCGGCGGATGTAGGCCTTCCCCTTGGCCGCGTCCTGGGCGAAGTAGTAGCGATCGGCGGTCCAACGGTCGGGCGGGATCGTGTCGATCGCGCTGAAGCGATTGCACAGCGCATTCCAAAGATCATCGGTCGTGTCGAGCCCCTTGGGCAAACGACACGCCATTCCAACAATCGCCAAGGGAACCGGGTTACGCCTCATCGATATACTCGCACCGCGGGCTGCTGGGTCTTCGACTCGCTTGTCAGTGGTGCCGGCGGCGCGCTGATGCATCGTTTCACGGCTAATGCTTCACAGTCGGACCCATTCGTTGGCCAGACTGGAACTGCGCCCCACCGGAATCGATCAAATGTAGGTTAACCTATGCCAGATGGAACTCGTCCCGGGGAAAAATCGAGGCGTTCGTGCACGCCACAAGTAGATGATGTGGGTGGCCACGACCGCAAGTCCCCCTTAAGGCGGATACGCAGGGCCATATCTTCTGCCAGGCCCATGAACAATCGGTACGATCGTTCGCGATCCGGGGATGGATTCATAACGAATTCGTGAGAGACGCACCCCCGCGGGGGCATTCATCGCGCCCAAGGAGGCTCTGGTCGAGGCCGATCGAGCGTAGTGCGATTACCGACCGACGGGACGGGTGAGTTCACCGTACCAGGGTGGCCGGCGGTTCCGAGAATTCCGGAGCGAGCAGCACGACGGGCCCGGGCGGCGGCGAGGTCGGCGGGGCCAATTGAGGGGCGCAAGGCAGCCGCAGCTCCCAACCCCCGCCCAAGGCTCTGAAGAGGGAGATCAGATTCTGGGCGATCGTGGCGTTGGCGATCGCCAATTGATCCTGTTGCCGTAGCAATTCTGATTGCAGGATATAGACGCGGCCCGACTCGGTCGTGCCCCGCTCGAACGTCTTGTCGGCCTCGTCGACAGCCGCCTGCGAGCCAGCCACGGCGATATCGAACCATCTGGCCCGATCGTAGCTCAGGGCGTAGGCCACTTGGGCGTCTTCCGCCTCGCGGAGGGCGACGAGGATCGTCTGTCGGTAGGCCGCATCGAGCCGGGCAAAGGCCGCTTTTTCCGCTTCGACGTTGGCCTTGATGCGGAAATAATTCAGGATGTTCCAACTGAAGGAAGGCGCGATCAGCCCGATCAAGCTCGCCTCCTCGAAGAGCTTGTCGAAGCTGTGTGACGACACGCCGAGCGCGCCGTTGAGGAAGAAGTGGGGGTAGAAGTCGGTCAACGCAAAGCCGATGCGAGCGCACTGCGAAGCCAACTCGCGTTCCGCGCGGCGAACGTCGGGTCGGCGCCGCACCAAGTCGACCGGAATTCCGACGGCCAGCTCCCTCGGCGGCTGGGGAATGCGCCCCGTCGCCCCGAGTTCGACGTACAAGTCGACCGGCTCTCGACCCAGCAGCACGCACAACCGGTGGCAGGCCTGACGGCGCTGTGTTTCGAGCACCGGGAGTTGCGCCCCGGCCTGACCCACGTTGGCCTGAGCCTGCCCGACATCGGTCGCCGTGGCCACGCCCGACTTCTTCTTCCGCTCGGCCAGCTCGAGGGTCTTGCGCTGCAGATCAAGATTACGGGTGACGAGCCGGAGGCGGTATTCGCAGGTCCGCATCTCAACATAAGTGCTGGTCATCTCGGCCAGCAGCAGGACCATGACTTCGTCCTGGGCGGCGACAGTAGCGCTAAGATTGGCATCGGCCGATTCGATCAGGCGGCGGAAGCGGCCCCAGAAGTCGAGTTCCCAGTTGAAATTGAACGCCGTCGACACGTTCTGCGGCCAGAGGTTGGGGACGAAGATGCCCGGCTGCGAAAAGAAGTTGGCGTTGGTCGAACTGATCTTCGACTGGGCATAGTTGCCGGTCATCGTCTGGGTTTGCGGGAACAATCCGCCCCGCGCGACGATCAACCGCGCTTGGGCCTCGAGGACGCGTAAGCCCGCCTGCCGGAGCGTGAGGTTCTGGTCGAGCAATTGGGCGACGAGCTGATCGAGATAGGGATCGTCGAGATAGCGCCACCAGGCGCGGACGTCGGCCAGCTCGCCGCGAAAGCGTGGCTGGTCGGCCATGCTGAAGACCGGCTTGAGGCCGATGGCCGGAGGCGCGTAGTTCGGCCCGACCTTGCAGCCCGTCATGAGCAAGCATATCGCGACCATCAGGACGCCTGTGCCGCCCCAGGCGCGCCGCGCGGCACGGGCCACGGCGCCCTGCTTCGACATGACAGGGGTAACGAGGTAAGGACTCATAGTCGAGACGATGCGGCCGATCGAAAGCGTTGCATGGCCGGGCCGTTGTTACTTTCGGCAGATCCGCGCCGACGGAGACAGTCGCCACGAGACCGTTAACATCGCCTACTTGACCGGGACAAGCTAACAGCGTATCCACCAGCAGTGAATGCGATGCAGGCGACGATTCGGCCTTGCTATGCCACCTTGCCGCACTACGATTCGGCCCGCCGCGCGTGACTGCAATGCCAGCGCAGGCAACCAGCCGCGAAGGCGATCAGCATGGTAGCGACCGACGCAATGGTCTACTTGCCGGACGGCTTCGTCGAGATGAAGACATCGAACAACTGCCCGACGAACACCCGCTGTTCGTTGGCATCGAGCGCGTAGATGACCTGCAACACGCGGGTGTCCACGCGCTCGGTGTTCGAACCCGTCAGCGAACGCTTCCCGTGCACCAGAGGTTCGACGCGGCAGAACCGCAACGACAGCGGTTCGTCGTGCGCGCCGCGGACCTGGGCCACGGCCGTCTGCGCGCTGTCGAAGCGCGGGATGTCGTTTTCGTCGATGTCGACCCGGATCCGGATTTCGTCGACGTTGCCGAGCACATACAGCGGCTCGCGGGGTTGGGCGGCGACGACCTCGCCGACGTGGATATTGACCTGGAGTACATTGCCGTCGATCGGCGCGCGGACGCATGAGCGTTCGATCTCGGTCCGAATCCGTTGGGCGGCGGCTTTGGCCTCGGCCAGATTGGCTGCGGCGATCTTCTTGTCGGGTCCCCAGGCCCCGACCTTGAGCAACTCGAGCTGAGCCTTGGCCTGGTCGAGCTGATGCTGAGCGGCGGTGTAGATGAGTCGCTTGGTCGTCGCTTCCGAGGCGGTGCCGGCCCCGTTCTTGAACGTTGCCTCGGCGCGCAGGCAGTCGTCCTCGAGCTTCTTGGCCAGGGCTTGCGCATTACGCACGTTTGCCTCGCTGGGAGGAATCTCCTCGGGCCGGGGAAGCTCGCGCAAACGTTGCAACTGCGCTTCGGCGATTTCCACTTTGGCTTCGGCGACTTCCAATTCGGCGTGCAGGTGCCGATCGTCGACGCGCAACAGGGGATCGCCCTTCTTCACGCGCTTGCCGACCTGCTCGGAAGTGACGAATGCCTCGACCACGACGCCCGGCAGCGCCGAGCCGACCGAAATGTTCTCGCTGGACGGCTCGGCGACACCCAGCGCCGCGATGCGATCGCGGTAGGGGCTGCGCGGCGGCTCGGCCGGCGGCGTGATCGGAGTCATCGGCCGATCCATCTTGCGGATATGATAGCCGGCGAGGCCCAGCATGGCCGTGGCCAAGACCGGCAAGCCGTAGGCGAAGAAGCGGTAGTTCATGACGTTCGTCCCCTGAGTTCGCTTACGACTCGATGCGGCCGTCGCTCATGCGAACGATCCGGTCGCCGAATTCCAAGACCCGATGATCGTGCGTGACGATGATTACCACGCGCCCCGGCCGCACGGCCAGGCTTCGAAACAATTCCATCACGGTATGCCCCGAATGTGCGTCGAGCGCGGCCGTGGGCTCGTCGCAAACCAGCAACCGCGGATCGTGAACCAATGCCCGGGCGATCACCACCCGCTGCTGCTGACCACCCGACATCTGATTCGGATAGCTGTTGATGCGATTGCCCAGACCGACGGTCTCGAGCACCTCGGCGGCGCGGACCAAGGCTTTCTTGCGGTTCCAGTTCTCGACCAGCAGCGGAATGGCCGCGTTCTCGGCCGCGGTCAGCGAGGGGAGCAGGTTGTAGCTCTGGAAGACGAAACCGATGTTCCGCGCGCGGAAGTCAACCAGCTCGTCGTCATCCATGTGTTGCAGGTTGCGACCAAAGACGCAGACCTCGCCCTCGCCCGGGTTCAGCAACCCGGCGATGATCGAGATCAACGTCGTCTTGCCACAGCCCGACGGCCCGGCGAGCAGCG
>Ga0181519_10004197_pt1 | contig 11722 bp, 6 predicted proteins | sample PEATcosm2014_Bin_26_FD_121102 | JGI IMG/M metagenome (GOLD analysis project Ga0181519, IMG submission 121102) | Peatland microbial communities from MTU Mesocosm Facility, Houghton, MI, USA - PEATcosm2014_Bin02_10_metaG | ecosystem: Environmental > Terrestrial > Soil > Wetlands > Peat | place... | reverse complement strand
GATCTCCTGGCGATAGGCCGCGACGTCGAGCTCGTCGTTGTCGAGCCGCGCGACGAGCAAGGCGGCCGTCGCCAGATCGATCCGGGCGTCATCGGCCACGAGAGCGGCTGCCAGCTTGTCGAGCGTGTCGCGCTGGTGGACCCGGGTAGCGGCGTCGTCGAGCCGGCGGGCCAATTGTTCCAGTTCGCGCGAGCGAGCCCGCAACGCTTCGATCGCCGCGGCCGGCGAGGTCTTGGCCAGGGCGTCGACGGCGGCCGGCGTCGTCACGCCATGCTTCTCGAGATCGGCGACTTCGGCGCGCACCCGCCGCAGAACTTCGGGGGCGGGCGCGATGCCCGGCAGCTCGGCCCCCACGCGAAAATGCTTGAATTCGGCCACGGTGCGGCGAAACTTGGCCAGACCCACCGCGCCGGCCGGCTCGCCCTCGAGCGGCTCTTCGATCACCAACTGGTCGTTCACCCAGCAGCGAACCCGATCTTTCTCCAGTCGGACCTTGAGCAGGTTCCATTGGCCTGCGCGGTAGTGAGGGCTGCTCTCTTCGCGCAGCACCTGCCAGGCGAGGACGTCGGGCCCTTCGAAGCGCGAGAGCCGCAATCGCCCGGCGCTCGGGTAGAAGCCGAAGTGCCGATCGCCTCCGTCGGCCGCGAACACGAGCCCCGCCGCGCCCGATTCGTCGTCAAGCTTGACACTGGCCTCGAGTTCGTAGGGCAGCTTGGGTGGATCGTCTTTCGACAGGCACAAGGCCCGACCGCCGAAGCCGCCGCCGGTGCCGTCGACCTTGAGATGCCCCGCTCGCTGGCGCCAATGCGCTCCGCCGAGCGTCTGCCAGTGCGCCGCGTCGAGCACGCCGATGGTCAACCATCGATCGATCGGCACCGGATTTGGCTTGGCCAGCAGCGGCTTGAGGGCGTCGATCTTGACGGCGAAGCCGAGATTGGCCGTGACGGCCGACTTCATCGTCAGCAAGCCGAGCACGCGTCCGGCGTCGTCGACCAACGGCCCGCCGCTGTTGCCGGGCTCGATCGGAATGGCCAGTTGCAGCACCGGCAAACCTTCGATCTCGCGCTCGCCCGAAATCACTCCGCTGACGACGCTGTGCTCGAGGCCGTGCGGATTGCCCAAGGCCACGACCGGCTGGCCCAGTTGGACCTTCGTCGAGTCGCCAAGCACCAGGGGTGTCAGATCGGTGGCGCGGACGCGAAGCAGGGCCAGGTCATGCGCCCGGTCCGTGGCTTCGACGGCGAGGACCTCAAGCTGACGGCCTTCCGCGGTGCGCACCTTGATGGGCCGGGCTTCGCCGATCACGTGCAGGTTCGTGGCGATCAGTCCAGCGGCACTCACGACGAACCCGGTCCCCAAGCCTTCGGCCGAGCCTTCGCGGCCGGCCACCGAGATGACGACGACCGAGGGCCTTGCCTTGGCGGCGACACGCTCGACCCAGGCTGCCGGCGGGGCGTCTGGTTTTTCCTTCGACGGCGGTTCGTCGGCAAATGCCACCGATCCAAGCATACCCACGGCGAGCAACAGTCGAGCAAACGAGCGCATGGGCACCTCCGAAGCGTGGATCCGAGCGACCAGCAACCCAGCGGAGCCGATTGCCGCCAGCCGTCCCGACATCCTATCATGGGAGCCGGGAGGGATGGAGGGCCCGTCCCGGTTGGTAGTTTCCCAGCGGCGCGTTGCCGCTCAGTAATTCACCGTGAAGGGGAGAAAACAACGCCATCCCCGACGACTGGCGACGAATTAAGCGCAACAAAAAAACCCCGCCGCGAATCTCGCAGCGGGGTTTCGCCGCAACTCCTGTCCAGCGTCCAGGGTCCCGGCTCAATAGTCTTGAGGAATCCGCTTGATCTCCACGATGTACGGCTTCCCTTGCAGTGGCTTCATAATGTGGATCACCACCACCAGCTTCGGTTCACCGGGAACGACAATGTGGCCTGTCGCCACAAAAGCGTACATGGTTCCAGCCACAACCTGCGTGGCGAAAGCCACTGGGGTGTACTGGGCGCCGGTGAAGCCTACGAACGCCTCCTTGAAAACACTGCTCGCGTCGGGCGTCACTGGAAATTGCCAGTCTGTGTAGCCGCCGGGAATAGTCATCACAACCTCATTTCGTTTTGGGCGTCTTGCGGTCTGGGCATCCTTGGGAACGTCCATTCCCCTAGGAAGTAAAACGCACCAAAGATCGTAGGCCCGTGGTAGAGGCAATGCAAGGGGGGTGGCAACCTCGTTTCTCCTGTAAATCCTTCGAATAGCCCGGTAGGTGCGGCGTCTCAGTGCATATTCATAGCGATGGAAAATGGTCGTCGAAAATCTGGAGAAGAGTAAGTCAGTCCGGCTACCATCGCCGCTGCATCGCGCCCCCACTCAGATGTGTAATACGGTATTGCGACACCGCCCGCGGGCTAATTGCTCGACATTTCACAGTTTTTTTACCCTCGGGAGCCGGCAATGATTCACCTGTTCAGTCGCTTGTCGTCGCAGACGCTGGGCGGCGTTCAACTGTGGTGCGACCTGGCCTGCCTGCATGGCTGGCGGATCCAGCGCCATGCCTGGACGAACCATCACCGGCTCCTCGATCCGGCGAACAAGCGCCTGGTCAGCGGCTCGCTGGCTGCCTGCCAGGCTGAGTTCGAACGCATCAAGCAAACCGAGCGGCTCGAGCCGATCCGTGGACGCGTGGTGCTCCTGCTGCATGGGCTCGCCGGCTTCCGAGTCACGATGCAACCGCTCGCTCGGCGGCTCGAGCAGGCCGGCTTTGCGGTCGCCAACCTCAGCTACCCGAGCACGCGAGCTTCGCTCGCCGAGCACGCGCGGACGCTGGCCCGAATCGTCGAGCAGATGCCCGAGGCCGAGCAATTGAATTTCGTCGCCCACAGCATGGGCAACATCGTGGTGCGTCATTACCTGGCCGACCAGGTGGCGGCTGGCGCGCTTGACCCTCGTCTTGGCCGGTTCGTGATGCTGGCTCCGCCGAATCATGGGGCCGAGCGAGCCCAAACCTTCGGCGACACCCACGCCTTCGCTCTGGTGCTGGGCAAGTCGGGCGTGCAGCTCGGCCCGGGCTGGCCGGCCCTGGCGCGTTATCTGGGGACGCCCCCCTGCGAGTTCGGCATCGTCGCCGGCGGAAGGGCAGGCGGCCGCGGCTATTCACAAAACATCCTCGGCGACGACGACGGGATGCTGAGCGTGGCCACGACGCGCCTGGCCGGGGCCCGCGATTTCGCCATCGTCCCGGTGCGCCACGCCTTCGTTCCGTTGCAAGAGCGCGTCCAGCGCTACACGCTCAACTTTCTGGACCACGGTTGGTTCGAAAGTGCCGACCAGCGCCATCCGCTCGAACCGGTCGGCGGCGGTAACTAGCGCCTGTCTGAGACTTGGCGCGATCGCAACGGTTATGCCGGCGCTTGGAGCCTGCGCGGCCAGCCGGTAGCAAGGGTTGTGCGCTGGGTGCCAGCCGTGACGATAGCTCCCGACGCGCTGCGGATACCCGCCATTCGTCAAATAGCAATGAAAGCATTCGAAGCTAGCCGAACGAAGACAGACGGGGCCGTAATGGGGGCGGGCGATGGCGTATGGACACGCTGGGGGCTCATGAGTCACGTTAGTCGAACATCCTTTGCGCATCGCATCGCGGGGCCGGCATGGCTCCTCGCGCTGGTCGGTGCTTGGCTTCCGCTGGGGAGCCAGCCCAGGCCGGTCTGCGCGCAAACGCCGGTGTTCGACATTCGACCGCTCCCGGTCGTGCATGAGGAGCCGGTATTGCCGGACGAATCGCTCCAGCCGCCGGCCGGTGGCGTGCTGCATCTTCCCGAAGGGCCGAGCGAGTTCGCCCCCTGGTGGCAAGACGAGGTCCTGAAGCAGCTTCGCGACCACACCAACCCACTCGAAATGACCCTCGACAGCGCGGTGCTGGGAACGCTCAACCACTCGCCACAGGTCCGGATCGTGGCCGACACGGCGCAGATCCAGCGCACGGCCATCATGCAGGCAGCGGCGACGTTCGACCCGAAGACCTACATGCAAACCAACTTCGTCGATACCAGCGACCCGGTCGGCAGCCTGCTGACCACCGGCGGAGCCAAGCGGTTCATCGACGAGAACTGGAACTTCACCTCGGGCCTGAAGCAGAAGACGGCGACCGGTGCGCAAATCGACTTCTCGCAGCGGTTGGGCTACCAGAACAACAACTCGATCTACTTCGTGCCCGATCCGCAAGGCACCGCCAAGACGGCCCTGAATCTGACCCAACCGCTGCTGCAAGGCGCCGGCCGGCAATACAACAACAGCCTGATCGTGCTCGCCGAGATCTCGGCCGGCGTCGCTCACGACCAGATGTCGAAAGACCTGCAAACCCAACTGGTCAAGGTTTACGAAGCCTATTGGGATGTCTACCTGCAAAGAGCCGCTTTGCTCCAGAAGCGCAAGCTCCACCGGCAAGCCATCCAGATCCTCGACGAGCTCAATAGCCGTAGCGATGTCGACGTTCTGGGCAACCAACTGGTCCGCGCACGAGCCGCCGTGGCCGCCCGCCAGTCGGCGACGATCCGCTATCAGACCGAAGTCCAGAACGCCGAAGCCAGGCTCCGCAACCTGATCAATGATCCCGTGCTGATGGGCAACTCCGGCTTGGAACTGATTCCGACACAGCGCCCCAGCCTGGGCTGCATGCAGATCGACCTGTGTCAGTCGCTTGGGGCGGCCCTGGTCAACCGGCCGGAGATCAACCAGGCCAATCGCGAAATGCGCGCGGCGGCGATTCGCGCCGACGTCTCGAAGAACGAAGTGTTGCCCGTCCTGAACCTGATCCTCGGCACGTACGTCTATGGCCTCAATGGCAATGCCAACATTCCCTCGGCCTTCGGCAACCAATACGTCAACGGCCGGCCGACGTTCTCGACCGGTCTGTACTTCGAGATCCCCTATGGCAACCGCGCGGCCAACGCGCGCTTGAAGCAGCGTCGGCTGGAGCTGCGGCAGGCGGCCAACCAGTTGCAGATCGTCGCGGCCAACGTCCGTACCGAAGTCGAAATCGCCGCTCGCGAAGTGACGACGACCCACTGCGAGATGATCAGCCGGAAGGAAGCGATGATCGCCGCCGACAGCGAGGTGCAATACCTGCTGGAGCGCTGGCGGTCGCTTCCCAGCGATCAGCAGATGGTCGGAGTCGTGCTGCACGACCTGCTCAATGCCCAGGAACGGCTGGTCGATGCCGAGTTCGGATTCGTCCGGGCATTGGCCGACTACAACGTGGCCCTGATCCAGTTCAAGCGGGCCACGGGCACGTTCCTGCAATACGAGCGGATCATCGAGCAGGAAGTCGAGGAGAACGGCGTGCCGCGACTGGCCTTGCAGAAGGCGCAGCCCATGCCGCCGATGATGCCGGGACAGATGGTTCCGGGTTTTGGCCCGCAGGGCATGCCGGGACCCGGCGTCGGCAGGCCGCCCTTCGCTCAACCCATGATGATCCGTTCGTTGCCGCCGGCGCAGTAGTCGCCCTTACCCACCACGTTTGGGGCGACCCGGCTATGAGCGTTCTCGACTACTGGTATGCCGTGGGCGACCGTTTCGGCCCCCGGATGATCGACGTCGCGCCCGGCGATCGGCAACTGGTCGAGCGCATCCAACAGCGTGCCGACGCGCTGCGCCAGCTCTCCAGCCGAGCGGTTTTCGATGCCGCCCGGCAGTTGAAGAGCCAGGTCGCCGCGGGCGCTTCCATCGCGAGCGAAGCGATCAGCATCGAAGCGGCCGCGCTGCTCCAGGCCGCCGCCCACCAGACGCTTGGCATCGCGCTATACGATGTCCAGCTCCTGGCTGGGTTGATCCTCGCGCGCGGCGCCATCGCCGAGATGCACACCGGCGAAGGCAAGACCTATACCGCCGCGCTGCCGGCCTTCATGCAGTACCTGGCTGGGCGACCCGTCCATATCGCCACGGTCAACGCCTACCTGGCCGGGCGCGACGAACAAACGCTTCGCCCGCTGCTCACGGCCCTGGGCATGTCGGTCGCGCTCTTGCCGGAGGCCACACCGCTCACCGCCAAGCGCCAAGTGTATGCCTGCGACGTCGTCTATGGCACGGGCTACGAGTTCGGCTTCGACTATCTGCGCGAGCAACTCCAGGCCCTGAGCCGGCGCATCGCGCCGCTGGGACGACAACTTCGCAGCCACCTGCGAGGCGAAACCAGCGGCCAACCGCTTCGCGGCTTCGACCGTACGCGGGCGTTCGTGCTGATCGACGAAATCGACTCCGTGCTGATCGACGAAGCCTGTCTGCCGCTGATCCTGTCGGATCGTGGTTCCGAAGCTGTGCCCGACGCCGAGGCGCATCGCGTGGCCCAGGAGCTGGTCATCGCGCTGATCGAAGGAGAGGACTTCCTGCTCGACCGGACGGCCAACAAGGTTCGCCTCACGCCTCAGGGGCTCAAGCGGATCCACGATGGCCGCACCCAAGCGCCGGCCGGTGCCTTGTTGCGCCCCTGGGCGACGTATGTCGAACAAGCCCTCTATGCCCACTGGTTGCTTCGCAAGGATATCGACTACGTCGTCGCCGATCAGCAGATCTGGCTCGTCGACCAGTACACCGGCCGCATCTTTCCCGACCGCACTTGGAGTGACGGTTTGCACCAGGCCGTCGAGGCCAAGGAGCAGGTGCCGCCGACCGCCGAACATCATGCGGCCGCTCGCATCACACGCCAACGCTACTTCAAGCTGTATGGCTGCATGTCCGGCATGACGGGCACGGCCGGACTCGGGGCGCGCGAGTTCTGGGATGTTTATCGGCTGCCGGTCGTTTCGATTCCGCTTCGTCGGCCGTCGCAGCGCGTCGAGTGGCCGACGCGCTATTTCCTCGATGCAGAATCGAAGTGGCAGGCGATCGTGGCCGAAGTGGCCGAAGTCCACCGCCAAGGGCGCCCCGTGCTGATCGGCTCGCGCACGATCGAGAACAGCTTGCTGCTGGCCGCTCGGTTGGAGCACGCCGACGTTCCGTTTCGCTTGCTCAACGGCAAGCAAACCGAGGACGAGGCCGAGGTCATAGCGGCCAGCGGCCAGAGCGACGCCGTGACGATCGCCACGAACATGGCCGGCCGCGGCACCGATATCCGCCTGGGGCCGGGGGTCGAACAGCTCGGCGGGTTGCACCTCGTGGGCGTCGAACGCCACCAGTCGCGACGCATCGACGATCAGCTCAGCGGCCGCGTGGCTCGCCAGGGAGATCGTGGCAGCGCGCGGTTCTTCATGGCGGCGACCGACGAGTTGATTGCCCGCTACGAACCGACGCTCGCCGAGCGCATTCGCGGACTGCCTCAGTCGGCCGAGGGGAGCAATCCCGAACTCGATGCCAAGATCGAAGCCTTGCAGCGCCGGCTGGAGCGTCGCCACTACCAGGAACGACGCCGGCTGATGTCGTACGACCATTGGCTCGACGACATCCGGGCCAAGCTGCCCGAGGGCTGAGGCCGCCGGGGGCCACTCTCGCCCTCGCCGAGCGACAATCGTCACAACCGTCAGCAGCGGCAGTGCCGGGGGCTTGCCCGCGCTGGTCGGCGGCCCGCACCGTCGACAGATCCGGAACGGATTGCCTGTTTTGTCCGACTTCTCAAGCGGCCCGCGAAGCTTTGCCGAAGGAACGACCTGGAGGAACTGTTCTCCAAGGGCAATATCCACCGTTTGATCGGAAGGCTCGTTCATGTCTCGATTCTGGATCCGGATCGAAGTCGCGTTTGCAGTCGCCTTGTCGGGAGCGTCGCTCGCGCTGGGCAATCCGATCGAGGGCTTCACCGAAGCCTTTCGGCAGGTTGAGTTGGCGCCGGGCGAACCGGGCACGCTGATGAGCCTCAACGTTCGCGAGGGAGACCGGGTGCAGAAGGGGCAGCTCGTCGGCTCGCTCGACTGCGATGCCCTGCTCGTGGCCAAGCAGATCGCCAAGCTGAACATGGAATCGCACGGGCGGCTCGACGCCGCGGCGGCCGAGCGCGACCTTCGCAAGAGCCGCTTGGAAAAGCTCCAAGCCCTCCGGATCAAAGGTCATGCCAGCCAGGAAGAGGTCAACCGGGCCAGCGCCGACGCCGACATCGCCGAGGCCAACGTCCTCTCGGCCCGCGAGCAATTGGCTGTCGATGCTTTGGAGTTCAAGCGCGCCGAAGCCCTGATCGAACGCCGCACGCTCCGCAGCCCGATGGACGGCGTCGTCACGCGAATCTTCCACGAAGAGCGAGAATACGTCATGTCGTCGGCTCCGACCGTGATGACCGTCGTGCAGCTCGATCCGCTGCGGGTCGTGTTCTCGATTCCGTTGGCTCAGAGCACCAAGCTCGCTGCCGGCCAGACCGTGCCCTTGACACTACCGGACCTGAACCTGACGACCGAAGGCACGATCGAGTTCGTCTCGCCGGTCGTCGATGCCGAGAGCGGCACGGTCCGCGTCAAGGTGCTGTTGCCGAATGCCAAGGGTGAGTACCGGGCGGGGATCCGCTGCGGCTTCGGCAAGGACATGCCCGCTCCGCCCGAGGCCTCGGCCGACGCCGCTCAATAGCGCGACGCCTGGTCCAACCGCAGGCGCGCCGCACGGCGAACGTCTGCCGAGTCGAGGCGCGGCCTCGACCACTCGAGCACTGAGGTCCAGCGATGACGGTGACACTAGCCAGCCCAGGAAGACGAACGAGCTCCAAGGGCAGCCCCACCGGCTTGGCCTCTTCGGCGGCGAGCTCAGGTTCGGCCAACTTCGAGTTGCGCACGCTGCACAGCGAGCTGACTCGCTTGATTCATGCCGGTACCGACGAGCAGACGTTCTTGACCTCGCTCATGGAGCTGGTCCGACGGCTGACGAGCGCTCAGTGGGTACGTTATTTCCGGACTCGTAGCGAAGTGGTGCTGGAATTGGGCCCCAACGCCTTGACCACCGGCGCGAGCGAGCCGTGCGTGTTTGCCGATGCCATGGCGACCTGCGCCGCATCCGCCCGTCAACAGGCTCGGCTGGTCGTCAGCTCGCTCGAGAACAACTGCGTGGCGCTGGGCGTCCCGGTCACGGTCGCTCCGCAACAGACCGACGCGCTGTGCATGGTCGTGCGGGCCGAGCCGGGCCGGGTCGATCCGATCGCCCTCGTCCTGCAATTGGTGGCCGGCCACGTGACGCTCTGGCACTCGCACCAGGCCAGTTGCGAGCTGGATGTGGAAGCCGCCAACTCGGCCGCGCTGCTCGAAGTGCTGAGCGAAGTCGCCCGCTCGGCCGAAGCCACGTCCGCGGCCCAACTGCTCGTCGAACAAGCCTGCCGCTACCTGGCCGCCCAGCGCGTGGCCCTGGGACTCATCGCGCCGGGTGCCAAGGCCTGTCGGCTGATCGCCGTCTCGGGCGTGACCGATCTCGACCCACATGCCACGGTCTCGAAGCTGTTCGAGGCCGTGCTGAACGAGACCCTGCTGCGCGACGAGCCGGGCGTGTGGCCGATCGCCGACGACGCGGTTCGCCATCTGCTGGCTGCTCATCGCCAACTGAGCGAGGCCCTGGGCGGCGCGCACGTCTACAGCACCAGGCTCTACGATGCCGACGGCAATCCGGTCGGCGCGTGGGCTTTCGTCGGCTCGAAGGAGTCGGCGTTCGACCTGCGCCGGATCGGCTTCCTGCACGCCTGCACCGCGACCATCGGCGAGCATCTCGCGTTGGTGCGCCGAAGCGAGCCCGACGCCGACTTCCGGCGGCTGTTCGATCGGCTGCGGCTGCGTCGACTGCTGAGCCGGCGTTGGGTGGCGGCCTTGCTGGCGACCACGGCCGGGGCGTTGATGGTGCCGGTAAGTTACCCGGTGTCGTGCCCGTGCGTGATCGAACCGGTCGTGCGGCGTTACGTGGCCGCCCCGTTCGCCGGCACGTTCGACAAGAGCCTGGTCAAGCCGGGCGACGTCGTTCGCCGCGACCAGGTGCTCGGTCGGCTCGATGGTCGTGAAGTGCGTTGGGAAATGGCCGGGCTCATCGCCGATCAGAACCGCGCCGCCAAGAGTCGTGACGTGAACATGGCCGCCGGCAAGATCGCCGCCGCTCAGATCGACAAGCTCGAAATGGAACGGCTGGAGCAGAAGAAGCGGCTGCTGACGCATCGCTTGGAGAATCTCGAAGTCAAGAGCCCGATCGACGGCATCGTCATCAGCGGTGACTTGGAAAAATCGGTGGGCGTGCCGCTGACCGTCGGCCAGGTGCTGTATGAAGTCGCCCCGCTCGATCGGATGGTCGCCGAAGTCGCCGTGGCCGACGAGGATCGCTCCTACGTCCAGACCGACCACTCGGTGCGGATCAAGCTCGACGCCTTCGGCAGTGCCGCCTGGAACGGACGAGTCGAGCGGATCGATCCGCGATCCGAACTGCGCGAAGAAGCCAACGTGTTCATCGCCGAGAGCACGCTCGACAACGCCGACGGCGCCTTGCGGCCCGGCATGAAGGGGAGCGCCAAGATCAAGACCGACAGCCGTCCGCTTGGTTGGATCATCGTGCACAAGCCGTGGAACAAGCTGCTCGGCTGGATGGGCTGGTGAGATGGAACGCTCGGCAACTTCCCAAGTGCAGGTCCCGCTTAACGCGAAGTTGGCGCTGCGCAGCGACGTCACCATCGCCTGCCGGCCGCTCGGGCGGGAGCCCTGCTACGTCGTCGAAGATCAACTCCGGTCGAAGTTCTATCGCATCGGAGTTCGCGAGTTCACGTTCGTTTCGCTGCTCGACGGCCGCACCTCGCTCGGCGAAGCGCTCGGCCGCTCGGCCAGCGTGCTGGGCGCCGAGGCCCTCAGCGAACAAGATGCCCTGGCGCTGGGCGGTTGGCTGATCGACTGCCAACTGGCGACGACCGATCCGGGGGCGATGGCCGAGCGAACGCGAACCCCGGCGCTGCCTCGCCTGGGTCTACGGACGTTGCTTCGCGATCCGCTGTTCGTCCGCCTGCCGGTTGCGAACCCCGAGCCTTGGCTCGAGCGGGTCGCGCCGTGGTGCGGCTGGCTGCTGGGGCCTTGGTTCTTCGTCGTCTGGCTGCTGGCGGTCGGTGGGGGCGCCTACGCTGCCTCTAGCCAATGGGATCGCTTCTGGACCTCGTCGTTCGTGGTGCTCGATCCGGCCAACTGGTGGCGGATGCTGTTGGCCTGGATGTGCTTGAGCCTGTGGCACGAGACCTTCCACGCGTTGGCCTGCAAACGCTTCGGCGGCTGCGTGCCGCGGGCCGGGCTGGCCCTGATCTTCTTCATGCCCGCGGCGTTCGTCGATGTGACGTCGTCCTGGCGGTTCGATTCGAAGCGCCAGCGCATCATCACGGCGGCGGCGGGCATTTATGCCGAACTATTCGTGGCCGGCCTGGCACTCATCGCCTGGGCCTGGCTGCCCGAGGGAGTGACCGGTCGCTTCTGCTACGACCTGGCCTTCATGGCTAGCCTCACCACGCTGCTCGTCAACGGCAATCCGTTGATGCGGTTCGACGGCTACTACATCCTGTCCGACCTGCTCGAGATTCCGAACCTCGCGCCGCGCGGGCGAGCCTACACCGGCTACCTCTGGCAACGCTGGGTTTGCGGGTTCGCGGTTGCGCCGCCTCCCTGTCCTGGCGACCAGGTGAAGTTGCTGAAGGTTTATGCGATCGCCGCCGCGATCTGGCGAGTCGTGTTGGCCGTCACGATGTCGCTGACGGCGATCGGCATGTTCTCGTACTTGGGCATGATCGTCGTGGCATTGTTCGTGTGCCTGCGAGTGGTCG
>Ga0181519_10004194_pt1 | contig 11725 bp, 9 predicted proteins | sample PEATcosm2014_Bin_26_FD_121102 | JGI IMG/M metagenome (GOLD analysis project Ga0181519, IMG submission 121102) | Peatland microbial communities from MTU Mesocosm Facility, Houghton, MI, USA - PEATcosm2014_Bin02_10_metaG | ecosystem: Environmental > Terrestrial > Soil > Wetlands > Peat | place... | reverse complement strand
TGACCACCGTTGCCGCGACGGCAATTTTTTGGGACAATTTGGGACACTGACCCTGGCGGCGACGCCGAGAACGAGGGTGTCCCATGGCGACGATCGAGGAACGCGGCCCATATCAGTTCCGAGTGAAGATACGGCGCAACGGCGTCTCAGAGACAAAGACATTCGAGACGCGCCGCGAGGCCGAAGACTGGGCGCGCATCCTTGACGGGAAGGTGTCAGGCGATGATTTTGTCGATAAGAGCCGCGCTCGTGATACCAATCTGGCCCTGGCACTCGATTGGTATGAGAAGGTAATCGTCCCGAAGCGGCCACGCTCTATCAAGATAAAGCTAAGCATCATTCGTTATTGGCGGAAGAGCGATTTTGCGAGCTGGTCGCTCGTGGCCATCCATCCTTGGGATTTATTGGATTGGAGACGCTTGGTTCTGGACGAGGACAACGCCGAGGACGGTAGTCTGGTTGGACCGGATGCCGAATTCGGCCTACAGAGTTGCCTGCACCGCTTGAATCTCATCTCCCACCTGTACGGACAATGGTCGCTCATCCACAAATCGCCAGTCGACAACCCGGTCGTCCGCGGCGTTCGACCAATGGTGAGCAATGGCCGTGAACGACGGCTCGATCCGCAGGCGGACGGGAATGGTTCAACGGAGGAAGATCGACTCTACGCTGTCTGCGATAGTTCAAAATCGCCGTGGCTGGGTTCCGCGATCCGTATCGCGGTCGAGACGGGTTTGCGCCAAGCCGAACTTGCCGGCATCACCTTCGAGCGGTTGCATCTCGACGGCGCGTACCCGTACGTTGACCTGCCCCGTACTAAGAATGACCGCGCCCGTCGCGTACCGCTCAGCACCCGCGCGGTCAAGGCGTTCCGGATGTTGCTCCCCACCGATCGTTTCGGCATCGGTAAGAAGCAGGTTCTAGGCATTGAAACCCCACGGGCGATCGGGCACGCCTTTCGTGCCGTGGTCAAGGAGCAGGATTTTCCGGACCTGCGCTGGCACGATCTGCGTCACGAGGCGATCAGCCGCCTATTTGAAAATACAGACCTGCGCGACCACGAGATCATGGCGATCAGCGGCCACCTATCGACGCAAATGTTGAAGCGCTACAGTCACCTGCGGTCACATCGGCTCGCCGGTCGATTAGGGTAAGGCTGAATTGCGTAAAAATTTCCATTCTCAATGAGTTTATGGCCAGAAAGGTGGACAGCAGGATCAGCGTTGCCGACATGCCGCCGAGGCTCCAGAACAGCAGCGCCCGCCGGCCCAGACCGTCGATCAGCCGGATCGACACCAGCGTCATTATGACATTGACCGCACCCACGCCGGCCGTGGCGAGGACGGCGGTCGCCGCGGAGGAGAGGCCGGCGGTCTGAAAGATCGTCGGCGCGAAGTAGATCACCGTGTTGATCCCGGTGATCTGTTGAAACATCGCGAGCCCGATGCCGATGACCAGCGGTCGCCGCAATCTATGAGAGAATAGTTCGGACAGGCCGGCGCGCTGACGGGCTTCCTGCGCCACGTCGGCCCGCAGCGCATTGAACTCATCGGAGATATCGGCGGCCGCCACGCAGGCGCCGGATGACGATTTCAGCGTCGTGCGTCTGGCCGTGACCGGCGAGCCAGCGTGGACTTTCCGGCAAGATCAGCATGCCGATCGCAAGGACGATCCCGGGAACCGCGCCGAGCGCGAGCATCCAGCGCCACCCGTCCGAATACTCGGCAAGCGCGTAGCCGACCAGATAGGAGACCAGGATCCCGACGGTGATGCAAAGCTGGTTCAGCGAGACGATCGCCCCGCGCTCGCGCGCCGGCGAAATCTCGGCCAAATAGAGCGGCGTCAGCATAGAGGCGACGCCGATGGCGAGCCCGATCAGGAAACGGCCGATCAGCATGACGATGATCTCCTGTGCCGCAGCGGAAAGGAACGCACCGGCGATGAACAGCAGGGCGGCTCCGAGGATCACGCCGCGGCGCCCAACCCGGTCGGACAGTAGGCCCGCTACCGACGCGCCGATTGCAGCACCCGCGAGCGCGAGCGCGACGACAATGCCCTGGAGGGTCGCGGACAGGTCCATGACCTGACGGATGAACAGCAGTGCTCCGGAGATGACGCCGGTATCGTAGCCGAACAGCAGGCCGCCCAATGCGGCGACAGCGGCGATCAAGCGGAAGGACATGGGGCCTCCAGTTTCGCTCAAGTTGTAGAGATCTGGCATTCCGGTAAGAGACGGCGGGTCACGCCCGGCGCCTCGGCGACGATTGCAGCCGTTGCCATGCCGATGAAAATTCCGCTGTCGACAACACCCACAGTACCGCGCAGCCTGTCGGCCAGGGCGGCGGGCGCGGTTCCGGCGGCCACGTCATGGCAGTCATAGAGCAGGTTGCCGCCATCGGTGGTCGCAGCCGCGCCGATGGCGTCGACCCGCAACATAGGCCGAAGCCCAAGCCGCGCGAGCCGTCGCGCGGTCGCTTCATGGCCGAACGGCACGACCTCGACCGGCACGGGTGCCAGGCTGGCGAAGCGATCGGCTACCTTGGAGCGGTCGACGATCACCACAAAGCGGCGGGAAGCAGCGGCGACGATGCGTTCTCGCAAGAGGGCGCCGCCGCGCCCTTTGATGAGGGTGAGCGATCCCGGCAGCAGCTCATCGGCGCCGTCGATCGTCAGGTCGAGCGTCTCGGTCCGGGCGAAACCGGCGAGTGGGATCCCCAGTTCGCGTGCTCTGGCTGCGGTACGCGACGAGGTCGGGATGCCGGCGACCTGCAAGCCTTCCTCGCGCTGGCGCCGTGCGATTTCGTCGAGCGCGAACGCGACGGTACTGCCGGTCCCGAGACCGAGCGTCATGCCGCTTTCGATCTCCGCCACCGCCGCCACGGCGGCCGCGCGCTTAAGCAGATCCTGCGCGGCGGTCACGGGCCGGCAGCCGCGCGGTCGGCGATGAATACGACATCGCCTGACGGTTGAATGCCCGCGGCCGGCGCGTCGCTGCCGCCGGCGAGGACGGCGCGGAGGATCTTCCGTTTTCCGACGCCGCTGACGAGAAAGGCGATATGCCGGCTCGAGTCGATGGCCGGATAGGTCAAGGTGATCCGCGTCTCTGGTCGTCCATGGGCGACCGTGGCGACCCAGCGCGTCCGCTCGGCGAGAGCCGGTTCCCCTGGGAGCAGCGAGGCGGTGTGGCCGTCCTCGCCGAGGCCGAGCAGGGAGACGTGGAAGAGCGGCCGGTTCGCCGCAAGTTCGGCTTGTCCGTAGGCGTGCCGGAGCTCCGCCTCATAGGCCGCGGCGGCATCTTCCGGGCTCAGGCCGACGGTCGGGATCGCGTGGATATTCGCCGGCGGGACCGGTGCATCGTCGAGCATAGCCTCCCGCACCATGCGAAAATTGCTGTCCGGATGATCGGGCGGCACGAAGCGCTCATCGCCCCAGAACCAGTGCACGCGCGGCCATGGAAACCGGCTGACGAGCCGCGGGCCCGCCAGTTCCTGGTAGGTTCGACGCGGCGTCGAACCACCCGAGAGCGCGATCCGCACTGGTCCCTCGTTCGACGTCGCCCAGGCGAGCAGGTGATCCGCGGCGGCGCGGGCGAGGGCGGCCGGATCATCCATGATCAGCAGCTTGGCGCCGGCGGGAAACGGCATGGCACTCCCTTTCATGTCAGGTGCGCCTTGGCTCGAAGGGCGGAGATGGCGCCCGCATAGTCGCGTCGAAGACCACGACCTTTACGTTCGGATCGGTTTCAAGCGATGTGATAACTTCTGCCAGTTGCGGAATTGTGTCCGGCCCGAAGATATTCAATGGTGGGTGGTCAAACGTCACCCTCCAATAGGACGGTGAATGGCGCTTGAGCCGAACCTGCTGACCTCCACTCGCCTCGTTCATCTTCCTGCCCTTTCCGTGCGGGGCGCCGGGAGCACCGGAGCGCCTCCCATTCCCCAAACCCCCGACAGTATCCTTCGACGCTTTCAGGGAGCACCTATGTAAAGGAATCTACAGAACGATTGATTGTAGAAAAAAGCCTTACAGAGGTCCGTTTGTATAAATCAATCATTCGATATATCGCTGAGTAATTGTATATTTCAAACAGACAATAATGCCGATTTATCAGCGATGAGCTTGCCAGAATAGATCAATTTTATCTACTATGACTGCCGATCGATAGATTCGGACGTCCGTACGATTGTCCGGGAGGCGGGTCGTTGGGGGCGCAGTCGCTGCCGGATCGCCGCCAGTTGGCGGAATTCTGGGCCGTTTCGGCCAAGAGGCTCTGCAAGACGCAGGCATCGAGGTTCGGATGGCGCAAAGACAGACAACACCAAGATTCGGCGGGATCCGCTTGATCTGAGGCGGTTGATAGTTCATGATATGTTCCATGAAAAGGGTCGTACCAATCCGCTCGCCGTCGGCTTATGCCGAGCTGCAGGTCACCTCGAATTTCAGCTTTCTCGAAGGTGCTTCCCATGCCGAGGAACTGGTGCGGACGGCAGCAGCGCTGGAACATTCGGCGATTGCCGTCACCGACCGCAATTCGCTGGCCGGGATCGTCCGCGCCCATCGGGCGGCGAAAATCGCCGGCATGCGGCTGGTCGTCGGCTGTCGTCTGGATTTCCTGGATCGGCCGAGCCTGCTCTGTTTCCCGACCGATCGCTCCGCCTATGGCAGGCTGTCGTCGCTGTTGACGCTCGGGAAACGACGCGCGCCCAAGGCCGAATGCCATCTCCGTCATGCCGATCTCACGAATTATGCCGAAGGGCAGATTCTGGTGATGGTGCCGCCCGAGGCGCCGTCTGAAAACTTCGCCGAACAGGTGCGGCACGACGCAAGCAGCTTTGGCCGGAACTATTACCTCGCCGCGCAGCATCGCTATCGCGGCGATGATGCCGAGCGCATCGCCTGGCTCGACGGCATCGCCCGTGTCGCGGGCACGCGGCTGGTTGCGACCAATGACGTGCTCTATCACGTGCCGGAGCGGCGCGCCTTGCAGGACGTGCTCGCCTGCATCCGGCTCAAATGTAGGATCGAGACGGCCGGCCCGCGCCTTGAAGCCCATGCCGAGCGGCATCTGAAGCCCGCCGCCGAAATGGCGCGCCTGTTCCGCCGCCACCCGGATGCCATCGCCGCCGGCATCGAGATCGCCGAGCGCTGCCGGTTCAGCCTCGCGGAACTCAAATACGACTATCCGGATGAGGTTCCGCCCGGCTCGACGCCGCAGCAGGAGCTGGAGCGTCGCATCCGGTCGGCGCTGGCGGCCCGCTACGGCAGCGATGTCCCGCCGCGCGTCGCCGGGCAGATTACGCATGAATTGGCGCTGATCGGCGAACTCGGTTACGCCGCCTATTTTCTGACCGTCCATGACATCGTGCTCTATGCGCGCAGCCAGGGCATTCTCTGCCAGGGTCGCGGCTCGGCGGCGAATTCGGCGATCTGCTACGTGCTCGGCATCACGGCGATCGATCCTGTGCATGGCGAGCTGCTGTTCGAGCGTTTCGTCTCGAAGGCGCGCAACGAGCCGCCCGATATCGATGTCGATTTCGCCCATGAGCGGCGCGAAGAGGTGATCCAGCACATTTACGCCAAATATGGCCGCGACCGCGCCGGTCTTGCCGCGACGGTGATCAGCTACCGCATGCGCAGCGCGGTGCGCGAAGTCGGCAAGGTGATGGGCCTGTCGGCCGACACCGTCGCCGCGATGAGTAAATCGATCTGGGGCTGGAGCACGGCCGAGCTGCGCCGCGAGCAACTCACCGAGATCGGTCTCGATCCGGACGAGCCCCGCCTGGCGCGGACGCTGAAACTCGCCCATGAACTCGTGGGATTTCCGCGCCACCTGTCACAGCATGTCGGCGGATTCGTCATTACCCGCGGGCCTTTGGCCGAGATGGTGCCGATCCTCAACGCGGCGATGCCGGATCGCACGAATATCGAATGGGACAAGGACGATCTCGACGCCGTCGGCATGCTCAAGATCGATGTCCTGGGCCTCGGCATGCTGACCTGCATCGACAAGGCCTTCGCTCTGGCGCGGCAGCATCACGGTGCCGCGCTGACGCTGGCCTCGGTGCCGCAGGATGTGCCGGATGTTTATGCGATGCTGCAGCGGGCGGACGCGGTTGGCGTATTCCAGATCGAAAGCCGCGCGCAGATGAGCATGCTGCCGCGGCTCAAGCCCAAATGCTTCTACGATCTGGTGATCGAGGTCGCGATCGTCCGGCCCGGGCCGATCCAGGGCGACATGGTGCATCCTTACCTGCGCCGGCGCGAAGGCAGGGAACAGGTCGATTACGCCAAGCCCGAACTCGAAGCAGTGCTGAAGAAGACCTTGGGCGTACCGTTGTTTCAGGAACAGGCGATGAGGATCGCCATCGTCGCCGCGGGCTTCACGCCCAGCGAAGCGGACGAGTTGCGCCGCGCCATGGCGACCTTCAAGCGCAACGGCATGATCAGCTCATTCAGGGCGAAATTCATCGACGGCATGGTCGGTAATGGCTATGCGCCGGATTTCGCTGAGCGCTGCTTCAAGCAGATCGAAGGCTTCAGCACCTACGGCTTCCCGGAAAGCCACGCCGCCAGCTTCGCACTGCTGGTCTATATCTCGGCCTGGCTGAAATGGCGCTATCCGGATGTATTCGCCTGCGCGCTGCTGAACAGCCAGCCCATGGGCTTCTACGCTCCGGCGCAGATCGTCCGCGACGCCAAGGAGCATGGCGTCGCGGTCCGGCCGGTCGATGTCAATCATAGCGAATGGGATTGCACGCTGGAAAAAGCCGCCGGCGAGACAAGAGCGCTGCGGTTGGGGTTTCGCCAAATCAAAGGCTTCCCGGAAACTGCTGCCGCCGCTTTGGTCGCGGCGCGCCAGTGTGCCTATACGCGGCCGGATGCGCTGGCGCGGCGCGCGGGGCTTGGGGTCGGTGCGCTCGAAACCCTGGCGCGGGCGGACGCCTTCCGCTCGATGGGGCTCGACCGGCGCGCTGCACTCTGGGCGGTGAAAGGGCTGGATGTCGGTGGGTTGCCGCTCTTCGCCGGGCTCGACGGCAGGCTCGCCGAAGAACCGGCGGTGGCGCTGCCGGCCATGCCGATCGGCGAACATGTCGCCGAAGATTACGGCAGCACCGGCCTGTCGCTGAAGCGGCATCCGCTGGCGCTGTTGCGCGACCGGCTGGCCGGGCAGGGCGTACAGCCCTGTCGGGCGCTGCAGGCGGTCCGCGCCGGGCGGCGTATCAAGATATCCGGGCTGGCGATCACCAGGCAGCGGCCGGGCACGGCCAGCGGCGTCGTTTTCGTGACGCTCGAAGACGAGACCGGCATCGCCAACATCATCGTCTGGTCGAGTGTGTTCGAACGCTTTCGCCGGGTCGTCATGACCGGCCGGCTGATCGCCGTCCGTGGCCTCGTGCAGAAGGAAGGCATCGTCATCCATGTCGTGGCAGAAGAATTGACCGATCTCTCGGCCGAACTCGACCGGCTCGACGCGCCCCTGCCGCTGGTCCATGGCCGCGGTGACGAAGTGACCCATCCCGGTGAGGATCAGCGACCGGTGCGGGTGAAATCGCGGGATTTTCATTGATCCGAACCGGAAGTATCGGTTGGCTTGTCGGCGAGCCGGTCATTCGGCGGTTTCGCCTCGCTGCGCGGGTCGCCGGACGCATGCATTCACCTCATGGGGGAGGAGCGGCATGAGCGCCGATCCCAAGATCTTCAGAACATGGGTTGAGGGGTGGGCGATCTCGCGCGGCACGCCGCCGCCGGTGCCGGTTGCGCACGGCTTCCGGGTCGATGTGGGGTTGCCCGCGCACCGGGTGAGATATGTGTTCCCCTCTCTGGGACCCGAGATCATTCGCGACCTGGCAACGAGCATCGAGCCGCCTGCTGCGTTCATCAAGGTTTGTTGCGAATCCGAAATGATGGCACCGCTGCTGCCGGCGAATTGGCGGTTGGAAACCCCCGGATACATGATGACGCAATCGCTCCGCACCGACGCACCGGTCAGCGTGCCGACCGGTTATGATCTCGTCGTCGAGCGAAGAGGCGCCGTCATCGTCGCGGAATTGCGTGACCACCGAGGCGATATCGCGGCGAGCGGGCGCGTTGTGCTCAACGGAACCAGCGGCATCTTCGATCGAATCGCGACGCATGTCGATCATCGGCGGCGGGGTCTGGGAACGGTGGTGATGCGCGCACTTGGCGGGGAAGCCATAAAGGAAGCGATCAAGAGCGCGATTCTTGTAGCCACCCCGGATGGCCGGGCGCTCTACGCCAGCTTAGGCTGGCGACTGCACTCGCCCTACGCCACGGCGGCGATCACCTAAGCTCCGATCGAGGGGCGCCGGCGCGCCGTCCATCCTCGGCAGGGACCTGCGCCCGATGCGGCCGAAATCGCGCGATCTTCGTCGTTTTGACGCCGCGTACACCCTGCCCGCAATGCAGGCAGATTGCCCGCGGCGTATCCGCGGCGCTGCTCGGTTTCGATGCGCGAGCCAGGTTGCGCTCGTCTGTGCCGAAAATTGGGGCTCCGTCTTGTGTACAAGGTAGAATCCTAGATATTCCGGGCGATGCTGTAATTCAGGTCGGCAGCAGCCGTTCGTAGCCCGCGAAACATAACTGCCGATCTTCACCGCCGGCTCAATCTTGGACCTGTCCGCAGGTCAACCGCGCAGCCGACGGTCAAAATTAGGCAGAGTGACGATCAGTAATACTTAGATCTAGGGCCGGTGGTTAGAAGAGTATTTAAGCATTTGGACCAATCTGGTGTAATTATTTGTCCAGCTCGGCGAAACGGGTCGAGAATTTTATCGGATAATCCCGGCATATACTTTGCAAAAGAAGGTGCACGCAGCAACCGCACAGGAGCTGGTCAATGCCGATGGTCGAGGCCGAGCCTTATCCGTTCCCGCTGGACCCGGCGCGCGCAGCGCTGCTGATCATCGACATGCAGCGCGACTTCCTGGAGCCCGGCGGTTTCGGCGAGATGCTCGGCAACAATATCGAGGAGTTGCGTCGGACGATCGGGCCGAACCGGGCGCTGCTCGCCGCTTGGCGCGCCGCCGGTCTGCTGGTGATCCATACGCGCGAAGGCCATCGCCCAGATCTGAGCGATCTGCCCCCGGCCAAGAAGATCCGCGGCCACACGACAACGACGATCGGCGATCCGGGCCCGATGGGCCGGATCCTCGTCCGCGGCGAACTTGGCCACGACATCATTGCGGAACTTGCGCCTTTGCCCGACGAACCGGTCATCGACAAGCCGGGCAAGGGTGCCTTTTTCGCGACCGATCTGCACGCCATCCTGCAGAACCGCGGCATAGGCCAGCTCGTCGTCACCGGCGTCACGACCGAGGTCTGTGTGAACACCACGATCCGCGAGGCCAATGACCGCGGATATGACTGCCTGGCGCTCGCCGATTGCACCGGCTCGTATTTTCCGGAATTCCACGCCGCCGGCCTGGCGATGATCAAGGCGCAGGGCGGCATCTTCGGCTGGGTCGGCAGTTCCGGCCCGGTCATCGCTGCGATCAGCGCAACCTTATCCGAACCGCTCGAATTCAGCTGAGGAGAGACGCCATGACCAGTCCAGCCGCCGTCAAGCCCGCGCTCTGGGTGCCGGGCGATCTCAACGCCTTCTTCGGCTTCGGCACGAATATCATCGTCAATATCCTGACCCTGACCGGTCTCCTGCGCTTTGTGTTGAAGATGCCGGACGAGCTGATCTTCGGCCGCATCCTGCCGGCGGTCGGGCTGATGCTGTTCCTCAGCACCGGGTATTACGCCTGGCTGGCCTATCGCCTGGCGCAGAAGACCGGGCGCACCGATGTCTGCGCGCTGCCGTCGGGCATCAGCGTGCCGCACATGTTCATCGTCACCTTCGTGATCATGATGCCGATCCTGCACCAGACCAACGATCCGGTGCAGGCCTGGGAGGCCGGCCTAACCTGGGTGTTCGTACAGAGTTTCGTGCTGATGGCGGGCGGTTTCATCGCACCCTATATCCGACGCATCACGCCGCGCGCGGCCTTGCTGGGATCGCTCGCCGGCATCTCGATCACCTTCATCGCGATGAGCCCGGCGGCGCAGATGATCCAGGTGCCGGTCATTGGCCTCACCTGCTTCGCCGTCATTCTGGTCGGCTGGTTCGGCGGCATGCGCTATCCGGGTGGGCTGCCGGCGGGGCTGGTGGCGCTCCTGCTCGGCACGGCGATCGCCTGGGCCTCCAACGGCTTCGGCCTGAATTACGGGGGCTTGAGCACCGGCGCCGTCGGTAATGCGCTCACCACTTTCGGCTTCGAGATCCCGATCCCGGCGATCGGCCACACCTTCGCCGGATTCAAATTCTTAGGCGTGCTGCTGGTCACCGCCGTGCCGTTCGGCCTCTATGATCTGGTCGAGGCCATGGACAATGTCGAGAGCGCCGCGGCCGCCGGCGATCATTTCCCGACGACACGCGTGCTGACTGCCGACGGCGTCATCAGCCTGATCGGCTGTCTGATGGGCAACCCCTTCATCAACGCCGTCTATATCGGCCATCCGGGCTGGAAAGCGATGGGCGGCCGGATCGGCTACTCCGCGGCGACCGGCATCATGGTGCTGATCCTGTCCTGGCTCGGCATCGTGGCGCTGTTGAGTTCGATCATTCCCGTCGTGGCGATCCTGCCGATCCTGCTCTATATCGGCATGCTGATCGGTTCGCAGGCGTTCCAGGAAACACCGAAGAGCCATGCGCCGGCGGTCATCCTGGCCATGGTTCCGCAGCTCGCGGCCTGGGGGAAGACCTTGATCGACAATGCGCTGGGTGCATCAGGCACGAGTCCCGAGGCGGTCGGGTTCGACAAGCTGGCGCAAAATGGCGTGCTGTACAAAGGTCTCGCCGTACTGGGCGGCGGGCCGACGCTCGCCGGTGTCATCTTCGGTGCGATCACGGCCTTCCTGATCGAGCGGCAATTTTCACGCGCCGCTGTTACGGCCGTGGTCGGCGCCGGCCTCACTTTCTTTGGCTTCATTCATGGCGAGAAAATTGGCATCGGTAGTTCACCAGAAGTAGCGGCAAGCTATGCCGGCGTGGCGCTCATCACCTTCCTTGCCGGCCGGTATGCGGCGAGCGCCGGTTCCATCGCGCTGCTGCCGCAATCGGCGCATCTCGAACATGAGCCGGCGGCGTATTAGTGGCGTTGGTTGCGGGCAAGCCGTGGCGCGCGTCGTGGCTGCCCGCGGATCGCCGCGTTGGATGAGTTATCCCGTCGCCGTAAATTCGCTCCGAACGCTCTGCCGCTGAGTGTCGAATCGCGAGCAGTATTCGCTACGGCCCGGACCCCGATTGCAGCAGTATTGTCATGAGTGCATACCGGATGTCTTCTGGTTCGGCAAAGCCCAAATTCGACATGACGATCACCGCGATGCCGTTTTGCGGCTCGCGGGCAAAATCGGTGGCGAAACCGTTATTTCCGCCGGAATGTTCGAAGTAGGTCTCGTCCTTGAGCTTTCTCCACATCCAACCGCAACCATAGGAAACCGTCGGCAAGATGACAAAAGCGTGCATGCCGCAGTCATCCAAAATCTTGGGCGAGACGATCTCGCCGCGCGACAGCGCTGAATCGAAATCGAGCAAATCCGCCGCGCTGGCGTAGATCGAGCCCGCTCCCATCTGGGTAAATTGCAAACTGGTCGCGGGTTCGAGCGCCCCTGGCTGGCCATTATACCCCTGCGCCAAGCCCGGGCTCGGCTGTGATCCGGT